>LXNI01000473.1_pt1 | contig 45822 bp, 46 predicted proteins | sample 809091 | NCBI WGS metagenome assembly LXNI01 (sample SAMN04870527, study PRJNA318959) | sponge metagenome | biome: 01000161; feature: marine sponge reef; material: water | host: Sarcotragus foetidus | place: Greece: Milos, Mediterranean Sea | collected 2013-05-29 | depth 5-7 m
GAAGTTCTCTCATCTCGACCGCCAAGCCCAAAAGCTCGGGTTCCAACTCGTCCCGAAAACGCAAGGAGAGGAAAAACAGAACCCAATGCTGTCAATCGCTTAGGCATGCGTTACTCAAGAGCCAATTGCGCTGTCAATATTATGCTTGTATCAAACTCATTATGGCAAAGGATGACTCCTATCGGTTGCCCACGACGACGGTCCTGATCGCCTTCGAGTGCGCCGCCCGACGCGGCAGTTTCGCCGGAGCCGCGAAGGAGTTGGGGATTTCGCAACCTGCGGTCAGCCGCCATATCGCGAGCCTCGAGACGCAGCTTGGCATCCGCCTGTTCGAGCGATCCCGGAACGGCGTGAGACTGACCAAAGACGGACAGCGCTATCACGAGAAGACCGCCGCCGGCCTCGGCCTGATTCAGACGGCCATCTCCGAGGTCGTACAGCCTTCGACGAGCGAGCAGGTGATGATCGCCTGCTCCGAACCGACGTCCCACTACCTGCTGATGCCGCGCCGCCGCGCGCTTCAGGAGGCTCTCGGCGAGGAGACCCGGATCGGCACCGCGATCTTCAACAGCTACGCGCGGAACCTGCCGCTCGATCCGGTGCCCGACGTGGTCCTGGACTGGGACCGGGTTATCGGACCGAAAGAACGCACGGCGTTCTTCAGGGAGGCGGTGCGGCCCGTCTGCTCGCCCGAATACGCGGCGGCCCACGAGAAGACGCTGAGCGGGCCCGTGCGCGGGTGGAGCGCCCTCGCGTTTCTCGATCCCGGCCTCCCCAACGCAGGCTGGGCGTCGTGGGAGGACTGGTTCCAGGCCGCCGGCCACCCCGAGCCCCGGCCCCGGTTCACCGGCTTCGACAACTACATCTATTCCCTGGAGGCAGCCGCTTCGGGGCAGGGCATCGCCCTCGGCTGGCGGCGCTTCGTCGATCGACATCTCGAATCGGGCGCGCTGGTCGCGCTCGGCAACGGCTACGTCGAACGCGACAACCATTTTTGCGGCATGCTGACCGATCAGGGCCGCCTCCGCCCCATCGCGGGCAAGTATCTCTCGCTGCTGAAACGGCTCCTCTCCGCTTCGGAGGGGTGAAGACCCCACGCGCCGCTTGCGATGCAGACCATGACCGTGGCGAGGCTTCCGGGCTAGAGTACGCGCCGCCGGCCCGGGTCAGCCGCCGGCGAACGGAGGCTGTGTCCATGGCGCACTATCGAATTGCGGTCATTCCCGGCGACGGCATCGGCAACGAGGTCATGCCGGAGGCGATGCGCGTGCTCGAGGCCGCCGGCCGGCGCTTCGGCGTGCGTTTCGACTGGCAGCACTTCGACTGGAGCTGCGAGACCTACGGCAAGACCGGCCGGATGATGCCGGAGGACGGGATCGAGGTGCTGCGCCCGTTCGACGCGATCCTGCTGGGCGCGGTGGGCTTCCCCGGCGTGCCGGACCACGTCTCGCTCTGGGGCCTGCTGATCCCGCTGCGCCGGGCCTTCCGGCAGTACGTCAACCTGCGCCCGATCAAGCTGCTCAAGGGCGTCTCCTCGCCGCTCGCGGGCCGCAGCCAGGCCGACATCGACTTCGTCATCGTCCGCGAGAACAACGAGGGCGAGTATTCCGAGATGGGCGGGCGGATCTACGCCGGCACCGAGCAGGAGGCGGTGGTGCAGGAGAGCATGTTCACCCGCCAGGGCGTGGACCGGGTGATGCGCTACGCCTTCGAGCTTGCCCGCACGAGGCGGGGCCGCGTCGCCTCCGCCACGAAGTCCAACGGCATCATCCACACCATGCCCTACTGGGACGAACGCTTCGCCGCCGCCGCCGCGGACTACCCGGAGGTGGAGACCGAGAGCTACCACATCGACATTCTGAGCGCGCATTTCGTGCAGCATCCGGACTGGTTCGACGTGGTCGTGGGCAGCAACCTTTTCGGCGACATCCTCTCCGATCTCGGCGCTGCCGTGGCCGGCGGCATGGGGCTCGCGCCGGCCGCCAACCTCAATCCTGACCGCGATCACCCCTCCATGTTCGAGCCGGTCCACGGGTCCGCGCCGGACATCGCGGGCCGCGCCATCGCCAACCCGGTCGCGATGATCTGGACCGCCGCGATGATGGTGGACCACCTCGGCCACGGCGACGCGGCGCGCGCCATCGAAGGAGCCATAGAGACGGTGCTGGCCGACGGCGCCCCTCTCACCCCCGACCTCGGCGGCAGCGCCAGCACCCAGGACCTCGGCAAGGCCGTCGCCGAGGCGCTTTGAACCCGCTGCCGTCCCCGTCAGCTCTTCGGAAGGAGACCCCTGCAATGATCAAGCGCGTTCTCGGGGCCGCTCTCGTCGCAGCGGCCTTCGCATTCACAGGCACGGCCAGCCAGGCCGCCGACTACACGATCGATTCGGGGCACAGCTTCGTCCAGTTCAAGATCTCGCACATCGGTGTCTCCTGGATGATCGGCACCTTCGAGACCGTGTCCGGCAGCTTCACGTTCGATCCCGACGCGGGGCCCGAGGGACAGTCCATCTCCGTCGAGATCGACACCGCCAGCGTCGACACGAACCACGCCGAGCGCGACAAGCACCTGCGCTCGGCCGATTTCCTGAACGTCGACGCGTTCCCGACGGCGACCTTCGTCAGCACCGGGTACGAGGGCGATGCCGACGGCGGCACGATGACCGGCGAGCTCACGCTGCACGGCGTGACCAAGCCCATCGCCGTCGCGGTCAGCAAGGTGGGCGAGGGCAAGGACCCCTGGGGCGGCTACCGCGCCGGTTTCGAAGGCACCGTGTCGCTCGCGCGCAAGGATTTCGGCATGGGCTACAACTTGGGGCCTGCGTCCGAATCCATGGAGCTCTTCCTCTTCATCGAGGGCATCCGCCAATAGGCCGGGAGCCGGCGCGGACATCTGCAGAACGGCGATGTGGCGGAGCGGCGCAGGCCACTACGGCATCGTCGCCTCGGGCTTTCACTGGGCCATTGCGCTCCTGCTCGTCGGCCTCGTCGGGCTCGGCGCCTGGATGGTCGGGCTCACCTACTACGATCCCTGGTACAACGATTCCCTCGCGCTCCATAAGGCGATCGGGATCGTGGTCCTGGCTCTCGCTCTGGCGAAACTCGGCTGGAAGCTCGCGGATCGCTACCCCGCATACGGGCCGGAGGTGAAACCGCACGAGCGCGCAGGCGCCACCGCGATGCACTGGCTGCTGAACGCGCTCATGGTCCTGCTGCCGGTCACCGGCTACCTGATCTCGACCTCGGAAGGCGCCGGCGTCGGCATGTTCGGCCTCTTCGACGTGCCCGCGCTCTTCGACGTGACGACCGCGACCCGCGACCTCGCCATCGACGTTCACTTCTACGTTGCATACGGAGGCATCGGCCTGGTCGGGCTGCACGTCCTCGCGGCGCTCAAGCACCACTTCGTCGACCGGGGATCGACGCTGCGGCGCATGCTGCTCCCGCACCCCCGCTCGCAAGCCACCGGCAAGCCGCCGAAGTAAGGGCGAGGCCCGACGGCGATGGAGCCTGCCGCAGCGAGCCGGTCGAACTCTCGGCCGGGATCGCGTATATGCCGCATGACGTGACGCGCAGACTGACCCCGAGACCCATGACCGACTTCCCCGGCTCTCTTCTGACCGGCTACCGCTCGTTCAAGGACGACCGCTACGCGCGGGAACACGCCCGCTACCGCGCGCTCGCCGAACAGGGGCAGAGGCCCGAGGTCATGGTCATCGCCTGCTGCGATTCCCGGTCGGCGCCCGAAACCATATTCAACGCCTCGCCCGGCGCGATGTTCGTCGTCCGCAATGTCGCCAACCTCGTGCCGCCCTATGAGCCGGACGGCTCCCTCCACGGCACCTCGGCCGCGCTCGAGTTCGCGGTGCAGAGCCTCAAGGTCCGGCACATCGTCGTGCTCGGCCACGGACGCTGCGGCGGCATTCACGCGGCGCTGCATCCGGAAGCCGAACCGCTGTCGCCCGGCGACTTCATCGGCAAGTGGATGAAGCTGCTCGGGCCCGCCGTCGACGAGATCGCTGCCAGCGTCGGGCTCACGGACGCAGAGCGGCAGACCGCGCTCGAGCGCGCAACGATACGCCATTCGCTCGCGAACCTGCGGACCTTCCCATGCGTCTCGATCCTCGAAGGCCGCGACCGGCTCAGCCTGCACGGCGCCTGGTTCGACATCGCCCACGGCGAGCTCTGGACCATGGACCCCGCCACCGGCGCGTTCTCCAGGGCGGAATAGGGCGGAGGCTGCCGGCCTCCCGGCCGCGCAAACCACTGCCCCGCCGCGCATTCCCGGCACAGCCGCGCCCCGGACCAGGGGTGCGCATGCTTGACAGGGTGGTGGCGGGTGCTAGGGTCAACGGCCAGAATACGGGGTAGGGAGCGGCACGATTGTCGGGCCGCGCGATCTCCGGCGAGGCCCCGGTACACGGCGAGGCCGTGGCGAAGAAGCTTTACGTCAAGACCTTCGGCTGCCAGATGAACGTCTACGACTCCGCCCGCATGGCGGACGTCCTGGCGCCGCTCGGCTATCGCTCGACGACGGAGGTCGGGGAGGCCGACCTGGTCGTCCTCAACACCTGCCACATCCGCGAGAAGGCGGCGGAGAAGGTCTATTCCGAGCTGGGCCGGCTGCGCGCGCTGAAGCAAGCGCGCGAGCGGAACGGTGGCGAGATGCTGCTCGCCGTCGCCGGTTGCGTCGCCCAGGCCGAGGGCGAGGAGGTCGCGGCCCGCGCGCCCTTCGTGGACATCGTCGTGGGCCCCCAGGCCTATCACCGGCTGGCCGGCATGGTGGCGGGCGCGTCCCGGGCGCGCCGCACGGCCGTCGATACCGCGATGCCGGCGGAATCGCGGTTCGACCACCTGCCGGAGGAGCTGGCCGGCCCCCAGCCGGGGCGGGGTGTCTCGTCGTTCCTCACGATCCAGGAAGGCTGCGACCGCTTCTGCACCTTCTGCGTCGTGCCCTACACCCGCGGGGCCGAGGAGTCGCGCCCGGCCGCCGACGTCGAGGCCGAGGCACGCCGCCTCGTCGCCGCCGGCGCGCGCGAGATCGTGCTGCTGGGCCAGAACGTCAACGCCTATCACGGCGCGGGCGACGCGGCCGGCGGCAGCGAGCTCGACCTGGCGGGGCTGATCGCCCGGCTGGCCGCGATCGAAGCGCTGGAGCGCCTGCGCTACACCACCTCGCATCCGCGCGACATGACGCCGGCGCTGATCCGCGCCCACGGCACCGAGCCCAGGCTGATGCCCTTCCTGCACCTGCCGGTGCAGTCGGGCTCCGACAGCGTGCTGGCCGCCATGAACCGGGGCCACAGCGCCGAGCGCTACCTGCGCCTGGTGGAGGCGCTCCGCGCCGCGCAGCCCGAGATCGCGCTCTCCAGCGACTTCATCGTGGGCTTCCCCGGCGAGACCGAGGCGGATTTTGGGGCGACGCTCGCGCTCGTCCGCGAGGTCGGGTTCGCGCAGGCCTTCTCCTTCAAGTACAGCCCGCGTCCCGGTACCCCGGCGGCCGAGCGCGACGACCAGGTGCCGGGCGCGGTCGCCGCCGAGCGCCTGAGCCGCCTGCAGCGCCTGCTCGAGGATCAGAAGCGGCGCTTCAACGCCAGCATGGTGGGGCACACGCTCCCGGTGCTGTTCGAGAGGCGCGGCCGTCACCCCGGCCAGGTCGCGGGACGCACGCCGTACATGCAGTGGCTCCACGTCGACGGCGACGACGGGTTGATCGGCACGGTTGCCGAGGCAGCCGTGATCGAGGCGTCGCCCAACGGTCTCGCCGGTGCGCTCGCTGTCTCTGCCGCTCCGCCCCCCGTCGCCCGCGATGCCGCCGCCGGCATGGATACGATCGGGGGCGTTCCCGCGTGAGCCGCACCGCATCCGGGGCGCCGGGCGAGGCCGGCGCGCAGATTCGCTTCGACGACAATTCCCTTCTGCCCCTTCTCTTCGGCGACCATGACCGCCACCTGGTGCGGATCGAGCACGCGCTCGGCGTGGTCCTGCGCTCGCGCGGCAACGAGGTCGCGATCAGCGGCCCGCCCTCGTCGGTCGCGGCGACGGAGGCGGTGCTGCGCACGCTCTACGACAAGCTGAAGCAGGGTCTGCCGATGGGGGGCGGCGAGGTCGACGGGGCGATCCGCATGGCGATGGGGCCCGGCGGCGACGCGGGCACGGCCGCGCGGGCCGAGCACGAGCTTGTGCTCCGCACCCGCAAGCGCCCGGTGAGCCCCCGCTCGCCGCGCCAGGCCGACTACGTGCGCGCCATGATGGACAACGAGCTGGTGTTCGGCCTCGGCCCCGCCGGCACCGGCAAGACCTATCTCGCCGTGGCGATGGCGGTCTCCCTCTACCTCGCCGGCCGGGTCGAGCGCATCGTGCTGTCGCGGCCGGCGGTCGAGGCGGGCGAGCATCTCGGCTTTCTCCCCGGCGACCTCAAGGACAAGATCGATCCCTACCTCCGCCCGCTCTACGACGCGCTGCACGACATGCTGCCGGCCGACCTGGTGGCGCGGCGCATCGATTCGGCGGAGATCGAGATCGCGCCGCTCGCCTTCATGCGCGGGCGCACGCTCTCGCAAGCCTTCATCATCCTCGACGAGGCGCAGAACACGACGCCCCTGCAGATGAAGATGTTCCTCACCCGCCTCGGCGAGGGCTCGCGCATGGTCGTCACCGGCGACCTGACGCAGGTGGACCTCCCGGCCGGCGCGCGCTCGGGCCTGCGCCACGCGGCCGCGACGCTGGAGGGCTTGAGCGACGTCAGCTTCGTTCGCTTCGGCAACGCAGACGTCATGCGCCATTCCCTGGTGACCCGTATCCTCGAGGCCTATGACGCCGCAAACCCCGACGATGACCGAGATCGAGATCGCGATCAGCCTCCGCGATTCGGCGTGGTCGACCGCTCTTCCTGACGCCGCCGCCGTGGCCCGCCGCGCCGCCGTCGCAGCGCTGGAAGCCGTGGACTCGATGCCGGAGTCGGTCGAGCTCGGCGTCGTGCTGGCGGACGATTCCTTCGTGCGCACGCTGAACCGCACCTACCGGGGCGAGGACCGCGCGACCGACGTGCTCGCCTTCCCGATCCACGAGCAGCCCGGCCTGGAGCCGCAGCCGGCGGCGCAGCCGCTGATGCTGGGCGACGTCGTGCTCGCCCGCGAGACGGTCGAGCGCGACAGCGCGTCCGCCGGCGTGGCGCTCGCCGACCGGGTGAGCCATCTGGTGGTCCACGGCGTCTTTCACCTGCTGGGCCACGACCACGACGAGCCGCTGGCCGAGCGCCGCATGCGCGCGCTGGAGACCAAATCGCTATTGGCACTTGGCTTATGCGATCCCTACGTTAACCTGTGACGGTCCGGCATGCCCCGCGGCAGGTGGCTGCGTCGGCGGAACAATGAGCGACGACGACAAACCTCCATCTAGCAGCGACAGTTCGAGCGGCGACCGCGGCAGGCGGGTCCGCGCGTCGGTCGTGGGCCTCGTCGGCAACTGGCTGCGCAAGGGGCTCGGCCGCGGCAACGGCGTGTCCTGGCGCGAATCCCTCGGCGAGATCCTCGCCGAGGAAGAGATCGCGGAGCAGATCAACCCCGACGAGCGCGACCTGCTGCTCAACCTTCTCCGCTTCGGCGGGCTGACCGCCGAAGACGCGATGGTGCCCCGCAACGACATCACGGCGGTCGAGGTCTCCGCGCCGCTCGACGAAGTCGTCGCCACGATCAAGGAGAAGGGCCACTCGCGCATGCCGCTCTACCGCGGCAATCTCGACGACATCGTCGGCATGATCCACATCCGCGACGTCATGGGCCACTGGGGCGGGGACGGCCCCTTCGACCTGGACGCGATCCGGCGCGACATCCTGTTCGTGCCCGAATCCATGCCGATCCCCGCGCTGCTGAAGGAGATGCGCGAGACCCGCCTGCACATGGCGGTGATCGTCGACGAATACGGCGGCACCCACGGCCTGGTCACCATCGAGGACGTGGTCGAGGAAATCGTGGGCGAGATCGAGGACGAGCACGACGAGATCGAAGCGCCCGCCCTGATCCATCTCGACGACGGCGCGTTGGAGGCGGACGCGCGCGTGCGCGTGGACGAGCTGGAGCGCCACCTGGCGCTTCGCCTGCTCGACGGCGACGAGGAGGATGCGGTCGATACCCTCGGCGGCCTCGTGTTCACCCTGGCCGAGCGGGTGCCGCGCGCGGGCGAGCGGATCCGCCACCCGGCCGGCCTCACCTTCGACGTCCTGGAGGCCGACCCGCGGCGCATCAAGAGGCTGCGGGTCAGCCGCACCGAAACGCACCCGGCGCACGGTCACCTGTGAACGATTCCGGGCGGCCCGCCGCTCGGCGGCTCGCGGCGCTCGCGCTCACGGTCGGCGCTGCCGCGGGCTGGCGCCGCTCCGCACTGGCGTGCGCGCTCGGCGCCGTCTCGGCGGTGGCGCTGCCGCCGGGGCACGCGCTGCCGCTGCTGCTGGTCTCGTTCACCGGCCTCGTCTGGCTGATCCATGCCAGCCGCTCGCCGTGGCGCGCCGCCGTCGCAGGCTGGTGGTTCGGCTTCGGCCACTTTCTCGTCGGCATCTACTGGATCGGCGCGGCGTTCCTGACCGATCCCTCCCGCTTCGGCTGGCTGATGGTGCCGGCGGTGCTCGGTCTCTCCGCGTTCTTCGCGCTCTTCCCGGCGCTGGCGGCCTTCGCCGTGCGGCTGAACAGGCTGCCGCTCAGGGGCCGCGTGATCGCGTTCGCCGTCGCCTGGGCCGCTGTGGAATGGCTGCGCGGCAACATCCTGAGCGGCTTTCCCATGAACCTGATGGGCACGGCCTGGATGCCGTCGCTCGCCATGATCCAGTCCACGGCGTGGTTCGGGGTCTACGGGCTCAGCTTCGTGACCGTGCTCGCTGCGGCGTCGCCCGCGTCACTGGCCGAGCCGCGCGCGGGCGAAACACCCTCCGGCGGGACGCCCTCAGGCCGGACGCCCGGCCGCCGGCCCTGGCTGGTGCCTGCCGCCGCCTTCGGCCTCCTGGCGGCGATCTGGGTCGGCGGGCAGGCGCGCCTCGCGCTGGCGCCCGATCTCGCGCCCACCGGCGTGAACCTGCGGGTGGTGCAGGCCAACATCGACCAAGCCGAGAAATGGAAGGACGGCGCCCGCGAGACGGCGCTCGCGCAGCACGTCATCCTGTCGCACGAGCCCGGGTTCGACGAGGCGGACATCGTGATCTGGCCCGAGGCGGCGGCGACGTTCTTCCTGGACGAGAGTGGGACGCTCACGGACTTTGTGTCGCGGGCGGCCCCGCCCGGTGGCCACGTGATTACCGGCGCGCTGCGGCGCACCCGCTCGGCGGGGCGCACCGTCGCCTACTGGAACAGCCTCCATGCGCTCGAGCTGGGGGGCACCGTCGTCGCGAGCTACGACAAGCACCATCTGGTGCCGTTCGGGGAGTACATGCCGCTGCGCTCGATCATCAACCTCAGGGCGCTGACCTTCGGCGCGGTCGACACGTCTTCCGGCCCCGGCCCCCGCACCCTGCGCATCCCCGACGTGCCGCCCTTCAGCCCGCTCATCTGCTACGAGGCGGTCTTCCCCGGCGAGGTCGTGGCCGACCACGAGACGGCGGGCGAGCGGCCGCAGTGGCTGCTCAACCTCACCAACGACGCCTGGTTCGGGCGGACGGCCGGGCCCTATCACCATTTCCAGGCGGCCCGCCTGCGCACGATCGAGGAGGGCATGCCCCTCGTCAGGGCGGCGAACACCGGCATCTCCGCCGTCGTCGACTCCTACGGCCGCATCGTGGGCGCGCTCGGGCTGGGAGAGGCCGGCGTGCTCGACGCAGCCCTGCCGCCTGCACTCGAAACTCGGACGCCGATGGCCCGCCTGGGCGGGTGGACCCTCGCCATCCTCCTGCTGCTCGCTACGGCGGTCACGTTCGCCATTGGCGCCTGGCACCACTGGGGGGCGAGGCTGCGCGGTCAGGGCGAATAGGACCAGGGCGGCGCGCCCCCGCTGACCGCGGCAGCCAGGATCAGCGCGAACGCAGCCGCGGCAAAGGCGTCGACGCGGTCCAGAACGCCGCCGTGACCGGGGATCAGACGGCCCGAATCATCCGCACCGACCCGCCGCTTGAGCGCGGATTCGGCGAGGTCGCCCATCTGCCCGACCATCGAGCCGAGCGCGCCTGCAGCCGCCAGCAGGGCGAGCGCAGGCCGCTCCGCCACCCAGCCGGCGAGCGGCATGAGCCAGCCGAGCAGGATGCTCGCGCCCACTCCCGCCGCCACGCCGCCGAGCGCGCCGGCCCAGGTCTTGGCTGGGCTGATGCGCGGGGCTAAGCGGGGGCCGCCCAACGCGCGCCCGGCGACGTAGGCGCCGGTGTCGCTCGCCCAGACCAGGGCGAAGAGCCAGAAGATCGTCGCCCGCCCGGCCGCATCGTCGCCCCTCAGCGCGAGCGTCGCGACGACGAGGAAGAGGATGACGGCAGCCCCCGCCAGCCCCGTCGCGCGCTGCCGCAGCCGGCCCCGGTCCGCACCCGCGACGACGAGCGCCCCGGCAGCTGCGGCGACGGCGGCCGCTGTCGGGCCCACCACGGCGAAAAGCACGCAGATCGCAGCCAGACCCGCGATGCCGGCGACGCCTGCGGCATCCACGGCCGGCCTGCCGAGAAGCCGCCGCAGCTCGAGCCAGGCGAGGAGCCCCGCCGCGCCCACGGCGGCGATGAAGACGGGGCCGCCGAGATAGGCTGCGGCCAGCGCGGCGGGCGCAAGCACGGCCGCCGAGGCCACGCGCCTGCCGAGGCTGCCTCCGCCGCTGCCCGCCCGTTGGCCGGTCATGTCCGAATTTGCCACATCAATGCCACAATCAACCGCTAGATATGAACACGGGTGACGGTGAAGCGCTTCGACCCTCCCGCTGTCCCCCGAACGACTGGTCGATCCTCCAGCTGGGGCGGTCCTCGCGACCGCCCCAGTTTCTTGCGGGCCTCGGCCGCCCATTCCCCTTCCCTTGGCCGCCCCGCCTGTATCCGCGTGCGCCGTTCCGGTTGGGTGGACGATGGGATAGCATGCCGCCCCCTTGCCGACCACGGGATGCCGCCATGCCGATCACGCCGATCCACCACATTCCGCTCAGGCCCGAGTACCGCAGCCCCTTCAGCGCGGCCTTCGCGGTCGAAGACGCCCGGCTGCTCATGTTTTCGGGCTGCGGGCCGATACCGATTTACCACGCGCACCCGCACGATCCGGTGGCCGAGGCCGAGTGGCTGGCAGGCGGCATGCGCGAGCAGACCGAGAAGACCTTCGCCAACATCGGCACCATCCTTGAGGCCGCAGGGGCGGACTTCTCCCAGATCGTCAAGCTCAACATCTATCTCACCGACATGTCCGGCCAGAACGTGGTGAACGAGATTTCCGCGCGTCATTTCGATCCCGCGAACCCGCCGCCGCGCACGGTCGTCGGCGTGACCGAGCTCGCGCATCCCGGCATGCTGATCGAGATCGAGGGCACCGTCGCGACGCCGCTCGGCGCCTGATCCGCCTTGCCCCCGTTTGATCGGGTCCGCGCAGGGCGGCACAATGAGCGGCAAGAAGAATTAGGGACGGCGGGAATCGCGTACCGCCCTGCGGGGCGCACCGGGCGGCGAGATAACGGGAGGCGGTCATGCAGAACGGAGCAATCAGGGTGCTCGTGGTGGGCGTCGGCAACATGGGGCTCAGCCACGCGCTCGCCTACGACAAGATCGAGGGCTTCGAGCTTGTCGGGCTGTGCAGCCGGTCCATCCGCGGACGCAACGACCTGCCCGCCGCGCTCGCGTCGCTGCCGCGCTACGAGAACGTCGACGAAGCGCTCGCCGACTCCCGCCCCGATGCGGTTTCGATCAACACCTACCCCAACACCCACGAGGAGTTTTGCCTCAAGGCGTTCGACGCCGGCTGCCACGTCTTCGTCGAGAAGCCGCTGGCGACCACCGTGGACGGCGCGCAGGCCGTGGTGGACAAGGCACGCGCGAGCGGCAAGAAGCTGGTCATCGGCTACATCCTGCGCGTCCACCCCGCCTGGCAGGAGTTCATCAACCGCGCCCGCACGCTCGGCAAGCCGCTGGTCATGCGCATGAACCTCAACCAGCAGAGCCGGGGGCCGGCCTGGAACTGGCACCGCAACCTGATGGAATCGCTCACGCCGCTCGTTGATTGCGGTGTGCACTACGTCGACGTCATGTGCCAGATGACCGGCGCGAAGCCGGTCCGCGTGCACGGCATGGGCGCTCAGCTGACCGACCAGACCAAGGTGCAGAATTACGGCCACCTCCACGTCGAGTTCGACGACGGCTCGGTCGGCTGGTACGAGGCCGGCTGGGGCCCGATGATGAGCGAGGTCGCGTTCTTCGTGAAGGACGTGGTCGGACCCAGGGGCTGCGTCAGCATCGTCATGCCGCAGGAGGGGCAGGATCACGCCGCCTCCGACGACATCGACTCGCACACCAAGACCAACGCGCTGCTCTGCCATTCGAGCGAGATCGACGAGGCCAACAACTTCGTGCACGAGGACGAATGGGTCGACATGGCCGACGAGCCGACCCATCAGGAGCTATGCGACCGCGAGCAGGCGTTCCTGCTCAAGGCGATCCGCGAGGACCTCGACCTCTCCGAGCACATGGAGAGCGCGGTCAACAGCCTGCGCATCGTCATCGCGGCCGACGAGAGCATCAAACGGCGCGAGGTCGTGCATCTCGGCTGAGGGCGCGCGTCGTCGCTGCCGGGTTGTGCGGGGCTAGCGCAAGGGAGGCGGGTCATGGCAACGGCTGATCTGGAGCTTTGTTATCTGACGGCAAGCGAGGCCATCGCGCGGTTCAAGGCGCGGACGCTCTCGCCGGTCGAGCTTCTGGACGCGCAGATCGCGCGCGCGCAGGCGATCAATCCCAAGGTCAACGCCATCACCTACGATTTCTTCGACCGCGCGCGCGAGCAGGCGAAGAAGGCCGAGGCCAAGTACGGCAAGACCGACGGCCGGTTGCGCGCGCTGGAAGGCGTGACGGTGGCGATCAAGGACTTCCACCCCGTGAAGGGCGAGATCACCACCTTCGGCTCCAAGATCTTCGAGGACTTCCGGCCCGACTACACGGCCGCGACCGTGGACCGGCTGCTGCGCGCGGGCGCCATCATGCACATGCGCACCACCTCGCCGGAGTTCGCGTACTCGGGTGCCACGCACAGCCCGCTCTGGGGGATCACGCCCAACCCGTGGAACCTGGAGTACACCTCCGGCGGCTCGTCCGGCGGCGCAGGGGCGGCGGTGGCGGGCGGCATGACCACGCTGGCCGACGGAACCGACGGCGGCGGCTCCATCCGCATCCCCGCATCGGCCTGCGGGATCTTCGGCTACAAGCCGCCGTTCGGCCGCAATCCGCTGGACCGCGACCATCCGCTGGAGACCATCCTGCACTACGGCCCCATGGTCCGCAGCGTGGCCGACGCCGCACTGATGCAGAACGTCATGTCCGGCCCCCATCCCGACGACATCTGCACGCTGCCGAACAAGGTGCGCCTGCCCGCGACCTACGACGACATCCGGGGCTGGAAGGTCGCCTTCTCCATGGACCTCGGCTACTTCCAGATCGACCCGGAGGTGCAGGAGAACACGCTGCGCGCGGCGGACACGCTGCGCGAGCTCGGCTGCGAGGTCGAGGAGGTCGACGTCGGCTGGAATTTCGGCGTCCTCGATTGCTGGATGACGTGGTGGGAGGGCCTCTTCGCCGCCGTCGCCGGCGACCTGCTGCCCCGCTGGCGCTACGAGATGGACCCCTTCGTCGTGAGGCTGCTGGAGACCGGCCTCGGTCACAGTGCCGCCCGGCTCTACCAGTGCCAGGTGTTCCGCGGCTGGATGTGGCAGCAGCTCCAGCCGATCCTCAAGTCCCACGACATCCTGATCTGCCCGACGCTGGCGGTGCCGGCGGTCAAGGCCGACCACGACGACGCGGACCCCGATTTCGAGATCAACGGAGTGAGGCTCCCCGCCTACGTCGGCTGGATCTGCACCAACCCCTTCAACCTGCTGAGCCAGTGCCCGGCGATGAGCGTGCCGACGGGCTTCTCCTCCTACGGCGTGCCGACCGGCATGCAGATCGTGGGCCGGCCCTACGATGACCTCAGCGTGTTCCGCGCCGCTGCCGCTTTCGAGGGCGCGACCCGGCCCTGGCAGGGCAAGAGGCCCGCGATCTAGGGACGGAGCGGTGAGACCGTCGATGGCGGGAAAGGTGGTTTATTTCGCGTGAGTAGCGCCCGGGCAGGGCGCGCGGCCGACAGGCGGGAGGCAAGACGTGGCTTCGGCGGATCTAGAGCTTTGCTATCTCTCGGCGAGCGAAGCGCTGGAGCGCTTCAAGGCACGCTCGCTCTCGCCGGTGGAGCTGCTGGACGCGCAGATCGCGCGCACGCAGGCGATCAATCCCAAGCTCAACGCCATCACCTACGACTACTTCGACCGGGCGCGCGAACAGGCGAAGAAGGCCGAGGCCAAGTACGCGCGAACGGACGGGCGGCTTCGCGCGCTCGAAGGCGTGCCGGTGGCGATCAAGGACTTCCACGCGGTCAAGGGCGAGGTCACCACCCTCGGCTCGAAGATCTTCGAGAATTTCCGGCCCGACTACACGGCGCCAACGGTCGACCGGCTGCTGCGCGCGGGCGCCATCATGCACCTGCGCACCACGACCCCCGAGTTCGCCCATTCCGGCGCGACCCACAGTCCGCTCTGGGGAGTCACGCGCAACCCGTGGAACCTGGACTACACCCCCGGCGGCTCCTCCGGCGGCGCAGGGGCGGCGGTGGCGGGCGGCATGACCACGCTGGCCGACGGAACCGACGGCGGCGGCTCCATCCGCATCCCCGCATCGGCCTGCGGCCTCTTCGGCTACAAGCCGCCGTTTGGCCGCAATCCGCTGGATCGCGACCATCCGCTGGAGACGATCCTGCACTACGGGCCGATCGTCCGCAGCGTCGCCGACGCCGCGCTGATGCAGAACGTCATGTCCGGCCCCCACCCGGAGGACCTTCGCTCCCTGCCGGGCAGGGTTCGGCTGCCGGCCGCCTACGATGGTATCCGCGGCTGCAGGGTCGCGCTCAGCATGGACCTGGGCTACCTCCAGGTCGACCCGGAGGTGCAGGAGCACACGCGGCGCGCGGCGGCGCTCTTCCGTGAGCTCGGCTGTGAGGTCGAGGAAGTCGACCTCGGTTGGGACTACGGTGCCCTCGACGTCTGCGTGACCTGGTGGGAGGGCATCTTCGCCGGCCTCGTCGGCCAATACCTGCCGCGCTGGCGCTACGAGATGGACCCCTTCGTCGTGGGACTGGTGGAGCGCGGCCTCCGGCTCAGCGCCGCCCACCTCTACCAGTGCTACGGTGTCCGCGGCCGAATGTGGCAGCAGCTGCAGCCGATCCTCAAGTCCCACGACATCCTGATCTGCCCGACGCTGACGGTGCCGGCAGTCAAGGCCGACCATGACAACGCGGACCCGAATTTCCGGATCAACGGGGTGCCGCTTTCGGCCTACGGCGGCTGGATCGCGACCTACGGCTTCAATCAGGTGAGCCAGTGCCCGGTGATGAGTGTGCCGATCGGCTTCTCCTCCCGTGGCGTGCCGATCGGGATGCAGATCGTGGGGCGGCCCTACGACGACCGCACCGTCTTTCGCGCGTCCGCGGCGTTTGAAGCCGCGACCCGGCCCTGGCACGGCAATCGGCCCGCGATCGAGGAGTGAGGCGCCCAGGACGCGCCGAGGAGGAACGACGATGAAGCTTTACAGCTGGGGCGCCGCGCCCAATCCGCGCCGGGTGCTGATCTATCTCGCCGAGAAGGGCATCGAGCTTGACGTGGTGGAGGCCGGCGAGGGCGCGCACCTCACCGACGCGTTCCTCGGCCGCTACGACGGGCGCATCGTGCCCATGCTGGAGCTCGACGACGGCACGCAGATCGGCGAGGCGATGGCGATCTGCCGCTTCCTCGAGGACGCCTACCCCGCACCGCCGCTCTTCGGCGTGAACAGGAAGGACCGCGCCCTCGTGGACATGTGGGAGCGCCGGGCCGAGACCGAAGGCTTCGCCGGCGTGGCGGAGGTGTTCCGCAATTCCACGCCCGCGTTCGCAGGGCGCGGCCTGCCGGGCTTCGAGGGGCCGATCGAGCAGATCCCCGCCCTGGTCGAGCGCGGCAAGAAGCGGCTCGCCCGCTTCTACGGGCGCATCGACCGCCAGCTTGCGGACAACCGCTTCATCGCGGGCTCCCGCTTCAGCGTCGCCGACATCACCGCGCTCTGCATCGTCGACTTCGCGACCAGGGGAGCCAAGGTCGGCCTGCCGGCGGATCACGGCAACGCCCGGCGCTGGCACGCCGAAGTCTCCGCCCGCCCGAGCATCGCGGGTTAGGTGGTCCTGCGACCCGTGGGATGAGCTACAGCGAGGCCCTTGTCTTGACGGAAGGATGTAGCTACATTGGCGCTACATCCCGGGAGAATCGCAAATGAGTGCGAATAGTGTGGTGCGGGCGCGGATCGACAGCGACACCAAGGAGCGGGCCACTGAGGCGCTTCATGCCATGGGTTTGACAGTGTCCGACGCGATCCGCCTCATGCTGCTGCGGGTTGCCGACGAAAAGCGGTTGCCATTCGCGGTGCAGGTGCCCAACGCCGCCACCGTCGAGGCCATGAAGGAGTTGGAGGAGGGTAAGGGCAAACGCTTCGCCGACGCCGAGGAGTTGTTCGAGGACATCGGCGCCTGACGTGCTGATCCCGGTCGGGTCCACGCGGTTCCGGCGTGACGTGAGAAGAGCGCAAAAGCGTGGCAAGGACATGGCCAAGCTCCGGACGCTGTTGGCGGCGCTGATTCGGCAATCCTCCCTTCCAGCTCGCTACCGCGATCACCCGCTGCGAGGGAACTGGCGGGACTATCGCGAACTCCACATTGAGCCCGATTGGCTGCTGATCTACCGCATCAAGGGAGACGAGTTGCAATTGGTGCGCACAGGCTCGCATGCCGATCTCTTCGACGAGTAGCATCGTCGGCCGGGCCGGCAGCTTGCCGCTCGTCCGGGCACTCTCTAGACTCCGGGCATGGGACAGGGCAGCGAGAAGGACGGCGAGGCGCAGACCTTCGAGAGCGCGATGCGCGAGCTCGAGGGGATCGTGCACGAGCTGGAGGCAGGGGACACCGGACTCGAGGCGGCCATCGCGGCCTACGAGCGCGGCGTCAAGCTCAAGAAGTTCTGCGAGGACAAGCTGCGCCAGGCCGAGCTCCGGGTCGAGAAGATCGACGGCGACGGCGCGGCCCGGACGGAGCCGTTCGAGACCGGCTGAGAGGTACCGGTGACGCCGCTGGAGGATGCGCTTCGCGAATCCGCAGCGGCGGTGGAGGCAGCGCTCGAATCGCTCGTCCCCGCGCCCGACGGCGCCGACGGGCTGCTCTTCGAGGCGATGCGCTACTCCCTCTTCGCGGGCGGCAAGCGGCTCCGGCCCTTCCTGGTGCTCTCGGGCGCCGACCTCTTCGGCGTGCCGCGCCCGTGGTCGGTCAACACTGCCGCCGCCATCGAGATGGTGCACACCTACTCCCTGGTTCACGACGACCTGCCGGCGATGGATGACGACGACCTCCGCCGCGGCAAGCCGACCTGCCATGTCGCCTTCGACGAGGCGACGGCGATTCTGGTGGGCGACTCCCTCCTCACCCTGGCCTTCGAGGCGGTGACGACGCCGGAGGGGCACCCCGACCCGGTGGTGCGCGCCGAGCTCGCCTGCGCGCTCGCGCGGGCCGCCGGCGCAGACGGCATGGCGGGCGGCCAGGCGATCGACCTCGCGGCGGAGACCCGGCAGCTCACCCTCGACGAGGTGATCCAGCTGCAGCGGCTCAAGACCGGCGCCCTCTTCGGCTTCTCGTGCGAGGCAGGGGCCATCCTCGCGCGGGAGGACGGCGCAGCCCGCACGGCGCTCCGCGACTACGCCGCCTGCATCGGGCTCGCCTTCCAGATCGCCGACGACCTGCTCGATCACGAGGGCTCGGCGGCCGATCTCGGCAAGGCCGTGGGCAAGGACGCGGAGGCCGGCAAGGCGACCTTCGTTGGCCTGCTCGGCGCGGACGAAGCGCGGCGGCGGGCCGGGGCGCTGGCGGACGACGCCATCGCGGCGCTCGGCCCCTTCGACGAGAAGGCGGAGCCCCTTCGCGCCGTCGCCCGCTACATCGTGGAGCGCCGCCACTGAGCCGCCGCCCCGGGCCCGACGCGACGCCTGCGCCGACGCGCCGCCGTCCGGGCAAGGAGCGGCTCGATGTTCTGCTCGTGGCGCGCGGCCTCGCGGAGACCAGGGCAAAGGCGCAGGCGCTGCTGATGGCCGGGCTGGTGTTCTCCGGCGAGCGCCGCCTCGAGAAGCCTGGCATGCAGGTCGACCCCGATCTCCCGCTCACCCTGCGCGGCGCGGCGCACCCCTGGGTCTCCCGCGGCGGCGTGAAGCTCGACCATGCGCTCGCGCACTTCCGCATCGACCCGCAAGGCCTGGTAGCGCTCGACATCGGCGCATCCACCGGCGGCTTCACCCACGTGCTGTGCGAGCGCGGAGCGCAGCGGGTCTACGCCGTCGACGTCGGCTACGGCCAGCTCGACGCCCGATTGCGGAACGACCCGCGTGTGGTCGTGCTGGAGCGCACCAACGCGCGCTATCTCTCGCGGGAGCAGGTGCCGGAGCCGGTCGATCTCGTCGTCTGCGACGCGAGCTTCATCGGGCTCCGGACGGTCCTGCCGGCGCCGCTCGCGCTCGCCGCCTCGGGCGCCCGGCTCGTCGCCCTCATCAAGCCGCAGTTCGAGGCCGGGCGCGCCCGCGTGGGCAAGGGCGGCATCGTCCGCGACCCGGCCGTCCACGACGAGGTCTGCGGGGCGATCGGCGATTGGCTCACCGGCGAGGGCTGGCCGGTGGCGGGGCTCGTCGAGAGTCCCATCAAGGGCCGCGACGGCAACACCGAGTTTCTGATCGCCGCGCGACGCGGGCCGTGACCGCGATAGAGCGTTTCCGTTCAAAACGGAAACGCTCTAGCCGATCGTGATCAGGATTCGAGGGCCAGATCGGCGGGCGAGATCAACACGCCGAACTGCACGCACCAGATGACCACGCTCGGATAGTCCTTCAGGTCAACGCCCTTCGGTATGGGGTATTTCTGGCTCCCCTCGAAGGCGCGCAACTTGCCGAGATCGATGTACATCGTTTCCTTGACATCCGAGGATTCGCGGACTTCTTCCTGAGGCACGAGATAGACATGAAACGCGGGCCCCGGCCCCACTTTGAAGTCCTCTTCGAGGAACACCAGATCCTCGTAAACTGTGACGTTTCCCTCTCCATAGTGGATCGGATCGGAGGGGTTGGCGTGAATGAACATGCCCCGCGCAACCACCTCGGTCTGCTCCTCGGCGGTGAGAGTTTCCATCGCCGGCGGCGGCGGAAACACGTAGGGAAAGATGAAAAACCCGACGGCGACGCCGAAGGCCGTGCCCATGACCCCGCCAACGAAGAATGCGATAATCCATTTCCGCATTGCCACCTCCTTCAGCGTGACGGGCTACAACCCCGTCCGAATTAGTTGCAATAAAGGACCGGGAATAACGGGCTACACCATGCGACCTTCGCAAACAAAATCCTTCGGAGAACAACCTCAACGACGTAATTTGACGTCACCTTAGACAGTAGTTGCGGGGATTCCCCCTTTCAAGGGGCGACGCCCGACGTGCTCCAAAGTCCGTTCTGGCGCCTACGCGGACACCCGGTAGTCGCGGATGACGTCGGGGTCGGGCTCGGCGCCGAGGCCGGGGCCGGTGGGGATGCGGAAGTGGCCGTTCTCGTCCGGGTCAACGAAGCCCGGGTAGAGCGTCGCCTCGAGCCGCGTGTAGAAGCGCTCGGCCCAGCCGCCGCCGGGGCTGCCGGTGAGCGGCATCGCGCCGAGCAACTGCAGCGTCGCGAGCCAGCCGGGGCCGAAGTAGGGCGAATGCGGCATCACGGTCACGCTGTAGCCTTCCGCCACGGCGAGCACCTTGAGGAGCTCGGTGACGCCGCCCACCTTGGTCACGCTCGGCTGCACGTAGCGCACCGCGCCGGCCTCCAGCATGCGGCGGAACTCGAAGGCGGTGCATGCGTTCTCGCCGCAGGCGAGGTCGATGCCCGATTCCTGCTGCAACCGCGCCAGCGCATCAAAATCCTCGGGCGGGAAGATGGGCTCCTCCAGCCAGTGGAGGTCGTAGGGCTTGAGCCGCGCCGCCATCGTGCGCGCCTCGGTAGGCGTCCACGGGCAGTTCGTGTCCGTGCAGAGCGGCATGTCCGGCCCCATCGCCTCGCGCGCGGCCGCGATCTCGGCCTCGCCCGTCTCGTGCAGCTTGATGGCGGGGTAGCCGTCGTCCACCGCATCGCGCACGGTCTTCGCGACCAGCTCCGGGTCCCGGTATTTGAGCAGGCTCGCGTAGCCCGGCACGAGGGGCGGCGCGGCCGGCCCGCCGAGGAGCTGGCCGAGCGGCAGCCCCGCCCGCTTGCCCGCGAGATCCCAGAGCGCGATGTCGATGGCTGAGATTCCGAACATGGTGATGCCGTAGCGGCCGAAGAGGTGGAGCGCCTGCTGGAGGTCGCGGTTGATCGCGGCGATGTCCGTGGCGTCGCGGCCGATCGCGATGGGCGCCACCGTCGTATCGACGACCGCCTTGAGCGCGGCCATGCAGTTGTAGCTGAAGCCTTCGCCCCAGCCGCTGGCGCCGTCCTCGGTCTCGACCCGGACCAGGAGGATGGTGAGCCCCTGCCACGCCTGCCCGCCCCAGGCCGGCGGCGGCCCGCCGTGATCGTGCGGGATGGCGAGAGGGATGGTCTCGATGCGGGTGATCTTCATGGGTCTGTCCCGATGGTGGCGTGGCAAGGTCAAGTCAGAGGAGGTCGCCGACCAAGTCGCGGATGTGGCCGGGCGGCGGTGGCGGCAGCGCGATCCCGAAGCGCCGTCTCAGGGCGTCGGCGATGAGCTCGAAACAGGCGCCGTAGCGGACGACCTCGAACGTCTCCAGGTCGAGCAGGGTCGATGAGGCCCGGTACAGGTGATAGAGGCGCAGCCCGTGGTCGATGACGATGTCGGCGATCGCGATCAGCTCCGGCTCGATGTCGTCCACGCGGAACTTCGTGCCCGAGAGCGAGAGGTTCGCGGACGAGCCGAACAGCGGGTGCTGCGCCTCGCGGCTGAGCCGCGTGATCGCTGCGTGGAACGGGCCCGCGTTGAGCAGCATCAGCACGGTGCCGGCGCTGGTGGAGGCTTCGAGCGCCTGCGGCTCCATCCTGGCGAGAATGGGGTGGTCCATGCGCGCGGGCGCGATGGCGCCGAGCGGCAGGTCGTAGTCCTCGATCAGGGTGCTGGCGACGTCCCACCCCTTCTGGTCGAGGACGTGCAGCTCGCGGTGCAGGGCCATGTCGCCCAGCATCGCGTTGAGCTTCGCGGGCGCGCGGCGCTTGGTCTCGAAGATCGTCTTCAGCGCCGCCGCCGACCCGCCGATGGCGGAATAGCCGACGCTCATGGGCAGGATGCCGATTCCGCCCCGTTCGAGGACGGCGAAGGCCCGCTCGGCATCGCGCCCGACATCCGGTCTGCCTGCCACGTTCGGGGTTCCCTCCTGCGTCGCGCGCCCCGGCCGGCGCAACCTAGCCCGGAACTCTCTTTGCAGTCATGGTCCGTGCGACGCAGGCCGTGACCCTGGTGAGAATTGCGGGCTAGTATCCGCCGCGCCTGCAACCGGGAGAGCACGATGACGCCGTTCCCCATCCTCATCGGCAAGAGCGCGCCAGGGCACGCATGAGCGACGCGGTCAGGGTTGGGGTCGAGGTCGGCGGCACGTTCACCGATCTCGTCGCGTTCGAGGGCGGCGGCGTGCGCATCACCAAGGTGCCGAGCACGCCGCAGGCGCCCCACCGCGGCGCCGTCGCCGCGCTCGACGAGTCCGGTCTGCCGCTCAGCGCCACCGGCGATCTCGTCCACGGCTCGACCGTCGCCACCAACGCGGTGCTGGAGCGCAAGGGCGCGAAGGTGGCGTTCTTCGCCACGGAGGGCTTCCGCGACCTGCTTTCCCTGCAGCGCCAGAGCCGGCGCTCCATCTACGACATCCATTACCGCAAGCCCGAGCCGGTGGTGCCGCGCCGCGATACCTTCGAGATCCCGGAGCGCGTGGGCCCCGGCGGCGACGTGGTCACCCCCCTGGATGAGCCGGCCGCACGGCACCGCATCGGCCAGGCGTTGCAGGGCGGCGACTACGAATCCGTCGCGATCTGCTTTCTCAACAGCTACGCGAATCCCGCGCACGAGCGGCGCGTGGCGGCGATGATCGCCGAGCGCTTCCCCGGCGTCGGGATCACGTGCTCCTGCGACGTGACCCGCGAGTTCCGCGAGTACGAGCGCGCCTCCACCACCGTGCTGGCGGCCTACTTGCAGCCCGTCATCGACCGCTACCTGGGCGAGTTCGCGCGCACATTGGGCGAGCGCGGGTTCGAGGGCCGCTTCAGCCTCATGCAGTCCAACGGGGGCCGGCTGCCCGCACGCGGCATGGCCGGCAACGCCATCACCTCGCTCTACTCAGGCCCGGCGGCGGGCGTCATGGGCGCGATCCGCCAGGCGGAACGTTCCGGCTACCGCGACCTCATCACCTTCGACATGGGGGGCACGAGCACCGACGTCTGCCTCGTGCGGGACGGCACGCCGGTGCTCACCAGCGACGCCGAGATCGACGGGCTGCCCATCCGCATTCCCGTGCTCGACATCGTGACGGTCGGCGCGGGCGGCGGCTCGATCGTGTGGCGCGACGACGGCGGCATGCTCCGGGTCGGCCCGCGCTCGGCCGGCGCCGAGCCCGGCCCCGCCTGCTACCGGCGGGGCGGCGCCGACCCCACGATCACCGACGCGCACCTGATCCGCGGCACCGTGCTCGCCGACACTTTCCTCGGCGGGCGCATGGACGTCGACCCCGAACTCGCCCGCAACGCCTTCGCCGCGCTGGCGCAGCAGTTCGGACGCAGCGTCCAGCAGGTCGCCGACGACGCGGTGCGGGTGGCCGAGCACAACATCGTGCGGGCGATCCAGCTCGTCTCGACCGAGCGGGGACGGGACCCGCGCGACTACGTGCTGGTTCCCTTCGGCGGCGCGGGGCCGCTGCACGCGGCGCGGGTCGCAGACGTGCTCGGCATCGCCGCGATCGTCATTCCGCCGGCCGCCGGCGTGCTGTCCGCCTTCGGCCTCGTCGCCTCGGACTTCGTGCGCTACGAGAGCCGCACGGCGCGCCTTGCCCTCGACGAGGCGGGTGCCGCCGAGCGGGTCCGCGCGCAGTTCGCGGCCATGCGGGCGGACGCCGAGGCCGCCTTCGCGGCGCTCGGGCTCAGCAGCGGTCTCCGCTACACCCACACGCTCGAGATGCGCTACGTGGGGCAGGCCTTCGAGGTCCCGATCCAGCTCGGCGAAGACGAGATCGCGCGCCTCGACGCCGCGTACCTCCGCGAGCGCTTCAACGAGGCGCACCACCGCATCTTCGAGTTCGACGATTCGCGCACCAACCGGCCGGAGATCGTCTCCTTCCGGCTCGGCATCGCATCGCCGCCCCCGGCCGTGCCTCAGCTCACAGGCACGGACGACGCCCCGCGCATGGCCACCGTCACGCTCTTCGACGGCGGCGCAGAGCTGCAGGCCCGCCGGCTCAACCGCAGCGCGCTGCTCGAGGCCGGCGCCAGCGAAGGGCCGCTGCTGATCGCGGACAACACGTCCACGGCCTACGTCCCGCCGGGATGGCGCGCACGCATGGACGCGCACCATAATGTCATCCTGAGCCGCTAGAGCGCGTCCGACTTTGACGGACGCGCGATAGGCCGCAACAGCGGCCCGCCGCGTATGCGGCGCCCTCGCGGAGGCGCCGGCCGTCGCGCCGATAGGCGCGCGGAATCGCACGACGGCCGGCTGCCGTGAGCGATAAATGCATAGAGCGTTTTCGTGTAAAGCGGATACGCTCTGAGCCAGGAGCCAGGAGCCGCGAGGGGAGGGACCATGGCGCTCGACCAGGTCGACCAGGCGATCATTTCCCAGGCATTGATCGCCGCCGCGAAGGAGATGGGGATCAAGCTGGTGCGCTCGGCCTATTCGCCGATCGTGCGCGAGGCCAACGACTGCTCCGCCGCGCTGCTCGACGTAGACGGCAACGTGGTGAGCCAGGCGGAGCTCATTCCCATGCAGCTCGGGCCGATCGGCACCACCTTCCGCCCCTGCGCCGAGCTCTACCCGCCCGAGACGCTGGAGCCCGGCGACTTCTACATCAACAACGACCCCTACCACGGCGGCCAGCACGTCCCCGACATCTTCATCTTCACGCCCATCTTCTACCGTGACCGGCTCGTGGGCTTCAGCGCGACCGTCGCCCACCACCTCGACCTCGGCGGCGGCGCGCCGGGCCTCAACATGGCGGCCGGCGACGTCCACCAGGAGGGTCTGATCTTTCCGCCGAGCCGCTACAACGTGAACCGCGACTGGAACGGCGGCCCCTTCGAGCGCCTGGTGCGCGCGAACGTGCGCGTGCCGGAAAAGACCATCGGCGACTGCAACGCGCAGTTCGCGGCCAACGGCGTGGGCGCGCGGCGCGTGGTCGAGCTATGCGGGAAGTTCGGCGCGGACGCGGTCACCGAGGCAATGGCGGGGCTGCTCGACTACGCCGAGCAGCGCATGCGGGCCGCCATCGCCGCGGCGCCCGACGGCGTCTACGTGGGCGAGGATCAGCTCGACAGCGACGGCGAGAACGACGAGCCGCTGGTGGTCCGGGCCAGGGTGGAGATCGCGGGCGATACCGTCTCGGTCGACTACGAGGGCACCTGCGACCAGGTACGCACGAACGTCAACTGCCCCTTCGCATCGACCATCGCGGCGGGGCTCTCGTGCATCAAGTCGGTGCTCACAAGCCCCGACATCCCCTTCAACGAGGGCGCAAAGCGGCCCATCGCCATCGCCGCGCCCTACGGCTCGCTGCTCAATCCCCGCCCGCCGGCCCCGGTGCGCGCGCGCATGCTCTCCGCCTACCGCGCCTACAACGCGGTGATGAAGGCATTGGCCCACGCGGTGCCCGAGCAGGTGATGGCCGCCGGCTTCGACACCACGCACGCCACCTGCCTCTCGCACCTGGGCGAGCAGGGCTATGGCATCTACCTCGAGATCTTCGGCGGCGGCTACGGCGCGAGCGCGCTGGGCGACGGCTGCGACGCGGTGGACAGTCCGCTGTCTAACTGCTCGAACATTCCCATCGAGGCCATCGACATGGAGCACGCGTTCTTCCGCGTGGCGGAGTACGCGCTCGTGGCGGGCTCGGGCGGCGCCGGAGAGAACAGCGGCGGGCTCGGGGTCCGGCGCGTCTACGAAGTGCTGGCCGACGATGTCGAGTACCAGTCCTACTCGGACCGTTTCACCATCGCGCCCGAGGGGCTCTTCGGCGGCGACGACGGCGGGGCGGCGTTTGTCAGCGTCCTGCGCGGCAACCAGGAAATTACACTCGGGTCCAAGACGAGCTTCCGGCTGGCGAAGGGCGACCGCGTGGTGATGAGCACCGGCGGTGGCGCAGGCTACGGCGACATCGCCCGCCGCGCGCCCGAACGCGTCGCGCAGGACCGCGAGGGCGCCTGAGGGGGGCCGAGCGGGCCAGTTCGGGCACCGCCTTTCCGATACCGTTCTGCGGGGATTGCGATGAAAGACCGCGTCGTTCTCATCACCAACGTGGAGCACTTCGTCGGCCGCCCCGTCGCGGCGGAGCTGGCCGCGCAAGGGGCGACCGTTGTCTGCCATGACAAGAGCTTCGCTGATGCCTCGGTCGCGGACCAATTCGCCGCAGCCGATCCTGCGCTCGCCGTCGTCCGCGCGCAGGCGCCGGCGGAGATCGTCGCGGCTACGACCGAGGCTTGCGGCCGGATCGACACGGTCGTCTGCAACGACGCGGGCGCCGCGCTCCGCGCGCCCATCGAGACGGCGCGCCCCGACGACCTGCGCGCCGCGCTCGAGGAGATGGTGGTCTTTCCCTTCGAGATGGCGAGCGCGGTTGTGCCGCAGATGAAGGCGCGCAAGCAGGGCAAGATCCTCTTCATCACCTCCGCGACGCCGCTGCGCGGGCTGCCCAACTACTCGATGTACGTGGCAGCCCGCGGTGCCACCAACGCGCTCACCGTCTCGCTCGCCCAGGAGCTCGGGCGCGACAACATCCAGGTCAACGCCATCGCGCCCAACTACGTCGAGAGCCCGACCTACTTCCCGCCCGAGCTGGTGGGCGATCCCGCGACCCTCGCCAAGATGACCCGCAACATCCCGTTGAAGCGGCTCGGCAAGCCCGAGGAGGTTGCCGCGCTGGTCGCCTTCTACGCCTCCGACAGGAGCGACTTCATCACCGGCCACGTCATGCCCTTCGCCGGCGGCTGGGCCTGAGCGGCGCGCGTCGGAGCACTCGGCCCAATGCGCCCACCCCGCGCAAGAACCATCCCGGACCTGCTCGACGAGCTGGCGGAGCGATACCCTGACCACGAAGCGCTGGTGGGCGGCGAGACGCGGCTCAGCTATCGCGAACTGCGGGACGAGGTGCGCAGGCTCGCCAAGGGCCTCCATGCGCTCGGCGTGCGCCGGGGCGACAAGGTCGGCCTCCTCATGGGCAACCGGCCGGAGTGGCTGCTCGCCGATTTCGCGATCACGCTCCTGGGCGGCACCTTGGTGGCGATCAACACCTGGGCGACCCGGCGCGAGCTTGCCCACCTTCTCGTCCATTCCGACGCGAAGGTCCTCATCACCGTCGACCGCTTCCTCAAGTACGACTACCTGGAAACCCTCGACGCCCTCGGCCGCGAGGGCGATGCGCTGGCGGGCGTGCGGGAGATCGTGCGCGTCGGCGGTCCGCCCGGCCACCCGGCGCGGCGTTTCGAGACCCTGCGGGACCTGGCGGAGACCGTCGACGACGCGGCGATCGACCGGGCCCAGGCAGCCGTACGCGGCGACGACGTGGCGTACCTGCTCTACACCTCGGGCACCACGGCGCTGCCGAAGGGCGTGCAGCTCCAGCACTTTGCCCTCATCGGGAACATGTGGAACATCGGCGAGCGGCTGCATCTCCGCCCCGGCGACAGGCTCTGGCTCGCCGTCTCGCTCTTCTGGGGCCTTGGCTGCGAGAATGCGCTCTTCGCCGTGATGACCCATGCGGGCTGCATCGTGCTGCAGGAGCACTTCGACGCAGGCGAGGCGCTGCGTTTGATCGAGGCCGAGCGCTGCACGGTCTTCTACGGCACGCCCAACATGGTGCACGCGCTGGAGCGCCACCCCGAACGGCGCGCGCGCGATATCTCCTCGCTGCGGAAAGGCGCGACGCTGGGCTCGCCCGAGCAGATCAAGCGCTTGATCGACCTCGGCGTGAGCGAGACCTGCAACATCTACGGGCTGACCGAGACCTACGGCAACTCCAACGTCACCGACGTGGACGACCCGCTTGAAAAGCGCCTCAACACGGTGGGCCGGGCTCTGCCGGGCACGGAGATCCGCATCGCCGATCCCGAGACCCTGGCGCCGCTCGCGGCCGGCGCCGTGGGCGAGATCCTCGTCCGGGGCTACGTCACGGTGGGCTACTACAAGGACCCCGCGCAGGACGCGCAGGCATTTCATGACGGCTGGTTCCGCACCGGCGACCTTGGGCTGCTGGACGAGGAAGGCTTCCTCCACTTCCGCGGGCGGCTCAAGGAGATGATCAAGACCGGCGGCATCAACGTTTCGCCGGCGGAGGTGGAGGCGGTGCTGGCCGAGGTGGCGGAGGTCGAGCTTGCCTACGTGATCGGCCTGCCGGACCCGGAGCGCGACCAGCGGGTCGCCGCCGTCATCGTGCCGCACGAGGGCGCTCCGCCCACGGCCGAGACCCTCGCTGCGCACTGCGCGGCGCACCTCGCCGCCTACAAGGTGCCGAGGGAATACCGCTTCGTCGGCGCGGGCGACCTGCCGCTCACCACCACCGGCAAGCTGCAGAAGGCCCGGCTCGGCGAGTTCTTCGGCGCGGACCCGGCGTAGTGTCGCAGGCGCTGCGCGACAAGGCGGCGATCGTCGGCATCGGCACCAGCCGGTTCGGCCGCAACCTGCCGGAGAGCCAGCTCGCGCTCGCGGCGAGCGCGTTCAAGGCGGCGCTCGCCGACGCCGGGCTGGAGCGCAGCGACGTCGACGGCCTCTCCATCCACATCGGCTGGCCGCTCGGCGTCGACTACGACCAGGTGGCGCAGGCCTTCGGCCTCGAGATCGATTTCGTCAACCAGGCCTGGACCCACGGCCGCTTCGTCACCGGCAGCCTGCAGACCGCCGCGATGGCCGTGGCGTGCGGCATGGCCAACGTCGTCGCCTGCGTGAACGTGCTGAGCTTCACCCGCGAGCGCGACATCCTGGGCGGGCCGCACGACTTCGAAGGCTACCGCGAGACCGGCGGCACCCATGCGGAGACGCCGCACTACGGGCTGACCGCGCCGGCCGGCGGTGCTGCGCTCGCCATGCAGCGCTACATGGCGCTCTACGGCGCGACCGGCGCTGAGCTTGCCGCGGTGCCGGTGGCGCTCCGCGCGCACGCACGACTCAACCCGGCTGCCGTGATGCAGAAGCCCATGAGCGTCGCCGATCACCAGGCCTCGCGCATGGTGGTGGACCCGCTCCGCCTCTTCGATTGCTGCGTCGTGAGCGACGGCGCGGCCGTGGTGCTGGTGACGGCGGCCGAGCGCGCCCGCAACCTCCGCCAGCGCCCCGTTCTCGTCGCCGGGATGCAGGGCATGGCGGCGGGCCGCGACGAGTTCATCTTCGCGCCGCCCGGCCTCGGCATCAATCAGCAGAGCGGCGCGCGCCCGGGGCGCCCAGCCCCCCGCGACCTCGCCGTCTACCGCTCGGCCGGCATCCCGCGCGATGCGATCCAGGGCCTCTACACCTACGACGCCTTCTCGCCGCTGGTGCTCTTTGTGCTGGAGCGCTTCGGCTTCTGCGCGCCGGGGGAGGCTTCGGGCTTCGTGCAGGATGGCCGCATCGGCCCCGGCGGCGCGCTGCCGGTCAACACCTCCGGCGGCCTGCTGTCGGAAGCCCATGTCGCCGGCTGGAACTCGCTCTGCGAGATGGTGCGCCAGTTGCGGGGCGAGGCCGGACCGCGCCAGATCGCGGGCGCCGGCGCGCTGCAATGGGCGACGGCCTGGGGCGATTCCGTGATCCTGCGGAACTGAGGCGCGGGCGGACCGCATGAGCGCATACGAAAAGCCCGAGCCCCGCATCAACCCGGACAACGCGGGCTTCTGGGAGAGCGCGCACGACGGCGCGCTCCGCCTGCCCCGCTGCGGCGACTGCGCCGCCTGGCACTGGCCGCCCGGCCCCGTGTGCCCTGCCTGCTTCTCCGCGCGGATCGGCTGGGAGGAGGCGCAGGGTCGCGGCACCGTCTCCGCCTGGACCGTGGTCCACAAGGACTGGTTCCCCGCGTTCAGGGCCGAGATCCCCTATGCGGTGGCGCAGATCGAGCTGGCGGAAGGCGTGCGCCTGACCGCGAACGTCGTCGACCGCCCGGCGGATGCGCTCCGGGTGGGCCTCCCCGTCGAGGTCGTGTTCGACCGCGTCACGGACGCGCTCACCCTGCCCCGCTTCCGCCCGCGCCGGGGCTGACCGTCAGACCGAGGAGAGAGCCTTGCCCAACATTCTCTGCGAGCGCGAGGACGACTGCGTCCGCATCCGCCTTAGCAGCGGCACCGCCAACGCGCTGACGACGGACGTCATCCGGGAGTTTGCGCAGGCGGTCGCGGACGCCAACCGCGACGCGCGTGGCGTCATGCTCTGCGGCGGCGAGAAGTTCTTCTGCAACGGCCTCGACCTCGACTGGGCGCTCGCCTGTTCGCGCGCCGGGATCAAGGAGATGTTCCACGCGCTGGCGGACCTCATCCTCGCCATGCTGGAATCGCCGCTCCCCATCGTGGGCGCCATCAGGGGCCACGCCATCGGCGGCGGCATGGCCATCTACCTCGCCTGCGACTACCGCTACGCCGCGAGCGGGCACGTGCTGATCGGCAAGCCGGAAATCCTGCTCGGCGTGCCCAACCCCTACTACGGCGATCAGCTCCTGCGCTTCGTCGCCGGAGACTTCGTCGCCTCGGACATGATCTACACCGGCAAGCTCGTGCCTGCCGAGGAGGGCCGCGCCCTCGACCTCGTCCACGAGACCGGGCCGAAGCCCGAGATCGAGGCGATGGCGTGGCAGCGCCTGCTCTTCCTGCGCGACCTCGCGCCGGAGGCATTCCAGGAATCGAAGCGCATGCGGCTCGGCAAGTTCTGCGCCGACCTGCGGGAGCAGATGCCCACCCGCATCGCGCGCCAGGTCGAGATCTGGTCCGGCGCGGACGCGCAGGCCCGCCTCCGCGCCGGCGCGGAGCGGCTCAAGCGCCGGCGCAGCGAAACGCGCTAACCGATCAGGCGAAGCTCGCGGGGGAAGGACGTGAGAGCGCGCGCGCCGTCTTCGGTGACGGTCACGTCGTCCTCGATCCTGACGCCGACGTCGCCCGCGCCGTAGAGGCCGGGCTCGATGGTGATGACGTAGCCCGGCTCCAGCGCCTGGTGGTTGCCGACCATGACCTGGGGGGCCTCATGCACATCGAGCCCGAGGCCGTGGCCGGTCTTGTGCACGATGAGATCGGCGAAGGGCGAGGCGCGGAGCACGCCGGTCACGGCTGTATCCAGGTCGTGCGCCGTGACGCCCGGCCCGGCCACGCGGCGGCCGAGCGCGTTCGCCTCGCGCACGGTCTCGTAGATCTCCCCGTGGCGGTCGCTCACGTGCTCGCAGAAGAAGGTGCGCGTGATGTCCGCGCTGAACCCGTCGATCTTCGCGCCGAAGTCGATCAGCAGCGCATCGCCGGGGCCGAGCGCCGTCTCGCCCGGCGTGCCGTGCGGGTTCGCCGCGTTGGCGCCCGCCAGCACGATGGGATCGAAGCCGAAGGCCGCCGAGCCGTGCGCGAGCATGCGGGTCTTGAGCAAGGCCGCGATGGCTTGCTCGGTATCGCCGGCGCGGACCTCGTCCAGGGTTTCGGCCAGCGCCAGCTCGCTGATCTCGATGGCGCGCGTGAGGCTCGCGATCTCGTCCTCGTCCTTGGCGATGCGGAGCGCCTGCAGGGCGGCGTCGGCGTTCCGCACGTCGCCGTTGCCCATGCGGCGGCGCAGCGCGTCGTACTCGAACATGCGCATCCGCCCGCCTTCGACGCCCACCGCGGCGGCGCCGAGCGCGCGCGTCGCGTCCTCGAAGGCGTCCTCGAAGCCGTCGCTGTCCTGCCAGTAGAAGGTCTCGGCATCGGGAAACGCGCTCGACCACTTGAGCCGCTCCAGCTCCGGCATGATGGCGAGGATTCCGCCCGCCTCCGTGACGAAGAGCAGCGTCGGGCGCTCCATCAGGGGGAAGTCGAGGCCGGTGAGATAGTGGAAGCTCGGCCCGGGCACGAAGGCCGCGGCATCGAGGCCCGCGCCCCGGATCAGCGCCGCCGCGCGCTCGCGCCGCCGGTCATGGCGCGTCATAGCGCGCGCAGCCCCTCGCCGAAGCGCTCGAGCCCCATCGCCCTGCCGAAGCGGGGCTCGAGCGAGCGGGCGACGATCGCGGCATCGGCCAGGATCATGCTCTCGATGGCGCGATCGGCTGCCTCGGCGTCGCCGGCGAGCACCGCTTCCGCCAGCGCCTCCAGGCGCACGACAGACGCGCGGCGCTCGTCCGGGGTGGCGTTGGGCACGTAGTGGAGCACCCGCATGCGCATCCCCGCATCGATGACCTCGTCGAAGAACTTGATCAGGAAGATGTTGCGGGAGAGCCCCGCCAGGTGGCGCAGCACCTCCAGCTCGCTCCCGAGCGAGTCCTCCCACTCGTCCGCCTCCACGGCGCGGACGAAGCGGTGTACGCGCTCGTTCAGCGCCGCCGCGTCGGCCCGGCCCGAGAGCGCCGCGGCCCGCGCCACCGCGCGGCCGATGACAAGCGCGGTATCGAGATAGTCGCCCGCGTTGTCGAGCGAGAAGGGCGCCACGATGCTGGTCCGGTTCGGCAGGAACTGGACCAGCCGTTCGCCGGCCAGCAGCAGCAGGGCCTCGCGGATCGGCGTGCGCGAGACCTCGAAGCGGGCAGCAAGGTCGCGCTCGTCCAGGGCCGAGCCCGGCGCGATTCGCACCCAGAGGATCTCCTCGCGCAGCACGTCATGGACCTGCAGCGCGCCGCGGCGCCCGCGCTTGCGTGTCTTTGCCTTGGGCTTCGCTGCCATGCGACGATAATCAGGCGGGCGACCCGCGCGTTCGCGGACTTTGCATTATGTTTGCATAATGATAGGCTGACTCGAAGTCAAGACTGACCAGGGAGAGCATGACATGACGCGATCCATCTCATTTGTGCTGGCGGCTGCGGCCCTGGCCCTCGCCCTTGCCGCGCCGGCAATGGCGGACTCCAAGAAAGTCGCCTTCTTCGCGGCCTCTTCGCAGAACGGCTTCAACCAGGCCACGTACGAAGGGGTCGAGGAAATGGCCGTCAAGCTCGGCTACGAGGCCGAGATCTACGACGGCAAGTTCGACGCCATCCACCAGTACAGCCAGATCGAGGACGTGCTGGCCAGCGGCCGGTTCGCGGGCATGATTGTGGCGCCCAACGACCCCGTCGGCATCTCCGGCGCCTTCGAGCAGGTGATCGAGGCCGGCGTGCCGATCGCGACCGTGCTCTTCCCCATCGGGCCGGATCTCACCACCCTGCAGCCGCAGGTGGAGGGAATCACGTCGACCGTCGCATCGCCGCCCGTCGACGGCGCCACCTGGCAGGCCGAGGCCGCGGCGGCCCACTGCGCGGACAAGGACCCCTGCAACGTCATCATCATCATCGGCTTCAAGACCTTCCCCTTCGACAACCTCCGGCTCGAGACCTTCGAGAAGGTCCTTGCCGGGTATCCCAACATCAAGATCGTGGGGATCGGCGAGGGCTGGTATTCGCCGGATACCTCGCTGAAGGCGATGCAGGACATGCTGCAGGCGGCGAAGGACGTGCACGTGGTGCTGTCGAACGCCGACCAGCACCTGGTGGGCGCCGAGATCGCGCTGGAGGCCGAGGGCTACAACGTGGCCGATCTCTACCTCATCGGCGGCGGCGCTGCGGCGATCTCCATCGAGGCGATCCGCGAGGGCCGCTGGGACGCGACGCTCGCCTACTTCCCCAAGACCATGGGCGCGCTCGCCATGGAGCAGATCGCCAACGCCATTGAGGGCAAGTCTGTCAACAACGCCATCAACATGGACGTCTCGGGTCCGCTCCAGGCCATGATCGACAAGGCCATTCTCGACGCGAACCCCGACTTCAGGGGCGAGTGGGAGCAGTAGCCGACGATACTGCCCGCCGGGGCCTTCGCGCCCCGACGGCGCCCTTGCGCCGGGAGATGCCGAGTTGACCCGACACTATCGGGTGTCCGCCGATATCGGCGGCACGTTTACCGACATCGTCTATCAGGATTGCGCGTCCGGCGCCTGCGGTGCAGCAAAGGTTCTGTCTACGCCCGACGACCCGGCCCTCGCCGTGCTCCGGGGCATCGAGACGGCCATCCCTGCCGAAGCCGCGATCGACTTCTTCGTGCACGGCACCACGGTGGGGCTGAATGCGCTGCTCACCCGACGGGGCGCCAAGGTGGCGCTGCTCACCACCGAGAACTTTCGCGACATCTACACGATCCAGGGCAACGACCGGGGCGAGATCTTCTCGATCCGCTGGAACAAGCCCGAGCCGCTGACGCCGCTGGAGCACACGTTCACGGCGCGGGAGCGGATGGCGGCTACCGGCGAGGTCGCGACCCCGCTGGAGACCGCCGATCTCGACCGCCTCGTGGACGCGGTAAGGGAGCAAGGCTTCGAGGCCATCGCCATCGCCTTCCTCTTCGCCTTCAAGAACCCGGCGCACGAGCTGGAGGCGGCCGAGTACCTTTCCGCCCGCCTGCCCGGCATCCCCATCGGGCTCTCGCACCGCGTCTCGCCCGAGTGGCGGGAGTTCGAGCGCACGTCGACCACGGTGATGAACAGCTACCTCGCCCCCGTCGTGCGGGGCTATCTGGAGACCCTGATTGGCGGGCTCAACGACCGCCTGCCGCAAGGCCGGGGGCTCCACGTCATGCAGTCGAACGGCGGGGTGATGACGGCGGAGACCGCGAGCGAGACCCCGCTGCAGACGCTCCTCTCCGGCCCGGTCGGCGGCGCCATCGGCGGCAGGGCGCTTTCCGCCGCGACCGGGCGGCCCAACCTCATCTGCATCGACATGGGCGGCACCTCCTTCGATGCGAGCCTCATCATCGACGGGCTGCCGTCGGGCTCCAATCAGGCCAAGCTCGAAGGACTGCCGGTGCAGATGTCGGTGGTGGACATCCACGTCATCGGCGCGGGCGGCGGCTCCATCGCGTGGGAGGAGGCGGGCGCCATGCGCGTCGGCCCGCAGTCCGCCGGCTCCATGCCGGGGCCCGCCTGCTACGGCCTCGGCGGGACGGAGCCCACGGTCTCCGACGCCAACCTCGTGCTGGGCCGCCTCGACGGCGCGAATTTTTCCGGCGGCGCCATGACGCTCGACCGCGACGCGGCGGCGCGCGCGCTTGAGGGCATCGGCGCTGCGTTCGGGCTCTCGGCCGAGGCCATGGCGCAGGGCGTCGTCGATGTCGTGAACGCCAAGATGGCGGACGCGATCCGCACCATCACGGTCCAGCGCGGCATCGACCCGCGGGACTTCTCGCTCGTCGCCTTCGGCGGCGCAGGCCCGGCGCAGGCCGGCGCGCTCGCCGAGGAACTGCAGATCCGCGAGGTCATCGTGCCGGTGCATCCCGGCGCGTTCTCCGCCTGGGGCATGCTGCAGACGGACGTGCGCCACGACTACAAGGAAACCCTCTACAGCTTCTGGGACCTCATGGAGCCAGCGGCGCTCGAAGCCGCCTTCGCGGGGCTGGAGGAGAAGGGCCGCCGGCACCTGCTCGCCGAGGGCATCGCCGAGGACGCCATCGCCTTCGAGCGTTCCATCGACTTCCGCTATTACGGGCAGGAGTACGTGCTCACCATCCCGGTCCCCGAGGGGGCCATCGACATGGAGGCCGTGCGCAACAGCTTCGATGTGGCCTACGATCGGCAGTACGGCCATTCCAGCCCGGAGAACCGCGTGGAAATGGCGAACATACGACTGGCCGCGCTCGGCCGCCTGGCGCGCCCGGATTCCGCGCCGCCCGCGCAGGAGCCCGCGCGGGACGCGCGCGAGCGGGACGTCTTCTTCGCTGGCCGGGCGCTCAGGACACCGGTCCTCGACCGCAACGGGCTCGAGATCGGCGACGCCGTTCCCGGCCCCGCCATCATCGAGGAGGCGACGGCGACGACGCTGGTGCCGCCCGGCTGGCAGGCCGCGGTGATCGAGGGCGGCCACCTCTCCATGACGCTGGAGGCGGGATCATGAACGACACGCGTGCGCAGAACGTGGCGGACCCCGTCACCACCGAGATCGTGCGCAACTTCGTCATCTCCTGCGCGGAGGACATGAACGCCTCGCTCTGGCGCTCCGCACATTCGGCGGTCATCTACGAGGGCCGGGACAGCGCCGTGGGCCTGCTCGATGCCGACGGCAACATGCTCGGGCAATCGAGCGGCGTGCCGCTCTTCATCGGCGCCATCGACGCCAACGTTCACCACGTGATCGACTACTACGGCGACGACATCGCGCCCGGCGACATCTTCATCATGAACGACAGCTACATGCAGGGCTCGCACCTGCATGACGTCTCCGTGGTCGGGCCCATCTTCTTCGGCGGCGAGCTGATCGGCTTCGGCGCCGCGCGCGCGCACTGGAACGACATCGGCGCCATCGACCCCGGCACGGTCATGGGGTCCACCAACATCTATCAGGAGGGGCTGCGCCTCGGGCCGACGCGCATCGTCGCCCAGGGCAAGCCCATCCGCGAGTGGTACGACCTGCTCCGCCTCAACACCCGGATGCCGGACGCGAGCATCGGCGACCTCGGCGCCCAGATCGCCGCCGTGCGCACCGGCGAGCGCAGGCTGTCGCAGCTGCTGGAGCGCATCGGCATCGAGACCTACCGGGCCGCCTGCGACAACATCTTCGAGCAGGCGCGGCGCATGGACCGGGAAGCCATCGCCGCGATCGAGGACGGCACCTGGTACCGCGAAGGCTATCTCGACAGCGACGGCGCTGGCGACGACCCGGTGAAGGTCGCGCTGAGGCTCACCATCGAGGGCGAGGCGCTCATCGTCGACCTGGACGGCTCGTCCGGCATCGTCCCCGGCTCCGTCAACTGCGGCGCGAGCCAGACCGTCTCGCTGCTGCGCCTCGCCTACAAGACGATGATCAACCCGGAGCGCGCGATCACCGGCGGCTCCTTCGAGACGATGACCGTCCGCATACCCGACGACTGCATGTTCAACGCGAGGGAGCCGGCGGCCTGCGAGTGGTACTTCACCGGCCTCGGCCTGCTGGCGGACCTCTTCATCTCCTGCCTTTCCGAAGCGATCCCCGAGCGCTCCACCGCCGCCCACTACGGCGATTCGATGGTGTCCCTCTTCTTCTCCGACGATCGCACGCGGGGCCAGTGGATGTCCATCGAGGCCACCGCCGGCGGCTGGGGCGGCCGCAACGACGGCGACGGCGAGAGCGCGCTCATCAACCTGGTGAACGGCAGCTTCCGCAACATCCCGGCCGAGGTGATGGAGACGAAGTTCCCCGTCCGCCTCGAGGAGTTCTCCATCCGCACCGATTCCGGCGGGCCGGGGCGGCACCGGGGCGGCTGCGGCGTCGTGCGCCGCTACAGGACGCTCGAGGACTGCTACTGCGCGCTCTGGTTCGAGCGCTCGCGCACGCCCGCCTGGGGGCTGAACGGGGGCAGGGACGCGCGCGGGCCCATGGTCGAGATCACCCACCCGGACGGCTCATGCGAAGGGCCGCTCAAGATGCGGGCCCGGCCCGTCGCTGCGGGCACCGTGGTCGAGACCAGGACGGGCGGCGGCGGCGGCAACGGCGACCCCGGGGCGCGCCCCTTCGAGGACGTGCGGCGCGACGTGCAACGGGGCTATGTTTCCCCCGACGGCGCCTGGAGGGACTATGGCGTGCGGATCGGCCCGGGCCTCTCCATCGACGAGCAGGGGTCCGAACCGCGCGCCTGATTGCGGGAAGTGATGGCTAGCGAGCCGGCGTTACGAGCGAACGGAATCGGCGTCGCCTTCGCAGGCGTCTGGGTGCTCAGCGACGTCTCGGTGGATATCCTGCCGGGCGAAATCCACGGGCTGATCGGCGAGAACGGCGCCGGCAAGTCGACGCTCGGCAAGGTGTTCGGCGGCTACTACGCAGCCAGCGCCGGCTCGCTCGACGTCTTCGGCGAGCGCGCGAGCGCGTGGGACCCGCTGATGGCGCTGTCGAAGGGCGTCGCCATCATGCACCAGGAGCTCCAGCTCGTGCCCGCGCTCACCGTGGCGGAGAACGTCTTCCTCGGGCTGGAGGACCAGCGCTGGGGTGTGCTGCGCCGCACCGAGGCGGACCGCCTCACGGCGCTGATGGTGGCAAGCGGCTTTCAGCTCGATCCCAACGCCATCGTCTCGCGGCTGCCCATCGCCGACCAGCAGAAGATCGAGATCTTGCGCGCGCTCGCGCGCGAGGCGCGGATCATCGTGATGGATGAGCCCACGTCCTCGCTCTCGCGGGACGAGGTGTCGCAGCTTCACCTCGCGATGCGGAAGCTCCGGGACGAGGGACGTTCGATCATCTACGTCTCGCACTTCCTCCACGACATTCTCGAGGTCTCCGACCGGATCACCGTGCTCCGCGACGGCAAGCACGTGAAGACGGCGCCGGCCGCCGGCGAGACCCGGTCGAGCCTGGTCTCGGCGATGCTGGGCGGGGGCAAGAGCGAGACTCCCTTCCCGCCGCGCGCCCGGCCCGAGAAGCCCGAGCCGGTCCTGGAAGTGGAGAACCTGGAGAGCGACCGGGGCGCCAACGGCGCCAGCCTCTGGGTCGGCCGGGGCGAGATCGTGGGCCTCACCGGCCTCGTCGGCAGCGGCCGGAGCGAGATCGCGCGGGCCATCGTCGGCGCCGATGCGGCGACGGCCGGCGAGGTCCGGCTCCAGGGCGAGGCTTACCGCAATCGCTCGATTCGCCGTTCCGCCGCGCTCGGCATGGTGATGTCGCCGGAGGACCGCCGCAAGCAGGGCCTGGTCATGACCATGCGGGTCTCGCCCAACATGACCTTGCCTCACCTCGGCCGCTTCGCGCACCTTGGGGTCATGAGACGCCGCGCCGAGCGCACCCGCGCACTCAGCCTGATCGATCACTTCAACGTGCGCCCGGCGGATCCCAACGGCAACGTCGCCACCTTCTCCGGCGGCAACCAGCAGAAGGTCCTGATCGGCAAGTGGCTGATGGAGAATCCCGACATCGTGATCCTCGACGAGCCGAGCCGAGGCGTGGACGTGGGCGCCCGTGAGCGCATCCACTTCGCCATCGCGGAGCTTGCGGCGGGCGGCACGGGCGTGCTGCTCATCTCCAGCGAGATCGAGGAGGTGCTGGGCCTCGCCCACCGCGCTTACCTCACCGACGGCGGGCGCATCGTCGAAGAGGTGATCCCCGAGGAGTCGAGCGAAGCCGACCTTCTCGCGCTGCTCTTCCAGCACCAGAGCCGGAGGCGCGGCGACGCATGACCGTCAGGGGCTTCCACATCGGGCGCTTCCTTCAGACCTACGCGGTCCTGATCATGATCGTGTTCCTGGTCATCGCGCTCAGCGTGATGTCCGAGAACTTCCTGACCGTCCGCAACCTGCTCAACATCCTCAACCAGAACGCGCCGCTAGCGATCATGGCCTCGGCGATGACGCTGGTGATCATCGCGGGCGGGTTCGACCTCTCGGTGGCGGCGATCTTCTCCATGGGCTCGGTCATGTCCGCCTGGATCGCGATCCACGTGGACCCCTACCTCGGCCTCTTCCTGGCGCCCTTCATCGGCCTCATTCTCGGCACCATGAACGGCGTGGTGATCAACGCGCTCCGGGTGCACTCCTTCCTCGCCACCATCGCCACGAGTCTGATCTTCAAGGGCGTCGCCATCGTCATCTCCGACGGGCGGCTCATCTCCGTCCGCCTCGACACCTTCACCTGGCTCGGGCGCGACAAGGCAGGCGGCGTCTTCATCGCCGTCTGGATCATGGCGGTCTTCGCCCTGATCCTGACCTTCACGCTGACGCGCACCGCCTTCGGGCGGCGGGTCTTCGCCGTCGGTGGCAACGAGGAGGCCGCCGTGCTCTCCGGCATCCGCACGGACCGTGTGAAGACCGCCACCTTCGCCATCGCGGGCTTCGCCGCGGGCCTCGCCTCGATCATCGCGACCTCGCGCGTGGCGCTCGGGCAGGCGGCGGCCGGGCAGGGCATGGAGCTGCAGGCCATCGCCGCGGTGATCCTGGGCGGCACCAGCATCTACGGCGGCGCCGGCGCGGTCTGGCGCAGCCTCGGCGGCGTCTTCCTGCTCGCGCTCATCAGCAACGGCTTCAACATCCTCAACGCCGATCCCTTCTACCGTGACCTCACCACCGGGCTGGTCATCCTCGCCGCGATCGGGATCAGCGCGGGCGGCAAGCGGCGGTAAGCCATGGGCTACACGATCGCCGAGAAGATCATGGGGCGCGCGAGCCTTGCGGGCGCGCCGGTGCGGGCCGGCACGGAGGTCGAGGTCAAGCCCGACTACGTTCTGGGCTACGACTTCCCCGGCTACCTCGACCTGATCTTCAGGCAGATGAAGGAGGAGTTCGGCATCGAGCGGGTGGCCGAGCCGGAGCGCTTCGCCCTCTTCATCGACCACATGGTGCCCGCCAACACGCCGGAGGAGGAGGAGCTTCACATCGTCACCCGCACCTGGTGCGCAGACAACGGCGTGAGGCTCCACGAGCGCGAGGGGATCGGCCATCAGGTGGCGGCCGAGGCGGGCTACGCCGTGCCCGGCGGCTTCGTGGTCCACTTCGACGGCCACGTGGCGCAGCTCGGCGCCTTCGGCACGCTCGCCATCGGCATTCACACGCAGCTGCTCGAGGCCTTCGTCCGCGAGCGGATCGACTTCACCGTGCCGGAGACCACGCGGGTGAACCTCACCGGCACGCTCAGCCCCGGCGTGATGGCGCGGGATGTCTTCCACCACCTGGTGCGCGTCCTCGGCCCCCGTTCCTGCCGCTTCCAGGTGCTGGAGCTGGGCGGGCCGGCGCTCGGCGAAATCTCGCTGGAAGGCCGCCAGACCATCACGGGCCTCGCCATGTTCACCGGCGCGCTGACGGCGATCTGCAACCCGGACCGCCTCGCGCTCGATTACGCGAAGGCCCGCGTGACCCGGCCCTTCGAGCCGCAGGCGAGCGACGCGGACGCCACCTACGCCGCGCTGCACGAGGTCGATCTTGCCGATCTCGCCCCCATCGTCGTGGTGCCGCCCAACCCGGCTGCGACCGCCGACCTCGCGGACCACGCCGGGCTGGCGGTCCAGGCCGGCTATCTCGGCTCCTGCGCTTCCGGCCGGCTCGAGGACCTCCGCGCCGCCGCCGCGGTGCTCAAGGGCCGCCGCGTCGCGCCGGGCTTCCAGCTCCACGTCGTGCCGACGAGCCAGGCCATCATGGCCGCCGCCGCCCGCGAGGGCCTGCTGACCACGCTGATCGAGGCCGGCGCCTTCGTCACGTCGTCCTCCTGCGATTACTGCCACGGGCGCATCGCCACCATGACCGCAGGCCAGCGCGCGGTCTCCACCGGCACGCTCAACGTCACCGGGCGCATGGGCAGCCCGGATTCCGAGATCTACCTCTGCAACGCCGCGGCGGTCGCCGCGTCCGCGCTGGAGGGGCGGATCGCCGACCCGCGCCCCTACCTCGCGGATGTTGCAGACGCCGCGGGGGCGGGTGCATGAGCCTCGCGCCGCTCTGCGGCCGCGTCGCCTACGTCTTCGCGGAGGCGGACTTCGACGTGGACCAGATCGTGGGCGTCGAGAACATCCGCCTCACCGACCCGGACGAACTCGCCGCGTGCGCCATGCGCCGCTTCGACCCCGGCTTCGCCGAGAAGGTCGCGCCCGGCGACGTCATCGTCGGCGCCGAGAATTTCGGTTACGGCCATCCGCACTTCGCGCCGATGATCGGGCTCCGGCGACTGGGCATCCGCGCGGTGATCGCGGACTCCTTCGCCACCGGCTACTGGCGCGAAGAAATCGCCGAGGGTTTTCCGCAGATCGCCTGCCCCGGCATCACCGGCCTCACCCATCGCTGGGACGAGATCGAGATCGACTGGGAGGGGTGCCAAGTCCGCAACCTGAGCCGGGGCGGCGCGCTCCCCATCGTGCCCTATTCGACCGCCGAGCGCGGCATGCTGCAGGCCGGCGGCCTCATCCCCTACCTCCGCGAAAAGCTCGCTGCGGAAGACAGTAGATGAGGCTATCTGTGTTGAAAAAGGGTGGAAACATGAGCTTCGAAAAATTAAGGCTAGTTCTCGTGATTTTGGTTGCACCAACAATAGTGTTCCCCAGCATTGTATATGGGGAGGATCAAGATTTTTATTGTGTGGAGTTTTATGACAAATATCGCGAAATTGGCTATTGGGCTAAGAAAGTAATATTTGCGCGCGACTATGATTATGGCTCTGGAGACGCTAACTATCTCAATGTATCACATGATGTGCCAGACGAGTATATAGACGAAACTGATAGGGAAATAGTGACTCACTTCAATCTAGAGTTTCAAAATCACTTGCAGAAAAATATTTCGTTCCACGACGCTGAGGCAGGGCGTGATGATAGATGGAGCAAAGCCTACCGGGATTACGGAGACAATGACCATTTTCATGAAATGTTCCAAGCAGAACAGGAAGCGAGGAGAAATGCTCTATACGGATCAAATCCAGGCGCTATCTATTGTCATATACGGATTGAGAGGCGCGAATTTCCCGTATTGTATGAAATGGAGTGCGCCGCAGTGGCAAACGCGCAACTCAGAAATGTCGGGGGAATAAAAAAGAGTATACTTGGCTACAGTACGCCCGAGTACATCATAGGAGAGCTAAAGAACTCTATTACAGAGCAACTCCAAAATCTAGGGGCAACGTTGGAGGCAATAAGGAATTGTCCGTAAGTGCAGCGCTGATGGTCATTGACAGTACAGCTTTATCATGTTCCTGTTACGTTCGCCAAACAATGCGGTATGCGCGCCTTATAGTTGGGGGCGGTACTTCGCCGGTATCTGCGGGCTGTTGGCCGGATCGGTGTCGTGCTTCGCGAGCCGGGTCACCACGCCCGCGCCCACGAGCGGCGTGAGCGCCGCTTCCAGCGCGTCCGCCCTGTCCTTCGCGTAGACCTCCGCGCCGCCCACGTGGAGCGAGAACAACTTCACGTACTTCGCCTGTTTGGCGGGGTCGGCGATCACCGCCCTGGTCCAGGCATAGAGGGGATAGTGCTCGATGCCATGCGCCTCGGCCTCCGCGCAGTAGCCGGCGAAGGCGTCGTACTGGCAGACGAGCACCGCATCGTGCGCCGTGAGAATGTCCCGCAGGGACCTGAGCCCCGGAAGATCCGCCTCCGCTCGCGCGGCCTCGGCGGCGTCCTCCGCGAGTTCGACGCGGAGCTGGTACTGCCACTCATCCCCCTGAGACCGGGCGGCGGGCGGTTCTTCTGTCACGGCACGTTCCTGCGTGTACGATTGCGTCTCAATTTGGCACATTGGGCTCACCCTACCAGGGTGTCCCATCCTCAAAGGGTGTCCCGCCGCTGTACACACCCTGAAGCGCACCTGCGGTTCTAAGGTACTGAAATAGAGTTGCTTTTTTCTCCTGATTCAGCCGGTGCCAGCGAATTCGCTCGCCGTTTTCGCCCCGGCTGCAACTGGCAGCCCAGGAGGAATAGCAACGGCGACGCTTCGCCTCAACGAACGCCGAGTCGACACCCTCAAGCCCCGCAAGTCTGCCTATGACATCCGCGACCGGGACCTCAAGGGCTTCGGGGTCAGGGTGCTGCCCTCGGGCGCGAAACGCTGCTTCATCCATAGCCAGCACCATGGCCGGCGGGTCTGGAGGATCGTCGGCCACGCCGGGGCCATCGGCGCCGACGAGGCCCGCGAGCGGGCCAGGATACTCGTCGCCGCGATCTGGAAGGGAAACGAAGACGAAGCCGCCGCGCTGCCGAATACTCCGTTCGGGACGGTCGCCAACGAAGTCTTCCGGCGCTACGCCCGAAACTGGAAGCCGTCCACGCTCAGCGTCAACCGGGGCTACTACAGGAACCAAATCCTGCCTTGGTTCGAGGGGCGCCCCATCGCCGCCATCACCACCCACAACGTTCGATGCTGGTTCGCGGCGCTGCACAATACCCCCGTCGCGGCGGATCTCTCCGCCCCCATCCTTCGGTCATCATGCGCCAGGCGGAGGTCTACGGCTACCGCCCGGAGGACACTAACCCATGCACGGGCATCAAGAGGTTTCGTCGCCAAGGGCGGGAGCGCTTCCTGTCGACGGCCGAGATCCGCCGACTGGGCGAGGTGCTGGCACACCATGAGGCCAATCACCCTCAGGCCGTGGCGATCATTCAACTCCTGCTCCTCACCGGCTGCCGCAAGGGCGAGATCGTCTCCCTGAAATGGAGCTTCTACCGGGAGGGCAAGCTGTTCCTGCCCGACAGCAAGTCCGGGCCGCGCACGGTCTGGCTCTCGTCAGCCGCACGCGCAATCCTCGACGATCTGCCCCGCACGGCAACAAGGATATTCCCTTCGCCACAGAGCGGCAGCCATCTAAACGGGGAGGCGGTGCGCTCTGTCTAGTGTCGCGTGAGAGCCAAAGCGGACATCTGCGATGTCCGCGTCCATGATTTGCGCCACTCCTACGCCAGCATCGCCATCGCGCAGGGAGAGACGGTGCTGACCATTGGTCGTCTTCTCGGGCACCGCGATCCGGAGACGACGCTGAAGTACACCCATCTGTCCGTTGCCATGGCGCGCGAAGCGGCCGATGTCGTCGGCGCGGCCCTCGGAAGCTGAGACATGGCAGCGAAGAGGCGGCGTTTGACCGACGCCAACGTCGCGAGGCTTGCGCCCGCCAAGGCCCATTCGCGCTTCGGCGGGCGTCTGGTGAACTGCCTCGGCATCCGCCGCGACGAGAGCGCCGCGCGCGCGAAACGGGTTCCTGGCGGCGCAACGAGCGCATGAGCGTCGCCGGGCGCGAGGTGTTCGACTGGCTGCCGACCTTCGGCCTCCCGACGGCGGACGTGTTCCGCATCTTCCGCGACGCCGGCCAGTCACCGCACTGGATCTACCGTCACCTGTCGCGGTGCAGCTGCTCGTTCTGCATTTTCTCCTCGCCCCGGGACTTGCGGACGGCGGCCGAGCTTCGTCCGGACCTATATCGCCGCTATGCGCAGACCGAGTGTCGCATCGGCCACACGCTCTCACCGACAGGCAGGCCCCTGCCGGAGTTGACCGGCATTGCCCCGGCCTGCCGCTTGGAAGACCCCACCGGCCTGGACTGCGCCTGACGGATCCGCGGCCCGGCCACATCGCTGAACGCCGGCCCGGCGCCCGCCCCGCGCGTCGCGCACCGGCGCCGTTCCCCGCAACACAACGAGTGGAGGGCCGCTCCGGCCGGTCGAAGGCCGGGCACCCGGAGGGTGCCCGCGCCGCCTCCTCGCCATTCCGGAGTCCTGCCCATGACGGCACCGGCGCCGGCAAGGGACGGCAGGTCGCCGCCATCGTGCTCGACAACTGGCTCCAGGGCCGTCGCCGCGCCCTCTGGCTCTCCCAGTCCGACAAGCTCGTCGAGGACGCGCACCGCAACTGGACGGCGCTCGGGGGACGCGACGACGACGTCATCCCCTTGGGCAAGTTCCGCCAGGGCGCAGAGATCCCTGCGCCTGAGGGCATCCTCTTCGCGACCTACGCGACGCTGCGCTCGCCGGCCCGCCAGGGGAAGCCCTCGCGGCTCGACCAGATCGTCGCCTGGCTCGCCGGATCGCTCGACGAGGACGACCGCTACGGCTTCGACGGCGTCAGATCCGCATCGTCATCGAGGGCCTCTCCGGCCACGTCCCGACCGCCCTGATCGCGCTCCATCTCGACGACGCGCTCACGATCTGCGACAAGCTGAACAGGCGCCTCGGCTTCACCAGGGAGCAGTGGACCGCGCTCGCCGCTCAGACCATGCGCGCGGAGACGCCCAAGCCCGGCGACCCCGCCGAGCACTGACCCGCGCGTTCCTCGCCTTGCCCACCTATGGCGAAACCACTATAGTGCGGAATCGACAGTGACATGTTGAAGCCAGTCGAATGGATGGGTTCGAGCAAAGCGGATCTGAAGCGCTTCCCCGACCCGGTGCAGGGTCGCATGGGGTTTGCGATCTACCGCGCCCAGCTCGGACGCCAGCACCGCGACGCCAAGCCGCTGAAGGGTTTCGGCCCGGGCGTCCTGGAGGTGGTCGCGCGCCACGACGGCGACACCTTCCGAGCTGTCTACACGGTTCGGTTCGAGACCGCCGTCTATGTCCTGCACGCCTTCCAGAAAATGGCGAGGCGCGGCATCCCGACCCCGAAACAGGAGCTCGACCTGGTCCGCCGCCGAATGCAGGCCGCCGAGCGGCACTACCGTGACACGCATCGCGGAGACTGACGCCATGGAACCCACCGACACCACCGTGGAGCGCGGCGGCGGCAACGTCTTCGCCGATCTCGGCTTTCCCGACGCCGACGCCCACCTCGTCAAGGCCGAGCTGGTCAGCCGCATCGACGACATCGTGCGCGATCGCGGCATCACCCAGACCGAGGCCGCGC
>LXNI01000474.1_pt1 | contig 45797 bp, 39 predicted proteins | sample 809091 | NCBI WGS metagenome assembly LXNI01 (sample SAMN04870527, study PRJNA318959) | sponge metagenome | biome: 01000161; feature: marine sponge reef; material: water | host: Sarcotragus foetidus | place: Greece: Milos, Mediterranean Sea | collected 2013-05-29 | depth 5-7 m
ATACGAAAATCGGATTTTGATTTTTCGCCCAGCCCGACCTTCCTTGAGGAAACAGCTTCCAAGACTGGAGTCTCGACAACCACGGTCGCCCGCGCAGCGCGAATAGGGAAGCGAATTCTACCCGACTTGCAGGACGCACTTTCGCAGACGCCGATCGCCAAACGCGAGGGCGATCTCTACCGTCTCGCGGGCCTTTCGGAAGCCCAGCAGCGGCGCGCCCTGGAGCGGCTTCGCGAAGCGGAGGAGCCGCCCGAGACCCTTTCGGCGCTGATGCAGAAGACCGACGCCCCGCCGGCGCCCCCGAGGGAGCCGACGCGCGACCGGCAGTTCGACCGCCTTGAGAGCGCCTGGTTGCAGATCGCGCCGCACGACCGGGTCACCGCACTCCACCGGCTCTGCTTGTCGATCGACCGCCGCCAGCGCGGCGAACTCGTCGAGGCGCTCGGCGCCCGGTCGGGCGCCTCTGCTCCGGAACGTCCCGATGGCTGAGCGCACCGAAATCGAGTGGACCGACGCGACCTGGAATCCGGTGACGGGGTGCACCAAGATCAGTGCCGGGTGCGACCACTGCTACGCCGAGCGCTTCTCTGAGCGGTTTCGAGGAGTGGAGGGCCATCCATTCGAGCGTGGCTTCGACCTCACACTCCGGCCGGAACGGTTGAAGCAACCCGAGGCCTGGCGGCGACCACGAATGATCTTCGTGAACTCGATGAGCGACCTGTTTCACAAGTCCGTACCGCGCGCGTTCGTCGATGCTGTCTTCGAGACCATGGAGAGCGCCGACTGGCACGTGTTTCAAGTTCTGACCAAGCGCAGCTCTCGCATGCGCTCGTATGTTAACGCTCGCTATGCGGGCCGCGAGGCGCCGGCACACATCTGGTTGGGAGTCTCAATTGAGGACGGCACCAAGGTATCGCGAGCGCGGCATCTTGGAGACACGGCAGCCCAAGTGAGATTTCTATCGTTGGAACCCCTAATCGGGCCGATTGAACAGCTCGAACTTAGCGGCATCCATTGGGCCATCGTGGGCGGAGAAAGCGGCCCAGGGGCGCGGCCCATGAATCCGGACTGGGTCCGTCACATCAGGAATCGCTGCGTGGCTAGCGGGGTCGCTTTCTTCTTCAAACAATGGGGTGGGCCTCGGCCAAAATCAGGGGGGCGACTGCTCGACGGGGAAGAGTGGAACGAGTTTCCTTGGCAAATCGTACCGAATGGAATCTTGAATAGGCCACTGGAGCAGCGTTCAGTATGACGAATCACCAAGAACACTACAAGGGGAGAGAGCAATCCTACATTAAACACTGTTTTCTGACACAATATCTGGAATTGGCCGCGTTTAAGACTCTTCAACGCAGTTCACCAACATTTAACTTTGTAGATGCATTTGCAGGTCCGTGGAGCGTCGAAGATGACTCTGACTACTCGGATGCCTCTTTCGATCAAGCCATCAACACCTTGGAACGTGTGCGGGTGTTTCTGGCGCGCAAAGGACTGCCCGGCCTCAAATTGCGTTTCTGCTTTTGTGAAATAAATCTACAATCTGCGGAAAAGTTACAGCGCTACGCAGAGAAGAAACGCGCTTTCGAGATCCACGTATTTCCCGGAACTTTCGAAAATAACCTTCATAACGTCGCCGCTGCGTGCAAAGATGGCTTCACGTTTACTTTCATCGATCCGACTGGGTGGAATATTGACTCTGCACCAGTACTTGAATTCCTGAGTCGGCGTCATGGGGAGGTGTTGCTCAATTTCATGGCCGAAAATATCAACCGCCATGTCGGTTACGAAGGTGTATCGAGATCAGTCGGACGTTTCTTGGCGGCGCCCGACTGGAAGGGCGAGTTCAATGCCTTGCCGGACGACTGGAACAATGAGAAGCGCATTCTGCACTTGTTGAAGAATCGGATGAAGACGGCGGCGGCCGCTCGCTATATCCCAGACTTTCCAATCCTCAAGCCCAGAGCAGACCGTGTAAAGATGCGACTTTTACTAGGCACGAATTCTGCCCACGGCGTTGAAGTATTCCGAGACGCCCAAAGAAAGGTGGAGCAGACGCAGATAGAGGTGCGCTATCGTATTCGACGGGAGGAAAGGGGCTTGGCTACGCTATTTTCCGACGAAGAAATTGCGATGGTGGAGCAGGGTAGTGCCGGTGTTGGTTGCTCGCGATTTAGGAGAGAGGCACAGCAGTTTGTGATTGATCGGCTTTCGGATTCAAAGTCATTGCCATTCAGGAAAATAGCTATCGATGCAATGGAGGCAGTGCCAATACGAATGACGCAGACTAAGGACCTTCTGCTTGAGATGCGATCTCAAGGTAGAGTGGCGTTCACTCTTCCAGAAAGGAAAAGAAAGCCTCACGACAGTACTCGTATTAGTCTAGTCGAGGCACTTCCAGCTTTGGACACCGATTGACACTTCTGGTGCCGGTCTCCCTCTACCGATACTTCTCCAGGAACGGGCCGACGGCGGCGTGGTAGCCCTCCGGGTTCTCCCAGAAGGGCATGTGGGCGCAGCCGGGGAAGAACGCGTACTCCGAGTTCGGCAGGTACTGGCAGGAGACGGCGCAGAGCTCCGGCAGGACGTAGTCGTGCTCGCTGGCCACGACCAGCACCGGCGTCGTCACGCGGTGCAGGTCGCCCACACGGTCGAACCAGCGGAGCGTGCCGGTACAGTTGAAGAGGTGCGGCCCGAACATGCGGCCGAGCGGGCCGTAGCCGATATCGGTAAGGGACTTCTGCACCGGCTCGGGCCAGGTCTCCATCCGGCACATGTGCCGGTAGAGCATCATGGTCACGGCGGCCTGGTACTCCGGGTGCCCGGTGGTGCCCGCCGATTCGCGGCGCGACATCATGAGCACCGTCTCGTCGCCGAGGTTCTGCTTGCAGCGCAGGAAGCCGGCCTGAACCTCGCGGAAGTCGAAGGCGATGCTGCTGGCGACGAAGCACTTCACGTTGCCGGCGTAGGCGAGGCTGTACTCGAGGCCGAGCATGCCGCCCCACGAGTTGCCGACCACGCTGACGCGGCCGAGGCCGAGGGCGCTGCGCACCGTCTCCATCTCCTGCACGTAGCGCTCGACGGTCCAGAGCGAATCGTCGTCCGGCCGGTCTGATTCGCCGCAGCCGAGCTGGTCCCACGAGACGACGCGGTATCCCTGCTCTGCGTAGCGCAGGTGGGCGTCCCGCACGTAGTTGCACGGCACGCCGGGCCCGCCGTGGACCACCAGGATCACGTCGTCGCCTTCGCCCTCGCTGAACGCGGTGACGGTGTGGCCGTCCACAGTTACCGGAATACGCTCCATGTCATCCTCCCGTTCCGCCGCCAGCGGCGCCCTGTGCTACGTTCGGCCGCCACCCGGGGGAGCAGGCCGTGCGCGCAGCGTTCATCGACATCGACGGTACCCGCACACGCTACCTTTATGAAGGGAGCGCTGACGAAACCCTGCTTCTCGTCCACGGCTTCGGGCTGAGCGCCGACATCTGGGCGCACGTGCTCGACCCCCTGGCGGCGCACTTCGCCGTGTATGCGCCGGACATCCTCGGCCACGGCTTCACCAACTTCAAGGAGCCGGGCGGCGAGCCCGCGCCGCTGGTCATGACGCGGCACCTCGAAGGTTTCATGGACGCGGTGGGGATCGAGCGCTGCGCCGTGCTCGGCAGCTCGCTGGGCGGCCTGCTGGCGCCGCTGCTCTATGCGGCGCGGCCGGAGAGCGTCACCGCGCTCATCATCGACGGCCTGCACACGCCGGTCTCCGATTCAGGCATGCTGCCGCCGGAGACGATCCGCGCGACGATGGCGAACGGCACCACGGCGATGACGGACGTGACCTGGCAATCCTGCATCGAGCGCATGGGCCGCATCTGCCACGACCCCGCGCGCTCGCCCGCCGACATCGCGCTGATGCAGGTGACCGTTTACGCCCAGCCCGACCGGCTGTCCTCCTACCTCGCCTACGGGCAGAGCATGATCGACCACGTGGACGACGAGGCCGTGCGCATGCGGCCCGAGACCATCGCGGTGCCGACGCTCTTCCTCAGCGGCCGGCAGGATATCCGCGCGCCTATCGAGGTGATCGAGAAGAATTACCGGCGCATCCCCGGCGCCCGGCTCAGCGTGTTCGAGGACTGCGGCCACCTGCCCGAGGTCGAGCACCCCGAGAAGTTCGTGGAGACGGTGACGGCCTTCCTGCGGTCGTGAGGCTTCGGGCGGTAGACGGCGCCTCTACTCCGCTGCGGCCCGTGCCGGGGCGGGCATGTCGAGGTTGAAGAGGCGGGCGCAGTTGAGCCCCACCACGTTCGCCTTTGTCTCCTCGTCGACGTTGGCGAGCACGCGGTTGAGCACCTCGTGGCTGTGGGGGAAGGTGTTGCGCGGGTGCGGGAAGTCCGAGCCCCACATGACCTGCGTCGGGCCCGCGACATCGAAGGCGCGGTCGGCGAACTTGTCGTCCACGAAGGTGTGCCAGACCTGGCTGTGCAGGTACTCCTGCACCGGCTTCCTGGCGGGCGTGACCTTGAGCGACTGCGCGACCGCCCCCTGAAGCTGCTGGGTGCGGAAGAGGAACCAGGGCAGCCAGCAGATCTCGTACTCGCCGAGGATCAGCTTCAGCCTGGGGTGGCGGTCGAAGATGCCGCCGAAGATGAACTCGTTGGCGAGGATGGGGCCTGCGTCGGAGAAGAGCTCGAGCCAGAGCCGTGCGACGTCGCCGCGTTCGTGATCGTGGATGATGGTGAAGGGGTCGCGCACGCGGCCGGCCACGATGTGGATCGTGATCGGCATGTCGAGATCGGCCGCCGCCGCCCACAGCCGGTCATAATAGGGGTCGCGGTAGGGCGGCATGTGGGGCTTCACGTCGGTGTAGATGAAGACCGTGCGCACGTCCTTCTTCGCCAGCCGCTCGAGCTCGGCGACGGCCCAGTCGACATCGTCGGGCGGCAGCATGCCGGACGCGAGCAGGCGCTTCGGGTCGTGGCTGCAGTACTCGACGATCCAGTCGTTGTAGACCCGGCAGACGTCTTGCACGAGCTGCGGATGCTCGATGCGCATGCAGAGCAGCGCGAAGGTCGAGTTGACGATCTCGGCCTGCACGCCGTCCATCTCCATCAGCTCGAGGCGGAGCGCCGGGTCCTGGTTGGAGCGGTTCACCTTGTCGGCGAGTTCGGGGTCCATGGCCGAGGATTCCTCGGTGGAGTCCGCCGCGTCCTCCGGCTCGACCACGCCGAGGTCGATGTAGTCGTAGCCGAAGAAGTAGTAGCTGCCGGGCAGACCCCGGTATTCGCTGACGACGCGCGGAACCTTGTCGCCCCACTTCTTGCCGAGCGCCTTCTCCCACAGGTCGAGCGGCTCGATGATGTGGGAATCGGCGGAAATCACGTAATCCAGGCTCATCGTCGCACCTCTCTGGTGGGCCGGCGGCTCAGGCGTGGAAGGGCCTCCGCTCGGGTGGCGTGGCCGCGACGTGCGCGAAGTCGCACTCGCGGGTTGCATAGAACTCGACCAGGAAGCCGTCCGGGTCGCGCAGGTAGAAGCTCCGCTTCGTGCTGCCGTCGACGCTCGCGGCGGTCGGGATGTTCCTCTCGGCGAGCGCGGCTTCGGCCAGAGCGAGCGCGGCCTCGTCCGCCATCTCGCAGGAGAAGTGGTGGCAGCCGTTCTGCAAATCCCCTGCCCTGGCGAAGAGCGCGCAGTGGTAATCGGGCGTCGCCGCGGTGCCCCGCAGGTAGGCGTAAGCGCCGTCCGCCGCCATGTAGGCGACATCGAGGCCCGCGAACGCGGTGTAGAAGTCGAGCGAGCGCGCGACGTCGTCCACCACCATCACCGCGCGCGTGGTGCGGAGCGGATGGACCGGCGCGCCGTCCACGCGCTGATAGTCCGGTGCGCGCTGCCACCTGGGCTCGGGACTCGGGGTCTCGGCCGCCGGGTCCCAGCGGGCCGAGATGTTGGGGATCGGGCCGCCACTGAAGACCGTGCGCCAGTCGTCCATCACGTCGGCGTAGAACTCGTGGAAGACACCATCCGGGTCGGCCACGTAGAAGGAGTGCGAGAAGGTGTGGTCGATGGTGAGGTAGTCCTTGCAGCCGGCGGCCATGGCGCGCTCGATCGCGGCGACCAGCGCGGCTTCATTGTCGACCTCCCAGCCGAGGTGGTTGAGACCGGGCTTCTCGAAGCCCTCCTCGATGATCACCTCGCCGTCGCGGCCCTTGAAGGGGCGGCCGATCTCCACCATGCCGACGTCGTGGTGGCTGTTGCCGTTGGAGACGAAGCCCGCGCCGGTGCCGACCTCGATGCCGACCTCCTCGAAGCCGCAGGTCCTCTCGAAGAACGCGACGGAGCGGTCGAGCTCCCGCACGCTGACGTTCGCATGGCCGAGCCGGCGCACACCGAAATTCACCGCCATCGCGTGGCTCCCTCCCTGCCGTCTTCACCGTGGCGAAAACGGTATAGCCAGCAGGGGGCACCGTCAATTTCGAGCGGTGGCCGTCTGGCGCGACGCGGCCTCCGTTACTCCGCGCCGGCGGCGGCGCCCGTCGCCCGCAGGGCGGCGGTGGCGGCTTCGTCGAGGGTGCCCGTATCCGAGACGGCGACGGCATAGTCCCGGCGCGCGGCCTCGGGCGAGACCAGGTCGTTCCGCACGTCGGCGGCCACATCTTGCGGCGCGCGGCGGCGGGGGTCGCCGTAGCCGGCGCCGCCGGGCAGCACCAGCGAGAGGCGCTGGTCCGGCGGGATGGTCTGCTGGCCCTTGCCGCGCAGCGTCGTGCCGTCGTCGAGGGCGACTGCGCCGGGCGCGCCGTCGAGCCCGCCGCCCCGGCCCCGCGCGGGGTTCCGCACGCGCTCGAACTGCGCGAGCACGCTGAAGGGCGCGCCGTCGGCGCCACCGATCTCCATCGCCTGCCCGAGCCCGCCGCGCAGCAGCCCCGCGCCGCCGGTATCCTCGGCAAGCTCCTTCCGCCAGATGACGATGGGCGCCACGGTCTCGGTGGCTTCCGCCGGGATGGTGCGCACGCCGCTCGGGAAGGCCGTGGCGGAGAGCCCGTCCTTCGTGGGCCGCGCGCCGGCGCCCCCTGAGTTGAAGAGCGCGACCTCGAACTCCGGCGGCTCGAAGGCCGCGTTGCGCCGGGCCTCGCTGTCGATCGCCGTGGCGCCCCCGCGCAGCTGCACGATCCAGAGCGATGCCGCGCCCTCGGCCGGCACGCGCTCGGGAATCGCCTGGTGCAGGCAGCCGAACACCAGGTCCGGCAGCATGTGGCCGATGACGTGGCGGGCGGCGACCGGCCAGGGCCGGGGCACGTTGAGGATGGAGCCTTCGGGCGCGGACACGGTGAGCGGCGCGAGCGAGCCCGCGTTGTTGGGGATGTCCTTCGCCACGATGCACTTGAGGCCGAAGCTCGTGTACGCGGTGGTGTAGTTGAGCACGACGTTGATGCCGTGGTTGCTGGCGGGCGAGGTGCCGGCGAAGTCCACGTGGATGCCGTCGTTCGAGATGGTCATGGCGGCGGCCAAAGTGATCGGCTCGTCGTAGCCATCCATGGTGAGCGTGTTGCGGTACGTGCCCTTGGGCAGCTCGGCGATGGCGGCGAGCGTGGCGGCGCGCGAGCGCTCGACGATCTCCTCGCCGAGGCCGTCGAGGTCGCTGAGCTCGAACTCGTCCATCATGGCGAGCAGGCGGTCGGCGCCCGCGCGGTTGCAGGCGATCAGCGAGTGGACGTCGCCTTCGAGCTGGAGCGGCTCGCGCACGTTCCAGCGCACCATCTCCAGCAGGTCCTCGTTGATCCGGCCTTCGCGCACGAGTGGCATGATCGGGATGTAGAGGCCTTCCTCGAACACCGAGCGCGCGTCGGGCCCGAAGCCGCGCCCGCCGATGTCCACCACATGCGCGGTGCAGGCGAAGGAGCCGATGATCCGGCCCTCGCGGAACACCGGCGTGACGACCGTGAGATCGTGCAGATGGCCGCAGGTGAGCCACGGGTCGTTGGTGATGTAGGCGTCGCCCTCGCGCATGGCCTCGCCCGGGTAGCGGGCGAGGAAGTGCTGCACCGCGATCGCCATCGAGTTGACGTGGCCGGGCGTGCCGGTGACGGCTTGCGCCAGCATCCGGCCCCTGGTGTCGAAGACGCCGGCGGAGAGGTCGCCGGCCTCCCGCACGGTGGTGCTGAAGGCGGTGCGCAGCAGCGTCTGCGCCTGCTCCTCCACCACGGAGATCAGGCGGTTCCACATGATCTGCGTCTGGATCTGGGCGAGCCCGGAGTCGGTCGTGCCGTTCATCGCGCGTCTCCTCCCTGAGCCGGCCGGCGTTCCATCACGATCGTGCCGAGCGCATCGACCGAGGCGGAAAACGCCGCGCTCACCACGGCGGTGGTGTCAGTCTCGACGATAAGGGCAGGCCCGTCCACACGCGCGCCGGCGGAAAAATCCGCGCGCCGGTAGAGCGTCGCCTCGACCACGCGGCCGCTGCCCGGATCGAGCACGGGCCGTACGCCCCGCGCCGGCGGCGCTGCCGCGGCGGGCGCGGGCGCGATGGGGGCGACGGCCCCAGGCACGGCGCTCACGCCCACGGACCAGCTCACGATCTCGAGGTCGAGCTTCGGGATGATGCGCCCGTAAAGCGCTTCGTAAGCGGCCTCGAAGGCGTCCCGGATGATCGCGGTGTCCGCGCGCGCCCAGGTGCGGTTGGGCAGCGGCACCACCACCTCGTGCCCCTGGCCGAGATAGCGCATGTAGGCGGCGCGGGTCTCCTGCGTCGCTGCGCCCGGCGCGCCTTGCGCCACGATGGCGGCGGCCTCGTCCCGCATCTCGTCGAGCACGCGATTGGTGAGCTCGGGGTTGAATTCGCTCACCACCTGATAGGCGCTGCGTACCACCTCGTAGGCGACCGGCGCGCGGAGGAAGCCGATCGCAGAGCCCACCGCCGCAGCCGTCGGGATCATGATGCGGTCCATGTCGAGCTTCTCGGCCAGGCGTGCCGCGTGCAGCGGAGCCGCGCCGCCGAAGGCGATCATGGTGCGCTCGCCGAGCGTGGCGCCGATCTCGATGGCGTGAACGCGGGCAGCGCTCGCCATGTTCTCGCCCACCATCTCGCTCACGCCGAGCGCAGCCATCTGCGGCTCCAGGTCGAGCGGCCCGCCGACCGCGGCGGTGAGCGCACCCGTCGCCGCCTGCTCGTCGAGCACGATGCGCCCGCCCGAGAACGCGGCGGGGTCAATGCGCCCCATGGCGAGATCGGCGTCGGTGACCGTGGGCTCCGCGCCGCCCTGGCCGTAGCAGGCCGGCCCCGGCTGGGCGCCCGCGCTCTCCGGCCCCACCACGATGCGGCCGAGCCGGTCCACGCGGGCGATGGAGCCGCCGCCCGCGCCGATCTCCACCATCTCGATCACGGGGATGCGGAGCGGCAGCCCGCTGCCCTTGAGGAAGCGATGCGCGCGCGCGACCTCGAAGGCCCGCGTCGTCTGCGGCTGGGCGTCGTCGATCAGGCAGATCTTGGCGGTGGTGCCGCCCATGTCGAAGGAGAGCACGCGGTCGAGCCCGCATTGGCGGGCGACGTGGCTCGCGAAGACGGCGCCGCCCACCGGCCCGGATTCGACGAGGCGGATGGGGAAGCGGATCGCCGTCCCGATGTCGGCGACGCCGCCGCCCGAGAGCATGACGAAGAGCGGGCAGCGGAAGCCGGCGTCGCGCAGCCCGTCCTCCAGGTTGCGCAGGTAGCGCGCCATGACCGGCTGGACGTAGGCGTTGGCGCAGGCGGTGGAGAAGCGTTCGTACTCGCGCATCTCCGGCGAGACCTCGGAGGAGAGAGTGATGGCGAGGTCAGGCAGCGCGGCCTGCAGGATCTCGCGCACGCGCCGCTCGTGCGCCGGATTGACGTAGGAGTGCAGGAGGCCGATGGCGGCGCTCTCGATCCCCTCGGCGGCGAGGCGCCCGGCCGTGGCCTCGACCGCCGCCTCGTCGAGCGCGAGGATGGGATCGCCCGCGGCGTTGAGCCGCTCGGGGATCGGGAAGCGCCACTGCCGCGGCACCAGCGGCACCGGCTTTTCCATGTCGATGTCGTACTGCTCGAAGCGGCTCTCCGTCCCCATCTCGATGGAATCGCGGAAGCCCTCGGTGGTCACCAGCGCGGTGCGCGCGCCCTTGCGCTCGATCAGCGCGTTGGTGGCGAGCGTGGTGCCGTGGATCACCAGCGCCACCTCGCGCGGTTCGACGCCGCAGGTCTCCATCGCCTGGGCGAGGGCCTGGCGCACGCCCACCTCGGGCGCGTCGGGGGTCGTCAGTACCTTCGCGGTAATCCGCTCGGGCCCGCGCTCCAGCACGATATCGGTGAAGGTGCCACCGATATCGACGCCGATCCGGACTTCCGCGCCTGCCTCTGCCATTGCGGTCTCCAGCCTGAAAATGCGCGCGGAGTCTGGAGGCAAAGACGCGCTGCGTCGAGGTCAGATCAGATGGCAGGCAGCCTGGTGGCCGGGCGCGATCTCGCGCATCGCCGGCTCCTCGACCTTGCAGCGCTCCTCGGCCATGGGGCAGCGCGTATGAAAGCGGCAGCCCGGCGGCGGCCTGAGCGGGCTCGGCACCTCGCCCGCCGTGGGCTTGCCCCGCTCGCGCTTGAGTTTCGGATCGGGGATCGGCACCGATCGCATCAGCGCCTGGGTATAGGGATGCTGCGGCCGCGCGAGCACGCTCTCCTTGTCGGCCATCTCCACCAGCTTGCCGAGATACATCACCGCGATGCGCTGGCTGATGTTGCCGACCACCGCGATGTCGTGCGAGACGAAGAGATACGCGAGGCCCAGCGAGGCCTGCAGATCGCCCATCAGGTTCAGGACCTGGGCCTGGATGGAGACGTCGAGCGCGGAGACCGGCTCGTCGGCGACGATGAGGCGCGGGTTCAGCGCGAGCGCCCGGGCGATGCTGAGGCGCTGGCGCTGCCCGCCGGAGAACTCGTGCGGATAGCGGCGCGTGTGCTCGGGGCGCAGCCCCACCTGCTCGAAGAGCGCCGCCACCCGTTCCCGCCGCTCGGCACGCGAGTCCGCGAGCCCGTGAATGATCAGGGGCTCGGCCACCATCGTGCCGGCCAGCATGCGCGGATTGAGCGAGGAATAGGGGTCCTGGAAGATCATCTGGACCTCGCGGCGGAACGGCTTGATCTCGTGCCGCTTGAGGCTGGCGAGGTCGCGGCCCTCCACGTGGATGGTGCCCGCCGTCGGCGCCAGCAGGCGCACGACGAGGCGGCCGACGGTCGACTTGCCGCAGCCGGATTCGCCGACGAGGCCCAGCGTCTCGCCCGGCGCGAGGGCGAAGGATATCCCGTCCACCGCCCGAACCACCGGCGGCGCGCCGAAGATGCGCTCGCCCCGCACCGGAAAATGCTTGGCCAGCGCCTGCGCCTCCAGCAGCGGCTCGGCCTGGGCCGTCACGGCGTGGCCTCCCAGCATGCGGCCCAGTGCTCGCCGTCGACCGCCACGAGCGGAGGCTCGGCCTCGCGGCAGTGCGCGCTGGCGAGCGGGCAGCGCGGCGCGAACATGCAGCCCTCGCGCTTGGCATGGATCGACGGAATCAGGCCCGGCATTTCGGAGAGGCGGTCCCTGCCTCCGGCCGCCGCCGCCCGGTCGAAACGCGGCAGCGAGCGCAGCAACCCCTGCGTGTAGGGATGGAGCGGCTTGTCGAAGAGCGCCGTGACCGGGGCCTGCTCCACCACCTTGCCGGCGTACATGACCACCACCCTGTCCGCCATTTCGGCGATGACGCCGAGATCGTGCGTGATCAGCATGATGGCGGTGCCGAGCCGGTCCTGGAGCTCCGCCATCAGGTCGAGGATCTGGGCCTGGATGGTCACGTCGAGCGCCGTGGTGGGCTCGTCGGCGATGAGCAGGCGCGGCTGGCAGGAGAGCGCCATCGCGATCATCACCCGCTGGCGCATGCCGCCGGAGAGCTGGTGCGGATACTGCTTCAGCCGCCGCTCCGGCTCGGGAATATGGACGAGGCGCAGCATCTCGACCGCGCGCTCCCGCGCCTTCCGCGCGCTCATGCCGAGGTGGAACGTGAGCGCCTCGGTCAGCTGGAGGCCGATGGAGAGCACCGGGTTGAGCGAGGTCATGGGCTCCTGGAAGATCATCCCGATGTCGCCGCCCCGCACCTGGTAGAGCGCGCGCTGTTTCAGGCCCAGGAGGTCGCGCCCGTCGAACTCGATGGAGCCGGCCTCGATCTGCCCCGGCGGCGAGGGGATGAGACGCAGGATGGAGAGCGCGGTGACGCTCTTGCCGCACCCGGACTCGCCCACGACGCCGAGGGTCTCGCCCGCGAAGACGTCGTAGGAGACGCCGTCCACCGCCGCAGCGCTCTGCGCGCCGCTGCGGAACGAGACGCGCAGGTCGCGGATGGAAAGGATGCGCTGGGCCTCGTCCATCACCGCCCCTCCTGCCGCAGGCGCGGGTCGAGCAGGTCGCGGATGCCGTCTCCCAGAATATTGAAGGCGAGCACCGTCACCACGATGGAAAGGCCCGGGAAGACCAGAATCCAGGGTGAGCGCGTGATGTAGTTCCGGCCCGATGCCAGCATGGAGCCCCATTCGGGATCGGGCGGCTGCGCGCCCAGCCCGAGGAAGGAAAGCGCCGCCGCCGAGAGCACCGCGGCCGAGAAGCCGAGCGTGGCTACGACGATGAGCGGCGGCACGATGTTGGGCAGGAGGTGGGCGACGATGAGTCGCCACTGGCCCGCGCCGATCACCTGCCCCGCCTCGAAATAGGGCTTGTGCCGCTCGATCAGGACCACGCCGTAGGTCACGCGCGCGTAGTAGGGGATGACGCTGACTCCGATCGCGATCATCGCGTTGGTGAGGCTCGGCCCGATGAAGGCGACCAGCCCGAGCGCGATCAGGATGTCGGGGAAGGTGTAGAGGAAATCGATGCTGCGCATCAGGATCGACTGCACCCAGCCGCCGGCATAGCCCGCGATGGTGCCCACGGCGACGCCCGCGAGCAGCCCGATACCGACGGCGACCAAGCCGACATAGAGCGTGAGGTGCGCGCCGTGCATCACGCGGCTCAGGATATCGCGGCCGAACTCGTCGGTGCCGAAGGGATAGGCGAGCTCCGGCGCGAGCAGGCGCTTGCCGACGGCGAGCTTCACGGGATCGAAGGGAGCGATGATCGGGGCGAGGATCGCGACGACGACGAGCAACAGGACGATGCCGCCACCGATGATGATGCGCGGATTGCGCAAGGCCGCGCGCCAGCGCGCCCCGGCCGGCGGCGCCTCGCCCTCGAGCGCGGGCACGTCTATCGGTAGCTGATCCTGGGGTCGAGCCATGCGTATGCCAGGTCGATGATGATCGAAATGAACACGATCACGGTTGCGAAAATCAGGATGAAGCCCTGGATGACGGGGTAGTCGCGCCTGAGGATCGCATCGAGTGCGAGGCGGCCGAGCCCGTTCCAGCTGAAGACGTTCTCAACCACCACCGCGCCGCCCATCAGGTAGCCGAAGACCACGGCGACGATGGTCACGACCGCGATCAGCGAGGGCTTGAGGGCGTGGCGGCGCAGCACGATCGATTCGGGCAGCCCCTTGGCGCGTGCGGTGCGGATGTAGTCCTCGGCGAAAACCTCGATCATGGAGGACCGCGTCATGCGGGCTACGATCGCCGAGTAGGTGAGGCCGAGGGTGATCGCCGGCAGCGGCAGGCTGCGATAATCGCCGCTCGCGACCGGAAGCAGCTCAAGCGTCAGCGAGAAGAAGAGCAGGAGAATGAGCCCGAGCCAGAAGCTCGGGATCGAGACGCCGACGACCGCGCCCACCATCAGCACGTTGTCGACCCAGGTGCCCTTGCGATAGGCGGAATAGAAACCGAGCGGCAGGCCGATCCCGACCGCGATCACCATGGCGGCGAAGGCAAGCGCCAGCGTGTTGGGCAGGCGGTCGAACAGCAGCGTGGAGACCGGCTCCGCGCCGAAGATCGAACGCCCGAAGTCGCCCTGCAGGATATTGCCGAGATAGCGCAGCGTCTGCTGCCACACCGGCAGGTCGAGGCCGAGCGCGCGGCGCGCATTCTCGATCGCCTCGGGCGTCGCGGCGGCGTTCTGCGCCATCATCATCATCACCGGATCGCCGGGGACGACGTGGATCAACAGGCTGACGCCGACGGTGGACGCGACCAGCGTCACCAGGGCCATGAAGATCCGGCGTAGGACGTAGTTGACCACAGCGCTGACGGAGAGGGCCCCCGGGCGGCCTCACCGCCCGGGGGTGCTCATCGGGTGCTCAGTCTTCGATGGTGACGTCATTGAAGATGGGCGTCACCATGTGGGTCTGCCTGAAGCCCTTGACGTTGCTCTTGGACGCCTGGAGCCAGAACCAGCCCGGCGACCAGGTGGGAATCTCATAGGCGTTCTCGAGCAGGAACTTCTGGATCTCCAGCAGCTTCGCTCGCCGCGCCTCGCCCTGAAGGGCACGCTGGTCGCGCAGCATCTGGTCGAGCACCGGGTCGTCGATGCCCCCGCTGGCATAGCCCGGCCGCTGCCAGAGGAAGACCAGATAGTCCGAGTCCATGCCGGACATGCCCATGGTCCACACCGTCGGCGTGCCCTCGGTCTGATCGTTGATCACCGACATGTGATCGACCCAGGACGCGAACTGACGGACCTCCATCTCAGCCTCGATGCCGACCTCGGCCATCTGCTGCTGCATGATGATGTGGGATTCGTCCCAGCCTTGCAGGGTCGCAACCGACAAGATGATCTTGAGCGGGTTGTCGGGGCCGTAGCCGAGCTCGGCGAGAAGCGCCCTCGCCTTGTCGGGATCGTAGGCGGTCCCCCACTCCGCACATTTCTCCTGATCCTCCCCGAACAATCCGGGCGCGATGGGGCAATTCGTCGCCTCCACCAGCCCCTCGAACGCGATATTGGCGAACGCGTTGCGGTCCACCGCGTAGCCGACGGCACGCCGCGCGCGCACGTCGTCGAAGGGCGGAATCTTGTGGGCGAAGGCGATATACGCCTGCTGCCCGCTGTGCGGCGAGGTGTAGACGATGTAGTCCTCATCGTCCTTCAGTTGCGCGGCGTCCTGCAGCGAGGGCTCGGCGAAGCTCACCTCGCCGGTCCTGAGCGCCGCCATCCGCGCCGGCCCCTCGCTGATCGTCTTGTAAACCAGCCGCTTCATGTGGGGCGCACCAGGGTTCTCGATCATCGGGTGGAAGTTGACGTGATCGTCAAAGCGCTCGTAGACGATCTCGTTGTTGCGGTCCCAGCTCACGAACTTCCAGGGCCCGGTGCCCACAGGGTTCACGTCCTCGCCCTGGATGGTAGACGGGCACATGAAGTGCGCGAGCGGGCCGGAGAGGAACGCCAGCAGCGCGCTGTAGGGCGATGCAAGCTCGACGATCAGCGAGTCGCCCTCGATCCGCGTTCCCGTCACCTCGCCGTAGGAGGACGCGTTGGGGCTCGCGACGTCGGGGTCGGTAACCCGGTCGAAGTTCCACTTGGCGGCCGCCGCGTCGAAGACCGTGCCGTCGTGGCACTTCACGCCGCCCGGCCGCATGTTGAAGGTGTAGGTCAGGCCGTCCTCGCTGACGGACACGCTCTCGGCCAGCCCGCCCACGATGTTCGCGTCCGCGTCCATGTGGACCATGTTGCCGTAAACCTGGGTCATGGCCTGCAGCGAGATGGTCGTGGAGACCCTGTGGGTGTCCATGCTGTCCGCGTCCGCCGGGCGCGCGACCACGATCGTATCCGTTGCAGCGAGCGCCGCATCGCCTGCGACCAGCGCGCCCGCAAGCCCGAGGGCGCTTCCCCACAAGCGCCACGATGTTGATGTCCGTCTCATGTCCGTTTCTCCCTTTTGCGTCGTTGTTGTGTTGTCGCCGCGTCTCCTCCGCGCGGCGTACGCGATCGGAGAGGCCTTCTTGCTCTTCTTGCCCGCGCCCTCCCCCAGCGCGCCGTTCTTTTGGGGGCAGCTTGATACGATTGGCCTTCGGGTGCAATGAATCGTGTCCCCCCCGAATCCGAAGGATGGACGCCATGCACATCGACATCGGCGACGTGAGCCTCTTCTTCGACACCGAGGGCCTGAAGCTGGTCGGCGACGGCCCCCGCATGCGCGAGCGCCCGACGCTGATCCTGCTGCACGGCGGGCCGGGCTTCGACCATTCCCACCTCAAGGAGGGCCACGGGCCGCTCGCCGAGCATTTCCAGCTCGTCTACTACGACCACCGCGGCAACGGCCGCAGCGGCCGCAGCACGCGCGACAAGTGGACCCTCGACCAATGGGGCGACGACGTGCGCGCCTTCTGCGACGCGCTCGGGATCGAGAGGCCGGTGGTGCTGGGGCTCTCCTTCGGCGGCTTCGTCGCGCAGTCCTACGCGCTCCGCCATCCCGATCACCCGGCGAAGATCATCCTCTCCAGCACGGCCGGGCGGATGCGCTACGACCGCATCTTTCCCATGTTCGAGCGCTTGGGCGGGGCGGAGGCGCGCAAGATCGCCGAGGACTTCTGGGCCGATGCTTCGGCGCCCGGTGTCTTCGAGCCCTACCACGAGGTCTGCTTCCCGCTCTACAACCAGACGCCGCAGGACCCCGATCTCAAGGATCGTTCGGTGATGAACCTGGACATGCTCGGCTACTTCTTCGGCGCCGACGGCGAGGGCCACCGCTTCGACTTCCTGCCCCGGCTCTCCCAGGTCCGCTGCCCCACGCTGGTGATGTCGGGCGAGATCGACCCGGTGACGCCGGTGGAGCAATCGGAGGACATCGCCGACGCCCTGCCCTCCAACCTCGTGCGCTTCGAGCGCTTCGCCGGCTGCGGCCACGGCGCCGAGCGCGACGACCAGGAGGCGGCGCTCCGGACGATCCGCGAGTTCGTGCTGGCGTAGCGGGCCCGAGGGCGCCGCTCAGTCGCTTTCGAGTCTTTCCGAAGGCGGGAGCGTGTCGGTCACGAGGTCGCGGATCACGCGCTTGTTGCGGAGCGGCTCGAGCGTCATGGCGCCCGGCCTCAGGCGGGCCGTGCAGGCATACGCGGTCTCGCCGTCGATCCGCATGGTGCATTCCTTGCACACGTTCGCGTTGGTGCAGCTGTAGCGGAACGCGAGCGAGGGGTCGCGGTTCTCGCGCAGCCAGATCAGGCCGTCGAGCACCGAGGCGCCGGTCTCGTAGGGCACGTCGAAGGTTTCCGTCGCCTCGGCACGGTCGGGGCCGCTGCGGGCGATGCGGAGCGTGGCGGTGGCGCGCGCCATCTCAGGCCGCCGCCCGGAAGGCCGGCGCGAGGTCGCCGCCCGAACGGGTCACGATCTGGCTGCGGGCGAGGGCGGCGTCGCTCTCGGGAAAATCCTCGCGCTGGTGGGCGCCCCGGCTCTCGCGCCGGCGGGCGGCGGTGGCAGCGATGGCCTCTGCCACCTCCAGCCCGGCGCGGAGCGTGTACCAGTCGGCAAGCCCGGTGTCGTAGGCGCCGCATTGGGGCACCGCGAGGCCGGGCAGCGCTTCGCCACGCATGCGGCGGATCGTTGCCACCGCGCCGTCCAGCCCCGCGCCGTCGCGCAAGGGGCCGACCTGCTCCCACATGAGCACGCGCAGATCGCGCGAGAGCGAGAGCGCCGACGGCCCTTCGCCCCGCGCCGCCGTCTGCTCCGCCAGCGTATCGAGCGCGGCGCGTGCTGCGCTCGGGCGCCAGCCATCGGGCGTGCCGAGAGCTTCCGTCGCGGCGTTTCGCCCGGCCACGTGGCCGAACACCAGCGCCTCGGTGATGGCGTTGCCCGAAAGCCGGTTCGCGCCGTTGGCCCCGCCCACGGCCTCGCCTGCGGCGTAGAGCCCGGGCACGCATGTCCTGAGCCCCGCGTCCACCGCGATGCCGCCCATGTGGTAATGCGCGATGGGCGCGACCTCCACCGGCGTTTGCGTGAGGTCGATGCCGTTCGCATGCAGGCGGTCGATCACCGGCCCGAAGGCATCGCGCAGCGCGGCCTCGCCCACGTGGGTGAACGAGAGCCAGGCGCCGCCGTGGGGCGAGCCTCGCCCGGCGCGGACCTCGTGCCAGATGGCGTGGGTGGCGAGGTCGCGCGTCGCCGTGTAGCGCCCGGCATCGGTGCCCCCGTAGCGCGGCAGGAACTCCTCCATCGCCCCGTTGAGCAGCCGCCCGCCCAGCTTGTAGCGGAAGGGGTCCCACATGATCGGGTCCATGCCCACGAGGCGCGGGAAGAGGTGGCCGATGGGGAAGAACTGCACGAACTCCATGTCGATCAGCGCAGCGCCGGCGGCGAGCGCGAAGGCATGGCCCTCACCCGCCATGTTGGCGGACGCGCTGGAGCGCGCGTAGAGACCCGTGAGCCCGCCGGTCGCGATCACCGTCGCCCGCGAAGCCACGGTGACGGCCCGGCCGGTCTCGATATCGAAGCCCACGGCGCCTGCGAGCCGCCCGTCCACCGGCACCGGGTCGGTCACCACGAGGCCGGAGACGCGCCTGATCGCGTCCACCCGCGCGATGCGGCGGCGCAGCGTCGCGGCGACGGCGGGGCCGGTGTTCAGAATGTCCACGTAGCAGCAGCGCCGGCGCTTGTGCCCCGGCGCGGTGACCTGGGCGATATGCCCGTCCTCCCGCGCCCAGCCGACCTTCCACGAGTCCATCTCGCGGATCCGGGTCGGCCCTTCCTCGCAGAGCAGCGCTGCCAACGCCGGATCGCAGAGCTCCCGGCCCGCCTCCAGCGTGTCCTCCAGGTGGTCGCCCACGCTGTCGGGCTCGGCCTCGCCGAGGGCGGCGGCGACGGTCATCTGCGCCATCACCGTGGCGCCGCCGCGGCCCACCATGTTGCGGTCGGCGAGCACGACCCGCTCCGCGCCCGCTTCCGCCGCGGCAAGCGCCGCGTACATGCCGGCGCCGCCCGCCCCGATCACGAGCACGTCGGCGGCGATATGGACGGGCGCTTCGCTCATCTCCCCTTGCCGAGCTCTTCGTCCGGCCGTCCCCGGCCGATCAGAGCGGCGGGCGGCGTTCGTCCCACGGCCGCGCGCGCTCGTAGTCGGCGGCGGCACGGAAGACGCGCACGTCGTCGTAGGTGCGGCCCACGATCTGGATGCCCGTCGGCACGCCGGAGGACGCATAGCCGCTCGGCACCGCGGCGATGGGGCACTCCGGCACCAGGTTGAACGGGTAGCAGAGCTGCCACTGCACGTAGATGTCGCCCGGCCAGTTGGCGACGCTCAGCGTCTTGCCGTTGATGCGGAGATCCGTGTTCTCGATGTCGTGGTCGGCGGGCAGCGCCGGGATCGCGTTGGTCGGGCAGACGAGGACGTCGTAGGCGTCGAGGATCGGCGCCAGCGTCTCGTACATCCGGCCGCGCACCTCGTTGCACTGGTAGAAACGGCTCAGGCTGTGCTGGGAGCCGCGTTCCAGCAGCCGGCGCACGAAGCCCTCCATCTCGTACTTCCAGCGGGGATAGTGGTGGCCGGCGGCGGCCCAGAAGAGGCCCTCCCAGTGGGTGGTCCAGGCATCGAGCACGGAGAAGTCCCAACCGATGTCCACCTCGTCGACCGTGCAGCCGAGGCTGCGGAAGGCGTCCAGCGCCTCGCGGGTGTTCGCCTGCACCTCCTCGTCGATCTCGTAGTAGCCGAGGTCCATGGAGAAGGCGACCTTCCACCCCCGGATGGGCTCCAGCTCGTCCGGGATCTCGAGCTTCGGGCGGAGCGAGCAGATGTCGTCGGGGTGTGGCCCCGCCATCACGTTCTGCATCAGCGCGCCGTCGGCGACGCTCCGCGTCATGGGCCCGTAGTGGAGCAGCGATTCGCGCGGGTACGCGCGGTCGATGGGGTTGCGGCCGAAGGGCGGCTTGTAACCAAAATGCCCGCAGCAGGCCGCCGGCATGCGGATGGAGCCGCCGCCGTCGGTGCCGTCGGCGATCGTCGTCATGCCGGCCGCCACCGCCGCCGCAGCCCCGCCCGACGAGCCGCCGGGGCCGTAGTCCAGGTTCCACGGGTTCCGCGTGTTGCCCCAGAGGTCGCTGTGGCAGTGCGGCGCGTGGGCCATCTCGGGCGTGGTGGTCCGCGCATGCATGATCGCGCCCGCCTCCAGCAGCCGCGCCACGGTCGGCGCCGAGTGCTCGGGCACGTGGTTCTCGAACATGCGCGAGCCGAAGGTCGTGATCTCGCCCTTCACCGGGTGGAAATCCTTGATGACGATGGGGACGCCTTCCAGCGGGCGCGTCTCGGCGCCGGACGCATAGAGCGCCTCCGCCTCCTTCGCCTGCTCCAGCGCGCGCTCGTAGAAGGTATAGGTGTAGGCGTTGACCGCGGGATTGACCGCCTCGGACCGCGCGATCACGGCGGACATGAGCTCGACCGGCGAGAGGTCGCCCGACCCGAACTTCGCCAGCGCCTCGGTTGCGGTGGTGTAGCAAAGATCGTCCGACGCCATGATATCCTCCCCATCAGCCTTTCGCGCTAGACGAACAGGAATCCCGGCGAAGGACAATGGCTGAAACGCCCGCGCCCATACTGGAGTTGGACCACGTCTCCAAGCGCTTCGACCGCACGGTCGTGGCCGACGACCTTTGCCTGAGCATCGAGAAGGGCGAGTTCTTCACCTTCCTCGGCCCCAGCGGCTCGGGCAAGTCGTCCACGCTCCGCATCATCGCGGGGCTGGCCAAGCCCGATTCCGGCCGCGTGCTCATCGAGGGGAAGGACGTGAGCACGGTCCCGCCCTGGCGGCGCAACCTCGGCATGGTGTTCCAGCAGTACGCGATCTTCCCGCACATGACGGTGGCGGAGAACGTGGCCTACGGGCTCAAGGTGCGCGGCATGGCGCGGGGCGAGCGGCAGCGCCGGGTCGAGGAGCTGGTGGGCCTGGTCGGGCTCACCGGGATGGAGAAGAAGAACGTGACGCTGCTCAGCGGCGGCGAGCAGCAGCGCGTCGCGGTGGCGCGCGCGCTGGCGCCCCGGCCCGCGATCCTCCTGCTCGACGAGCCGCTGGCGGCGCTCGACGAGAAGATCCGCCGCGAGATGCAGACCGAGCTCAAGCACCTCCAGCGCGGCACGGGCACCACCTTCCTCTACGTCACCCACGACCAGGAGGAAGCGCTCACCATGAGCGACCGCATCGCCGTGCTCAACCGGGGCGTCTGCGTACAGTGCGACCGGCCGGAGGCGCTGTTTCGCCGGCCGCGGGCACGCTTCGTCGCGGGCTTCTTCCGGGGCTGCAACGTGCTCGACGCCCGGCTCCTGGCGCTGCGCGGGGCGGAGGCGGACATCGAGATCGCGGGCCAGGCCGTGACCATCGAGCGGGGAGAGCAGCCGGAGCGTGCGCCCGGCGGCTGCGAGGTCGCCCTGCGGGCCGAGAACATCCTCGTCGGCACGGCCGCCTCCAACGCGCCGGTTCGCCTCGACGCCACCCTGGAGGAGATGATCTACCGCGGCACCAACGTCGACCACCACCTCGCCTTCAGCGACGGCCAGAAGGCGATCGCGACGTCCACCCGGCGCGAGCTGGAGACGGCGCCCAGCGAGATCACCGTCGGCTTCCGCCGCGAGGACGTGATCCTCCTCGCCGATTGAGCCGCGCTTAGACTAAGCCCGCGCCCGCATTTCGCGCCGAGCCTGGCGGGCGCCCATCACGCTCAGCACCAGGACGAGCGCGAAGGTCACGATGATGAGCAGCCCCATCAGCGCGAACAGCGTGGGCGTGAGGCCGATCTGCTTGAAGGTCGACCAGATGTAGGTCTGCACCGTGTTGTAGGGGCCCTGCACCATGGTGGTCCTGATGGTCTCGTTGAACGAGATGATCATCGAGAAGATCGCGGCGCCCACCACGCCGGGATAGATCAGCGGCAGCTCGACATCGAAGAAGGCGCGCCAGCGGTTGGCGCCGGTCATGTGCGCCGCCTCGAGCAGGACCGGGTCGAAGGTCGTCATCACCGTCAGCACGATGAGGAAGGCGAAGGGCAGCGCCCAGACCACGTGGATGACCACGATCGAGAAGAGCGACGACGGGATGCCGAGCTCGCGGAAGAAGAACGCGGTCGCGATGCCCATGCTGATGCCGGGCACGAAGAGCGGCAGCAGCATGAGGATGATGATGAGCCGGCGCACCTTCAGCTCGCGCACCGCCATCGCCGCCAGCAGCGCGAGCACGGGCGTCACGAGGCCGACGATGACCGCGACGATCACCGAGGTCTCGAAGGAATCGACGAGGATGGGGTTGCTCCACATCTCGACGTACCAGCGCAGCGTGAACGAGGGCTCGTCGGTCACCTGGCCGAACTGATAGCGCGCGGTGGCGGAGAGGATCAGCGGCGGCACCAGCGGCGCATAGAGAAAGACCAGCGCCACCATGGTGACGATCCAGAAGGCCGCGCGGCTCCAGCGGGACTCGCCCATCTCAGGCGCTCCGCGTCAGGATCTTGCCGAGGAACGAGCGCACGTCGAAGCCGAGGTACCAGGCAAGGAGCAGCGCCGTCATCACTGCCACCACCACGCTCGACATCGCCGCGGCCAGCGGATAGTGCAGCACCTCCATCGCGCTCGCGATGGTGTTGCCCATCAGCTCGTAGCCGGCGCCGCCGAGGATGAGCGAGACCGCGCTCTCCCCGAAGACGCCGACAAAGCCGAAGATCGCCGCCGCGAAGACGCCGGGGAGCGAGAGCGGGAGCGTCACGCGGAGGAAGGTGAGGGCCGGGTTCGCGCCCAGCATCCAGCTCGCCTCGATCTGGCGCCTGTCGATGCCCGCGAGCGAGAGCCACAGCGGGAAGACCATGAACGGCATGTAGGCGGCGACGAGGCCGACGTAGACCGAGAAGTCGCTGAACAGCAGCCAGTCGATCGGGCCGTCGCTCAGGCCCACGCCGATGATCACGTCGTTGATCGGCCCGTTGCGGCCGAGCAGGTAGGACCAGGCGAAGTTGCGGATGACGTAGTTGACGAGGAAGGGGATGGTGATGAGCAGAAGCACCACGCGCACCACGTGGCGGGGCGCGCGGAAGGCCAGGAAGTAGGCGATCGGATAGGCGATCACGAGGCCGATCGCGGTCGCCACCGGCGCCACGACCAGGCTCCGCTCCAGCACGATGATGCGCACGCCCTCGAAGAAATCGAGGTAGTTGATGGGCGTGAGCGCGGGCTGCACCGTGAAGCCCACGCGCTGCCAGAAGCTGACGACGACGGTAATCGCCAGCGGGCCGATCACGAACACCAGGACGAACGCGATCGGCAGCACCAGCAGCAGAAGGCGCGGGAGGGCCCTGAGAGGCACGGGTCTAGTGGCCTCTACGCCGGTCGCCGTGCGGCGGGACTAAGCCGGGACGGACCCCCCGGGCGCCCTGCCGGGCACCCGGGGGAGCCGGAACCTGCTGGCCCGAACTAGGCCGCCTTGAAGCGCGCCCAGGCCGCCTCGTGCTCGATGTAGGAGGCCGGCCAGCGGTTGTGCCAGATGCCGCCGAAGTCGAGCTTGCGCTTCACGTTGGCGTCGTTGGCGACGGCCGCCTCCGCCTCGCCCTCGGCGAAGGCATCCGGGTTGGCGGCGGCGAAGCCGGGTGCCTGCGAGTTCGTCATGTAGCCCCGCATGGCACTGATCTTCGCCCCGTACCACGGCCCCAGCATGAAGTCGAAGAGGTCGTAGACGGCCTGCGTGTGCTCTTCGGAGCGGGCCGGGTTGTTGGTGATGTAGCCCGACATCGCCCACAGCAGGTAGCCCTCCTTGGGCGTCGCATAGATGCTGTTCGCGCCCTGCTTGTTGGCGACGATCACCATCGGCTCCCAGCCGTCGAGCACGACGACCTCCTTGTTGAGCAGCAGGTTGACCGCCTGCTCGAAGCTCGTCCAGAGCACCCGGAACTGGCCGGCCTTCTTCTTCTCGATGAGGTAGTCGACGACCGTGTTGATCTCGTCCCTGGTCATGTCCACGGGGTTCTGGATGTCCGCGATCCCCGCGTGCTTCATGTGGATCGCCGTCTTGTAGCCGGCGGTGGTGTAGTTGTCCTCGAGCGCCACGTAGCCAGCGTATTGCGGATCGAACAGCGCGCCGAAGGAATCGACCGAGCCCACGCCGCCGGTCTCGTCCGGCAGGTAGCAGATCGATTCGCCCTGCAGGATGGTCGGGATGCCGTAGACCTGCCCTTCGTGGGCGATGTGCGGCCAGCCGGGCCCGCCGTTCATGAAATACTGCGAGATGTATTCGTTCGCGCCCCAGTTTGGCATCCGGCTGGGGTCCACCGGCAGGACCAGGCCGAGCTGCGCAAGCGGCTCCTGCACGCCGCCGACGATGTGCAGCGCGTCGTAGGTCGACGTGCCGCCGCCGCCGAGCAGGACGTTGATGATCGTCGCCGGCGCGTTGCCCACGGCGACCAGGTTCACGTCCCAGCCCGACTTGTCGGTGTAGCGCGACCAGTCGCCGGCCGGATCGCCCACGCCGATATCCGCGAGTGTCACCGAGCCCGAGGCCGCGAGCGCCTTGGACCACGGCGTGCCCGCCAGCGAAAGGCCGATTGCGCCGAGACCGCCCAGGCCGCCGGCCTTCAGAAGAGACCGCCGTGTGAGATCGAGCTTGCCCATGAATTACCTCCCTTGTCCGACCGACGCGTGGAGGCGCCACCGGGCGCCCCGGCATCGTTGGCGGCCATGATAGGCCCCCGGACGAAGGGTGTCGATTGCCCGAGGGTTGCAGACGGCGATCGGAGGAGCCGGACGGAGCTCTACGTCTTGCCCTCGACGGCGGCCTCGATCAGGTGCGGGGCGCCGGAGGCGAGCGCGTCCTTCACCGCCTGGGCCAGCGCGTCGGGCTCGGTGACGCGGGTGCCGGCGACGCCCATGCCGGCCGCCATCTCGACGAAGCCGAGAGGCGGATCGACCAGGTCCATCTGCACGTAGGGGTGGTTGGTCTGCACGCCGAAACGCTTCCGGTAGATGTCGAGGTTGTGCTTGAGGATGCGGTACTCGGCGTTGGCGAGGATGACGAAGACGATGGGCAGCCGGTGGCGCGCTGCGGTCCAGAGCGCCTGGATGCTGTACATGGCGGAGCCGTCGCCCGAGAGGCAGACGACGGGGCGGTCCGGGTTCGCGAGCTTGACGCCAAGCGCGCCGGCGATCCCCTGGCCGATGCCGCCGCCGCGCCCGCAGAAGTAGTCGCCGGCGCCACCAAAGCCGAAGGCCTTGGGGATTTCCTGGCTGCCGGTGATGGCCTCTTCGACGATCACCACGTCTTCCGGCACGGCCTTCGCCAGCGCCTCCATCATCACGGGCACCGGCATGGGCCGGCGGGCGCCGATGGCCTCGAGGCGGGCCTGCCTGTCCGCCCGCTCCTTCCCGGCGAAGGCGACGAACACCCGGTTCCGCTCTTCGGCCTCGGTGGCGTAGGAGGCCGAGCGTTCCTCCTGCACCAGCGTCGTGACCGCCTCCAGCGCGGGCTTGAGGCCGGCGAGCAGGCCCGCATCGAGCCCATGGTTGCGGGCGAGCCGCTCCGCCGACTCCTCGATCTGCAGCACCGCCGCGCCGGGCGGGAACGGGCCTTCCGGCGCGTACCAGACCTCCTCGAAGAAGGGGCCGCCCACCATGAGCACGAGATCGGCGCCGCCGAAGGCCTTCGCGATGTTGGCGGGGTCGGAGGGGATGCGCCCCCGGTAGTTGGGGTGGCGGTTGGGGACCGGCTGGTGCTGGTGGATCAGCTCGGTCCAGATGCCGGCGCCCACGGTCTCAGCCAGCGCGACGAGCGCCTCGCCCGCGCCCGCGCGCGCGACGTCGTCGCCGATCATGATGGCGGGCTCCTGCGCGGCGAGCAGGTGCCCGGCCATGGCGGCGACGCCCTCGGCGTCCGGCGGCGGCGCGCGGTAGAGCGGGCCGGCGGTCAGCGCCTCGATCTCGGTCTGCTGCTCCATCACGTTGATGGGGAGCGCCACGAAGACCGGGCCGGACGGCGGGTCGTGGGCGATCTTGAAGGCGCGGCGCATGACGGTCGCGATCTCGTCGGCGCTATCGGCCTGCACGCTCCACTTCACCACCGGCGCCGCCATGGCCACGAGGTCGTGGCCGAGGATGGGATCGCGCAGGCGCAGGCGCGTGTCCTGCTGGCCTGCGGTGACCACCATGGGCGAGTTGGTCCTGAGCGCGCCGAAGATCATGCCGATGGCGTTGCCGAGGCCGGGCGCCACGTGCAGGTTGACCACGCCGGCGCGCCCGCAGGCTTGCGCGTAGTAGCTGGCAGCGCCGATGGCGACGCCCTCGTGCAGCGCGAGCATGTAGTCGATCGACGGGTAGCGGGCGAGGCTGTCGATCAGGGGGCTCTCGGTGGTGCCGGGGTTGCCGAACAGGTGCTGGACGCCGTGCGCCAGCAGGCTCTCCATGAAGACGTCGCGCCCGTACATGTCTCGTCCCTGTCGCTGAGTTGCCGCCTGTGGCGGCCCGGAGCCGGCCTAGCGGATCGGCTCCAGGATGGAGCAGTAGTTGGCGACCGAGACGCCGCCCATGTTGAAGATGCCGGCGAGGTTCGCGCCGGGCAGCTGCATCTCGCCGGCGTTGCCGGTCACCTGCATGGCGCTCATCACGTGCATCGAGACGCCGGTCGCGCCGATGGGGTGGCCCTTGGACTTGAGGCCGCCGGAGGGGTTGATCGGCAGCTTGCCGCCCACCTCGGTCCAGCCGTCGAGGATCGCCTCGGCGCCTTCGCCGCGCGGTGCCAGGCCCATGGCCTCGTACTCCAGCAGCTCGGCCATGGTGAAGCAGTCGTGGGTCTCGACGAAGTCGAGATCGTCCAGCGCGACCCCCGCCTGGTCGAGCGCGCGGGCCCACGCTTCGCCGCAGCCTTCCATCAGCACCACGTCGCGCTTGCTCATGGGCAGGAAGTCGTTGACGTGGCTGGCGGCGCGGAAGATCACCGCCTTCGGCATGGCGAGCGCCGTCTCCACGTCGGTCAGCACGAGCGCTGCCGCGCCGTCGGAGACCGGCGAGCAGTCCGTGCGCTTGAGCGGGCCCGCGACCTGCGGGTTCTTCTCCGACGCGTTGCGGCAGAAGTCGTAGCCGAGATCCTTCTGGAAGTGGGCGAGAGGGTTCTTCGCGCCGTTCCTGTGGTTCTTGGCGGCGATGGCGGCGAGCGCGTCGGACTTGTCGCCGTGGCGCTGGAAGTAGCTCTCCGCGATCAGGCCGAAGACTCCGGCGAAGCCGCCCTGGATGTGCGCTTCCTCCTTGACGTAGGAGGCCTTGAGCAGGTTCTCGGCCACCTGTTCGCGGCTCGCGCCGGTCATCTTCTCGACGCCCACGACCAGCACGAAGCGCGCGCGGCCGGAGCGGATCGCCGCCATGCCCTGGTGGATCGCCGCCGTGCCCGTGGCGCAGGCGTTCTCCACGTTGGTGGACGGCGTGAACCGCATCGCCTCGTCCATCTGCAGCGGCAGCGACGAGGGGAAGGCCTGCTCGCCGAGCCGCCCGGTGGAGCCCACGACGATCTCGTCCACGTCCGTCGGCGCGATGCCCGCATCGGCGAGCGCCGCCTGCGCCGCCTCCAGTGTCAACGCCTCCGTATCGGCGTCCGTGCGCTTGCCGAACGCCGTGTGGCCCCAACCGACGATGCAGACACTCATGCGAATTCCTCCCGCGCCGAGAACCGATGGCGGCGCATATTGGCAGAAAGCGCGCCCGCCGGCACCCCGCGCCGCGGCTGTTTCGCGGAAGCGCGGAACAGGATGCCGGCGTCCTCCCGGACGGGAATGTCAACGGCGGCAACGCCGACCGGTGTCGCCGACGGGATGCGAACGCGGGCGTGATGCGGCACACTGTCGCCCGATCTGGAATTGCGAACCGGGGAGAGTGCTGATGGCACGGGTCACGGAAGCGGCGCCTGACGGCGTCGTCAGGCTGGAGAACCGCTTTGCGGACGGCGCCGCCTTCATCGACGGCACCTTCGTGCCGATCGCCGAGGCGCGCATACCGATCCTCGACTGGGGCTTCACGCGCTCGGACGTCACCTACGACGTGGTGCACGTCTGGGACGGCAAGTTCTTCCGCTTGCGTCACCATCTCGACCGCTTCGAGAAGAGCCTCGCCAGCGTCCGCATGAGCATTCCCCACGAGCGCGACGAGGTGGTCGCGATCCTGATGCGGCTGCTGCGCCTCAGCCAGCTGCGCGAGGCCTACGTCGAGGTGCTGTGCACCCGCGGCATGCCGCCCAAGGGCACCCGCGACCCCCGTGCCTGCGAGAACCGCTTCATCGCCTTCGCCATCCCCTTCGTCTGGATCGCGGACGAGGAGATGCGCGCGCGCGGCATCAACCTGCACCTCAGCTCCTACCTGCGGATTCCGCCGGGCTCCATCGACCCCACCGCCAAGAACTTCCACTGGGGCGACATGATCCGCGCGCTGTTCCAGAGCTACGAGCTGGGCTGCGACATGCCGGTGGTCGTCGACCTCGACGGCAACATCGCCGAGGGGCCGGGCTTCAACGTCTTCTCCGTGAAGGGCGGCATCGCGACGACGCCGGGCGGCACCTGCCTCGAAGGAGTCACGCGGCGGACCGCGCTCGACCTGCTGGGCGAGCTCAACGTGAAAGGGGAGGTCGGCACCGTCTCGCCGGACGACCTGCGCGGCGCCGACGAGGTGTTCGTCACCAGCACGGCGGGCGGAATCCTGCCGGTGACGAAGATCGACCACGAGCCGGTAGGGGACGGCGCCGCCGGCCCGCTCACCGAGAGGCTGCGCAACCTCTACTGGGAGCGGCACGAGGACGACAGCGAGGCGACGCCGATCGACTACGAGGGCTGAGCCGGCGCGGACGCCGCAAGAGCCTGCGTCAGCGGCCGGCCGGGGGCGCGGCGCGCACCATGATGATCGGTGGCATCCCGGGGCCCAAGCGGGTCGGAGTCGGGCTCGAGGCCAGGGCCGGGCTGCTCCAGGGTGCGGCGATGGTGGGCCGCATCGTGGGCACCACCCTCGGCCCCGGCGGGCGCGCGGTGCTGATCGAACGCCGCCACGCCCAGCCCTGGGTCTCCACCGACGGCTACACCATCGCCCGGCACATCGACCTCGAGGACCGCTTCGAGGACATGGGCGGCCGCCTGATCCGCCATGTCGGCTCGAAGGTGAGCGACGAGGTGGGCGACGGTTCCACCACCGCGATGGTGCTCGCGGCTGCGCTCATGGAGGAAGGGCACCGCGCGACCGCCGCCGGCGCCGACCCCATGAGCGTCATGCGGGGGATGGAACGCGGGCTCGCCGCAGCCAGCGCGGCGCTGGGCGCGCAGTCCCGCCCCCTGCCGGCGGAGGGCGGCCTGGAGCGCGTGGCCCGGCTCGCGGCGGGCGGCGACGAGGAGATCGGGCGCCACCTGGCCGACGCCATCCGCCAGGTCGGCCCCGACGGGGTGGTGACCATCGAGGAGGCGCAGGGCGTCGAGACCGAGCTCTCGGTGCACGAGGGCATGAGCTTCGACACGGGCTACGTCTCGCCCGCCTTCGTCACCGATACGGACGACATGACGGCCACCCTGGAGGACGCCTACGTGCTCATGCACGAGAAGACGATCTCCAGCGTGGACGCGATCGAGCCGGCGCTCCGTGCCTTCGCGAAGTCCTCGCACACGCTGCTGATCGTGGCGGAGGACGTGGTGGGCGATGCGTTGGCGACGCTGATCGTCAACAAGCAACAGGGCGGGCTCCGCGTCGCCGCGGTCAAGGCGCCGGGCTTCGGGCGCTGGCGCAAGCTCATGCTGGAAGACATCGCAGTGATGACCGGCGGGGAGATCGTCACCGACGAGCTCGGCAACAAGCTGGAGAACCTGAAGCCCGCGATGATGGGTGCGGCGAAGCGGGTGCACGTGACCCGCGACCGCACCGCCATCGCGGGCGGCGCCGGCGATGCGGAAGAGATCGCGCAGCGCTGCAACATGCTGCGGCACGAGGCGGAGGCAGAAAAATACCTGAGCTTCGACCGCGAGAAGCTGCAGGAGCGTCTCGCCCGCCTCGCCGCCGCCATCGCGCACCTGCGGCTTGGCGGTGCGACCGAGACGGAGCTCCGCGCGCGGAAGGAGCGCGCGACGGACGCGCTCAACGCGGCCCGCGCGGCGGCGGCCGAGGGCGTGGTGCCCGGCGGCGGCGTGGCCCTCGTCCAAGCCTCCCGCGCGCTTAGCGTCGTCGATGCCCGCAGCGACGACGAGGCCATGGGGATCTCGGCGCTGGAAGCGGCGCTCAAGGCGCCGATGCGGCGGATCGTGGAGAACGCCGGCGGCGAGGGCTCCTACGCCGTCGCCCGCGCGCTGGCCCAGGACAATCCGCGCTGGGGATTCGACGCAGCGGCGCGGCGCTTTCGCGACCTGCCGCGCGCCGGCATCGTCGATCCCACGCGCGTGCTGCGCACGGCGCTGCGGACGGCCGTCCCCGCCGCCGCTCGCGCCATCGCCGCCGAGGCCGTGATCGCCGGCAGGCCGCAGCTCGCCGAGCCCGAGACCCAGGCCCTGCCCGAATCGACCCTGCCGGGCAGGCAGCGAGAGGGTTAGAGCGCGCCCGACCTTGACGGACGCGCGAAATGGCAGGTCAGCCAACTGCCGTGAGCGACAAATGGCTATCGCGTTTCCGTGTAATGCGGAAACGCACTATGGTCCCGCGCGGCAACGGCAGGGTGAGCGACATGGCGCCTGACGAAGCGACGCGCGCGCGGGAGCCGGCGCCGCCGTCGCGTGGGCACCGGCTCGTCTCGTTCGCTCTGCTCATCGTCTGCGGCGGCACCTTCGGGCTGATCTTCTCGGCCAACAAGATCGCCGTCACGGGCGGCATCCCCTTCTTCGCCTACGTCTTCTGGCAGACGCTGGGTGCGGGCCTCGTCCTGCTGCTGTTCGCCGCCCTGCTGCGCCGGCGCCCGCGCCTGGGCTGGCCCTACGTCAGGGCCTACTTCGTGATCGGCTTCTTCACGCTCGCCTTTCCGTTCGTTCTCCTCGCCTTCATCGCGCCCAAGCTGCCGGCCGGGGTGATCAGCCTGGGCGGAACCCTCAGCCCCACGATCACCTACATCCTCGCGCTCACGCTCGCGATGGACCGCTTCCGCTGGCTCCGGGTCGGCGGAATCCTGCTCGGGCTCGCGGGCGTCCTGCTCGTGGTCCTGCCGGAGACGAGCCTGCCCGACTCCGACATGGCCGGCTGGGTGCTGCTCAGCCTGCTGGTGCCGGTCAGCTATGCCTCCGGCACGATCGCGGCCGCGCGTCTGGCACCGGCCGAGAGCGATTCGCTTACCATGGGGAGCGGGCTGCTCTTCGCGTCGGCGATCATGGTCTTCCCCTTCATGGCGGGGAGCGGGCAGTGGTGGTTCTTCTCCGGCCCGATGAGCGACGCCGACTGGGCGCAGGTCGGCGCCGTCCTGATCAACGCCGCCTTCTTCTACCTGCTGCTGGAGATCGTGAGGCGCGCCGGGCCGGTCTTCTTCTCGACCCAGAACTACGTCGCTACGCTGGCGGGGATCGGCTGGGGCATCCTGATCCTGGCGGAGAGCCACAGCGTCTACATCTGGGGCGCGCTGGCGCTGCTCTTCGCCGGCCTCTTCCTGGTGACCCGCCGCGGCCCCGGCGCCGCTTAGCGAGGCGCGGGACGCGCTAAGGCGCGGGGACGAGGTCCAGCAGGCGCTGCGACAAATTCTCGCCCGCCGGCCATTCGACGCCACGGTCGGCGAGGTAGCGGCGCACGGCGCTCCGCGTCTGCTCTCCGGGCACGCCGTCCGCCGGCCCCGGATCGTAGCCGTGGGCCGCGAGCCGGCGCTGCAGCTCTGCGACCTGGCCCTCGGAGAGGATCAGCGGCGTCGCCCCGGCCAGGGCCGGCGCCTCCTGCACGCGCGGCGCGAACTCGGCGGCACGGGCGCGGGCCTCGTCGACCTGCTCGGGCAGGAGAATTTCGGCCAGCCGAGCCGCGGCGTCGGCCGCCTGCTCGCCGTCGGTGCCCGCGCCCTGCCGGGCCGCGACCTCGAGCCAGTAGAGCGCCTCCGTCCCGTCCTTCTCCACGCCGCGCCCGGTCTGGTGCAGCAGCGCCAGATTGAACTGCGCCTGGGTCAGGCCTTGCAGGGCGGCGCGCTCGTACCAGGCCGCCGCCTCGGCCGGGTCCTCGGCCACGCCGCGCCCGGTTTCGTGCAGGAGGCCCAGGTTGAACTGGGCCATGGCATCGCCTCCCTCGGCGAGCGGGCGCCATGCCTCCGCGGCCCCTTCGTAGTCGCCCGCCTCGTAGGCGGTGGCGCCGTCCGCGAGCAGATCGGCCGCCGCCGGTAAGGCGAGCGCTGCCGCAAGCAGGGCTGCGACAGAGAAGAGAAGGGCCCGCGCGTAGGCGCGCCTACGAGGCGGAAGGGTCGAGTCGGGTGTCACGGCGCCGCAACATTATCCCGATTCGCCAGTCGGGCAAGGGAAAGCGACTCCGCCGCAGCGGTCATGCGCGGCCAGCGCCACCCGGTCGAATTGCGCGTCCATTGCCGGCTCGCTGTTGTGAATACGCCAAAAGGCAATACATTTCGTCGGTTGGCGAGGATCGGACGGTCGCAGTGTCACGAAGATCGAACCCGAAGAGTTTAGGTCGCCTGTCCCGGCGCGCCCTGCTGGTCGGCGCCCTGATAGCCGCCCTCATGGTCGGGGCCGCAGGGCAGCGGACGGCTGCATCGGACGATGCGGCGGTCGCCTTCGTCCAGGGTGTCGGGGACGAAGTCATGGCCATCCTGGGCGACAAGGCGAACAGCACGCTGGCGGAACGCGAGGTCGCGTTCCGCGACCTGATGGGCCGGGGCTTCGACATCCCGACGGTCACCCGCTTCGTACTCGGCAAGCACTGGAAGACGGCGACCGACGACCAGCGCGCGGCATTCACGGCGATCTTCCTCGACTTTCTCGCACGCGTTTACGCGAGCCGCTTCGATTCCTATTCATACGGCGGCGAGGTGTTCACGGTGCAATCCACCATCGCCGACGAGAGCGGCGACACGATCGTGCGCGCGCGGGTGGCCCGGCCGTCCGGCGCCGACCCCGTCGAGCTGGATTTCCGCGTCCGCCCGAAGGACGGCAGCCACCGTGTCGTCGACCTCTACGTCGAAGGCATCAGCATGCTGCTCACGCACCGGGCCGAGTTCGCCTCCGTCATCAACCGCAAGGGCTTCGACGGCCTGTTGAGCGACATCCGCGCGCGCATCGAGGCACCCGTCGGCGCCGCGGCGCAATAGCAGAAGGCTAGAGAGATTCAAGGGGGGCTGGCGGCCTGAACTTCAACCGGAATACACCTCAACCAGCCGCCAGGCTGTCCGAAAAGGCGGGGACGCCTCAAACCTCGACGACATCAACCGATGGATCGACGCCTTCGCCGACGAGTTCAACACCTTCAGACCGCACCAAGCCCTTGGCAGACAAACACCAGCCGAATACTTGCTCAACTCACAGCCAACGAAACACAGCCGACTCATATGCCCTGAACTAATCACCTTGATCGCCGCGCCATACTAGGTCTACAATTGTGTTCAAAATCCCCGCGATCATGCGAGGGAGAGGACAATTGGTTCACTTGGCGACTCACGAAACAGCATTTGAGATGGGACAGGGGGCGTCCGCGCTAACCCTGCCGGAAGAGCTGCTGCTGGCGCTGCTGGACGAAGAGAGGGGCTTTTTTCGTCAGGTACCCGGCTGGAACCTGCACTGCGCAATGGTGGGTGCAGCGCTGGGTGAGCTGTCGCTGCTCGGTCGTATCGACACCGATCTGGAGTCGCTGACTCTGGTGGATGCGACCGACACCGGTCGTCCGCTGCTCGACCCGATCTTGCGGGAGATCGCGACCGAAACGGAACTGCACGATGCCCGCTACTGGATTGAGCGGCTTGCTCCACAATCCGAGTCGGTGATCTCCCAAGCGCTGGACGAGCTCGTTCGGCGACAGATTCTCGACGTCCACCCGGGCGGTTTCTATACCTTCGCCAGGCGCCAGCGGACGGGCGAAACACCGCCAGGAGAAGAGTACCCAGCGGGCGAGTTCGTCATTGCCCGGCTGACTAGCATCATCTTCACGGACGAGCTTCCGGCTCCGCGCGACGTGATTATCACCGGCCTCGTCAATGCCTGCCACGTGTTCCATCTGATGTATCCGATCGACGAGGAGGTGGAAGAACGGATTCAGCTCGTCTGCCAGATGGACCTGATTGGCCGAGCGATTGCGGCAGCTGTGAGCCAGAGCATCATCGCGCCCTCGCTTCGCCGGCCCTCGCTGACCAAGGCGATTCCAACCGTGTCCCTGCGTGATCTGGTGTTCAACCGCGAGCTGCGAGAGGGCAGGCTGCCGGCAGGGTTCGCCCACTTGGCCGACAAGTACGGTCCAGTGTTCGAGCTTCGGCTCCCGTTCCGCCAGAACGTGATTTTCCTGGCAGGGGTGAAGACGAATGAATGGGCCCATCGCATGGGGCGGGTGTTCTTGCGGTCGAAGGAGTACTTCGAGGGCGTCGACAAGGCGTATGGCGTGTCGCGCTCAATGCACTCGATTGACGGTGCCGATCACTTTCGCTTTCGCAAGTCGTTGCATACCGCCTACTCTCGCAAGACTTTGACTAGGCGTCTGGACGAGGTCTATGACTTGGCCCGCACGCACATGGCGAGTTGGGACGTCGGCAGCACGATGCCGGTGCAGGAGATGCTGCGACCATTTGTGAACGCGCAGACATCGCCGCTCCTGGCCAACATTGACACTCAAGCCGAAATTGTCGACGCGCTCGAATACAAGGTACGGGTGCTCAAAGTGGGCATCATGAAGATGATGCCGCAATTCATGCTCAAGACCCCGTCGATGCGCCGCCGGGCAAAGTCCATGCAACAGATCGTAGACCGAATGCAAAGGACGCATACGGCTGCGCAGCGGGTTGGGAAGCATGAGGACGTGGTGGACGCGTATCTGGCCCTGCACGCGTCCGATCCCCAATTCCTGCCCGAATCGGACCTGGCGCTGCCGCTAGGGGCGATCTTGATGACCGCGATGTACATGGGCGATCAGGTTGGCTTCGCCCTCTACTGGTTGCTGCAGAATCCCGAGTTGTACGAGCGAGTCACGGCTGAAGCGGACGCGTTGTGGGCCGAGGGCGATCCCGGCGAGGATGACTTCAGTCGAGACCGGATCGACGTGACCCACCGCGTGCTGATGGAGTCTCTGCGGATGTCGCCGATCGTGCCCATGTCGATGCGCACGGTGATGAATACCTGCGTGGTGGAGGGTTACGAATTACCGGTCGGAGCGCAGCTCGTAATTGCGCAGACGGCCACTCACTACTCAGAAGAGGCGTTTCCCGATCCGTGGAAGTTCGACATTGACCGCTACCTGCCCCCGCGAAACGAGCACAAGGGCAGAGGCTACGCGCCCTACGGGCTGGGCACGCACTCATGTCTCGGGAGCAACTGGGCCGACTTGCACATAGTGATCAACCTGCTGATGCTCACGCATTACTTCAAGATCGAGTTGGCCCGCCCCTACAAGCGGTTGCCGATGGATCCGTTGCCCTCACAGTCGCCCAGCAACAAACTTAAGCTCAGGCTCGCTGAGCAGCGGCACGAAATTCGAGTCTGAGTTCGCTACGCCCGCTCCTCCAGCGCCCGGTCCGGTCCACGATTCGGGAATTGAGCCGTTCGCAATGAAATCATCTGGCGGCGGACAACCTCACACCGTACGGGTGATCACGGGAGCAAGCGGGCAGATCGGCGGGGTCCTCGCGCGGGCTCTGGCCGACCGGTACGGGCCCGGTCAGATCCGCGCGATCTACCGGGAGCGTCGAGGCACGGCGGCGGACCTGGATATCGCCTGGGTCAACGGCGACATCCTGGACAAGGAATCGCTGATCGCCGCCTTCAAGGGCGCAGAGGCCGTGTTTCATCTGGCCGCGCTGGTCTCGATCGATGCCGTCAAGGCGCAGGAGTTCGATCGCACGAATGTCGTGGGCACACGCAACGTCGTGGAGGCGGCCCTTGCATGTGGTGTACGGCGCCTGGTTCACGTTTCCTCGATCCACGCCTACGACCAATACCCGTTGGACGAAGTTCTCGATGAGAGCCGCGGTCCTGCGGATGGCCCGCATCATGATCCGTACGACCGTTCGAAAGCCGCCGGCGAAGTGGAAGTCCGCCGCGGCATCGACCGCGGCCTGGACGCCGTGATCCTGAATCCGACCAGCGTGATCGGCCCTTACGACGGCGCGCCGTCCCCTATGGGACAGGTCTTTCTCGACCTCTACCGCAGGCGGATTCCCGCGCTGATCGCAGGCGGCTACGACTGGGTCGACGTGCGGGATGTCGCGGCGGCCACGATGGCCGCCGAGACGAAGGCGAGATGTGGCGAGAACTACCTCGTCTCCGGCCACCGGCACACGGTGCGCGAATTGGCCGAGCTCTCTCGGCAGGTGACCGGTGTCGCCGCACCCCGTCTCGAGTTCCCGTTGTGGGCCGCCCAGTTATGGGCACCCTGTCAGGTCGTGCTGGATCGATCTCGCGGTCGCCGGCCGCTCTACACGCCGGCGGCCGTCCGCGTCATGGCCTACGGCAATCGGCGGATATCCAGCGCCAAGGCGCAGGCGGAGCTCGGGTTTCACCCACGCCCTCTCGCAGAGTCGGTCGAGGACACGTATCGCTGGTTCGACGAACACGGCATGCTGGGTAAAGGGGCGTGAAATAACCGAAGAACGAATACACGGGATGCTGGTATGGGCCGTCCTCGCGATGGCGGTCCTGACGTTCCTGTACCTGTTCCGCATAGTTGCTCCGTACGGGCGCCACTACGCGGGCGCGGGCTGGGGACCGCACATTTCTACCAGGCTCGCGTGGGTCATCATGGAACTGCCGGCGCCCGTGCTCTTCCTCATCGTCTATCTCAACGGCAAGGGCGCGTTCCAGCTCGTGCCGCTGCTGTTCCTGGTCATGTGGCAGGGCCACTATCTGCACCGGACGTTCGTCTATCCGTTTCGTGTCCGGGCACGCGGGCGGAAGACGCCCTTGCTGTTGGTTGGGTCCGGCTTTCTCTTCAATGCGATCAACGCATACATCAACGCCCGCTTCATTTCGGAATTCGGCGAGTACGCCACTGATTGGCTGGCCGACCCCCGCTTCCTGATCGGGGTCGGGATATTCCTCGCCGGGCTCGCGCTCAATCTCCACGCCGACAACACCCTCATGCGCCTGCGCCGGCCCGGCGAGACTGGTTACGCGATACCGCAGGGCGGCGGGTTCCGGTTCGTCTCGTGCCCGAACTACCTCGGAGAAATCCTCGAATGGCTGGGCTGGGCCGTCGCGACCTGGTCGTTGTGCGGCCTTGCATTCATGCTGTTCACCGCCGCCAATCTTGCTCCGAGGGCGCGGAGCAACCATCGGTGGTATCTGGAGACGTTCAGCGATTATCCGGCGCACCGCCGGGCCCTGATACCGGGCATCTACTGAGGCCCGAGGGCTTGATCGGGAATTCTCGAGTAGCTCCGGCCCTTGGGCTTGCGATTCCGCGCGCCTGCCGGCGCGTCCATCAACGTCGGCCGCGCTCCAGACTGGCGTGGGCGAGAGTCGCTGCCGCGAGGTCCGCGAGCGCGGTTCCGGTGGCCTTGAACAGCGTGATCTCGTGGTCGCTGCCGCGGCCGGCGGCGCTGCCCCGGCAGAGTCCGAAGAGGTCGCCGGCGATCTCCTCCTCCGTCAAGGCGCCGGAGCGGAGCGGGCCGATGAGGTCGCCGCTCTCCTTGAGCGCGCCGTCGGTATCGATATAGACGCGCGCGCGGCGCACCGCGTCGTCGTCGGCCTCGCGCATGGCGGGCCGGAAGCTGCCGATCAGGTCGAGGTGCTGGCCCGGCCTGAGCCAGGCGCCGGCGACCAGCGGATCGGTCGCGAGCGTGGCGCAGCTTACGATGTCGGCGTCCGCGACCGCAGCCTCGAGGTCGGCCGCCACGGCGGCGCGGAAGCCCGCGCCGTTCAGCCTCTCCGCCAGCTGCCCGGCCAGGCCCGCGTCGATGTCCCAGACCGTCACGTCCTCGATCGGGCGGACGGCGCGAAACGCCTCGGCCAGATTGCGGGCGACGCGGCCTGCGCCCACCACCAGTAGCCGGCTGGCATCGGCGCGCGCCAGGTAGCTCGCCCCGAGCGCGGCGGCGGCGGCAGTCCGCCGGTTGGTGATCTCGCCGCCGTCCAGCATCGCGAGGTGCCGCCCGGTGCGCGCATCGAAGAGAAGATAGGACGATGAGAGCGCCGGCATCCCTGCGGCCGCATTGCCCGGATTGACGTTCACGATCTTGACCCCGCCGAGGCCCGCCGGGTTCCACGCGGGCATCAGGAGCAGGGTCGCCTCCGGCAGCCCCTCCAGCGCGATGCCGTGGTGATGGCGGAGCGGCGCGGCCGCGCCGGCCCTAAACATCTCGCGCAACGCCTCGATCAGCGCGCCGAACGGCAGCAGGTTCCGGGTCTCTTCGGCACTGTAGACGCGCATGGTCCGCTACCTTGCCTGCCGGTTCGGCAAAGGTGAAGCCCTTTGGCGGGCCTCACAGGATCGCCGGGACAGGCGCGGCTACTCGGCCTCGTCCATCTTCATCTCGCCGTGGTCCATGTCGCCGCCGTGGTTCTCCATTTCGCCGTGCGAGTGGTCCATGTCGCCGGCGCCGAAATCGAGTCTCTTGACGACGCGGTCACGGGTCGGGCCGCTGACGTCGAGGGTGAGCGCCCACTCGCCCCCCATCTCGAGTTCCAGCGTGGCGGTGTAGTGGCCCGGCATGGAGCCGGGTGCCGCCTGCACGGGCCGCACGTTGTGCGCCAAGGGCATCGACGGCATGTCCGCCTTGCCGATGACCTCGGCGCCCTCCACGGGGTCGCCGCTCTTCCTGCCCTTGAGCATGATCGTGCAGTCGTAATTGAGTTTTTCGGCCGCCCGCGCGCAGCTCACGTCGGCCGCCACGCGCTCGCCTGCCCAGGCCGAAGATCTCGCCTTCTTCCACGGCGAGCTCGTCCTCGCCGACCGCCCGGAGCACGGCGCCGGCGCGCGAGCGACCGGTCCCTCGCAACCGCTACACCGTTACTTCAATCCCATACCCGCTCTGCCATCGGTGTAAGAAATACTTGCCCGCGATGCCTGGTGGCCCCCGTGCGTCACTGCGCCTCCCTCCTGCCGTTCGCGGCAACGTGGTAGGGAAGGCTGGGATTTCGGCGCCATGCCGCAGCGCGAACCGGGAGAAACCATGAGCAACAAAGCTGCCGTCATCCACGAGAAGGGTACGCCAGACGTCTTCCGCTGGGAGGAATGGCCCGTCGGCGAGCCGGGGCCGGGCGAAGCGCTGATCCGGCACGGCGCGGTCGGGGTGAACTACATCGACACCTACAACCGGCGCGGCATGCCGCATCCGTGGCCGGTGCCGCCGCTGCCCTTCGTCGTCGGCATCGAGGGCGCGGGCACGGTCGAGGCGGTGGGCGATGGCGTGACGGAATGCGCGGTCGGCGACCGTGTCACCTACGCCAGCCCGCCGCACGGCGCCTACGCGCAGCGCCGGGTGATTCCGGCCAAGAGGCTGGTCAAGCTGCCGGACGGCATCTCCGACGAGGACGCGGCCGGCATCACGCTCAAGGGGCTCACCGCCCAGTACCTGCTGCGCCGGACCTACCGGGTCGAGCCGGGCGATGCGGTGCTGGTCCACGCGGCGGCCGGCGGCATGGGGCTGATCCTCTGCCAGTGGGCCAAGCACCTGGGCGCCACCGTGATCGGCACGGTGTCGACCGACGAGAAGGCGGAGCTCGCCAAGGCCCACGGCGCCGACCACGTCGCCGTCTATTCGCGCGAGGATTTTGTGCCGCTGGTGATGGAGGTGACCGACGGCAAGGGCTGCCCGGTGGTCTACGAGAGCATCGGCAAAGACACCTTCACCCGCTCGCTGGACTGCCTGCGCCCGCTCGGCATCCTGGCCTGCTACGGCCATGCCTCCGGCGCACCGGACCCGGTGGACGTGGTGGAGCTCGGCGCGCGCGGCTCGCTCTTCGTCACCCGGCCGGCGCTGATGCACTACGTCGAGGAGCGCGAGGACCTGCTGGCGTCGGCGCGGGAATTGTTCGAGGCCGTCGCGTCAGGTGCGGTGACGGTCACCGTCCGCAACCGCTACCCGCTGCGCGAGGCCGCCGAGGTTCACCGCGCCATCGAGGCGCGGCGCACCACCGGCTCGACGGTGCTGCTGCCGTTCGCTTAGGGCAAGTTCCGGCCTTGCTGGATCCCGCGGACCGAACGACACCCACTTCCGCCTGTCCCCCTCCTGACTCTTTGCTAATCGCTCAGTCGCCGGGCGCTCGCATCGCGCGCCTGCGCGCGTGGACGCGCGACGCTCGCTTGGCTACGCGCCTATCGGTGTTATTTTTCGGCTTGGTTCATGTCATGAGTTTAGGAAGTATAAACAGCGCATTACAGATCTTGCTCTCGCCACATGTAGCATTGCACACTACACTGCAAACACCGAGTCAACACACACGTCGAACTTCGTGGGGACGGGTAGGACGGGTCGTGTAAACGTTCCGTTTGACCGTGGAGCCGAGCCGCCTGCCGTCCGTTCTGTGCGTCGAGGCGACCGAATTCTGCGAGCTTCCACACGATCACTCCCTCCGAGCCGTCGCGCCCGCACGGTCAAACGGAACGTTTACGGGTCGTTGCCGAGCCTGCGCTCCAGCCGCCTCCGGCCATAGAATGCCGGTTGGAGTCCACCGATCGGACGTTCGCTTCCAGTGGCGCCTCAACGGGCGCAGCCGGATGTCCTCTTTCGGCACGGCGCGCTTCACTTTCGTGTCGTATGCGCCCGCGTCCCGAGGCGGTCCCGAATCGGGGCCGGCGCGAGACCTTATGAACGGCGCCGGTGCTGCGCGGGCCGCGTTGGCGTCGAGCGACACAGGGTCGGTCGACATTCTCGCCGGCAACCGCTCCGAGGGATGTCATCGATCACGATGGCTCGACAGGAGGATGGCTTCGGCAGCCGGCAAGCCCAACTGCGTTGCGGCTGCCACCATCGACTTGTCCAGGCTGTAGATCGCATCGGCCTGGCGGTTGTCCGCATTGGCGAGGTGCAATGCGTCCCCCGCCCTCAGACCGGTCTCGAAGCGGTTGAGCCAATCTCTGGCCCGATCGAAATCGTTGCGGACCGGCAACAGGACGACAAAGGACTCCTCGATCATGGATTCGAAGCGTGAACCCGCCTCGTGCGCCGCTGCGGGGTCAAGGCCGCCCATGCGGACCTCGCGGGCAAGGAGCGAGGCGAACTCGACCCTGGTCCAGTGGCTGACCGCCAGTTCGTCGGCCGGCAGGTTTTCGAAGAATCCGGCTATGGGTTCGCTGGTGGTAGCCTCGGGGAGGATGAGGGGCACGAGGAAACTGGTATCGAAGTAGCGCATGCGAGGGGATTGCCGATTTCACAAGCGCTCGTCCCGCACCTCGCGGAGCAAGTCGGCGGCAGGGCGCCGCAAGCGAGGCATGGCAGCCCGAAAAGCGGCCAGGTCTCCCAGCGGCAGCGGCTTCCTGGGTCGAACGACGGCAGAGACCTGCGCCACGGCCTTGCCGCGGCGAGTGATGACCACGTCCTGACCCGACTCGACCTTGTCCAGAAGTTCGCTGAGGCGCGCTTTGGCCTGGGCCAGATTGACGGTGATCACGACAGCCCCTTGTGGTCATGCAACCGGTCGATACCTTAGCGGTCCCGGTGCGACCGGCCTACATGATTTTCGAGAAGGCGCCGGCACCCGGGTGCCGGCGAGCCTGCGTCTGACGGTCCGGCTCAGACCTTCCTGATGGTCCAGATCACCTTGCCGACGATATGGGCCTCGTCGATCAGGCAGGTATAGGGCTCGTAGTCCGGGTTTGCGGAGAGCAGCCGTATTGCTGGGGGCTCGGATCGGGCCAGCATCTCGACCCGCTTGACCACGAGGCCGCCGCCGTCCCAGAGGACGACCATCTCGCCGGTGACGGGGGTGCGGCGGGAGATGTCGACCACGATCCTGTCGCCCTCTCCGATGAAGGGCTCCATGGATTCGCCGCGTGCGCCGAGGATGCGCAGGTTTGCGGGGGCGGTGCGTCCCTCGTGGCGGATCATGGCGTCGGGCATGTACCAGCGCGCGGCTTCCGCCGCATTGTCCTCGTTGAGCGCGCCGGCCCCGGCCGAGGCATCGACGGCCATCTCCCGGACGGCCGACACCGGCGCGTTGGGAAGCTGGGGCGGCTTGAAGCGGGGAACGCGGGGTCTTGCGGGCCTGCGCCTTGGCACGAAGTCCTGGCGCAGGCTCTCGGGATCGCAGCCGAGCCACTCGGCCAGCGCGCTGCGGTCGCGGGAGCGGAGCACTTTGGGGGTGCCGCGCTCGAGAAACTGGTGCACGTAGGAGGAGCCCCTTCCGATGGCGAGGGAGGCCTCGCGCATGGTGGCGTCGCGCTCCCGGAGGAGGTCGCGGATTCTCTGCCTGACGGGGTCCGTCTTGAGAGAGTGCCTGTCATCGGCAGGCGGTGGGGCTTTTCGGTCATGGGGCATGGCGTGTCCTCGGGCAGGGGGATCGTTCATATGTCTTAGGCGCTACATGTGTATTGTCAAGCATATGTTGTATATTTGTTCCGCCTTCGCTCAACCCATCCCCCGGCTCGTCCGTCTGCGGTAGACGCGGGGCGCCGGCCGCCCGGACGCGAACGGGGCTCCGAACAAGACAGCGCTTGGGATCTCATATTCAGGCGGGAAGGCGCCGGCAATCCCGCCGGGCAGCGGGCCCGGAGCGGTCGAATTCCGTGTAGCGTTCCGATCCGAATTCCGGGTTTTTTCGACACATCTGTCCGCTTGTGTCGCTCTATGTCGGGTAGTGTATGAAATCTCCTTCAATAGGCTATTGCACCGGTCGATCGTTCTCACTATGTTCACGTCCATGCACGATACGGCACAAGAGCTCCGAAACACCGTCAGGCGCTTCCTGGAGCGCACTGGCATCAGTCCAAGCAAGCTGGGAAGGGAAGCGGTGAACAACCCCAGCTTCGTCTTCAGGCTCCTGAAGGGGAGTTCGCCCCGCCTCAAGACGGCCGACCGGGTTCTCAAGGCCATGGGCCTCGAGCCGATCGGACCGCGCTTCCGGCGCGAGATGAAGGCGTACCTGACGATCACCGGCGCCAATCGCTCAGCGCCGGGCAGGGAGGTGCTCAACGACACCTCCTTCGTCAGGCGCGTGCTCAAGGGCAGGAGCTCGCCGCAGCTGAAAACCATGGACCGTGTGCGCGACTGGATGCGGCAGAGCACGAACGCCGAGGAGTGGCGGCTGATCGAAATCGCCGCGGCCGCCTCCGATGACGCCTCGCCCGGGTCCGGGGACAGGCTCTCCCCGGACCCGGGCGAGGCCCCGTACATGATCCCGAGCGAGGTGGCTTCGGTGCTGAATGTGACCGAGCGAACCCTGGGCCGTTGGCGGGACGAATGCAGGGGTCCGGAGTTCTACCAGGACGGACGGTTCGTGCGCTATGCGCGAGCGAAGGTGGACTTGTGGATGAGGTCCATCGAGCGTTCCTCGAGCTCGGATCCAGGCAAGCCGCCACCCGAACGCGACACCGACGAGCCCCTCTTCTCTCCGGAGAGCGGGTAATGGGCGCGCGGACACACTCGCGGATCGTGCGGCCTTCGGCGCTGGCGCTCTCCATGTTGCTCGCTTTGACCGGCTGCGGCCTGAGCGCGATCGAAGATGCGCGCGAAGATGCGCGCGCGGTGTCCCGGGACGCTGCAGCGGCGCGCACGGCCCCGGCCGGGTCCGGCTACGTGACGGTGCGCCCTGTCGCGCGGCCCTGGGTGGGGATCGAGCCGATTGAAGAGGACCTGCGCGACACCCTGCCGGCTCGCTTGCTCGCCGCCGATGCGGTGACCCTGCCGCTGGCGGGCGCCCATGACGACGCGGTTCTGGCCGCGCGCATCGAGGCGGCCACGGGACTGGGGGTGCGCTTCGTGGGCGCCGGGCGCGGGGGTGCGGCGGCGGCCTTCGCCGCCCCCGACGGGCTCTCGCCTTCCGGCAGCATATGGACCGGCCCCCTGGACCGGCTGCTGGACGCCTGGGTGGAGGCGGCGGGCCACGAGTGGCGCTTCGACGCCGATGCCGGGCGCATCGAGATCGTGCGCTCGCGCGCGGCGGTGTTCAGGGTGAACGCTCTGGCGGGGTCCGAGCGCCACGGGGCTTCGTCGTCGACGCAGGAGCGCGCGGGCGGGGACGGCTCCGCCAGCCTCTCCGCCCAGTCCATCGAGAGCGAGACCGTCTACGACCCCTGGCCCGAGATCGAGGAACAGATCGCGGGTCTGGTGGGCGAAGGGACGAGGGTCACGGTCTCGCCCGCGAGCGCGTCCGTGACGGTGAGCGGCGCGCCTTCCGACGTGCGCAAGGTGCGCGGCTACCTTGGCTGGCTCAACCGCGAGGTGCTGCGCCCGGTGACGCTCGGCGTCCACCTCTATGCGGTGCGCTTCGAGCGCGAGAGCGACCACGGCGTCGAGCTCTCGGTGTCCGAGCTCCTGGGCTCGTCCGTCGGCGTTGCGGTCTCGGGCGACACGGTGTCGCTGATCCGGCCCTCGGGCGCGGAAGACACGCTGGCGGCGGCGGTCCGCGCGCTGAGCCGGGCGGGGACGGTGTCGCGTGTGCTGAGCGCCGACATACCCTCGCTCAACGGCAAGCCCGCGCAGTTCCTGGAGCTCACCAGCGAGGCCTATCTCAAGGAGCTCAGGACCACCGCGGGCGAGGGCGTTGCCCAGACCGAGCTGGTGCCGGGCACGGTGTCCTCGGGCTTCGCGCTCTCCTATCTGGCGCGCATCACCGGGCCCGACGAGATCCTGGTCAGGCTCAGCGCGAGCCTCAGGGACCGGCCTCGCTTTTCCACCTTCACCTCGGGCGGGCACACGATCCAGCTCCCCACGCACGGCGGGCGCGCGGTGCAGGTCACCCGGCGGATCGGGCGGGGCGAGACCCTGATGGTGACGGGGTTCAGCGACCGGGGCGCGGTGTCGAGCAGCGAGGGCAGCATCGACGCCGACGTTCCTGCGCCCTTCGGCGGGCGCAGCGCGCGTCTGGTGCGCGAGGAGCGTGTTCTCCTGATCTCGGCCGAGATCGGCGCGCCGCTCGGGATCGCCGAGGTGCACGGAGTGGAACTCGACGAGGCCCTTGCCCCGCACCGGGGAGGCTCCTCGTGAGCGTGCTCGGCATCGGCGGCCGGCGCTTTGCGGCCGGTCTCTACTGGCTGGAGCGGGGCAACGCCGCCTCCGTTGCGAGGAACGCGCGGGCGTTCCGGCGCCCCTGGCACGTCCACTGGGGCGGGCAGACCGGGTACGCGGCGGACGAGGAGAGCCCGCAAGCATCCCCGAGCCTCGCAGCATCGCTGCAGGCGCATATCGCTGCCCCCACTTGGATGGCGCTGGTGGAGGCGGACGACGGGCGCCTCGCGCTGGTCAAGGCCCGGGACGGGGCTTTCCTCGCCGACGGGGACGAGGTGTTCTCGGAGCGGGCGGCGGCGCTGGATGCGTTCGAGCGCTCGCGCGACGTATCAGGGAGTTCCCCTGTACCGGGGCGTTCCCCCGTACCAGGGAGTTCCCCTGGACCGGGGCGATCCCCCGTGGGCTGGGCGCTCCATGCGACCCCGGGGCTCGTTGGGGGCGAGGTCGGCGAGGTCACGGAGATCGACCCCGCGTCGCTCGTGGACGATCCCGCCATGCGCCTCGCGGCGGCGCCGCTCTCGATGCTGGGCCTTCCCAAGACAGGACGCTTCCTGGCGCTGGCCGTGATACTGGCGGGCGCCGCCTTCGTGTGGACGCAGCGCGAGACGCTCTGGACCCTCATCGCAGGGCCCGAGCGGGTGGTGGAGGCGGAGCAGGAGCCCGTGGAGCCGCCGGTAACGGCGGCGCTGGACGCGGCCGC
>LXNI01000475.1_pt1 | contig 45791 bp, 48 predicted proteins | sample 809091 | NCBI WGS metagenome assembly LXNI01 (sample SAMN04870527, study PRJNA318959) | sponge metagenome | biome: 01000161; feature: marine sponge reef; material: water | host: Sarcotragus foetidus | place: Greece: Milos, Mediterranean Sea | collected 2013-05-29 | depth 5-7 m
AGGTTCTCAAGCTCGCCACGAAGGGGGTTAACCCTGTAGAACATTCCCGCCACTTGAGACTGAACAAGGTAAACGACGGGCTCGCCGACAAGACCGTTGTTTACACGAAGCGATGTCGGTACGCCCTCCTGTATTACCACATCCCGAACGGGCACTCCCCCTTTCGAAACCCGCATTCTCTTTCTGTCGCGCGAGTTCATTTCCATTATGCTTTGCGGGTCGCTGATGCTCGCAACGGCCATGCCGTAAGTGCCTGAATTGCTTTTAACGAAAAGCGAAGGTTCATGATCTATGTCCCTTTTTGAATATTCACTTCTGATCTTGGAGAAAATTTCGCCGGCTCTGGCGGAAATCCGCTCTCTGTCCTCGGGAAAATCAAAATCCACCCCGCTTTCCAAAACGGTTTCAACAGACATAACCCAAGGGTCCACTTCCAGTATGTCGGCAAGCTCACAGCAGAGACGGTTGTAAAACTCGAAATGCACATCCTTTTTCCTCGCGTGCCATCCTATTTCGATGGGCGGCAGGACGGGCTGGCGCAGATTGTGAAGGGTCTTTGGACATCTTTCCGAAAAATCGTTGTTTATCATCACGATATCGGGCACGAAGCCTTCTATCATAGCCGAGCCTTCTTCCTGAAAAACCCTTTTTGCCTCAATTGTCTGACCGCTCGCCGAACTGAACGAAGCAGTCTCCCTTCGAAATTCCTCGTTCGCGATGCCGACCCTCACCTCGTAGTCTTCGTCCTCCAAAATAGACTTTATTACCCAGACGTTTTCCCAGTAGTAGGCGTTTTTGGTGTTTAGCTCGGGAACCAGAAGGATTTTCCTGGCGCTCGGGTACCTGGAAAGAAGATATTCCCTGAAAAGCTTTCCTGCATTTTTCCTGAATTCGACGGAAAGGTTATTAAAGCCCGCGGGAAAAACGTTAGTATCTATCGGGGCAATTTTGTGCTCAGAGAAGCGCAGGTCGACGGAGCTGTAAAGCGGCACCATCACTTTTTCACAATGGAACTCTACCCAGCGGGAAATTTCCTCCCGCTTTTTTGCAATGTTTTTATCAAGTTCTTCTACAAGCATCGTACGCTATAAATCAAGCCTTCACGACGAAAGTGCCGCAGAGGTGGTCGCTGAGAGTTTTGCGTTGAGGGTCAAACGCCGCAAGCAGAAAACCCAGAAAAACGGTGGCCACGGAAAGAACCCAGCCGACCCACCTAAGTAAGTTCGCCTGAAATCCGGCAAGTGAACCGTCCTGCATCACCACCCGGATACCCGCAGCCGAGTTTCCAAGAGTTGTTCCACACCAGGAAGGAAGGAAAACAAAATAGGTGGTTGTCAGAATGTAAACGCAAAGGCATATCCAACCCCATATGGAAACAAACTCGCTTATGCCAGGGAAAAAAGTCTCTCCGATCAGGTTCGCCCCCGAGAGAAGCGCCACGGCGGCCACGCAAAGAGTGAACAGAAAATCTACGGAAAACGCGAAAAGCCTCTCCCCGAAAGTTGCGGGCACCATTCCGTGGGGTAGGGGCGGGGGGCTCTTCTTTTCTATTTCCTGCGCCTCTGGTTCCACTTCTGCTTCCGCTATTTCCTCTCCCAAGTCCCTCTCAAAGCTGAGAAAATCCTCAAATCCGCCCGCGGGCAAGCCTTCGTCGGGCAGCTTGCCTGCAGGACTGAGTTCAAATGTCATCTCGACCGCCTCTACTCCGGCCAGAACATCACCGGGGACAGATTGAGCACTTCTATCAATAACCACCTCAGTGCTCAGTTCGTCTTCATAGAGGTACTTGAAAATAGGTACGGGAGACAGGACGGCCCCGCACTTTTTGCATTCCTCAAGATAATCAAAGCTTGTGTAACCACACTCAGAACATTTCATGGTCAGGACTTGTGGAAGTTATTTCCCGGAGCCCTCGGAGTTAAGGGAAAGACGGTAATCCACGGCCTTTCTGAGCGCTTGCATATCGGCGCCAGAGATCAGGAAACCGTCAACGACAAATGCCGGTGTACCGCTTACCCCGATCGATCTGCCTTCCCTAACGTCCGAAGCGACCCTACGTTTGGCTTCTTCGGACTTTACGCACTCATCGTATTTTTTCATATCGACCCCGAGTTTGCGCGCCATCCCCGCAAGAGTCTCCTTAGCGTCAGCGACCTTTATCTCACTCTGCTTTTCAAAAATGGCGTCGTGGAACTCCCAGAATTTTTCGTTTGCTTGGTCATAAACGCAAAGAGAGGCGATTGAGGCTTGTTCGGCCCACTTGTGAAACGAAAGCGGGAATTGCTTATAAAAAAACCTGACTTTACCTTGGTAGTCCTTGAGAAAGTCTGCAACTCCATTCGCGGCTCTAGCGCAGTACCCGCATTGAAAATCCGAGTACTCGACCACGGTTACCTGGGCTTTGGGGTTTCCTTTCGAGGGAACGTTCTCAAGAGAGATCTTCCGGACATTCTCAGCGGCAGGATCTTCGTTAAGGTCTTCTAGCTTGCCGACCATTATTGTTTTGCGATCTTCGGAGACCAGAATCGGAATCTGCCCATCTTCGGAGGCAAGAAACCCTTGCTTGACCCCCGGGACGCCCGTTTCATTCATCTTATCTACCTTCACGGTGGGCACGTTGCCCATTATCAAAAACCTGCCGTCGCGGCTTACCAGAAACGGTACGGTCTGACTTCGGCCATCGGGAAATCCGATTTCGTACCCACCTTTCTTTAATCCTTTCATCTCCGAATCCTTCTCTATAACTGCCCTTACCGTAAAGCCGACGGGAAGACGAACCCCGTAGCGATTCTTGAAGTGCTGCTCCAGTTTCACTGAGTCAACATTATCGAGCGCGAAAAGGCTCCCAGGGGAGAGCAGAACCAAACCTAAAAGAACCAAGACAACCGTCGCTAAGATTAATTTTTTCACTTTTAAAGCAAATATTTTTTCCATCACGAATAAAAGCTCCTTGTTAATCATGACTCGCCGAACACCGTGGCGAAGATATGGTCTATATTCTTAAGATCTTCCTTCAACAAAAAACACGAATCAATCTCTTCTTCCGAAAGAATATCCGTTATCTGCCCATCGCTTTTCAGCATCTCCCGAAAATCCTTTTTTTCCTCCCAGCACCGCATGGCGTTTCGCTGCACGAGCGAGTAGGCATCTTCCCTTGAAACGCCCTTTCTTACAAGCTCGAGCAGAACTTTCTGGGAAAAAACCAATCCCCGCGTAATCCAGATGTTGCTCTCAAGTCTGTCAGGATAGACCCGCAGACCCTCGATTAGACCGCAGAGTCTCTCAAGCATGAAATCAACCAGTATGGTTCCGTCGGGACCTATGATCCTTTCAACGGAGGAGTGACTTATGTCCCTTTCATGCCAGAGCGCTATGTTTTCAAGGGCCGCGATCGAGTGTGACCTTACTATCCTTGAAAGCCCGCAGAGGTTTTCTGAAAGCACGGGGTTTCTTTTATGCGGCATGGCGGAAGATCCCTTCTGCCCTTCGGTAAAAGGTTCCTCTATTTCCCCCACCTCGGTTCTCTGATAATGCCTTATTTCAGTAGCGATTTTCTCCACCGAGGCCGCTATGAGAGAAAGAGTGAGAAAATACTGGGCGTAGATGTCTCTTTGTATCACTTGCGTCGATATTCCCGCGGGACGGAGCCCCAGCAGTTCGCACGCGTAACGTTCCACCTCAGGAGTGATGTTGGCGTAAGTCCCTACAGCGCCTGACACCATCCCCACGCTCACGGCGTCCCGCGCAGCGTTCATCCTCTCAAGGTTCCTCCTCATCTCGTCATACCACAGGGCAAACACCAGACCCAGCGTTCTGGGTTCGGCATGTATGCCGTGGGAGCGCCCGATCATCGCGGTGTCTTTATATTCAAATGCCTTTTTGCGAAGGATGCCGAGCAGTTTCCGAAGACCTCCGACTATAAGTCCGCCCGCCTCCCGAAGTTGTATTGAAAAAGCGGTGTCAAGAACATCAGAAGAGGTCATTCCGAGATGAACAAATCTCGAATCGTCTCCAATGTACTCGGAAACACATGTGAGAAAAGCTAGGACATCGTGCTTAAGCTCCGTTTCAAGCTCCGCGATTCTTTTTACGTCGAAGGCGGCTTTTTCCTTTATGTTGGAGACGGAGTCTGCGGGAACTTCCCCGTAATGCGCCCACGCTTCGCACACTGCAAGTTCCACCTCGAGCCAGGTTCGGTAGCGGTTCTCATCCGACCATATCCGCGACATTTCCTCTCTGGAATACCTTGAGATCAAACTGTTATAACCTCCCCAATCGTGCTTCGCGGAGCGACGTCCACCATGACGCGACCGTCGGCGCCGTTTTGGCGCAGAACCCCAAGCGAACATTCAAGCGCCATCTCGGGCGTGTTGTTTTTCGAGCTTAAGTGCGCCAGCAAAACGTATTTTAACCCGTCGTGCAGAACTTCGCCCAGAAGGGATGCGGACTGCTCGTTTGAGAGGTGCCCGTGCCCCCCGCTTATTCTCTGCTGCAGATAGGGCGGATAGGAACCTGAAAAAAGCATTTCTCTGTCGTGATTTGACTCAAGGACCAGCGCGTCGCAGCCTTTAAGGCTCTCTATGACAAGCGCCGTGGGTTTTCCTATGTCAGTCACTACGCCTATTTTGACGCTACCGTCGGTTACGGTGAAACCGACCGGATCAATCGCATCGTGGGCCACCGAGAAGGGAGTTATGATAAGGTCGTTTATGAGAAAAGGCTCCGCGGAATCAAATTCCCTAAACTTCTCTATTGTGCCGTTTCGAGAACCCGCGGTCTTTGAGGGTCCTCCGCCGTTTTTGTGGTTGTGCCCGTTTCTTTTTCTTTCCCAGAAATCCACGGTTTCCCCTGACACGTAAACTGGCACTTCGGACATTCTTCCGACGGCTCTTGAGTGATCCTCGTGCTCGTGCGAAAGCACCACCGCATCAAGATCGGATACGGCTACGCCCATACTCTCTAGACTCCGCGAGAGCCTTCGGAAACTAATCCCCGCGTCAATCAGTATTTTCGAGTATTTCGACTCAAGATAAAGCGAATTGCCAGAACTGCCGCTGGCAAGAGTGCAGAATTTTATCATGTTCCATCCACGCGAAAACCGGCTGTGTGGAAAACCAGAAAACCGGGTCGTCTCGCCCGGCGAACCGTAATTATAACTGACCAGAAAAAATCGTGGAAAAACCGCGCGGCTTCCGCACACATCGGCAAAGGAAAACTTGTTAAAACCGAAGCCATCATATATCTTATAGCTTGTTCCCTCGGAAGGGTCGGACTATTAATTAATGAGATTCTCGATCACATTTTCCATAGCGTTTGCGCTCCTAGCGATTGTACTCGGCCCCGACTACCTTTCGTTTTCCAGTTCTCTGCTCACGGCCTTGGGCTGCGGAATATTTGCTTTTGTGGTACTTTTGGGCTTCCGGATCCTTTTCAGGAAAATCCCTCCTCGCTGCGCCGTTGGAATCTCAGCGGGTGCGCTTACGGGCGTTTTCATATATCTCGCGGTGCTTACGATCCTCAACAGTTTTCCGATAGCCGGACACCTTCTGCCCCACGTAAAAGCGGGAATATTCCTGCTTCTAGTATGCCTAGGCGCGATAATAGGCTATGACAAAACTTCCCTTGCCGGAGCGGTGTCCGACTCGTTTTTCAAAAAACCCGAGGCGCTCGCCCCTAAAATACTCGATACGAGCGTGATAATAGACGGTCGCATAGCTGACATTGCCGAAACGGGGTTTCTCCAGGGAGAACTCATAATCCCCAAATTCATCATACAGGAACTTCAGTACATAGCGGATTCCCCGGACCCCGCGAGAAAAACACGCGGCAGAAGAGGGCTTGACATCATTACCAGAATGCAAAAGGAGATGCCACTCATAAGCGTCACCCTTACCGATCATGACTTCGATCACATAAAAGACGCCGACATAAAACTCATTGAGCTTTCAAAAAGGCTGAACGGAATACTCATCACCAACGACTACAATCTGAAAAAGATTGCTGACCTGGAAAAAGTCACGGTGCTTAATATAAACAACCTCAATCACGCCCTAAGGCCCGTTGTGGAACAGGGACAGACGATAAGAATAAATCTCGTAAAACCCGGGAAGGAACAGCATCAGGCCGTCGGTTATCTTGATGACGGAACCATGGTGGTTACGGACAACGCCTCAAGACAGATAGGAAAGGACGTGGACGTTTCCGTAAGGAGCATGGTGCAAACATCGACCGGAAGAATAGTCTTCGCAAAACTGAAAAAAGAAGGCTGACTCCCTTGAGCGCTCCCAGAGTCTCAGCCGTAGTGGCGGCCGCCGGTCTCTCGAAAAGATTTTCCACGCGTGGAAAAAAACAGTTCGCCGAACTCGGCGGAAAACCTCTTCTTACTTACTGTCTTTCCACTTTCGAGTTAAGCAAACTGATAGCAAGTGTAGTGGTCGTAGTGCCCGAGGATGAGATTTCTCACTCAAGGGAACTGTTCAGAGACTTCGGGTTTGAAAAAATCACCTCGGTCGTCGGCGGCGGAGAAAAAAGACACGTATCCGTAAGAAACGGTTTTCGCGCCGTGCCTCAGGACAGCGACATGGTGCTCATCCACGATGCCGCAAGACCTTTTGTCGATAACAACACGATAAAAAGAGTCATAGAGCAGTGTTCGCGCACAGGCGCTTCCATATGCGCCGTTCCCGTTACGGACACTTTGAAGCAGGCAGATAAGCGCAACTCGTTCGTTTCTGGAACGATTCCCAGGGAAAAACTCTGGAGGGCCCAGACTCCGCAGATTTTTCGCCGGGAGATACTCGAAGAAGTCTATCGCTCGGGCCACATGGAAGAACTTGACGCAACCGACGAGTCGGCACTTGTGGAAGCGGAAGGAATACGAGTAGGTATGGTAATGGGAAGCAATCTTAACATGAAAATTACGACCGCGGCCGATTTTGAAATAGCGGAACTTATCGTAAGCAAAGGAGAAACGTCTAATGTACAGAGTAGGAACGGGCTTTGATGCGCACGCGTTCTGCGAGGAAAAAGCGCTCATACTGGGCGGCGTCGAAATTCCGGGCTGCCGCGGACTTTCCGGCCATTCAGACGCCGACGTACTCTCCCACGCAGTTGCAGACGCCATCTTGGGAGCTATCGGCAAGGGAGACATAGGAAAGCATTTTCCGCCGGGAAACCCTGAATACAAAGACATCTCAAGCCTTGTAATTCTCTCCGAGGTCGCCCGGATAATGACGGACAAGGGGTTCGGAATAGAAAACATAGACTGCACGGTCGTGTGCGAGGAACCGAAAATATCCCCTCACGCACCCAGCATGGAAAAGAAAATCGCAGACGCCCTCGGAATCTCCCCCGAGGCGGTAAATGTGAAGGGAACCTCAACTGACGGCCTTGGTTTTACGGGAAGAAAAGAAGGAATAGCGGCCTTGGCTTCCGCGTGTCTCAGGGTGCTTTGAAGGGAAACCTCCTCGCTTCCTGCTACATCTTGCTATCGAGGAAATTCCTGAAAGTGGAAATGTTGCTCTCGCGAGCCTCGGGGACTGTTCCCGTGAACACGATTTCTCCCTCATAAAGAAAAGCTACCCTGTCGGAAACCTCATAGGCTGTCCCTATGTCATGGGTAATAACGACCCCGGTTATGCTTAGCCGGTCTCTCATGCTCTTTATCAATTTCGCGATCCTTTTTATATTGGGAGGGTCAAGACCGGTTGTTGGCTCGTCGTAGAGAAGAATCTTCGGGCGCGTGGCGATCGCCCTTGCCAAGGCCACCCTTTTTTTCATTCCTCCGCTGAGTTCCCCCGGGTACTTCTCTTCAATTCCGGGAAGGTCTACCAGTTCAAGGTTCCGCGTAACCGCTTTTTTTATCTCCTCGGGAGAAAGATCAGAATTCTCAACCAGGGGATAAGCGATGTTCTCCTCGACTGTAAGCGAGTCAAAAAGTGCGGAGCCCTGAAACAGCATGCCCGTTTCCTTTCTTATTCTCACGAGCTGTCTCTCATCCATCTGTGCCGTATCTTCTCCCAAGACCATGACCTTTCCGCTGTCGGGCTTAACGAGGCCGTTTATTTCCTTGAGCAAAACGCTTTTCCCCACTCCGCTCTCACCCAAAACGGTAACAATCTCCCCCTTTCTCACGAAAAGATTTATCCCCCTGTGAACCGGTTTTCCGTCAAAAGACTTATACACGTCCGTCATTTCAATTATGTTCTCTGACATGGGAACCTCTGGAATTTAATTTTACTTTATCGTAACTACATGTAAAAACGGGAGAAATTTCTGGTATAATCTACTTGCAACTGTGCATAATTGCATATACAATGCCAGACTTGGCTTTTTACTTCAAAAGATTAAGAGGAGAAGAAAATGGCGCACGAACTACCTGATCTTCCTTATGATTATGACGCTTTGGAGCCGCATATAGATGCGGAAACAATGAGAATACATCATTCAAAGCATCACCAAGGGTACGTAAACAACTTAAACGCCGCGCTGGAGAAACATCCGGAACTTGCGGACAAATCGCTTGACGAGCTTCTCGGCGACCTTGACTCGGTTCCGGAAGACATAAGAACCGCGGTAAGAAACAACGGCGGAGGACACGCGAATCACAGCCTTTTCTGGCCGTGCATGGCTCCCGATTCCGGAGGAATGCCGTCGGGTGAGCTTGCCGATGCCATAGATTCCACGTTCGGAAGCTTCGATGCTTTTGCTGATACATTCTCCAAGGCGGCCGCCACTAGGTTCGGAAGCGGCTGGGCGTGGCTTTGCGTGGGTGAGGGGGGAGCACTCGTGGTAACATCCACTGCAAACCAGGACAACCCGGTTTCCGAGGGACTGAAACCCATTCTGGGTCTTGACGTCTGGGAACATGCGTATTATCTGAACTACCAGAACAGAAGGCCCGACTACGTGAAGGCGTGGTGGAATGCGGTGAATTGGGAGCAGGTTTCTGAGAACTTCGCCCGAGCGAAGTGATTACCGAGAAACTTCGCTCGGGGAAAAAAACGCTTACATTTTAGCACGAAAAATCTTATAATCCCTAATAGGGACGGAAGGTGCTAATTTTCATTACCCACTTGGGTTCTGAAAACCTTTTTTGTCGCCTCCGTTTTTCAATCAGGAAATTGGTGAAGAAGTAAAATGGACATCAAATATAAAGGTTTTCAGGATGATACAGAACACGATGCCGGATTTGAATCCTACGATGTTGACGATGACATCGAGGAAGATGAAGTCGAAAAGGACTTCGACAGTTCGGATGAAGTAGCGCTGAAACCCAAGGGAAAGGTAAAGGAAAAAGACAAGTGGATCCCCGACGAACAGCTCCGCCTTCTTTATGTCTACTTCAAGGACATGGCCGTTGAGCCTCTTTTCGCAGCAAAACAGGAAGTCGAAATATCCGCAAGAATCAAGATGTGCGAAATCAGGATGGCCAAAGTGCCTAAGAACATCGAAAAATTTGAGAAAATCCGCGTGAGGAAAAACTCGGCTAGGGCGCGCGCAGTAGAGCGCAAAATAGCGACCCTGCGTGCGATGGAAAAAATTTACGTCGACTGGGCGCTTAAACTCAAACAGAAATTCGTGAAAGCCAATCTGAGGCTTGTAATAACGATTTCGAGAAGATACATGAGCAGGGGTCTTCCCCTTCCCGATCTTATTCAGGAAGGAAACCTCGGTCTTATGCGGGCAGTTGAGAGATTTGATTACACCAAGGGCTACAAGTTCTCCACCTATGCATCCTGGTGGATACATCAGGCCATACTGAGAGCTCTTCAGGGACAGACGAGGACCATAAAGGTTCCCGTGTACCTGCTGGAACAGGCAAACAGAGTTTACAAAACGAGCGCGAAGCTAAGCAAAGAAATGGGAAGAAAACCAACGCCGAAGGAAATAGCCGAAGCTTCAGGGATTTCAGCGGAGGTTATAAACAGAATTCTCAATTCCACAAACGACGCCATAAGCCTTGACACGCCGGTTCTGGACGGAGAGAAAACCACCCTTCTTGATTCGGTCGCCGACAAGGAAGCTAAAATTCCCGATACGATAATAGCGAAGATGTCTCTCGCGGAAAAGCTGAAGGAAGCTCTTACGCTTCTGAATTCAAGGGAAGAGGAAATCATCAGGCTTCGTTTCGGCATAGGACGCCAGAGCACCTACACGCTTGATGAGATCGGCAAAAGATTCAATCTGACCAGGGAAAGGATAAGGCAGATAGAAAAAGCCGCTCTTGGAAAACTGGCGAGTTCCGGCGTGAGAAAAGATCTGGAAAGCTTTCTCAAGCAGTAGCTTCGCAATCCGGTTAGCCGAAACCGTAGTAATCAATCCCCAAATGACTTATCAGTTCCTCGCCCCGCAGGTAGCGAAGCGTGTTTTGCAGCTTGGTGAACTGAACGAAAAGATCGTGCTCGGGATAGAGCTTCTTATCGACCATGGGGCTCTTAAAATAAAAGGAAAGCCACTCCTGCACCCCATAGATGCCGGCGCGGTGCGCAAGGTCCAGGAAAAGCACCAGATCAAGTACCACCGGGGCAGCTAGTATGCTGTCGCGGCAGAGGAAATTGACTTTTATCTGCATGGGATAGTCAAGCCACCCGAAGACATCAATATTGTCCCATGCCTCTTTTTCGTCCCCCCTGGGAGGATAGTAGTTTATCCTTACCTTGTGGTAGTAATCCGAGTAAAGTTCTGGATAGAGATCGGGCTGGAATATGTAGTCAAGAGCGCCGAGCTTGCTTTCCTCCTTTGTCTTGAAAGAGCCCGGGTCGTCAAGGACCTCTCCGTCCCTGTTGCCTAGTATGTTGGTTGAAAACCATCCGTTGAGCCCGAGCAACCTGCTTTTAAAACCAGGGGCCAAGATGGTTTTCATGAGAGTTTGCCCGGTCTTGAAATCCTTGCCGGCTATTGGAACCTCGTTTTTAACCGCCAGCTCCTGCAGCGCCGGGATGTCCACGGAGAGATTAGGAGCCCCGTTTCCATAGGATGCACCGCATCTTATGGCCGCGTACGCGTAGATCATGCTGGGAGAGATACTCTCGTGGTTTTCTCTTAATCCCTTCTCAAAACTCTCTATGGTTTCATGAATCTCTGACGGTTCAAGATAGACTTCGGTACTTGCGCACCAAAGCATTACAAGCCTTTCTATGTCATTTTGCTTCTGGAATTTCCTTATGTCCTTTATCAACTGCTCGGCAAGATGCATTTTCGTCTTGCCTCTTTTCACGTGAGGACCCTTGAGGTTTTTCACGTAATCGTTATTGAAAACAGCTCGCATCGGAGACTCTTTTCGAAGATCCGGCTTTATTTTCTCAATAAGGTCCGACTTCAGCACCCCGGCGCGAAGCGCGGAGGCATAGCAGTCTTCGTCATATATGTCCCATCCGGCAAACACTATGTCCTCTATTTTTGCCAGTGGGACAAAGTCTTTTATTAAAGGGAAATTTTTCTCGGTTCGCAGCCCAATTCTGATTTTCCCCATCTGCGTAAGAGAACCTATGGGTCTGCCCACGCCCTTAATTACCGCTTTTACTCCCGCTATGAAGGTCGTGCTAACTGCACCGCTCATTCCGGGAATCAGAACGCCAAGCTTCCCGCTTGCAGGGCGGATATCAAATTTCCTTTGAAACTTCTCAGGTTTATCAGACAAGTAGAATTACCTTTTGGAGAACTGCTGTCCCCTTCTCGCCTTGCGCTTTCCGTATTTTTTGCTCTCAACCATTCTGGGATCGCGTTTCAGCAGTCCGGAAACCTTGAGTTTCTTACGAAGTGATTCGTTGGCTTTGAGAAGAGCTCTGGCAAGTCCGTGGCTCATAGCTCCTGCCTGGCCTGTAAGACCCCCTCCTTTCACCCTGACCATCGCGTCGTATTCCATGGAAGTATCGGTGACGCTCAGAGGTTCACGGGCCTTTATCCGCCACACTTCTCTGGGAAAATAATCTTCCACAGATTTTTTGTTCACGGTAACCACGCCGCTACCTCTTTTAAGCCAGACTCTGGCGACTGATGTTTTTCTTCTCCCAGTGCCGTTGTAAATAATAGTTTCAGGCATAATGAATCAGACCTCCAGAACCTCAGGATTTTGGGCCACGTGCGGATGCTTGTCTCCGACGTAGATTTTCATCCGCTGTATAAGTTTTTTCTGCCACCTGTTTTTAGGAAGCATTCCCCAGACTGCCTTGCGGATTATCTCGCCCGGCTCTTTTTCGGCCAGTTCTTCCGCAGTCATGGATTTAAGCCCCCCGGGATAGTGAGAATGCCTGTAATAGGTTTTCTGCTCCCACTTCCTGCCGGAGAACGTAGCTTTGTCGGCATTGACTACAACGACGAAATCCCCGATATCCGAGTGGGGAGCGAATTGCGGCTTGCCCTTGCCTCTGAGAATCGAGACCACTCTGCTTGCGAGTCTTCCGACGGGTTTTCCCCGCGCGTCAATAAGGTACCACTTCTTTTCAAAATCGTCGTTTCGGGCCATGTATGACTTCATAACATCCTCTCTCGGACAAATTAGGGATCAGAATTCTACTGAATGTAACTTTAAAGTCAAAGAACTTTACGCGGGTCCGCTAAAAGCTAGAAATCGTAAATAGCTATAACAAATATTTTCGAGAGAATGAAGTCGAAAAGTATTATCAGAAAAAGCGAGACCACAACCGTTTTAGTGGTGGCATTTCCGACTCCGCGCGTTCCCCCCTTGGCCTTCATTCCCACATAGCAGCCGGTAATCGCCACTATGATTCCGAAAAACAGCGTCTTGGAAATACCGGTCATCAGATCTTCAAGAGAGACCCAGCCCCTTATGCTTTCGATGAAAAGAGTGGGTCTCACGTTAAGTTCCATTTGGGAGATAATCATCGCTCCCCCTATGCCGGCAAGGTTAGATATGACGGCAAGAAGAGGAAAAGATATTACGCACGCCATAAGTCTCGGAGAAACGAGTTTCCTGATCGGATCGGCTCCAAGGGTCCTTATGGCGTCTATCTGCTCGGTCACCTTCATTGAGCTTATCTCGGCCGTGATACCGGAACCGACCCTTCCACCCACGAGAAGAGAGGTTATTATAGGACCGAGTTCCCTTACAAATGAAAGCGTGACCACGGGACCCACAAGCCCCTTCGCCCCGAACCAAGCGAATCCCCACGCCATCTGTACTACCATCACCATTCCGATCGCCATGGCGGAGACCACCACTATTGAGACGGAACGAAAACCTATATCATATATCTGAGTCGTAAGAAGACCGTAATCATAAGGAGGAGTAACCGTGGCTACAATCGAATTCCACAAAAAAAAGCAAACTTCTCCCACCCCGAAGATAAAATCAAGAAGACTGTCGAACACTTCGGATACAAACCTGTTCATTTGGCCCACAGCTCCTCAAAACCTGAGAGAAAATCGATGAACTTCCCGAGATTTGCCTGAAAGCCGGCCGGGTCTGTGGAATAACTGAAGTCATAATCACATTTTGAAGACTTGTGCACGACCGTGGCAAGAGAGAAGTTCTCATCGTCAAGCGACACATCATACTCGGTGTAAAGTCCTCCGGCACCGCCGACCTCAATATCCTTTTGCAGTTTCATCCGTTTCTTGCCCACCCCGACCACTAAAGAATCCGACAGCGTCTTAAGATCGTAATCCCGGTCCGTGCAGACGGAACTGACCGTGAAGATTATATCGTCAGCCGAGTTGTAAAAAGCTATATCCCCGCCTTCTACGGGTACTTTCTTCCAGTTCTGCGAAAGGGGCGCAACACGGTAGCTGTTTCGCTCCGTTGTGTAAACCCAGTCCTTCATTTTCCCGGGTTTTCTATCATCCCCCGAGGCATAGTTAAGCAAAAACTTCGTGGCGGAACACGAACTCATAACTAGAACTAGCGAAAACCCAATGAAAAAAGAGACCTTTTTTCTCATAACATAAAAACTCCATCGCCTACCAGTGGCGCGCAAATGCTTAACGTACTTGAATACATACCAAAAACCAAGCATCATAGGACCTAAAAACAAACCGAGGTGCGATATTGAGTTCCGTAACGATATACACAAGTTCTTACTGCACATACTGTAGAAGGGCAAAAAAACTTCTTGAGAGAAAACAGGTGGATTACGAAGAGGTAAGGCTTGACGAGGACGCGGAGAAAAGAAAAGAGATGGTTGAGAAACTGAACTGGAGAACCGTGCCCATGGTCTTCGTAAACGAGCAGTTCATAGGGGGTTACGACCAGCTCGCGGCCCTTGAGCGCTCAGGGGAGCTTGACAGCATGCTCGGTTCCGCCGCCCCGGGCAATTCCTGACTGCTCCGCATGTCCCCCGACACCGGCTTTTGACACCGAAAGCCCTAACACGTAGAATTACCTTCAGATTCAGGTTAAGGGAATCGGGTGAGAGTCCCGAACTGTTCCCGCAGCCGTAATAAGGGTTTTTCCATGCCCTAGCGGAGCGCGCCTGCGCTTCGGGTCACTGGCTTTTAGCAAAGCCGGGAAGGCCGCATCTGGAAAACTAGTTCTGTTTCGACAACAGATGGCCCTTTGAGTCGGAAGACCTGCCTGCGTCAATCCACTAGCTTTGCCTCGGGAGTTAGGCGTATGGTTTATAGAGACACATCTTTTGTTTTCCGCGCTGTCGCGCGGTTCTTGTTTCCTGCCTTACACGTTTATTCAGACAACCGCTCTTTCAGGAAAAGCTATATACCAGCACCTGGAGGAGCTAAGAATGACCAGCCTTAAGATATTTTTCACCTTTATTTTGATTGTGTTCCTGTTCCCGCACACGGGTTTTTCAGAGCAGGAAGAAATGGAAAGGATTGTTGTGACGGGAACAAAGACCTGGATTGACGCCGAGCGTCTGGGTTCTTCTGTTACCGTAATCGACAGGGAGGAGATCGAGAAAAGCGGTGAGGTGGACATCACGTCCATACTCTCGAAAGTCCCGGGGTTAAGGGTGACCCGCTCGGGCAGCAGGGGAGGCTTTACCTCTGTTTTCACAAGGGGAGGCCAGTCGGATTATAACCTCGTGATGATAAACGGAGTCCAAGTAAACCAGGCCGGAGGGGGTTTTGATATCTCTTCCCTTACCACGGAGAACATAGAGAGAATAGAGATAATAAAAGGCGCTCATTCCTCTCTTTACGGTTCAGACGCCGCGTCTTCCGTCATAAACATCATAACGAAACGCGGAAGCGGAAAAGCAAAGAAAACAAATTCAGTGGCCCTAGGATTCCGTGCCGAAGATGCGATGATTTTTGAGCACTCCTCAAGCATATCGGGCAGCCTAGAGAAGCTGGGCTACTTTATTTCCTACCAGGGAATTATTGATGAAGGCATTCTCGAAATCAACAACGATTACAAAAACAACAACTTCACGGCAAATCTCAATCTTGGAGCTAATGAGGATTTAAATCTCTCCTTTTTCTCCATATACAGGGATTCCGACTTCGAATTTCCGACTGGAGGCGCCGGGGACAGGTTTGACCCGGCTGACCCGGATCAGGGCACCGGGGAAAAATCGCTCGTTACAGGTTTTGACATCATTTTTTCCGCGACCGAGTGGTGGGAGAATACATTCAAGCTCGGTTACGCAAGGCTTGACCGGGAAAACTATGACGGGCCCCGAGAACCCGAAGGATCCTTTGGTCCGTCCAATTCCGAAACTCTCGACAAAAGAGTATCGCTTGAATACGGCTCAAGTTTTTTCGTTGACTTTGAGAGGATCTCGACCATAACTTCGGGCGGTTTTGAATATGAGAAGGAAAACTTCACGGCGGACCCACTGGACAAATCAAGAAAAAACTACGCCTTCTACACTCAGACCCACTTTGATCTGCTAAGGAAGCTCTTCGTGACAACCGGCATAAGGTATGACGACAACGAGTCGTTCGGAGGCAAGTGGAGTCCGAGCGTTTTTGCCAGATGGAAGATCGGAGAGAGCGGAACCGAGATAAGGGGAGGGGCCAGCAGGGGAATAAAAGAAGCCAATTTTTACGAGAATTTCAGCGACGCTTTCGGAACAATACCAAATCCGGACCTCAAGCCTGAAGAAACGCTTACCACGGAAATAGGGGCAAGACAGCTGCTGCCCGGCGGCGCGGTCGAACTTGATCTTTCCTTTTTCCGCAACAGATTCAAAAACATCATCGCCTACAGCTTCACACCTTTTGAGAACGGAACCAACTATCAAAACATAAACCGGACTGAATCAAAGGGGGCAGAAGCCGCAATCAGCTTCTACCCGAATGACAGCCTCAGCCTCAGTGCCAGCTATACGTACACCGAAGCGGAGGTGACCGATGACGGCGGCTTGGGGTCCGCGGCTTTCTCCAAAGGAGAGAAGCTCATACGAATACCCGAACACTCGTTCTCATTTGACGTGGGATATTCAAAAAACACCCTTGACCTTAACCTTTCGGGAAACTACACAGGTAGCAGGGATGATGTAAACTGGAGCGGGTTTCCTTCCAGCAGAGTTAAAAACGATTCTTTCTTCATTGTTGACGCTGCTGCCTCCTACGAAATCAGCGTCAAAAGGTTTGTTGACAAAATCAGGCTGTTTTCGAGAATAAATAATCTGTTCAATAAAGATTATGAAGATGTTTTCGGTTTTTCGTCCCCAGGGTTCAGCATGATTTCAGGAGTTTCAGTAGTTCGGTAGTAAAACAGGTTCAGGAAGCTGTCTTGACTGATAAGAGTCGGTGCTGATCTCAACCAGCATGGGTGGTGATTTGAGTTGATATCGCTAAGATCTGAATTCGGGAATCACCCCTTTTCCGAAGAGCTCGATTGAGCGCGCTACAACTTCGGCGGGGGCTTGAGGAAACACCATCCTGCACAATACGTTGCGGATTCCTGTTTTCTCCGCGTATTTTTTTACCTCTTGAGTACAGTGTTCGGGGGTACCGATCATGAAACGGTCTTCCGCCATGTATTCAAAGAAAGGGTCATCAGGGTCAGTTATGGTTTTCCCCCTTATAACTATCTTGACCCCGAGGCTAAGGTAAAATCTGTACATGTTTATTATGTACTCGGTTCCTCCTGCAAGGGCTTCTTCCGTACTTTCGCCCACGTAAGTTTCCCGAAGCAGTATGTGCTCCACTTCAGACGGGTCGCAACCGGCTTTTTCGGCCTCATCGTTATACCACTCGAGTGTATCCATGATCATGGGAACCGTCCTGCCGGGACCTATAAGAAGCGGGTGCCCGAGCCGCCCGGCCCTTCTAATGGCAGGCTCCTCGAAAGCTCCTATATATATGGGTATGGGTCTCTGAACGGGCTTGGGGGTAACATCTATGTTTGAAAAGCTGAACCTTTTGCCTTCATGGGAGAAAGGTCCGTCTTCCCAGCATTTTTCGATTATCTCTATACCTTCTTCGATTCTCGAAGGTCTTTGCTTCATCGTAAGGCCGAAGCCTTCAAACTCCTCTTTTCTGTATCCTATCGCGACTCCAAGATCGAACCTTCCGTTTGAAATCAGATCAACCGTGGCAGCGTCTTCGGCAATCCTCACAGGGTTATGGAGTGTGAGTATCAGAGCTCCGGTACCTATCCTCACCCTTTCGGTCACAGCAGCCATAGCGGCCGCCATAGTAAGGGGCGAAGAACAGTAACCGTCTTCAAGAAAATGGTGCTCGGAAAGCCAGACGGAATCGAAATTCACCGCTTCGGCAAGTTTCACGTGCTCCAAGGAATTTCTGTAAAGGTCCACGTGGCCATAATCAAGATCCTTGTGGGTCTGCATGCTGAAGAGTCCAACTCCAAATTTCATTTCATACCTCCGGATATTTGCTGATTGGTTAATTTGCCTTTAAGCGGCAAATTAACCATAATTTTAACCGTGATCGCTATCTACTTCCAAAACCATCCGCGAGGTGCAACACAATGGGAAAAGAAATAAAATTCGGACTTTCGGCTCCGATGCCAGGAGCTGACGTTGACGGACTCGTAAATTTCTCGGTAAAAGCCGACCAGCTTGGATTCGACATGATATGGTACCCTGACCATCTGCTTTTCGTGGCGCCGGGAGCCATCGCCCCCGAGGCATGGACCGTGGCGGCGGCGGCAGCGATGAAAACAGGAAATATAGCCTTGGGAACGGTCTCCGATCCTCACAGGATGCATCCCGCCGTTTTCGCCCAGAGACTAGCAACTGTCGACCAACTTTCAAAAGGCAGGGTAGTGCTTTGCCTTGGGGTTGGGGAATCCATGAATCTTGACGCATTCGGAATTGAGTGGGGAAAACCTCTTTCAAAACTCAGAGAATCCATGGAAGTCATGGAACTTCTTTGGGAGACCGATGAGCCCGTGAACTTTGACGGGCAGTTCTACAATCTTGAGAACGCATTTTTGCAGATAAAACCCTACGAGAGAAACAAAATACCGTTTTATATGGCCACCCACACTCCAAAGGGACTTCAACTGACAGGAGAAAAAGGCGACGGCTGGCTTCCGATAGACCTCAATCCCGATCTCTACTCCCAGTATCTCGGAGAGATAAAGGCGGCGGCGGATAACGTGGGAAGATCACTTGACGACGGTTTCGACCCTGCACTGTGGATATTTACCTCACTTGGAGAAAACGTTGATGCTGCTTATAAAACACTCGAGCCCTTCAAGTACGTGCTGGTTATGCAGGATCAGCTGCTAAAGGCTGGATACGACATTGAGATCCCCGAAGAATATCACGGCCTTAACTACTTCAACATAGTGCCGACGGATGAAGAGGGAAGGCAGAGATTCAGGCAACTCGGACAGCTTTTCCCAAGAGAAGCAATACTTGATTTCACCATTACAGGATCAAAAAAAGACTGCATAGAAAAAATCGAGAAATTCATAGACGCCGGGGTAAGAAATTTCGTCTTGTTCTACAGGTTCAGCCCCGATCCTGATCTGGCGCTTGAGACTTACTCAAAAGAAATAATTCCTTACTTCAAATAAGCCCTTATGGATTAAAAACTCGGGGAGGGAGGATTTTTGAACAAAACGACTGCCACTATAATCTGCGCAGTAGTGCTCTTCGCTTGGGGATTCGTGTCATGGATGGTTCTCCCCTGGCACCAGATAGTGGCCAAGGAATTTACCGACGAAACTGAAGTCGCCGAAGCCATAAAGAAAAATGCTCCCATAGCCGGTGTTTACTACCTGCCGTTCACTCAAAAGGATCACAAGGCGGGAGAGACGGCGGCGTTTGTAAACGCCCTTCCCCAAGGGTACGACCCCGGCATGATAAAGCAACTCGTCATCAAGTTCATCGGCGACCTGATAAGCGCCCTGATCGTTATCTGTCTGCTCTCCCAGACCGCCGGCCTAGGATACTGGGGACGAGTAGGGTTTGTCGCTCTGGTCGGAGTGGGCATAGGTTTCATAAGCCACTTTCCTTACTGGAACTGGTTCGGGTTCCCGGCTCCATACGTAATAGTCACCGTCGTCGACAGCCTGATTGCATGGTTTCTCGCGGGACTCATAATAGCGAAACTGGTTGCGAAAAACACGAAAAAGATAACCACCGGCGGGATACATCGCTATGGATAACTTCCTCGAGCACGAGTATCCGGCTTGCACCAAAACTCCTGATGTTCAGAGGTCGCCGGATGTGGGAAAATCCACGAACCTGACTTTGCTGAAGTGAAGATAATTGAGGCGGTCGGGTTCAAGCCCCTTCACATATGGCTTGATCATGTTCTGCTGAACTGAGTTCAGATAAGGAACTATCGCAACTCCCGTTTCCGTGAGAATCTTCTGAGCACTGTTATAAAGACCTGTTCTTTGGCTGCGATCCAAAATCCCCGCGGCCTCTTCCACGAGCCGGTCGTACTCGGGGTCGCACCAACCTGTACGATTATTCCCGCTCCCACACTCAAAGAGATTCATGAAGTTGTGAGGATCCGGGAAATCCGCTTGCCACCCAGCTCTGAATAGGGGCGGAGGATCCATTCTAAGCGTGCTGAGATAAACAGCCCATTCCTGATTCACAAGCTTGACTTCAATGCCCAAATGCTCCTTCCACATGCTTTGGAAAGCCTCGGCGACAATCCTGTTGTTTCCGGTATCAGGGTAGAGGAAAGTGATCTGCGGAAAGTTCTCCCCGTTTGGATAACCAGCCATCTCAAGAAATTTTCTCGCTTTTTGCACATCAAACGAAAGACCAATCCGGGGATTATGGGCAAGCATGTCAATTGGTATCCATGAAGTGATGGGCACTCCCGCCCCTTGGAGGAGTCCCGCAAGGCTTTTCCTGTCTATCGAACTTGCAAAAGCCTTTCTCACCAGAGAATTATCAAACGGGGCTTTTTTAGCGTTAAACCCTATGTAGTTGTTTCTGAAAACTTCACTCTGCTTAAAATCCGGAAGTTTAACAAGCCTTGGAACTTCAAGCAGGGGAATTCCTTTGCTGTCAAGGAAATCGAGTTCTCCGCTTTCATACAGTGCGAGGGTGGATACGGGATTTTCATTCATTATCATCCTCACTTTCTTCGCGCTTTTCGGCTTCTCTCCCCAGTAGCCCTCGTATTCCTCGATAATCACTTCCCCGTGGTGCTTCCATTTCTTCAATTTGTAAGGTCCCAGGGTCACTATGTTCACAGCTTCCGTCCACTTGGTTCCGTATTTTTCGATAACATCCTTTCTCATTGGAAAAGTGGACATGAAAGTGACTAGGTTCAGAAAGTAGGCCCTCGGCCTTTCCAGAGTAACGACGAGCGTATAGTCATCCGGTGCTCTTGCCCCGACTTTGCCGAAGTCCTTTATTTCCCCGGAATTGAACTTCCTGGCGTTTTGTATGTCGAAAAGAAAATAGGCGTAACTCCCGGCAGTTTCGGGCTGAAGAATCCTTTTCCATGAATAAAGAAAATCACTGGCCTTAAGGGGTTTTCCATCCGTCCAGGAAACTCCTTTTCTTATTTTGAAAGTATATGTTCTTCCGTCCTCGCTTATACGCCAGCTTTGGGCAAGAGCGGGTACGGGTTCGTATTTTTCATCAAACGCCGTAAGACCGTCCATTATGTTGTCTATGATGGTAAAAGACGTGACGTCGGTGGCAAGCGACCAGTCAAGCGTGGGGGGTTCGGTCCCGATATTTATGTTAAGCGTGTCTTTGCGGGATATATCCGCGGCGTCCAGGGTTTTGTTCCCAGAACCGCAGGAAAGAAAAAGCAAGGTGGAGAAAACCAGAAAGAAACTTTTCAATATTCCCATAATAAGAGCTTGAAAACCCCCACCACCTGCGGATTGTTTCGTAAAAACCGGCCTGCAAAAAGAGCAAGGAGCCGGGTTTAAGGCTCAACTACTGCCCGAAAACTCCAAACTTGCCGTCTTTTACTATTCCCATAATCGGTTCGTAAACCGCATCCCCGTTATGGTCAAAATAGAAATCGCCGAAAACGGTGTTCTCAACTCTCACATCAGCCATCGCATCGCGAATCGCCCGCGGGTCTGTTGAATCCGCATTAGCGATAGCCTGGGCCAGAATACGGGTGGCTCCGTACGACCGGGCGGCAAAGGCGTTGAGTTCCTTCAAGAAGCGACGATCCGTTAATCTCCTCAAGGGCGAGTTCCATGCCGTTTTTCATGTTTAAGCCCGTTGATTCAAGTTCGCCCGTGAGAGGAACGACAACACCTGCCGGAACTTCTTCCGCGCCGTCATCGTTGCAGGAAACAAGACCGAGGACCGCAGCCGCGGTCACCACAGTAAAGAACAAAAGTGCTGTTACTTTTTTCATGTTAAAACAGTCTCCCTTGCGATGTTTACTCACCATCAGAGAGGGTAGCCAGAACGGAGTCTTTTTCAACGGTATCTCCCTCCTTGACCCTTATTTCCTTTATGCTGCCCGAAGCGGAAGCTTTCAGTTCACTCTCCATCTTCATGGCTTCGACAACTAGGACGCTGTCGCCTACTTCGACTTTGTCGCCCTGTTTCTTGAGGATTTTCACTACCCTGCTGTGCATCGGAGCCGTTATGTTAAGACTCCCTGCGCCTTCCACCTGGGAAGCGTCCCTTCCGGAGACAGCCTCTACTTCGTAGAGATCGCCCTCGTGGAAAACCTGTATTTTTTTTCCTTCCCTGAATATCCCTACAGTAATGCTCTCATTATCGAGCAGAATCGAATAGGTGTTCTCATCTATACGGAGAAACTCTATCTCTTTCTCCTCATCATCAATGCTGAAGAGGCTCAGTTCTTCCTTCTCTTCAAAACCTACCTTGTAGGTTTTGTTTCCTAGTTTAAAAGTGTACGTCATAAAAGCGGATTCCCGGATACGCCCATTCTTCTGGCAAAATGCTTCCAGCCTGAGGAAACAGCGTTTGTCCCCTGCACTATTTGGTTTGAGCCGCCGTTCATGGCGACCGCAGCGGCCATGAGTATGAGTTCAGGATCGGATTCTTCCGGCACTAGGAGCTCAGGGTGTCTTTCTATAAAACCGGTGTCGATCTGCGCCTTTCGGAACTCTGGGTCCCGCATCATCCTGATCAGAAAGCCGAGATTGGTTCTCACTCCCAAGACCACGTATTCCCTGAGAGCAGAGAGCATCCTGTCTACCGCATGCTCCCGGGAATTTCCCCAGACTACAAGCTTTGAGAGCATCGGGTCGTAAAAAGACGTTATCTCGCAGCCGCTGTAAACGGAGGAATCGTCCCTCACCCCCGGACCGCCGGGAGCGCGCACGTACTGAAGAACCCCTGGAGAGGGAAGAAAATTGGTGGCGGGATCCTCCGCGTAAACCCTGCATTCAAGCGCGTGGCCGTTCATTTTTATGGCAGACTGCTTAAACGGCAATTTTTCTCCCGAAGCTATCCTTATCATCCACTTCACGATATCAATCCCGGTGATCATTTCCGTGACCGGATGCTCGACCTGCACCCTGGTATTCATCTCAAGAAAATAGAAATTTTCTTCCTGGTCCATTATGAACTCGACTGTACCGGCCCCGTAATAGTCGACCGCTTTTGCTATGCGAAGAGCAACTTCGCACATGTTTTTTCTCGTCTTCGCACTTATGAATCCCGAGGGAGCTTCCTCTATTACCTTCTGGTGACGCCTCTGTATCGAGCATTCCCGCTCGAACAGGTGCAGCAGGTTTCCATGCTTATCCCCGAGAACCTGAACTTCGACATGTCTTGGCATCTGAACGAACTTTTCTATGAATACCGAATCATCTCCGAAAGAGGAAAACGCCTCGCTTCTGGCCATCCGAAGGGACGATTGAAATTCTTCCTTGGAATTAACAAGCCTCATTCCCTTTCCACCCCCGCCCGCGGAAGCCTTTATCATCACCGGGTAGCCGATTTTCTTCGCCACCCTTGAGGCCTCAACATCGGATACGGCTCCCTCGGAACCGGGAACAAGGGGTATGTTGGAGTCTCTCGCTATTTTTCTCGCGGTTACCTTATCCCCCATAAGCCTTATCGCCTCCGCGGAAGGTCCTATGAAAACCACGTCTTCTTTCTGGCACAGTTCAGCAAAAGAATCGTTTTCGGAGAGAAATCCAAACCCGGGGTGTATGGCTTCGGCCCCCGATTCCTTGGCAGCCGCAACTACCTTTTCTCCCACTAGGTAACTTTCCGAGGGTTTTGACGGTCCTATATGATAGGCCTCGTCTGCGAGCATTACGTGAAGAGCATTTCTGTCGGCATCCGAATAAACCGCCACGGTAGCGATTCCAAGTTCACGGCACGCCCTGATGATTCTTACCGCTATCTCTCCCCTGTTTGCTATCAGTATCTTTTTGAACATCTCTTTACCCAACCGCTCAGAGCGGAATGTTCCCGTGCTTTTTCGGTGGAAGCGTCTGTCTTTTCCCGTTGAGCATCTCAAGTGCCGCTATCACTCTCGGTCTTGTGTCTTCAGGTTTTATTACTTCGTCTATGTAACCCAGGCTCGCGGCGCGATACGGATTTGCGAAATTCTTCTTGTACTCCTCAATGAGCCTTATTCTCTCAGAGTCCGGATCATCCGCGGCAGCTATTTCCCCCCTGGAAATTATGTTCACGGCCCCGTCAGGACCCATGACCGCAATCTCCGCCGTGGGATAAGCAAGGTTTACGTCTCCCCTTATATGTTTTGAGGACATGACGTCGTAAGCTCCTCCATAGGCTTTTCTGGTTATCACCGTAATTCTCGGAACCGTGGCCTCGCAGTATGCGTAAAGCAGTTTTGCGCCGTGCCTTATGATTCCTCCCCATTCCTGCGAGGTTCCCGGAAGAAAGCCCGGCACATCGACAAAAGTAAGAAGGGGGATATTAAAAGCGTCGCAGAACCTTACGAACCTAGCCGCCTTAACCGAAGCGTCTATGTCAAGACACCCCGCAAGCACCTTGGGCTGGTTTCCCACCACGCCGACCGTCTGTCCGTTCATCCTTGCAAACCCTATCACTATGTTTTTCGCGTAGTGCTCCTGCACCTCTAGGAAATACGAATTGTCGACTATGGGCCTGATCACATCCAGTATGTCGTAGGGCTTGTTGGGGTTGTCGGGGATAAGCTCCCGAAGACTTGTCTCCTTTCTGTCCGCGGGGTCATCGCAGGGGATCACAGGCGGATCCTCCATGTTGTTTGAGGGAAGAAAACCTAGAAGTTCTTTTATTATCTCTATCGAGTCATTGTCATCCTCGGAGGCGAAATGCGCGACACCGCTTACGGAGTTATGAACCATGGCGCCGCCAAGCTCTTCTGAGGACACTTCTTCATGAGTAACGGTCTTGATCACGTCGGGACCCGTAACGAACATGTAGCTTGTGTTCTTCGACATGATAGTGAAGTCGTTCATTACAGGAGAGTAAACAGCTCCTCCGGCGCACGGACCCATGATCGCGGATATCTGCGGTACGACTCCCGAGGAAATCACGTTTCGAAGAAATATCTCTCCGTACGCTCCGAGGCTTTTGACTCCTTCCTGGATTCTCGCTCCGCCGGAATCGTTAAGCCCTATGATCGGCGCACCGGTTGAGAGCGCCAGATCCATTATTTTGCATATCTTTTTTCCCTGCTCAAGCCCCAGAGAACCGCCAAAAACCGTGAAGTCCTGGGCATAGACAAACACTTGGCGCCCTTCAATTTTCCCATAGCCCGTAACCACGCCATCGCCGAGGATTCTCTTTTTCTCCATTCCGAAATCTGTACAGCCGTGCAGGACAAACTTGTCGAGTTCGACAAAAGTGTCTTTATCTAGAAGCTCGGCTATTCGTTCGCGGGCCGTGTGCTTGCCCGAATCATGCTGTTTTTTGATTCTGGCTTCGCCGCCGCCTAAGCTTGCTTCTTTTTCCTTATCTTCGAGAATTCTGACTTTTTCTTTCATTGGATGCGCTCCAGACCCACTCCTTCTGGCTAAAAGCGGATCAGTGAATCATAACACGCAGAGACGCTGTTTCAAGACTCCGCGACGCAAAGAACCTCGAACAGAGCACGCACCTGGGTACGCAAATTCTCGATGTCCGAGGAGTTCTTTATAAGAAAATCGGCCTGAGATGCCTTCTCCGCTTCGGACATCTGGGAGTCCATGCGGCGGCGGATTTCCTCGGGCGAGAGGCCGTCGCGGGCCGCCACCCTCCGCTCTCTCAATTCATCGGGACAAGTAACTACCACCAAGCCGTCTATCAGGTCGTTAATACCGCCGCTTCTCCGGTCTATAAGCGACGCCTCAACAAACACAATCGGTTCACCTTCACCGCTTCGGGCGGATATCTTCTCCTTTATCCGCTCAAGAATCCTCGGATGGGTTATTCCGTTAAGCCGCTTGCGGTCCCGCTCGCTTGCAAACACTATCTTAGCCAAGGCTCCGCGGTCAAGCGTCCCGTCCGCGCTTAGAACCTCTCGGCCGAAGCAGGCAACGATTTCCGCAAGCGCCGACTCCCCGGGCCGCACGACTTCCCTCGCCACCTCGTCAGCGTCAAGGGTGAACGCTCCGAGTTCGCGCAGCATCTGCGCCACCGTAGACTTGCCCGAACCTATATTTCCTGTAAGCCCGTATATTTTCATCTTCAGGCGTTGCGGGACTTTATAAAGTCAATTGCCCTGGCAAGGCGCGAAGCCACGGCGCCTTTGCCCAGTATCTCGACAACGTCGAAGATTCCGGGACTCTTCGTCGAACCGGTAAGCGCGACTCTAGCGGGCTGAGCTATTTTCCCAAGTCCAAGACCCGTCCGCTCCATTACGCGCTCAAAACCCCCGTGAATATTGTCATGAGAAAAATCCTCGATACCATGGAGCTCCTCCGCCAGAAGCTTGAAAATCTCGCCGTTTTGCTCCACCAGAAATTTTTGCGCCGCTTTTTCGTCGTACTCAAAATCGTCGGTGAAAAAGTAAAGAGACTGATCTACGATTCCGCTCAGAGTCTCCGAGCGCTCGCGCATCTGCGCAACTATTTTACGAAGCCGCTCGGGGGACGGCTCAGGAAGTCCTCTTTGTACAATAAGGGGAATCGCCCCTTCCGATATCCGCTCGGGGGGCATATCCCTTAAGTATTTTCCGTTAAGCCAGAGAAATTTCTGGGAATCAAATACTGAGGCAGATTTCCCGATGCCTTTCAGGCTGAATTTCTCAACAAGTTCCTCTGTTGTGAAAATCTCCTGGTCCCCGAAAGACCATCCCAGTCTCACCAGATAGTTAAGCACCGCCTCGGGAAGATATCCCCGCAGTCGATACTCCGTAACAGATTCCGCACCGTGGCGCTTTGAAAGCTTTTTTCCGTCAGCGCCGAGTATCATCGGGACATGGGCAAGTTTCGGTTTCCCAAAGCCCAGCGCCTCGGCTATCAATATCTGCCTCGGGGCGTTTATTATATGATCGTCACCCCTTATGACGTGAGATATCTCCATCCGCGCATCATCAACCGCCGCGGCGAAATTGTAGGTTGGGAACCCGTCGGCTTTCAGTATCACGAAGTCTTCTATTTCCGAGGAGTCAAAAACTATCCCGCCGCGGACCAGGTCCTCAACGTGAATCTTCTCTCCGGAAGATACAGAAAGCCTTACAGCATAAGGTTTCCCAGGGGCCGCGCCGAGCTGTGACCACTCCCTCCTGTATCTGAAAACCTCTCCTCTCTTCTTGGCTTCCTCTCTCCTACGCCCGAGTTCCTCAGCGGTAACGTAGCATCTGTATGCTTTTTGCTCATCAATGAGCTGCTCTGCAAGCTGACCGTAAGCGTCAAGCCGTTCGGACTGTCGGACAATTTTCCCTTGCCACTTAAGCCCAAGCCACTCAAGCGACTCGATGATCTGCCGTTCGAATCTCTCCTCGGAACGCGCGCGGTCGGTATCCTCAATTCTGAGGAGAAAATCTCCACCAAGACTCACGGAAAAAAGCCAGTTAAAAATAGCGGTACGGGCTGCTCCAACATGAAGAGCGCCCGTCGGGCTGGGAGCGAATCTTGTTACAATCTTCACGAGGACTATTTTACACGCCGAAGTGGTAAAAAAAGAAATGTCGTGCGGAGAGGGCAGGGATTCTCCCCCACAAATCGTATATAATAACGGTCATGAGAATATGTTCGCTTCTTCCAAGTTCAACCGAAATAATATTCGCCCTGGGACTTGAGGAGAATCTGGTCGGAGTAACCCACGAATGCGATTACCCACCCGAGGCACGCCGCAAAACCGTAGTCGTAAACAGCATTCTCAGCGAAAAGGAAAACCTCTCAAGCGCACGCATAGATGAACTCGTAAGCCGCAGTCGCGCGGAGGGAAAAAGCGTCTATCTGATCGACTCGGAGCGCCTCAGCAAGATGAAACCGGATCTCATCATAACCCAAGGGCTTTGCGACGTCTGCGCCGTATCCGAAAACGAGGTAACGGAGGTCTGCGAGGTTCTCGGAAACAGTCCCGAAATACTGTCCCTGGAACCGACCACCGTCGGGGAAATAATGGATTCAATACTGCTTCTGGGAGAAGCCACCGGGACCAAGGAGAAGGCTTCACAGTTCGTAGAGGGTCTTCGCAAAAGAATTGAAGCCGTCGAGAAAAAGCTTTCGGGCGAAAGATACCGCCCGGGGGTTTTCTGTCTTGAGTGGCTTGATCCTCCTTACGCTGCCGGGCACTGGGTGCCGGAGATGGTAAAGACGGCGGGAGGAGAACCACTGATCTCAAAGGCGGGAGAACCTTCGTTCAAGATAACATGGGATGAGATACTAGAGTCGTCCCCTGACTACCTGATCATAATGCCCTGCGGGTTCGACGTAGAAAAAACGCTTGACGGGATAGAAGAGGTGACAAGCGAGGTAAGTCAATGGAACGCGCTACGCGCGGTAAAAAAAGGCCACTGCTATATAGTGGACGCTAATTCCTATTTCAGCAGATCGTCACCTAGAGTGGTTGACGGAATAGAACTGCTTGCGGGAGTAATCCACTCCGACATATTCACGCAACGACCGAAGGGCAACTCGGTTCTAAACGTGAAAAATCATTTCTACTTGCAGACCTTTCTCGGTTAGGACGGAGCCTGGAAGGGGTCCACTTCTCCAGAGGCAGCGCCTGAATCTGAAGGAGCAGCCTCGCTCGCCGGTGCGGCTGCAGCGGACTGAAAAGGATCCACATCGCTTGGGGTCTCCTGGGGTTCAGGCGGAGCGGGTGGTTCGGAAGACTGCTGCGCCCCCCCTCCTCCTTCATTTAACATAAGGAATATCCCTATGATAAGAATTACGATAGCTAACAGCACCAACTCATTACCTTGTATAGTCATGAAATCTATCTATCCTCCTGATACTTCTTTATACTACTATGTCAGGACTACGAACCTAAGGTCCGCAAAAACCTGAAATCTACCTTTAATGATACTGATTGACCGAACAATATGTCAAGGATATTTTCAACACCTCAAGCAGCATTCGACACCCTTGAGCAGGATGCTGAACTGCAAATAGCGCTCTCCCAAATCCTCTACGGCTGTGTGCCGCATGCAACAGACGAGGTATGCCTGATGATTTTCAAGGAAAAGCCGGAGAAAATCGCCGCTATTGCCGACACCCGGAAGATATCAACGCGGTTTTTCACAGTGGAAAAGGAGGAGTTCCCCTCAGTCGCCATGGAGATAAGGGTAACCACGGGCAGGGAGCTTAGGCTTAAATACGAGTATTTTTTCCTCACCGAATCCTCGGAGGAAACCTTCTTTCTCTCCACCTTGGCGAAACTAGGGGAGTACTGCCTTATTTTTCTCTGCGACGAGACTCACCATGCGGTCACGGCCCAGATGAGCGAGGCCGAGATGGAGCCGCTTAACAAGGCCGTTTCTTCAATCGCCAACAGTTTGACAAAATCAGGGCTTTAAACTATTATTGCGCTAACCGCTTCGGAGAGAAAATTTCACTTTGAAATACGTAAAAATCATAGGGACCGGCTCTTCGGTTCCTGAGGCCGTGCTTTCCAATTCCGACTTGGAAAAGATGGTCGACACCTCCGACGAGTGGATCACTTCCAGGACCGGAATTAAGGAACGCAGGATTGCGGATAAGGATACAGCTTCTTCTGATATCGCTTATGAAGCAGCCGAAAAAGCCCTGAAGGCGGCAAGCGTAAACCCAAGCGATCTTGACGTAATCATAGTCGGAACCATCACCCCTGATTTCATTTTTCCTTCAACAGGCTGCGTAGTACAGGGCCTCCTAGGAGCAAAAAAGGCCTACGCTTTTGATCTTATGGCCGGCTGTTCCGGGTTTCTTTACACGCTTCACGTAGCTCAGGGAATAATAAAATCAGGCGCTGCAGAGAAAATTCTCGTGATAGGGGTTGATACTCTCTCGAAGGTCACCGACTTCGAAGATCGTTCAACCTGCATACTCTTTGGCGACGGGGCGGGTGCAGCTGTGCTTACCGCTTCTGACGAGCCGGGAATTCTCTCATCCATTCTCAACTCGGACGGAAGAGACTGGGATCTTCTCTACGTCCCGGCAGGGGGCTCGAGGACGCCGATCAGCGAAGAAGTGCTTAAAACCAGAGATCAATACATAAAAATGGAGGGAAACGACGTGTTTAAAGTTGCTGTCAAGAGCATGGAGTCGGCAACTATAAATGCCATTAAGGAAGCCGGCCTTGCGCCCGAAGATATTGATCTTTTCGTTCCTCACCAAGCAAACCAAAGAATTCTGGAAGCCGTAAGAAAGAGGCTGAATTTCCCGGAAGAAAAAGTGTTTGTAAACCTAGACAGGTATGGAAACACCTCCGGAGCTTCAGTTCCACTGGCCCTTGACGAGGCAATTCGCCAAGGAAGGGTAAAAGAAGGAAACCTGGTGCTGTTCGCTGCTTTCGGAGCCGGTTTCACCTGGGGAGCTTCAGTAGTAAGACTCTGAAGACTTTCGTCGACTCCGCACCCCGTTTACCCAAAACATAACTTTTTTTCTTCACAAAAAACGCAGAACATGACTCTTTCCTCAATCCCGGAGCTTGCAAACATCGTCCTGCCAGCGTTTCTCGTAATCGCCGCGGGTTTTCTTTTCAGCAGGACGAAAAAAATAGATATCTCCTCGATTAACGATCTTGTGGTTTACGTGACCACGCCATGTCTCATAATCTCGTCTCTTTCCGATTTCACCATGGACCCGTCTGTGACGGCGAAGCTGTTTGTTTCCATATCGGCAGTCATTTTCGTTACCATCATAATCGGCGGGGCGCTCACAAAAGTGCTTCGGCTTGACTCGAGGGTCTATTTGCCCCCCGTGGTTTTCGCAAACACTGGAAACCTGGGCCTCCCTCTTTGTCTTTTCGCGTTCGGACAGTACGGGTTTAACATCGCAATACTCTGCGTTGTCTCGACCATGCTGCTTCACTATACGGTGGGGATCCTGATTCTCGGTTCCGGAAAAGGCCTGCACGAGATATTCAGGCTTCCCCTGATATACGCCACCGTAGCAGGAATAATCATCAACTCAGTCGGCTTCGAGATACCGGTAGTTATCGAGAGGCCCGTAACACTTCTCGGGGAGATCACGATACCCGCAATGCTTTTCTCACTCGGATACAAGCTCTCCGAAATGAGGCTTTCCAGGCTCTGGATTTCCTTTCTCTTCGGCTCCGCCAGGATATTTCTAGGAGTCATTTTTGGAGCACTGTTCGTGAACTTGTTCGGCTTGAAGGGAATTGAGGCAAAAGTAGTCATTCTTGAGTGCGCGATGCCACCCGCGGTTTTTAACTTCGTGCTTGCGGAGAAATACGGAAGAGACTCAGAGACGGTCGCATCAATAATAGTGGCCGGGACAGCAGTCTCCCTTCTGGTGCTTCCGTTTATTATTTCTTATCTAGTAAATCAGTGAGAGTTCAGCGGGTTATGTCTCTCAAGGTAAGGCCTTCGTCCCTCAGGTAGGGCATAAGACCTTTTCTGGTAATGGTTCTTAACGCGCGGGCGGAAATTCTTATTCTCACGTACCTGTCTATCTCCGGAACGTATATTCTTTTCCAGTGCAGGTTCGGATTCTGACGTCTTTTAACGTGGTTGTTCGCATGGGAAACGTTGTTTCCGAAAAGAGGCTTTTTTCCTGTTATTGCGCAGCGGCGGGCCATTGGAATTTCCTTTGACTACTTGGTCTCCTTGAAGACAACATGTTTCCTTATCACCGGGTCATACTTTCTCAGTTCAAGACGGTCCGGAGTATTCATCTTGTTTTTCTTTGTGTAGTAGATGAAAGGGCTCTCGCTGCTCTTCATCTTCACAAGTACTCTGTTTAACGACCTTCCCATTTTAACCCTCGAAAAAGTGAATGGTTATTATCCACGAAAAAAAACTGTTTTCAAGAAAAATTTTTAAATTTCTTTCGTTTTATCCCAACGAGAAATTCTCTGCGGGCAATTAAGTTCCGTGCTTTAACACCACAATACCTGCGGTTTTTATGTTCAAAAAAGGGTATGGGAACTCAGTGCTCGCAGTGCTCGCAACTATCTTTTCTACAGAGCCTGAGATTGCGCAGGTGTCCTGAAGCCATTATGAAAGCGCCAATGAAAGTGAGTACAGAATCTTGGTAGACAGTAGCGGCGAAAGTTCCGGCAATGAGAAAGCAAAGTCCCACGACCCCCAGCATGATTACTTTGAAATCTTTATGACGTCTGCAACCAAGAAATATGGCGACGATACTTGCGGGAACAACCAGCAGAAGTATCAACTCATGAAAAATCTCCTCGAACAAAACTGTCGAACCCACGACCGGGAACAGTATGAGCGCCACCGGCGCCAAAAAACAGTGAACGACGCAGACGCTCGCAAATGATATCGAGGCATAATCGGTGAGTCTCTGAATTCTTACCTGATTCATCATATTGTTAAGCTGCCTCCGCACACTTCCCGCACTGGCCGAAAAGCTGTATGAAATGATCCTTCACGTGAAACCCTCGCTTTTCAACCGAAGCGTAATCAAAGCTCTCCACCGGACACTCGGGAAAATCGAAAACCCCTCTGCAGTCAACGCACACCATGTGATGAACATGTTCGCTCTGGGAAAACGCGTAACCGTGACCGCCATCGGGGAAATGAAGGCGCTTCACGATGCCCAGATCCTCGAACATTTCAAGGGTTCTGTAAATGGTGGCAAGCCCAGTGGTGCCGAGTATTTCCTTCACCCCATCATGTATCTCACCGACCGAAAGCGATTTCCCGCTCGTGTGCAGAACATGAACGACGGCAAGACGCTGCGCGGTGGACTTAAGTCCCTTTTCCCGCAGAACTTCCTTGGCATACGATTCCTGTGTGCACTCAAAATCTCTAAGCATGGCAACGTTAAATGAGAATATTTATCAATTGAGCGTTATTGTAATCAGTTATCGCAAGCCGTCAAGGGCAAAACGCCGAAATCAAAAATACGGAATCGCGGAAAACAGAAAGCTTCTTTTACGAAGCGTTTATCCGCTTGAAAAATCCGCGTTGGCACCCGGTGCCACGCTATTTGTTCCAATAAGTATTCAAGGAGTTTCAGGGCCAATAGATTTTGACGAAAACGCAGACATAGAAATAGGATTCTATTTAGTTTATACCTGCGACTCGACAGGGAAGCGCGATAGAAGGATTTTCAGCATTCTGGATTTAGAAGACGTAACATCTGGCCAGATGCCTTAAAAACCGCTTGGCTACCGAAGCGGTTTCGAACAATAAATCACTTGGCTATAATGCCGCCGTCAATCGATAGCATCGAACCAGTGTTGAACATGACCTTATCATCGCAAAGAAACAGAACCGCTTCGGCTATCTCGTAAGAATCGGCCAGCCGCCCCATGGGGTGAAGCGATTCCATAAACGCCTGGGCAGCATCGGCATCCTCGGCTCTCTCGAGGTAAGAATCGAACATAGGCGTCCAGACCCCACCGGGACAGATAGCGTTTATCCTGAGTCCCTTGTCCGCGTACTCAAGGGCCATGCTTCTTGTGAGCTGAACAAGGGCCCCCTTGGATGCCGAGTATGTCGAAAGTCCCGCAAACCCCTTTAACCCGAGAACAGAAGAGTTATTCACGATAAAACCCCTGCCAGCGGAAATCATGTGAGGAATAGCGTATTTGCACATCATAAACGCTCCCTTCACGTTTATATCGAACATCTGCTGGAATCTATCGGTTTCGACTTCGTGAGAGGGGCCGGAAAAAATGATACCCGCGTTGTTAAAAAGAATGTCGATCTTCCCGTGCTCACGAAAAGCGGTCTCTACGGTTGCGGCGCAGTCGCTCTGAACGGAGACGTCGCAAACCCTGTATTCTATCAAAAAACCCTCTGCCTCTGCCTTCCCGCATACCTCTTTTAGCTTCTCCTCCCTTCTCCCGGCAATCAAAACCTTGGCTCCGTTTCGCACCAGTGAAAGCGCCGTAGCCTCCCCGATTCCGGTTCCCCCTCCGGTAATAATCGCTGAGCGTCCTTTAAATCTCATCGCAGACTCCGCAAAAATATTCTTTCTAGCTAATCAGAAACTTACTGGAAAACCGCAAGCAGCATGCCTGCCGCCACTGCCGAACCCACAACCCCAGCTACATTCGGACCCATGGCGTGCATAAGGAGCACGTTCTGGGGATCCTCCCTGGATCCCATGTCCTGCGAGACCCGGGCGGCCATCGGAACCGCCGAAACTCCCGCTGAACCGATCAGAGGATTGATCTTTGTTTCGGAGAAAACATTCATAAGCTTGGCCATCAGCACCCCGGAGGCCGTGCCTATGCAAAAAGCCACAATCCCCAAAAGAAGTATGCCAAGAGTCTCAAGGGAAAGAAATTCGGAGGCCAGAAGCTGCGACCCGACTCCGAGGCCGAGAAATATCGTGACTATGTTTATAAGCGCATTTCTCGTAGTATCCGAAAGCCGGTCGACCACTCCGCACTCCCTCATCAGGTTGCCGAAAGCGAAAAAACCTATTAGAGGCGCCGCAGATGGAAGAAAAAGAAAGCAGAGAGTAAGAGCAATCAACGGAAACATTATTCTTTCTCTTTTCGCCACAGGGCGAAGCTGGCTCATCCTTATTTTTCTCTCTTCAGGGGAAGTAAGAGCTTTCATTATCGGGGGCTGGATTATCGGCACAAGCGCCATGTAGGAATACGCAGCGACCGAGACCGCACCGAGAAGCCTCGGGGAGAGCTGCGAAGAAATGTAAATAGAGGTCGGTCCGTCCGCTGACCCTATTATTCCTATCGACGCCGCGTCGCTCAGGGAAAAATCGATTCCAGGCACGTACCGGGCAAGCACGAGCGCGCCGATCAACGTCGAGAAAATGCCGAACTGCGCCGCGCCTCCCAGAAGAACCGTCTTAGGATTGGCCAGAAGCGGGCCGAAATCTGTAAGTGCCCCCACTCCCATGAATATCAGAAGGGGGAAAATACCGGTCTTTATACCAACATCGTATATGTAGTAAAGTACCCCGCCGGGGTCGTTTATCCCCGCAAGCGGTATATTGGCCAATATGCACCCGAAAGCTATCGTAACCAGGAGAAGAGGTTCGAATTTTTTCGCAATCCCCAGGTAGAGAAGAAGAAATCCTACCATGATCATCAAAAACATCCCGAACCCGTTAACCCAGGAAATTGCATTGCCCGCGATAAACCCGTAGACACCTGTGCTGGTAGCCACGTTTTTCAAAAGCTGGGAAAAAGATGCAAGCTCCTTGGTTTGCTCCTCGGCGGCTGCCACGTCGCTTACCGCCTCCCCGAAACAGTCGGGTGCGCCGGCAAACATTCCCAGAGAAAACGCAAGAACTGCGAAAATAAGGATGGATTTTTTCATGTGCTCAAGAGGGAAGAATGGTGAGGATAAGCTGACCCGTCTCTACTACCTGTCCCTGTTCAACCTCAATGGACACCACTTCGCCGTCGCACGGAGAGGCAACCGGAGTTTCCATCTTCATGGCTTCAAGCATGATCAGCGTCTGATTTTCCTTTACCTTGTCCCCTGCCCCGACTACCACCTTGTACACGTTGCCGGGCACGCTCGCCGTAACGGCCACAACGTCGGGAGAATCCTCTTCCTTAACGGAAGATGTTTTTGCTGCGGGAGCCTCGGTTACCGAAGCAACCTCCGAAGATCCTTCTTTCACGGTTACGTTATAGCTTCTCCCGTCAACCGTGATCACGAAGTTCTCCCCGGTACCGGACACCTTAGATGCCACGCTCGTACCGAGACCGCGTTTTTGTGGAGCCTTTTCCTCAGGCGCCTCTCTTCTTATGTTGACGCTGAAGTTCCCCTTGAGAAATTCAAGGCCCTTGTTTCCGCCCTGGGTCTGGAGCGCCCCGACTATAAATATGTTCTCCTCTGTAACATCGAGACCTTCTTTTTCGAGAATCTCGGTCGCCTTGGGAATTCCGGGCTCAAGTATATCAAGCGGATCGCCTTCAAAGCGAGGCTTGCCCATCTGCTCCTCCGCTATGGCCACGACTTCGGGATCGGGCTCAACGGGAGTGCGTCCGAAGTAACCGAGTACCATGTTCCCGTAACCATCGGTGATCTTCTTCCAAGGTCCCTGAGTGACGTTCGCGTAGGCCTGCTGGAAATAAAACTGTGAAACCGGGGTAACCGAGGTTCCGAATCCCCCCTTGGCCACGCATTCGCTCATTGCCTCGATCACTTTGGGATAGAGATCAAGAGTGCCGGTGTCTCTCATCATCATCGTGTTCGCCGTAAGTGCTCCGCCAGGCATCGGAGAGAGAAGAACCTCCGAGGAAACCCGAAGGGCTTCGGGCGGAAAATAGTAGCCCGACATGCATTCCTTAAACACGGAATTAGCTTCAAGAATCTTGTTCACGTCCACATCCAGAGTGTATTCCGTTCCTTTAAGGGCATTCCACATGGATATCAGGTCGGGCTGGGACGTGCCTCCGGAAACCGGGGCTCTGGCGACGCAGATTCCGTCGCATCCGCCGTTTATGGCGGCCATGTACTGATTGACTCCCTGGGCGGCCGTTTCATGGGTATGAACCCAGAGAATGACATTTTCTCCGACGAGCTTCCTCGCGGCCTTCAGGGTCTCGTAAACTTTTTTCGGGTTCGAGGTTCCCGAAGCATCCTTAAAACATATGGAATCGTAGGGAAGTCCCGAATCGAGTATTTTCTTCAGCCTGTCTATATAAAAATCAACGTCGTGGGCTCCTTCGCAGCCCGGGGGAAGCTCCATGAGCGTTACCACGGCCTGGTGATGCAGGCCCGCATTTTTTATACACTGGCCTGAGTACTCGAGATTTCTTACATCATTTAAGGCGTCGAAGTTTCTTATGTGCGTTATGCCGTGCTTCTTGAACATCCTGGCGTGGAGGTCTATCATGTCCTTGGGCTGTTGGGACAGCGCAACCACGTTGATCCCCCTCGCAAGCGTCTGCAGGTTGGCATCTGGCCCCGCCGCCTCGCGGAAGCGATCCATCATGTCAAAAGCGGATTCTCCGCAGTAAAGAAACAGGCTCTGGAATCTAGCTCCACCACCTGCCTCGAAGTGGGTTATTCCGGCTTCCCTCGCGGCTTCAACCGCCGGGATAAAGTCTTCTGTGAGCACCCTTGCGCCGAAAACGGACTGAAATCCGTCGCGAAAAGATGTATCCTGAAATAAAATTTTCTTCATGACAAGACCTTTGAGTTTTCAAGATCAGCCGTCGTCGGCATGTTTCGCCTTGTAGGCCGCCACCGCAGCAGCTATGACCGGAATGACGTTCCTGCGGGATTTTGTGGACGCCCCCGTATCCGAAGATACTCGAGCGTCGCTGTCTTTAAACAGCTTTGCCGACAGCATTACGCTAAGCATCAAGACAAGGAGGAAAACATATACTATGGCCATACCGATGACCATAAGCTTTACGCCTTCAAGGATCATAGTGGACGAAGAATCTCAAAAACCGTTTGAATTTGATGAGTATCAATTATTTACAACAACTTGTTTGTTGTCAATTTGGACCCCGGCGTCTCATGGGTGCCTTGGATTGCAAACGGTCCATTTCTCTCTTGACCTTCAATTCCTTACGTGTTATTCTCACCCCCCACTATGAAAAGGACTTATCAACCGCACGTGAAAAAGAGGCTTAGAACGCACGGCTTCCGCGCGAGACTGAGCACGAGGGGAGGAAGGAGTATACTGAGGAGAAGAACTGCCAAAGGAAGGTACGTTCTCACGGTTGGGAGATGGAAAAAGTAGCGATTGAGTCCGACAATTCGTTCCCCGCAAAATTCAAGATAAAGACACCCCGCGACTTTCGCAATATACTCTCAGAAGGCACTAAAACCCACTCGGAAAACTTCATACTCTACGTAAAGCCCAACTCTCTGGGGTTTCCCCGCCTAGGAGTGTCCGTAGGCAAAAAAGCCTCGGCAAGTTCCGTCAGAAGAAACAGGATGAAAAGGGTGCTGAGGGAGGTTTTCAGGAAAAACAAACCCGCCTTTTACTCAAACGACGTGGTGTTCGTAGTAAAAAATGACGTATCGGATAAAAAGTTTTCGGGGCTTTACTCGGAGATAAGAAAACTCGTAACCCGTACCAAATGAAAGAAAATTTCGCAGTCAGGTTCTTTGTTTTTCTGGTAAGACTCTACCAGAGAACCGTTTCCCCTATGCTTCCCCAGACCTGCAGATTCCACCCCAGCTGCTCGGCGTATTCGATTGAGGCTCTCAGGGAACACGGAGCTCTTAGGGGAATATGGATGACCCTCAGAAGAATATTGCGGTGCCATCCGTTAAGCGCGGGGGGATATGACCCCGTAAGGAAAAAAAAGCAATAAGCTTGAGGGCGCAGGAACAAAAACGGTCTATTGCTATTCAAACTTATCATGTATCATTGCCTTTATGAATTCTTACTCTTTAATTCCCTGCTACATACTAAAACCTCGCACGGAAAACGGGAGCGGTTTTACAAGTGCCTAGCGGAAATCACTATAGCGTCCCACATCCCGGATAAAGCCCGAAGAAACAACACATGAACAGCGACCTTAAGAAAAACTACATTTTATTTCTGGTATTGTCGGTACTCGTAATCGTCGCTTACTCGGCGTTTTTCACAGAAGCCCCGAAGGAAAAACAGCCCGCAAAAATAGATCAGCCCGCATCCGCGCCCGCCACCGCAGGGGATCTTTCTGGAGGAACAGGTTTCATTCGAGAGCTCCCTGCAGAATTTGAACCGATAAAATCTTCCTACGTTTCCAAGACAATAAAAGTCAGATCCGACCTTTACACCGCCGAGATAGATACTCTCGGAGGAAAAGTAGTCGGCTGGAATCTTGCGGAATATAAAAAGACGGTCGACACAGACTCAGTGCCGGTGGGAGTCATAAATGAAGGGAAAAAATCGTTTGACACCATATTGAGAGTCAAGAATGAAAAAATGCCGGAACTGATTCCGTTTTCCTACAAGGGGAACACAGATCTGGTCGTAGGTGCCGAGAGGCTTGACGTCAGTCTTGTCTGGAAAAAGCCCGGCGGACTTGCGGTACGCAAAACCATCTCTTTTTATCCAGGAAAATACTTCATCAAGGAAAACCTCGAGATCTTTAACGGGACGAAGAGACAGATAAACCAGAAAGTCCACATCGGCTGGGAGAATACGGTATATGAGAGCGGTTCAAACAGCCTGTACGAATTCGTCTCCATGGTCGGAGGGGAGGTCAAGAGAACCAAAAAGCCTCTTAAGGAAACCAAGACGTTTAACGGAGAGACAAACTGGTTTGGTTTTGGGGATAAATATTTCCTCAGCGCATTTCTTCCCGAAATAGGAGGAGACCAGGGACTTTACCTGCAGCCCCTCGATGAAAAAGGCCTCGCCGGAGCGGGCTTTTCCTATCCGGAGCAGAGAACGGCCGCGGGGAAAAGCTACAAGGTCGGGTGGAAATCGTACTTCGGTCCGAAAAACGAACCGGATCTTAAGGAAGCCGGATACAGCCTTGAGAAATCCATTGACTACGGCTACGTGGGAGGACTCACCAAGATTGCCGTCGTGCTGCTCAAGTTCGTCAACAACTTTTTCAGCAATTTCGGAATCTCCATAATAGTGCTCACGATCTTTCTCAGGGTGATATTCCTTCCCCTTACCGTGAAAAGCATGAAATCGATGAAAGGCGTGCAGAATAAAATGAAGAAGCTGAAACCTGAAATCGACGCTTTAAAAGAAAAATACAAGGACGACAAGTCGACCCAGCAAGCCGAGATGATGAAACTTTACACGAGCAACAACATAAACCCTCTCAGCAGTCTCGGGGGATGTTTGCCCCTGCTCATACAGTTCCCCGTCTTTATAGCTCTTTATTTCGCGCTTCTGTATTCGATAGACTTAAGACACAGCTCGTTTCTCTGGGTAAATGATCTCTCACAGCCCGAACACCTGTTTGACGTGCTGGGGATACCGTTTCGGGTACTGCCCCTTTTGATGGGTGTCTCATGGTTTTTCTCGCAGAAACTTACCCCCATGACTACCCCGGGGAGCGAGACGATGGAACTGCAGATGAAACTCATGCAGTTTATGCCTATAATTTTTACCGTAATGTTCTGGGGCCTGCCATCCGGTCTGATACTTTACTGGACCGTGAGCAATATTCTTTCTGTCGGTCAGCAGCTTTACATCAATCGACAGGTTCCAGAAGAAGGAGGATAACAATGGCCAATGCAATAGAAAAGGAAGGAAAAACCATTTCCGAAGCCGTAGTAAACGCCTGCGAGGAGCTCGGAGTCTCAAAAGACGAAGTAGAAATCGAAGTTATCAGGGAAGACTCCAAGGGGATTCTGGGTATAGGCAGCAAGAAAGCCATAGTCAGGGTGGAGATAAAAACCGACGGGTTAAGCGAAAAGGCGTTTCGGGCGAAAAAAACTCTTGAAACCATACTGGGTTTTCTTTTTTCAACTCCGCAGAACGTAAAAACCGAGGAGGCCGAGAACAGGATAATACTTGAAGTATGGCCCGTTAAAGACAAGAAGTTCCTTATAGGAAGAAACGGGGAGGTAATAAAATCCCTCGAGTACATAGTCGGGAAGATAGCTTCGAAAAACAGCAACGAGGGCAGAAGCAAGCGCGTTGCCATAAACCTTGCCGGATACGATGGCAAAAAAAAGGATACCGACGTACCGAAAAAAGTCGCAGAGACTGTGCAGAAGGTGAAAGAGAGCGGAAACCCTCACTCAACCGAGTAGCTTTCATCCTACGAAAGGAAAATGGCCCACATTGAACTCAAGAAGCAAGAGGATATAAAATACAAAACGGTTCCAAGCAAGGGAAATTCAAAAAAAATCGTCGTAAGCCCCCAAGCCTGAACTCAGGAGTCCCGAAGCGTTCTGAAGAAATCCTCTAGGATACCCGTGCACAGTTCTGCGCAGATTCCCCCCGAGAATTCCACCCGATGATTGAGCTCCCCTCCTGCGCCGATTCCGAAGTTGCTTACGAGCGCGCCACCCTTGGGATCGGGAGCACCAAACACCACTCTGTCTATTCTTGCGTTAACTATGGCTCCCATGCACATGGCACAGGGCTCGAGAGTGACATAGATAGAAGTACCGGAAAGTCTCCAGTTTCCAATGACTTCGCAGGCGCGGCGTATAGCCAGAATCTCGGCGTGGGCAGTAGCGTCCGAAGCAGATTCCCTCAGGTTATGGGCGGCTGAAATTACGGCGCCACCCCCATCAACTATGACTGCCCCGACCGGAACCTCACCTGCTGAAGCGGCCTGCTCAGCCTCCCTGATAGCCAAGGCCATAATGCTTTGATCGGACTGCCTCGCCACGGATAAAAGAGAAGTCTACTTCCTAGCGCTGAACTTGAGGCCCGTCTCGTTTCTGTCCCAGGTATTCTCGGTGATTTCCTTTATTTCGGCGACCTTGACCTTCTGGGTCGCGGTTACCGGGAATCCATCCTCGTAAACCTCTATGAACCTAGGCACCATGGCCACTATAACCCTTTCGGCCATCCACTTGGAGAACTCAATCGGATCGAACTCCTCGCCCGCCTTGAGCGTAACGCAGAGCTTGATCTCGTCATCCGAAACGTTCGGGAGCCTTATACCGACCGCAATGGCTTCCTGAATCGCGGGATATTGCATCGCCTCGTCCCCGACCGCTACCGGATCCACGTTTTCGCCTGAAACCCTGATGCGGCTGAACCTTCCGACAAAATAGTATCTCCCATCGATACCTCTAGCGAAAAGATCGTCCGAATTGAAGAAGCCCTCATCATCAAAGGCCTCCCTGGTCCTTCTCTCATCCTTGAAATATTCATTCAGGGTCGTATGCGGAACAAGAGGCTTTACGAAAAGAAGTCCCTTGGCGTCGTCGGGAGGAGTAATGTCGTCGGTAGAGTCCCAAAACGGTCTTACCACCGTATCGATGTCTTCGGGATTTCTGAGCTCGACGTAATATCCCTCCATGGGAAAACCGGATGAACCCGGGCGGTGATCCTCGGGGTCTTTCCAAAGAACCATGCCCATCTCGGTTGAACCGTATCCGTCTATCACCCTGACTCCGAATCTTTCCTGGAACTCTTTCAAATTCCTTGGAGCCGGGGAACCCAGCAGTATTCTTATGCTATGCTTCTGATCCCACTCGCTCTCGGGCGCAGCCCACAGGTACTCGGCTACCGCTCCCAGCATGTTAACGCATGTCGCGCCGCACCCGGCCGCCCATTTCCAGAAATTGGAAGCTGAAAACCTCGGGAAAAACACTGCAGTCGCACCAGCCGCCATGGCGCTGAAAAGGCACATTACCTGCGCATTGGCGTGACCGAGTGAAAGTATGCTCATGAGCACATCGTCGCTCCTTATTCCCTGCTGCTGCAGATAAGAACGGACTGTCATGATCACTCCTCCGTGATCTCTGGCAACCCCTTTCGGCATCCCCGTGGTACCGGACGTGAACATACATCTCTCCATGTCGGCAGTGGTAACGTCCACCCCGGGATTAGCATCGTCATATTTATCAAATTCTGAAAAAGGAAGCGCCTTTATTCCTCCGATTTTTTCAGGAGGACTGTCAACCGTTACGAAAATCGTTTCAAGATGTTCAAGGCTGTCGCCAATTTCTTCTATAAAAGGAATGCTCCCCTCGTCAATAACAAGGGCTCTCATGTCCGAATAGTTGATCACGTAGGCCAGTCTCTCGCCTTTTTCGTCCTTGTTTACCGGAACCTGAACACCGCCGCACTTGTGTATGGCGATAATAGATATCACGTGCTCGGAACAGTTAAGCATATACATGCCGACCTTGTCCCCTTTATTTATTCCGACCCCTTGGGCAAGACCGTTTGCCACCCTGTTAGCCCACGCATTAGTTTCCGCGTAAGTGTAGCTCTCAACGATGTTTCCGTCCCTGTCTCCGACCTTGAACATCGCTTTTTCAGGAAACGCTTCGGCCCCTTTTTCAAGATTTCTTGTTATTGGTTCCCACTGCGAAGTGTCTTCAAATTTACCGAAAGGAAGGTCTCCGCTTCCTAGGTAGGCGGCATCGCGCGGTTTGAATAATAATTGCATTTACTGTAACCTCCTGAACTGTCTTATAGCGCTTGGAAATGAAAAGGCGCTGTAAAAATCCACATTATTATAGGTTAATCGGTGCTTCATTGCAAACCCTAGTCTTTTCACGGTTCCTGAAAAACCCCTTGACCTGCCGTATGCAGCCTGAATCCCGTTTCTGACCCTATGGAAATTTTGAATCTGCTGATTTTTGCCGTGAGTTTTTTCGCCCTCTGGAAAGGAGGAGACTTTCTTGTTAACGGCGCCGTGGGAATCGCAAAGCTAACCGGCATGGGCTCTTTTTTTGCAGGGTTCACAGTGGTAGCGCTCGGAACCTCCATGCCCGAATTCATGGTCTGCCTCGTGGCCGCCATAGAGGGTTCAAGCGACATAGCGGTTGGAAATATGGTCGGGAGCAATATCGCTAACATCGGACTTATTTTCGGCCTGACGGTACTTATAAGTCCCATAGTGATAAGCAAGAAAGAATGGAAAGAACAGAAACTTGTTCTTCCTTTTCTAATGCTTATAACTTTTGCCGCTTATGGTCTTAGCCGTGCAGGATTCTCCATCGGAAGGGGCGAAGGAGTTCTATTGTTTCTCCTGCTTGGCATCTTTTTGTTTATCCCCTATGGCAAGCCAGAGGAAGAAAAAAATGAGGTTTCGTCCACTAAACAAAGTGACAACGGGTGGAAGCTTCTTTTCTATGTGGTCTTGGGTTCCGCACTTTTAGCAGTCAGCGCGCATTTTCTGGTCAATAGCGCAATAGAAATCGCCGCGCAGGTTGGAATAAGCGAACTGTTCATAGGCGTAACGGTGGTCGCCCTCGGAACTTCTCTTCCTGAACTTAGCGCTTCTCTTGTAGCCGCATGGAGAAAAGAACAAAACATAGTTGTGGGCAATATACTAGGGAGCAACTTCTTTAATCTTGGGTATCTGGGTCTCGTAGCGGTTATTAACCCCGTAGATGTAAACCCAGAAATGTTCGGAACCACATCCGAATTCACATTCCTTATCCTGCTTACCTTCCTTTTCGTATTGCTAATCGGAAAAACCTGGATTAGCAAAAACAGGATCGGAAAAAAGAAAGGAGCGGTTCTGCTTATCGTTTACGCGGCTTTTCTCTATTTTATCTCAGGCTCACTTTCTTGACCTGAGTTTGAGTCCGCTTTTATTTCTGTCCCAAGTGGAATCGGATATGTTTTTAAGTTCTGAAACCGCTATTTTCTGCGTTGCAGTAAGCGGGAACTCTTCATAGACTTCAATAAACCTTGGAACCATGGCCACCATCACTTTCTCGGCCATCCACTCGCAGAATTCGATGGGATCAAAATCCTCTCCTTCCTTAAGTATCAGGTTAAGCTTGATCTCGTCATCCGATATGTCAGGCAGTCTCAGGCCTACGACCACAGCATCCCGAACGGAAGGGTATTCCTCCGAGACATCGGCCACGGCTACCGGGTCCACATTCTCCCCAGACACCCGTATCCTGCTGTAACGGCCCATAAAGTAGTATCTGCCATCGGTTCCCACGGCGAACAGGTCATCCGAATTGAAAAAACCCTGATCGTCAAAAGCATTTTTCGTCCTTTTCTCATCTTTGAAATATTCATCGAGGGTCGTGTGCGGAACCAGAGGCTTTATAAAAAGAAGTCCCTTTTCCTCTTCGGCGGGAGCAGGGTTTTTATCCACGTCCCAGCGTTTTTCTATGATTTCGTCTGTGTTCAGAGGATCCCTTATTTCAAGGTGATATCCCTCAACGGGAAATCCGCATGAACCCGGCTTTTCATCCTCGGGATCTTTCCAGAGTGGCATTCCCATCTCAGTGGATCCGTAGCCTTCCACTATCTTCGTGTTGAACCTTTCCTCGAACTCACGAAGCTTTTTCGGTGCAGGCCCGGAAAGCATCATCCTTATCCCGTGCTTTGAATCCCACTCTGACGGCGGAGAAGCCCATATATATTCGGGCACCGCTCCCAGCATGTTGGCCCCGGTCGCGCCGCAGCCAGCTGCCCACTTCCAGAAATTGGAAGCCGAGAATCTCGGAAAAAAAACGGCGGACCCGCCGACGGCTACCGAGACAAAAAGGCACATCACCTGGGCGTTTGCATGTCCCAGGGAAAGAACCGTCATCAAAACGTCCTCGCTTCTAAGCCCCTGCTGCTGTATGAAGGAGCGGACCGTCATTATCACTCCTCCGTGATCGCGGATAACCCCCTTTGGCATTCCCGTGGTGCCGGACGTGAACATGCATCTTTCCTTATCGGCGATCGTCACATCGATTCCGGGGTTTTCGGATGAGTACTGATCAAAGACAGAAAAAGGAATCGCCTTTATATCCCCTATATCAGCCGGAACCTCCTCCGAGACAAGAAAAATTGCCTCAAGGTTCTCAAGCTTATCCGCTATTTCAGTTATGTAGGGAAGGCTCTGGGTATCGACCACGAGCACCCGCATCTCCGAGTAGTTTATTACGTAAGCCAGCCTTTCACCTTTTTCATCCTTGTTTATCGGGACCTGGACGGCACCCGATTTGTGCGCGGCAAGAATCGATATAACGTATTCGGAGCAGTTGAGCATGTACATGCCGACCTTGTCCCCTTTCTTTATTCCGAACTCCCCGACAAGACCGTTTGCAACCCTGTTCGCCCAAGCGTTGGTTTCCCCGTAGCTGTAGCTTTCAGCTACGTCGCCGTCTGAATCCCCGAGGCTGAACATCGTTTTTTCAGGGTATGACTCCGCCCCCGTCTCAAGGTATCTGGTTATTGGAAGCCACTTGTCGGTGTCGTCTAAGGGGCCATTGGAAAGAGCCCCTTCCCCTATGTATTTTTCGTCTCGAGGACGCAAAGGCAGTTTCATTTTTCCCTCTTGGATATTTCGGTTTCAGAATATAATCTGGTGCTTTTGAAAGTCTCTAGCCGTTGTCTATTCTAAGCGCTCTAGTTTACCTGAAAAGCGTCTGGCTGGAACCTGATATCCTCATGCCTG
>LXNI01000476.1_pt1 | contig 45638 bp, 46 predicted proteins | sample 809091 | NCBI WGS metagenome assembly LXNI01 (sample SAMN04870527, study PRJNA318959) | sponge metagenome | biome: 01000161; feature: marine sponge reef; material: water | host: Sarcotragus foetidus | place: Greece: Milos, Mediterranean Sea | collected 2013-05-29 | depth 5-7 m
AGCGGCTTACACTGTGTCGGCATCGGTCCTCCCGTGTGGCTGTGGTTAAGTTGCTGGCACAACTGAACTTAACAGCCTCCAGAGGCCGGTGCCGCTTTATTCGTGTGAGAAATCCGGGCTAGCAGGCTGCCCTGCGTCTGCTCATGACGAACCCCTCACCCCGGCACCCACCCCACAATCCTGAGCGGCCCCCCGCTCCCGCCCTCGATCTTCAGCGGCAGCGCCACGATCCCGGCCCCGGTCGCCGGCAGCCGATCCAGATTCGTGAGGTTCTCGAAGCCCACGATGTTGGCGCTGTAGAGGATCACGTGCGACCGGTAGTCGCTCGACTGGCCGTAGTCGATGCTGGGCGTGTCGATGCCGATCGCCGCGATGGCACGGTTGTCCACCAGCCACTGGGCGGCGTCGGTGCCGATCCCGGGGAAGTGCAGCTCCGGCACCGATTCGGGCCCGGTCATCGACGTGCCCAGGTAGGCGGTGCGGTCGTTCCAGCGCGATGACCATCCCGTGCGGATGAGCAGCGCGGCGCCGTCGGCGATCTGGCCGTGCTCGGCCTCCCAGGCCACCAGGTCGTCCACCGAGACGAGGTAGTCCGGGTCGGCGTCGGCCGAAGCCGTGACGTCGACCACGGAGGCTGTGGTGATCAGGCTGGAGAGCGGGATCTGGTCGGCCGTGAGGCGCGCTTCGGCGAAGTGGATGGGGGCGTCGAGGTGGGTGCCGCCGTGCTCGGCCGAGGCAAAGGAATACGAGGCGTAGAAGTAGCCGGCCTCGGTTTGGCCGTACGCCAGCTCGGTGAGCTGGAAGCCGAGGGTGTCGGTGGGCCAGTAGATCGTGGACGGCCCGAATGCGTGGCCGAGTTCGACCCACTCGCCCTGGGCGCCGGTGAAGACGCCGGAATAGTCGGGCTGGGCCTCCGGCTGGCACCCCGTGGCCAGGAGCGCCCCGGCGAGTGCCAGGGCGCTGGAACGCGCGTGTCTCATCGCTCTCTTCTCCTTCTTCTCCTCCTGCGCTTACCCCCTACTCGGGCAGGCGCAACGCCACCAGCGCGCCCGCCGAACCCCGAATGCCGATGGCCATGACCACGTACTGAACCCCGTCGTGCATATAGGTCATGGGGGCGGTCAGGGTGGATCCGGGGAGGTCGATGCGGCCCAGCTCCTTGCCCGTCATCTTGTCGACGGCGCGGAAGACCGGGGCGGCGCCGCGGCCCTCGCCGTACATGAGCAGCGTGCTGGTGACGAGCTTGGTGGCGTGGGCGCGCGAGCCCGTGTTGCCGACGTCGACGCCCTCGAGCGCCGGGTGGTTGCGGATGTTGTCCGGAGTGTCGCCGTTGGGGATCTGCCAGATGTGGTCGCCCGTGTTGAGGTCGATCGCGGTGATCGTGCCGTAGGGCGGCTTGGTGATCGGCAGGCCACGCGGGCCGCGGACGCCGCCGGGGCCGACGCTCACCCACTCGACGTTGGAGTCGGGGTCCACGTCGACGCCGGGGACCAGGCGGGGCGCGCTGCAGCCGCGGGTAGACGCGACGTAAAGGACACCGGTCGTGGGGTCGACTGCCGCGCCGCCCGGAATGTTGGCGCCGCCGTTGGCGCCCGGGCAGTGGATCGAGGGGCCGCCGGGGCCGTCCTCACGCGCGGGCGGGTTGAAGAGCGGACCCATTCGGAAGTTGCTGACGATCTCGAGCGCCTCGGCGCGGAGTTCGGGGGTGAAGTCGATCAGGTCGTCCTCGCTGATTCCCTGCATCTCGTAAGGCGCGGGGCGGGTGACGTAGGGCTGCGTGGGCGACAGCTGCTCGCCGGGCACGTCGGACTGCGGCACGGCGCGCTCCTCGATCGGCCACACGGGCTCCCCGGTCTCGCGGTCCAGGACGTACGCCCAGCCCTGCTTGGTGGTCTGCACGATCGCCTTGACGGCGCGCCCGTCGACGTTGATGTCGACCAGGTTGGGCGCGGTGGGATTGTCGTAGTTCCAGACGTCGTGGTGCACGGTCTGGAAGTGCCAGCGGCGCTCGCCGGTCTGGATGTCGAGGGCGAGGATGGTGGTCGCGAAGAGGTTGTCGCCAGGGTGGAAGCCGCCGTAGTAGTCGACGGTCGGGGGGTCGGTCACGATGTACACGAGGCCCAGTTCGGGGTCGGCCGAGAGGGGCGCCCACGCCGACACGTTGCCGGTCCGCTTCCAGGCGTCGTTCTCCCAGGTGTCGTTGCCGAATTCGCCCTCCTGCGGGATCACGTTGAAGGTCCACATGTGTGCGCCGGTGTCCGCGTCGTAGGCGAGGATGTTGCCCGGCACGTTCTCCTGCATCGTCTGGTAGTAGCCCTGCTCGTGTGAATTGCCGACCACGACCACGCCGTTGGCGACGAGCGGAGGCGAAGAGTTCGTGATGTAGCCGACCTCGAACGGCAGGCCGTCCTCGGGGTGGTGCTCCCAGTGTCCAAGATCGCCGAGCAGGTCGACCCTGCCCTTCTTGCCGAAGGACTCGATGGGCGTGCCGGTCATCGGATCCAGCGCGTGCAGGAAGAAGCCCGGCGTCACCAGGTAGATCGTCTCGCGCCCGTTCACCTCGGCGTAGGCGACGCCCTTGCCGTAGTTCTTCCGCATCGAGTCCTCCCACCGCTTGGTGTAGGGCTCGCGGAAGGTCCAGATCGTCTCGCCGGTCGCGGGATCGATCGCCACCGCGGTCCGACGGGATCCTGCCACCGAATAGAGGGTGCCGTTCACGTAGATCGGGGTCGCGCGCAGGAGCGGCTCGGGCTCGGGGCTGAAGTTGTCGCTCCGCCACATCCACGCCACCTCGAGGTCGTTGAAGTTCGAGGCGTCGATCTGGCCGAGCGGTGCGTACCGCGTGCTGGAGGCGTCCGAGCCCCAGTGGCGCCACTCGGCCTGCTGCGCGGAGAGTGCCGGCGGGGCAGCGAGGGCCAGGGCGGTTGCGAGGGTGAGCGCTGCCGTGACCGGCAGTCCGGCTGCGAGCGGAAGTGCGGCTGCCAGAGCCCGAGGTGTCGGTTTCACATGTTCCTCCAGATTGATTCCCGGTTTGAGCGTTTGGGATGCGAGTGTCGACGATTTGTAGGCGGCGCCCTTGTCAAAGCGCCGAATGAGAATATCCCTGTGCGGGGCGGTTGGGCCAGAGTCATGCGGGTGTCGCGGCGCCATTCCCGGCGCCTGGGTCCCGTTGCGGTGTGGGTCAAGTCACCCGGGCGGCAGTTCGCCAGTCAGTTCCATATACACGCGGCCGAGCGCGCGGCTGCCCTGACTGGACCGCAGCGACCACGTCTCGAGGTCCCCGAAATCCGCCTGCTCGACGGCTTCCTCCAGGGTCAGCCCCGCCGCGTGGAGGCGCGTGGCCTCGTCGATCACCTGGACCACGGCGCGGCGGTAGGTCTCCAGCTCTTCGGCGAGGATCTCGGGCGAATCCACGAACCCGTGCCCCGGCACATGGACGTCCACGTCCATCGCCTGGGCCGCCTCGATCATCGCCACCCACTCGGACGGGTACGCGGAGCGCATCGCGGGGAAGACCCGGTTCAGGTACGCCTCGCTCATGAAGAGGATCTTCTCTGCGGGCAGATGGACGACCAGGTCGCCGCCGGTGTGGGCGCGTCCCAGGAAGAGGAGCTGGATCTCGCGGCCGCCGCGCTCGAGCGTTTCGGCGGTCTCGACCAAGTGGGTGGGCACGACGACGGGGGGCGCGTCGGCCGGGCGGTCGGGGTTGTCCGCGGCCGCCTGCAGCACGGCGTGCGAGGTCGGGTGCGCGTAGAAGCGGGCGCCAGGGGGGAATTCGGCGTTTCCCGCCGTGTGATCGCCGTGGTCGGAGCAGACCACCACGTCGGTGATGGGCTGGTCGGTGATCCCGGCGATGGTCTCGATCAGGCGGCGCGTCTCGTCGGGGCTGCCCTGCCCGTCGGCGACAAGCACGCCTTCATCCGTGACGACGAACATGCTCACCGTGGTGAAGCGCTCGTCGCCCGCGGAGCGAAGCTGCTCGTAGGAGTAGACCCCCGGCGCGAGTTCCTGGACGCGCGGAAAGTCGTCGTCGGTGTAGCCGCGGGCGTAGGGGTCCGCAGTGCGGAGGACGTCGTCGGTCGTCGCGGCGGTGTCGGAGGCGCCGGAGGGGTCGTCGGGCGCGGGAGCGCAGGAGAGGGCCGCCGCGGCCAGGACGGCGGCCGCCAGGGTGACGTGGCTGCCGTGGGGCGCGGCACGGTCGCACAGGGCGCGCGTCGGCGCGTTGCAGGTCGGTGTGCTGTGGGCGCGAACGCCACATGGTTCGGTTGACATGATGAGCGACTCTCCTGGCTGGCGGTCGTGCGTGCCGCAGACTCGGCTTGATCCGGCCAAGGTCGCCTTTCACACGCGCCCGCGCTACAATGTTCCGCGGCAGGTCCGCCCTGCGGCGGGGATACCTACTCATATACTCATATACTCATTCTCAACGAGAACGGAGATAGCGAATGATGCGCAGACTGTTGGTGGCGGCCGCTCTGGCCGGCGCGGTCCTGATCGGTGCCCCGGAGGGCGCCGAAGCCCAGGAAGCGGGCGACGGACTCATTGAGGTCGGAGCGATGGCCCCCGACTTCGAGTTGACCGGTGCGACCCGTCACGGCGTCCTCCAGGACAATGTCCGGCTGAGCGACTACCGCGGCGAAACCGTGGTCCTGGCGTTCTTCTTCAGAGTCAGGACGCGTGGCTGAACGGTTCAAATGAGAGCGTACCGTGATCAGTACGCAGAACTGTTCAACGAAGGCCGCAACGTCGTGCTCATGGCGATTTCGAACGACTCCGCCGAAGAGGGCGCCTCGTGGCTCAAGGACGAGGACTTCCCCTACCTGTTCGGCAGCGACCCCGACGGCGACGCCTTCGTGGCGTTCGGTGGATCGCTCAGGGACAACGGAATGGTGGGGAGCCGGGCCGTCGTCGTGGTCGGCCCCGATGGCCGCGTGGCAAAGGTGATCCCGAGCTTCAACCAGGTGGATCCTGCCGCCTATGACGAACTGGCGACGATAATCGACGAGGTGACGCCGGAGCCGGAGGAAGGGTAGGAGGCACCGGCGCGGACCGAACCCGGCCGTGCCCAACTCGGCGCCGCTATCCTCCCCCGAGCATCGCTTCCACCGCCTCGACCAGCGGTTGCTGCGGCCCCACGCCGGTCGAGACGACGCGCCCCTCGCCATCGATCAGCACGACTATGGAGGTCGTGAGGGCCTCGTACGCTCTCACGGCCTCTCCATTTGCGTCGTAGACGAAGGCATAGCCTGGGGCGTGCCGATCGACGTGACGGCGCACCCGCCGGACCGACTGGTTCACCGCGACCGCGACGGCCACGACGTTGACCTGATCCGCGAACCGCTCCTGGATCTCGTCGATCTGGGGCTGCAGCAGCTCGCACTGCTCGCACCACGAGGCCCAGAACTCGATCAGCGCCGGGCCGCCGCCGATCACATCGAGCAGGGAAACGGTGTTGCCTTCCAGGTCCTCCACCTGGGCGTCCGGCGCGGGGGTGCCCGCGGGGAGACCCAATCCTTCATCCTGCGCGCGGGCCACAGCCGGCACGGCGATCAGCAGTGTCAACGCGGCCAGGAACGGCGCCGAGGCGCGTCGGCCGTCTGCCAGGGGCCCAGTCCGGCCCACATTCTGTCGATTACTCACGGTTCTTTCCCTCACAGATTGTATCCCACCTGAATGAAGTAGTACTGCGCGACTCCGAGCATGATCACGGCGGCCACGCGTTTGACGGTCACCATCCACTTCCCCGATTTCGGCAGCCGCGACAGGGAACCCGAAAAGAGCCCGACCACCACGAGCAGAGTGCACATGCCCAGCGAGAAGACGAAGAGGTAGACGAAGCCCATCAACCCCGCGCGGGTGGCCGCGACCCACGCCAGGACCGCCGCGAACGCTGGCGCTCCGCACGGCGCCGCGACCAGGCCCGAAGTGGCGCCCAGCACGAACACGGCCCCGTAGGACCCGCCCTCACGGCTCCCCGCCCACGCCATCAGCCGCTGGGGAACCCGGATCGGGATCACGTCGAACATGGCCAGCGCGAAGAACAAGAGGAAGTTGCCGATCAGGAGCAACGCCCAGGGACTCGCGCCAACCGTGCCGAAGAGCGTCCCGGTCAGACCCGCCAGCATGCCCAGAAGGGCGTACAGCAGCGCCATGCCCACCACGTAGGTCAGGGTCAGTCCGAGGGTGCGGCGCCACGGCTGCCCCTCGCGCGCCGTGCCCGATATGACCGAAGCGGTGATGGGGATCATCGGATAGACGCAGGGCGTAAGGCTGATCGCCACACCCGCGCCGAAGAGCACGACGAGTGCGAGCAGCGGGCTCGATGCGAGGGCTTCGGACAACCCTGCCGTGTCGTTGAGTTGAAGCAGCGAAGTCATGGTCCTGAAAGCAGAAGGGCTCTCGCGCCCGAAAGAGGCGCGAGAGCCCGAATCTGGCCGTTAGGCGGGCCTGTGTCTACTTGCCGCCGCTACGAGGCTTGGCCTTGCGACCGGTGCTGCTTCCCGAAGACCGGGACGCGGCCGGCCGGCTCGACACCGAGCTGCCGGCGTCACTGCCCCCGCGGCGAGGTCTGGCCGAACGCGAGCCACCGCTGCTGCTTCCACCGCTCGAAACCGAGCCGCCGCTGCGAGTGCTGGCACCACCCCTCGTCCAGGCGCCGGCGGCGGTCGAACCACCCCGGGTGCTGCCGACAGATCTGGGCCCTCTGTAGCCCTTGCCGGCCACCATGCGGCCGCCGCCCGACCGCCGTGACACATCCACAACGACCGGCCGGTAGTAACCACCGCCCCAATAGCTGCCGCCGTATCCGCCCCAGCCGCCCCATCCGTAGTAGGAGCGATAGGAGCGGTAGGAATTGTAGCCGTAGCCGTAACCGGAATAGAACGGGCTGTACATCCGATCCGCCCAGATCGTGCGAGCGGCGCGAACGCCGCCGTACTCCCCATAGTCATCGGCATATACGTCGTCGCGGTTCAGAGCAAACCGTTGCGGGAACGAAATCGCGACCACGACGTCGATGACCGAGGCGGGCACCCCGGCGTCGTCGAGACGAATGAGGTCGTCGGCGTCCAGCCGGGCGAATGGCCGACCGGCCTGCGCCAGCCAGGCCGACACCGCCTCGGGGTGCACGTGCTGGGAGGCGTCGATCACATCTTCGATGCCGATCTGGGATGACAGGTATGATGCCGAGGCTCGCAGCGCGAGCGGTCCCGACATCTCGCCGGACTGCAGGCCAACCTCACTCAGTGCGCTGTCGCTGGTCCGCTGATACCACTGGGCCCAGGCGTTGGCTCTGCCATCCACCTCCATGGCGCGGACATCGAGCCATTCCGAGGGGCCCGGCATGGAAATGATGCCCGTGCTGCGACGGGGGGCACCATCCTGACAGGTCACCTCGGAAGTGACGTAGATCCTGCGCTGGTCGTGCGAGAAAATCGCGGTCTCGGTCCCCGTGCATCCCTCCTGCTCCACCATCCGGGGCTGGCCGTCGGCCGGGAAGGGCTCGCGGTGGGTGATGGCGCCGCCGACGATGGTCAGCATCTCGACATCCTCGCCGGAGGCCACGAAGCAGAGAACGCCATCGTCCACTGCTTCCTCTTCGGGGCGGTCGACCTCCACGGGGTTGGCGGGCCGCGCCCAGCACCCGAGGTAGGCCTGCCAGCCCAGCCGGGTGTTCGACTCCTGCGCGTCGACTGCTCCGGGGAGCCCGCTGAGGGCTACCGCGGCAACGAGGCCGGCCAGAGTGCCTTTGCTGATGTTGGTCCTGGTCATGTCTGCTCCCTTATCGTCCCGCATCGAAAGTTCTCCTGACATCGCGTAAGTACGCGTCTACTCTAGAACCGCAAGGAGATCCCGCCGGTGACCTGGAAACCTGCCAGATCCAGGTCGGAAAACCCGACGAAGTCACTGTCCAGCGGCGCACTTGCGAGACCGTATCGGGCCTCGCCCACCAGCAGGAGATGGCGGTTGATGCTGAAATCCATCCCGCCAATCAAATGTATGGTGGGTGCGCGCCCCTCCGAAAGGAGATTGTCCTCGAAGATGTCGTACGTCTCGTAGTCGATGAATTCGCCGTACTGCTCGAAGCGGTAGCTGACCACCCCGCCCGCCACGCCCAGGTAAGGGTTCCAGGTCCGCGGGATCCACGCCAGGCTGCCCACGGATCGTCCCCTGTCCCGGAGGTACGCCTTGAACCCGATGGTCATCGGCTTCGTCGAGAAACTGGTGACCTGTTCGATCGGCAGATCGTCGTCGCCTACCCAGTCCCGGTACTCCGAATGGGGTTCGGTCAGGGCGTAGCCGAATGCGAACGTTACATCGAACCGCTCGTTGGCGCGCACGGCCAACTCGGCGGTGATCGAGACGCCGGCCAGATCGCTGTTGCCGACGGTAAATTGTTCGCGCGTCAGATCCCACAGGCTCTGACCGCCGTTGCCACTCGCCGCCCGCGGCTGGTTGAAGCCGCCCTTGATGGTGAATGCGGCCCGCGGCGCGCCGAATAGGAACCCGCTCCCGCCGCTCTGGGCGGAAAGCTGCTCGACACCGGTGGCGCCGACCAGCGCCAGACCTGCAACCAGTCCCAGCAACGGACGGCTGCCAGCGAATCCAGGTCGGATCATCGTATTGCTCCTGGTGAGTCATGTGCGATTGTGCAACCGGGGAACCTTACAGCAAGACACGTGCCGGGCGGAACGGGCCTGTCCGGGGCGTGCGCGCGCCAGCGCCTCTCCGTTTTCGTGGACACCGGCGTCATCAGAGGGGGACACCCCCGGTCCACACCGGCACCACCTCGGAGGGCGGACCACCGGCGGGCAGCCAGGCCTGCGGCTCGGATGCCGCGCCAAGGGTGCGGTCCAGGTACGCCTTCAGCCGCTGCCAGGCGTCGGCGGCGGGCGCGGTCCTCACCTCGGGATCCTGGTCCACTCGGAGCCAGAAACCGTGATCGACATCGTCGTAGATGTGCAGGTCGTTCTCGATCCCGGCGGTGCGCAGCGCGGTCTCGAAGGCGGCCACCGATTCCGGCGACGGCCCGTTGTCGAGCGCGCCGAAGGTTCCGTAGACCTCGTGGTCCAACCGCGCGACCACCTCCGGGTCGTCCACCAGGCGGCCGTAGAAGATCGCGGTGGCCTCGTGATTGTCCCCGTCGAGACCGAACGAGAGCGCCACGCCGCCGCCGAAGCACCACCCCATCGCCCCGACCCGCCCCGTCACGTCGGAGCGCCCCTTCAGGTAGGCCACCGCCGCGTTGAGGTTGGCGATCATGGCGGGCTGATCGGCCTGCGCCTCGCGCACCAGCGCCATGTTCTCCTCCGGGTTGGATCCGGTGCGGCCCTGGAAGAGATCCGCCGCGAGGGTCACGTACCCTTCGGCGGCGAAATCGTCGGCGAGCTGGCGAACGCGGTCCTGGAGGCCGTTCCATTCGTGGATGATCACCAGGGCGGGGAAGGGCCCGGCGCCGTCCGGAACGGCCAGGTAGCCGGTGGTCTCGTCATCGCCATCGACGTAGTTGAGGTCGGCGCCCTCGAGCTCGCCGCCGTCGCCGACGATCGCCGCGGGCAGCTCAGGTTGGGTCGCCGGATCCGCTGCCGGGGCGTCCGGCGGTGCGGAATCGGCGCATCCCGCGGCCAGAGCGGCGAGGACGGCGATGGCAGTGAATCCGCGGCCGCGTGGGCATCGTCCATGAGCGCGTGGGAATCGGGGCATGGCGAGAGTCTCCGTTCTTCACTCGTGATCGCATGCGCAAGGCCGCAGACTCCTGACGACGCAGGCGCCGGCGCGAAGAGCGTCGCCCTCATCCCACAAACACACCCGCTCGCGTTGCCCGACCCGCCGCCTTCGCGCAATCATTAACCATACAGTCGGGGCGGCGGTGCCGCACTCGATCCTCCCGATCCGGCGACGAGATCCGCGCCGGGATTCTCGAACAGGAGCAAGGAATGACGACCTCATCATGGTCTCGCAGGCGCCGCGCCAGCTGCGTGGCCCTTCTGGCGGCGGCCGGCACAGCGACGGCCGCGCCTCCCGTCGCCGCGCAGCAGGACATGTCGGACGTGGTGATCCAGACCATCGAACTGGAGAGCGATCTGTACATGCTGGTGGGCCGTGGAGGCAACATCGGATTGTCGGTGGGAGAGGACGGCGCTTTCCTCATCGACGACCAGTACGCGCCCCTGACGGCGAAGATCCAGGCGGCGGTGGCGGAGGTATCCGACCATCCCGTGCGCTGGGTGCTGAACACCCACTGGCACGGGGACCACACGGGGGGCAACGAGAATCTGGGCGAGGCGGGCGCCATGATCGTGGCGCACGAGAACGTGTACCGGCGGATGAACCCGGCGGAGTTCGCGGACCTCGTCGGGCGCTCCGATCAGGCGCCGAGGGCGGCGCTGCCCGTGGTCACCTTCGATGACGGGGTGCGCTTTCACTGGAACGGGCGCCACATCGGCGTAACGCATATCGGGGAGGCGCACACCGATGGCGACGCGATCGTGCACTTCCCGCGCGCCGACGTCTTCCACATGGGCGACACCTTCTTCCGCGACCGCTATCCGTTCATCGACGTGAACAGCGGGGGCGGGGTGGACGGTGTGATCGCGGCTGCCGACTTCGTGCTGGATCAGGCGACCGACGACACGCGGATCATCCCGGGTCACGGCGACCTGGCGTCGGCGGCGGATCTGCGGGGCTATCGGGACATGCTTGCGACGGTGCGGGAGCGCGTGGCCGCGATGGCGGCGGACGGGCGCAGCGAGGACGAGGTCGTGGCGGCGGCGCCCACCTCGGATCTGGACGCGGTCTGGGGAGAGAACTCCGAGGGTTTCGTCCGGGCAGTCTACATCAGCGTGACGGGAGAGAACGAATGATTCGGCTTACGGCTGTGATTGCCGGTGCGGCGCTTGCCCTGGCGGCCCCCGCGCCACCCGCCCGCGCCCAGGACACCACGGTGGACGAGGTGCTGGCCCAGGTGCAGGACTCGATCATCCGGTTGCGGGAACACATCCACCAGTACCCCGAGCTCGGCAACCGCGAATTCAAGACGGCGGAGCTGGTCGCGAACCACCTGCGCGCGCTCGGCTTCGACGAGGTGCGGACCGGGATCGCGCACACCGGCGTCGTGGGGATCCTGCGCGGCGGGCTTCCCGGGCCCGTGGTGGCGGTGCGGGCCGACATGGACGCGCTGCCGGTGACCGAGGACACGCCGTACGCGTTCAAGTCGACCGAACGCACGACGTACCTGGGGCAGGATGTGGGGGTATCGCACGCGTGCGGGCACGACATACACGTCGCCGTGCAACTCGGGGTCGCGTCGATCCTGGCGTCCATGCGCGACGAGCTTCCCGGGACGGTCAAGTTCATCTTCCAGCCGGCCGAGGAGGGGCCGCCGCCGGGCGAAGAGGGCGGCGCCGACCTGATGGTGGCCGAGGGCGTGCTGGAGGATCCCGCGCCTAGCGCGATCTTCGGGCTGCATGCCTTCGCCGAGATGGAAGTGGGCAAGGTGGGGTTCACGTCCGGGCCGGCGCTGGCCGCCGTGGATCACTTCAAGATCCGGGTGATCGGGAAGCAGGCGCACGGCGCGGCGCCGCACCTGTCGGTCGATCCCGTGGTGATGGCCTCGCAGGCCGTGATGGCCTTCCAGACCATCCGCGCGCGCAACCTGCCGCCGCTCGAGCCCAGCGTGGTGACGGTGGGGATCGTGCGCGGCGGCACCCGGTTCAACATCATCCCGGATGTGGTCGAGATGGAGGGCACGGTGCGCACCTACAACCCCGACGTGCGCGATGCGGTGGAGCGGCGCATGGGCGAGATCCTGGCCGGGATCACGGCCGCGGGCGGCGGCACCTTCGAGCTGGACTACGACCGGGGGACGCCCGCGACGATCAACGACCCCGCGCTGGGCGAACAGATGCTCCCCACGCTGGAGCGGGTGGTGGGCGCGGACAACGTCGTCGACCTCGATCCCACGATGGGCGGCGAGGACTTCGCCTACTTCGCCAACGAGGTGCCGGGGTTCTTCTTCCGCCTCGGCCAGGTTCTGCCCGGCGGGACCTCGGGCGGCCACCACACGCCGGACTTCCAGGCCGACAACTCGTCGGTGCCCGTCGGAATACGCGCGATGACGAACCTGCTGCTGGACTACCTGAAGGCGGAGAGGCCGGCGATGGAGTAGGCAGGCGGGACCCCCGGGGTGCAGTATAAGCACCCTCGACATGTAATGTAAACATGACCAAATGTCATGTGTAGATTACATCATCGTCTAATACGCCGCTCGGTGCACCCCCGCGACCGCGCGCCCTGACGGGTCGATCGTCTCCGACAGGCTCCCGTCCCAGGCCAGGGCCTCGGGGGTCGAGCACGCGACGCTCGGGCCGCCAGGGACGCACGCTGCCGCCGAGGGGAGCGGGAAATGGGACTCGAAGATCCGCCGGTACAGATACGACTCCTTGTCCGTGGGCGGGTTCATGGGGAACCTGAAGTGGGCGCTGGCAAGCTTGCGGTCGCTGACGCTCCGCTCTGCATGCTCCTTCAACGAATCGATCCACGAATAGCCGACGCCGTCCGAGAACTGCTCCTTCTGCCGCCACAGGATTTCTGAAGGCAAGTAGTCGGCGAAGGCCTCTCGCAGGATCCGTTTCTCGATCCCGCCGTTCGGCATCTTCGCGGCGGGATCCATCGACATTGCCACGTCCAGGAACTCCTTGTCGAGGAAGGGCACCCGCGCCTCGACGCCCCAGGCGGCCATGGCCTTGTTGGCGCGCAGGCAGTCGAACTGATGCAGCCGGTCGATCTTCCGCACGGTCTCCTCGTGGAAGGCGCGCGAGTCCGGGGCGCGGTGGAAGTAGAGGTACCCGCCAAAGACCTCGTCGGCGCCTTCGCCTGACAGCACCATCTTGATGCCCAGCGTACGGATGCGCCGCGCCATCAGGTACATGGGCGTCGCCGCGCGCACGGTGGTTACGTCGAAGGTCTCCAGGTGGTGGATGACGTCGGACAGGGCGTCGATGCCCTCCTGCACCGTGAAGTGGAACTGGTGGTGCACGGTGCCGATGTGATCAGCCACCATCCGGGCGCTGGCCAGGTCCGGCGAGCCTTCGAGACCGATGCAGAACGAGTGGAGGCGGGGCCACCAGGCCTCGCTGCGGTCGTCGTCCTCCACGCGGCGGCGGGCGAAGCGCCGGGCGATCGCCGAGATGATCGACGAGTCGAGCCCGCCCGAGAGCAGCACGCCGTAGGGGACGTCCGACATGAGCTGGCGGTGGACCGCGGCTTCAAGCGCCTCGCGGATTCCTTCCGGCCCCGGATCGGTGGTGGCGGCTTCGTGGCGGCGCCAACTCCTGCTGTAATGGGGCCTCGGGGTGCCATCGGCCGAATCGAGCACGTGCCCGGGCGGAAACTCCGAGACCGTACGGCAGACGGGCATGAGCGCCTTCATCTCGGAGGCCGCGTAGAGCCGTCCCTCGTCGTCGTAGCCGGTGTAGAGCGGCACGATGCCGAGGTGGTCGCGCGCGATGATGTAGCGGTCCTGCTCGGTGTCGTAGAGGACGAAGGCGAAGATGCCGTTCAGGCGATCCACGAAGTCGCTGCCCTGTTCGGCGTAGAGGCCGAGGATGACCTCGCAGTCGCTGCGGGTGCGGGGGTGGAAGGCATCGCCGAGTTCCGACTCGAGGGCGCGGTGGTTGTAGATCTCCCCGTTTACCGCCAGGACATGGGTCCCGGCGGCGTTCTTCAGGGGTTGCGCGCCGTGCTCGACGTCGACGATGGCCAGGCGGTTGTGGGCCAGGAGGGCGCGTTCGGCGGCGTACACGCCGGACCAGTCGGGTCCGCGGTGCTGCTGGAGTCTGGAGAGCGCCAGCGCGCGCTCGCGCGGATACGGGGCGGCGGGATCGATTTCGAGGATGGCGAGAATGGAGCACATGCCGTTAACATATCGTCAAGTCGTCGCGCCGGTGTACCCACGCGATTCCTCCACCCGCCCGCATCATGAACGGCTCCCAATGAAACAGTCTCCGAGACCGCTGGTCCGCGCCGGATTCCTCTCCCTGCTGCTGGCTGGCGCATTTGTGGCCGCGCCCGCCGCGGCCCAGACGCTGGGGCCGGCGGATGGTCACGATCTGGCCCCCACGGATATCGGACGCGTCGCGGTTGGCACCGAGGCGCCGCTCTTCACTCTCGACTCCTTCGATCGCGGGGCTGTGGACCTCGCCGGCTTCCGGGGCGAGAAGAACGTCGTGCTGGTCTTCTACCGCGGACACTGGTGACCGTACTGCGCCAGTCAGCTCGTGGAGCTGAGAGCACTCCTTCCCGACGAACTCCAGGACGACACGGAGATCGTGACCGTATCGGTGGACGACACCGAAGGCATGCAGCTGATGATCGACCGCGTGGCTGCTGATGACGGCATGACGCCGGACTTTATCATGTTGTCGGATCCGGACCACCGGGTGATCGACCGCTACGGCCTCTTCAACGAGGATGCACCCCCGAACAGGCCGCTGCCGCACCCGGCGACCTATGTGATCGACAAGGAGGGGGTCGTCCGATACAGCTTCGTCGAGGTGGACTACCGCGTGAGGCCCACCAACGAGGACATCCTGGCGGTACTGATGACCTTGTAGGGTTCCGGGGCGTCGTTTCCCGGCGCTCCCGGGCGGACTACTGCGGCGACCCCCGGGCGGAATGCCGCCGCGGCCGGGAAACTGTCCCATCCAGCTATGGAAACGCCCCTGAGGACCGGGTAGAGTCTCTCTCGCTTGATCGCAGAGACGACTTACAATGACGGATTCCTCGGCAATGTTCACACGACGGTTGTGCTCCACAGGCCTGCGCAGGGCAATCTTCCGGCACCCTTCCGCATACCGGCGACTCGGTGCGACCGCAATTCTGGTGGTGGTTCCGGCCACCATCGGCATCGCGTCGTTCGCAGTCTCGGAATTGCCGCGCATGGGAAGAATCGCCGCGCGCCAGGAGCTGACCGATCTCGGGGGGTCGTACCTCGGTACGGAAGGGGTGGTCCTTCAAGCCACTCTCAACGACTGCGGGCCCGCGGCCCTGGCGAACCTGCTGCATGTTGTCGGCATTGATGCCCCGGCGCTCGACTCGCTGGCCATGCTTGCCGGCACTGGCCCGATCGGGACCAGGGCAAGCGGGCTCATACGGGCCGGCGCGTCCTTCGGGCTCCCGATGACTCTGGAGTGGATTGCTCCCGACCAGGTGGCCGCAACGCCGAGACCGTTCATTGCATGGGTCAACCGCAATCATTTCGTCACAGTGACGGACCTGAGTCCCGATGGGACCATCACGGTCATCGACCCGCGCGTGGGTCGCTACACGATCGGCGAACAGGATTTCAGATCCATCTGGTCCGGAGAAGCCCTGCTGCTGACCGGATAGGAGCCGGATCACCCGTGGTGAACTCCATCACGGGCTCAAGCACCATCGTTTTGGAGGAAAAAATGCTTCGATCAAACATGAGGGTTCTGACCCTCGCAATGTGTCTCGCGGTCCTGGGGATGAACACCGCCGTGCAGCCGGGCTCGTCCCCCGGGACTGCCGAACCGGCGGCAGCGGCAGAGGATGTTACCGGAAGTGGCTGGAAGGCATTTGCCGCCTGCGTGACATGTATCGCCGCCGGGATCGGCATCGTCGGCGGGGGCCCGGCCGTCATCGTTGCGGCGGCGTCGGCCCCAGGGTCTTCGATCGCTCTCGGGGCGTGCATCGCAGCGTGCGCAAGCATGTGACCATCGACCCCTGCAACCGGGAGAAAGAACGAACAATGAAAAGACAGTCAGTAGTAAGAACCATCGCCGGTATTCTGGCGCTGGCCGCCATTCCGGCCGCGGCCGTTGGTGGTCCAGTCTCAGCAGATTCCGCCTTGGCGACCCCGCTGGCCGCGATTGAGTCGGAAGCGGTCGTCGGAACGGGTCCCTGGGCGGCCAAGATCGTCTGCGCGGGATGTGCCGCTGTTGCAATCGCAGCGGGCGGGTCGTCAATAGTCGGTCTCATTGCGCTCGTAGGCGCACACGCCGCGGGCGCCGGGCTCTGCGCGGGCGTCTGCACCGTGGGTTTCTCGTAGGCGGTCGCGTCCGTCTTGACGGACCCCAAGACAATTCAGGAGGAAACATGATTTCAAGATTGAGTCGGGGAGTGCTGTGCCTGGTTACGGCGCTCTCGCTATCAAACGCCTTGTACCTCGGATACGGCCCGCCGGGGCCGGGTACAAGCGCACCTGTCGAGTACCAGGCAGAAACACGGACTGGTCCCGATGTGATCGGAGGCCAGGCAATCGACTGGGTGACCTGCGTCGTATCCGGCGCCGGTGCCTACTTCTTTCCGTTCATGGGAATCTTTGCAGCAGCGTCGTGCTACTCAGCCGTAGTGAAGACGTGGGGGTAACAAAAATGAAACAGCTTCTTGCATCAATGAACATTCGGCCTGCCTTGGCCACCTTGGCAGCTCTGTCCATCATCAACGCTTCACTTCTGGGACATCGCGAGTCGCTGCGGGGACACACTGCTCACGTCAGCGAGTCGGTACTCGTCCTCGATGCTGCGAATGTCACCGGAGGTCAGTCGGCTGACGAGGTCTATCTCTGTATTGGACTCGCCGGCCTCTCTCTTGTGATGCCTCTTGCGCTCTTCTTCGCGATTCCCGCATGCGGCAGCGTACTGCTGGGAACACTCGGCTAGCGGGGAGGTGACGATGCGTACCGCGATCTTTCACCGGGCTGTAGCCATCCGCCTGGCCGTGGCGATGTCATGCGCCGCGGTTCTCGGAGCGTCGGTGGCCCCCACCGACGATCTCGCCGTGCAGGAGGCGTGTCGGCAGACCGACGCGAACGATCCGTCCGGTGGCCAGTTGCTCGACCTCGTTGGGTCGGTGATACGGGTCACTGCATGGGTCGGATGCGTCACAAGCGGTCCCGCCTATCCCGGCCTTACCCTTTACATGCGCATGCTGGCATGCGCGTAGATGTGCCTCGCAAGCTTGCGGCCGTTCTCGTGGCTGTGAGTGCCGCGGCCGCCGCGCTGCTGCCCGTGCTGTTGGCGAATGGAAACCGGACCCAATCCGGCTTGCGCCAACCTCCCTGGCCGTTGCCTCCCCTGACCGTTGTGCAGGTCGGGGGAGGCCCTGGGAACCTGGAGGGACTGAAAGGGACCTCCGGGGTTCTGCTCTACGTGGATCGTGAGTGCGTGTACTGCAAGGCCGAGCTGAAGCAGTGGGAAGCTCTGGCCACCGAATCCGACTTTGCGGAGAGAGTCTGGGTGGTCATGTCGCCCACCTCGGCAATCGAGGAGGCACAATGGGTGCCCCGGCCTCTCCGTGCGCGAACGGTCCGGGATTCGGACGGAAGCGTCGGACGAACGCTGGGGGTCGTCGCGGTGCCCGCCGCCTTCTGGGTCGATGCGACGGACACGGTCCGCATCGTTGAGATCGGACAGAGCAGCAGGCGGAGGCTGATCAATAACATTCTGACCATTACAGGAGATGATTCGGGACAATGAATGAAATGGTGATCGACCGGACGCCCCAGCTTACAGGCTGGGCCCGGACCAAGCGCTTCCTCGCTCTCCTGGTGCCGGGCCTGGATGACATCAGGCAGCATGGGCCCGTCTTCCCTCCGCTGGTCGCAGGGTGGGTGTTCTCGGTTGTGGCTGCAGTCGCTTCGCGGCCGCTTCTCCTGCGCGCGATAGGGGGTGAGCAGCCTGCTACAGCGTCGACGATCCAGCTCGTGCTCGTGGTCGCGGCGCTGATTGCACCACTCTTGATGTTGCTCAAAGCCATGCTTCTGACTGCCGTAGGCTGGGCCGCCCTGACACTCGGTAACGTCGAGAGCCGGATCAGGCCGCTCTTCTCGGTGCTGCTGTACGGGGAGGCGATTCTGATGTTCCAGGGTGTGGCGGTTGTCCTGTTGGTGCACCTCACCACCGGAGGCGCCGTATCGTCGCCTCAGGACTTCCAGTTCCCCTTGGGCTTGGGAGCGATCGTGCCTCCCACAATGCCGGTCCTTTGGGCTGTGGCACAGTCCGTAACCCTGTTCCACCTGGCGTGGTTTTTCTTCTTGACCATGGCTTTCCGCCGTTGCGTTGGATTCGGTCGTGCCGGAGCGGTTGGTCTGGCCTCGCTCATGTGGGGAGCCGTGCTGCTGTTCTCGGCCATTCGTGCTCAGGTGACATTGTGAAACCGGGCGACATGAGTCCGGAGATCAGCCTCAGGCACCTCAGGGTCGACTACCCCGAATTCACCCTTGGCCCTCTTGATCTGGAATTTCAGCCAGGCGAGAGGGTCGCACTGGTCGGGGCAAACGGAGCCGGCAAAAGCACCCTCCTGAAGGCTGTCGCCGGGAGGATGAACGACTATCGAGGTACGGTAACCGTCGGGGGGACGGAAGTCCGATCAGGTCTGCCGGGGATCCGGGCCAGTATCGGATTCCTGCCGGAGCGTCTGCTGGGGTTCGGGTGGCTGACCGTTGGCGAGCACCTCCGATTCCTTTCCAGCTTCTACCCCACCTGGGATGATGGACACGCGACCGCGCTTGCGGACCGCCTTGGGCTGCCACTGAATTCCAAGGTCGGGACTCTGTCGAAGGGGATGGCCGTCAAGCTCTCCCTTGTCGCTGCCGAGGCTTTCCGTCCGCCGGTCCTCGTCCTTGACGAGCCCACGTCGTCGATCGATCCCGTGATGCGCGGCGAGCTCTTGCAGGTGATCAACGAATCCGCCCCTGCGGGCGGGCACCGTCTCGTCCTCTACTCCACCCATATCCTCGAGGATGTCGAGCACTTCGCCGATCGGGTGGTCCTCTTGAGGGACGGTCGCGTGGTGGCCGACATGTCGGCTGCGGAGGTGGGTGGGCGCGACTCCACGACGCCGATGTCCACAAACCTCTACACTCTGCTGAGATCCACAGATGAATAGACGCGATTTCGAGTGGCCTGCCATCAGAAGTCTGCTGGGGCTGGAATTCCGGCGGGTGCGCAAGCAAGTGCTCCACACATTGGGGGGGTCACTTGCGGTGGTCACGGTCATGGTGCTGGCAGACTTCGGCTCGAGTGCCGCGCTTGTACTTCTGGGCGCCATCGGATTCAGCTTCGCATTGATGGGTCCGATGCATGTCATGAAGGACAAGTTGGATGGCACAATGGAGTTCCTCGCGGGGCTACCGGCTAGTCCTGCGAGTCTCGCGGCTGCGCGTTGCGCGGCGGCCAGCGCGTTGACGGCTCTGGGTGCGTTCTTCGTGACTGCCGCGTGCGGCATTGCACTCCCGCCGATCCTCGATGTCCCGGCGATTCGGGTCGTGGCCGTCGCCTACCCGCTCTCGTGGTTCAGCGCGTCAGCCGCTTCGTGGCTGCTCATGGGGTTGATGGCGCGCTTCACGATCACGCGACTGGCAAGCATGGGTTTCGCTGTCCCCTTTGTCGTGCTCATCGGAGCCCTGTGGGTGTTCGATGCGCTGTTTGGGAACCCGTTTGACCTCATCACCGACCTCATCGCTCGAGATTCGGGGCTTTCGATATTGATATTGGCCGTCCTGCTGCTGAGCACCATCGTCATGGCGGTTTCGTACCTGCTGACCCGTGAAGGAATTGCGCGCTATCGGCCGGAGCCGGACAAGGTGGACTGGTAGCGGGTCGCGCAATCATCCACGGCCGCTGCCTGGCCATGCTCGCTGTCGCCGCGTGCGGCGTGCTTCGAGTCGCAGGTTGCAACCGTTGGCAGGAAAGCCTTGTGCCCGTTGTTACATTGGTGGAAAGCGTTTGATATCCACGATGCGGACGGAGCCATGTCGCCAACCAACGCAGGTGTGCCATGAGCCTGGTCGAATCCGTACTCGAAGACGTCTCGTTCGACCTGGGCTGGAGCCTGATTGAGAGGTTCTCCGTCCTCGTTCGCGAGTCGGGTTCGGCGGACGAGCGGGCTGCCGCGCACTTCATCGTCTCGCGCCTCGACGCGCTGGGAATTCCCTACGATCTCCACCAGCCGAAGCTCTATCTCTCCGTGCCCCGCAGCGGCGCGGTCGAGGTCGCGGGCGACACGATGGTCGGGAAACCGCCCTCGTTTTCGGCTTCGACCCCCTCGAAAGGACTGACCGGAGAGCCCGTTCACATCCCGGCGACCACCGTCCGCGGCGGGTCGGACCTGTTCAAATCGGTCGTCGAGGGAGAAATCCCGGATCTGCGGGGCAAGGTGGTGGTGACCGAGGGGCTTGCCATGCCGGTCACCGTGGCGCGATTCGAGGCAGCCGGGGCGGCCGGACAGATCTACATCAATCCAGGCAGCCGTGTGCACTGGGGGATCTGCACCTCCATCTGGGGAGCGCCGGACGAGTCGCAACTCGGGCAGAAGCCTTCCACCCCGGTCGTGGCGATCAACCGAACCGGCGGAGACCGGTTGATCCAGGCCATCGAAGACGGGGCCGATTCCGTGACCTTGCATACCGAGCTGACGGAAGGCTGGTTCACCTGCCCCCTGCCGGTCGCCCGCATCGATGGCGAGAGCGACGAATTCGTTCTGGTCCACGGGCACTACGATTCCTGGGACATCGGGATCGGGGACAACGCTGTCGGCGATGCGACACTCCTCGAACTCGCCCGCATCTTCCACGAACACAGCGAGGGCATGCGCCGATCATTGCGGGTGGCATGGTGGCCCGCGCACTCCACCGGCAGATACGGTGGATCGACCTGGTATGCCGATAACGCGGGCCTTGACCTGCACAGCAAGTGCGTCGCCGCCGTCAACATCGATTCGCCGGGGTGCTGGCGCGCCACCCAATACGACGAGGTCGCGTGGATGGCCGAGACCGAGGACGTGTGCCGTTCCTCGATCAAGAGCGTGGCCGGGATCGAGCCGGGACGCCAGCGTCCGCTCAGGGCCGGTGACTACTCCTTCAACCAGTTGGGCATCAGCTCGTTCTTCATGCTCCTGTCGAACATTCCCGCCGAGGAACGGGAGCGCCGCGGCTTCTATCCGGTTGGAGGCTGTGGAGGCAACATTGCCTGGCATACGGAAAAGGACAGGATCGAAGTCGCCGACCGTGCCAACCTCGAGCGAGATCTTCGCGTGTACCTGACCGCGATCAGCGAATTCATCTCTGCCGATGTCCTTCCGCTGGATTACCGCAAGACGGCGGCGGAACTGGATGAGGCGCTGGCCGACTACGAAACCAAGGCCTTCAAGCGATTCGATCTGAGTGCAATCCGGAAATCGCTGGATGCCGTCACTCTCAGGCTCAATTATCTCTACACGAAGATCGAGGCCGGAGAGGTCCCACCCGAAGTCGCCAACGATCTGCTATTGAGACTCGGCCGCATCCTCGTGCCCCTGGGGTACGCCGAGAAGCCGCGTTTCGAGCACGATCCGGCCACGCCGCGCGTCCCGATCCCCAGGCTCGCCAAGCTGCACGAGTTGGAGTCGATGGACGAAGAGACTTCGGAGCGTCTTCCATTCGTCCTGACCGAGCTTCGTCGGCAGGCGAACGAGGTGGCCCAGCAGCTTACCGAAGCGATCTGGCTGCTCGACCTCAAGGTGCCCATGCCGAAGCCGGACCCCCCCAAGGGCAAGCGCGCAAAGAAGAAGAAGAAGCCGAAGAAGAAGAAGTAGTAGCTTTCCGCGGATATCGGCGCTCGGGGGAGGTCGATCCGGACGATTCGACGGGCGATGGCGCCTCCGCCCTCCGTTGGTCAGATCAGCGCGGCGTTCAGCTGCTTGCGAGGCGTGGGGTAGGCCGTGACCGAGGGCGACAGGCCCGCCACCACCATCGTTTCCGCCAGCTTCAGCGATGCAACGACGGGATTGACCACGGGCGCGCCCAGATGCTGTTGAAGGTCACGGGCCACATCCAGGAATCCCATCGTCATGCAGCCGAGGACGAGTGCGTCTGCTCCGCCGCGGATCAGTTCACGTCCAGCCTGCTCCAGCTCGGCCACCACCTCGTCGCGGCGGCGGCGCAGTTCCAGCACGGGGACGTCCACCGCGCGCACCTCGGTGAGGAACGCGTCCAGCCCATGCGCGCGCATCTGGCGCCGCACGGCGGGAACCACCTCATCCACCACGGTCAGCACCGCGAAACGCGAACCCAACTGCGCCGCCAGGTGGCCACTCGCCTGGCCCGGCCCCACCACGGGAATGCTCGTAACCTCCCTCGCACCGCTCAGCCCCGGGTCGCCGAAGCAGCCGACGATGATGGCGCTCGCACCCTCGGCCTCGAGCCTGGGCGCGGCGTCGAGCAGCCCCGGGACGGACAGGTACTCCTCCGCCGACGATTCGATGGACGGCGGCCCGGTTTCGCAGTCGCGCACCGAGACGGTTGTGCCGGGCGCCGCGTGGCGTTCCAGGTATTCCTGCCGCCGCGTCAGTTCATGGCGTCCCATCGGGCCGCGCGACAGCGGGCCGGGGATCAGGTAGGTCACGTGCATGTCGGTCTCCCGGTTATCGACTCCGTGCGCCCGCAGGTGGGCAGCCGGAGCGGGCCCCCACCACCGGAGCGGGGGCAACCTTGTCCAACAGGTAGATTAGTGTCAGCCTTACTAGTTCGGCATCCTTCGAGAAACCTGGCAGGACGAGGAATGAGGTACATGAGAGACGTGTTTTGTCGTGCGGCGCTGTTGTTTGCGAGCCTTGGCATGCTCACCGGATCACTGCAGGCGCAGGGATTCGCGTCGAGCGTTGTGGTTGCCGGAGACGAAGTTCTGGTGGCCGAACCCCGCGCCGGCGGGGCCGATGGCGGGATCGTGTACGTCTACACGCGCAGCGCCGATGGGTGGGTCGAGGGAACGAGGCTCATTCACCCGGAGCCATCCGCGGAGAACGGATTCGGCATGACTCTGGCGCTGTCCGGAGATCGACTTCTGGTGACTGCCGTCAACATGGGGTCGCCGGAGGCTGGAGGAGTCTACTCCTACTCCAGGACCGCCGAGGGATGGAGCCATGACGGCCGCATTGTCCCGGAGGGCCTTCCCGAGGGGATGCTCTTCGGGATGTCCATGGCGATCGACGGGGATGTCGCGGCGATCGGCGCGCTGTCCCGATCGGGATCGAGCGCCGTGCTCGTCTTCCGAAATGTCGACGGCAACTGGGTCCAGGACGCAATGCTCGAGGATCCCACCGGCGAGGAGAGAACCGGCTTCGGGAACTCGATTGCCGTTTCGGGCGGCACGCTGGTGGTCGGCGCCCCGCTCACCGGATCACAGGCGGGGATCGCCTACCTGTATGCGCAGGGGCAGGATGGATGGAGCGCGTCGGGAGAACTGGCGGTTTCCGATGGAGAGGGTGCGTTCTTCGGCACCTCGGCGATGTTTTTGGGAGACCGCCTCCTGGTCGGCGCCGGGAGCCCGTTCGGACAGCCCGGCAGTGTGGTGACCTTCACCCAGCAGGACGGCGAATGGACGGAGACCGGCCGCCTCGCAGCGTTCGACGGCGGCGCAAGCGACGGATTCGGCTCGACGATGGCAACGGACGGCCAAACGCTGTGGGTCGGCGCGCCAGGAGCCAACGAGCGCCGGGGCGGCATCTACGAGTTCGTCATGGATGATGCCGGCGACTGGACATCGGTCAACAGAATCACGGCCCCGCAGCCGGAAGCCGGCGACTGGATGGGGACCGTCGTGGCGCAGGGCGGCGACGTGCTGGTTTCGGGAATGCCCCGGGACGACTATGGCCTCGGCACGGCCCTGATCTTCGACCGCGAAGGAGACGGCTGGACGACCGGCCAATCCATCCTCATGGAGGTCGAGGGCTACGACCCCGTTCTCGGTGAGCAACTGGACTGCGCCGAGGGCGCGGCGGCCGTCTTCGGGTGCAGCGATGTCGATCTCGTGTCATTCGTGCCGGTCGAGGATCTGGGCGGCGCCCGCGGCGTGCGCGTCAACGACGTGTGGGGCTGGACGGACACCGAGACCAACCGTGACTACGCCATCGTGGGGCGCATGGACGGCACGTCGTTCGTCGACGTCACCGATCCCGTCAACCCCGTCGTGGTCGGCAACCTCCCCAAGACCGAATCGTCTCCCGGGAGCGCCTGGCGCGACATGAAGGTCTACAACGACCACGTCTACATCGTCGCCGACGGCGCCGCCGACCACGGCATGCAGGTCTTCGACCTCACCCGGCTGCGCGACTTCTCCGGGACGATGCTCGACCTCGACGTGGACGTCCACTACGACCTGCTCCACAGCGTCCACAACATCGTGATCAACGAAGAGACCGGCTTCGCCTACGCCGTCGGAAGCAGCGGCGGCGGCGACACCTGCGGCGGCGGCCTCCACATGATCGACATCCGGGAGCCGAAGAACCCGACCTTCGCCGGCTGTTTCGCCCACCCGAACACCGGGCGCCGCGGCACCGGCTACTCGCACGACGCCCAGTGCGTCATCTACAACGGTCCCGACGAGGAGCACGCGGGCAAGGAGATCTGCTTCGGCTCCAACGAGACCGCGCTCAGCGTCGCCGACGTCACCGACAAGGAAAACCCGGTCGTCCTCGGATTGGCGGGCTATCCCAACGTCGCCTACACCCACCAGGGATGGCTCACGGAAGACCAGTCCCATTTCTACATGAACGACGAGCTGGACGAAGTGCAGGGCCTCGCGCAGAACACCCGGACGCTGATCTTCGACGTCGCGGACCTGGACGAGCCGATACTGCTCAAGGAGCACTTCTCGGAGAACACGTCGAGCGATCACAACCTCTACATCAGGGGCAACCTGATGTACCAGTCCAACTACAACAGCGGGCTGCGCGTGTTCGACATTACCGACGTGGAGAATCCCCGCGAGGTGGCCTTCTTCGACACGGTTCCGGGAGACGACTTCCCCTCGATGGACGGATCGTGGAGCAACTATCCGTTCTTCGCGTCGGGCATCGTGGTCGTCACTTCGGGCCGCCAGGGGCTGTTCCTGGTGAAGAAGCGGGACCGGACCCCGGTTTCGTAGGGGGGTGTTCCGCTCGATGGGAGGATTCGAGATGCGCGAACAAGGTGGGTTGCGCTGCGGGAGCGCAATTGGGATGAACAAAGCGCGAAGTGAGTGTCGCGACACGCCATCACGCGTCGCCGGGTCGCAGATCGCGGCGCGCCGCGCCCGCGCAGCTGCGCGGAGCACCACCATCTTCGCACTGCTCGCAAGCCTCGCATGGCTGCCGGGCGGCGGCCCGACCGCGGCCGCCGCGCAATCGCCCGGCGCCGGCGAGCGCGTCTACGTGGCCAACCAGGCCGCCGCCAGCGTCTCCATCATCGACGCCGGCTCGGGCGAGGTTATCCGCACGATCGATATGACCGCCCTCGGCTTCGATCCCAACTGCCGCCCGCACGACACGGCGGTGGATCCCGACGGGCGCCACTGGTACGTGTCGCTGATCGGGGGCGGCAACGTTCTCCGCTTCAACGCGGACGGCGACCTCGTGGGGCGGGCGCCCTTCGAGACCCCGGGACTGCTGACCGTCGACCCGGCCACCGACATGCTGTACGTGGGACGCTCGATGATGGCGGTGAACCCGCCGCAGCGCATCGGCGCGATCGTCCGCGACGACATGAGCGTGGAAGAGCTGGACGTATTCTTCCCGCGCCCCCACGCCCTCGCCATCGACCCCGATGCCAACCGCATCTTCGCGGCCTCGCTGGTCGAGAACCGCGTCGCACTCGTGGACGGCGGCTCCGGCGACATCGAGCTCGCCGACGTGGAGGGACCCGCGCACACCTTCGTGCAGTTCGCGCTGTCCCCCGACCGGCGCCACCTCGTCGCCACCGCGCAGCTTACCGGAAAGCTCCTGGTCTTCGACGCCGCGTCGCCGGACCTCGAGCTGCTCACCGAGGTCGACGTCGGGACGCAGCCGTGGCACCCCGTGTTCGCGCCTGACGGCTCCCGCGTCTACTTCGGCGCCAAGGACGACGACGCCATCGTCGAGGTCGAGACCGAGGGGTGGACCGTGACGCGCCGCGCGACCGGCCCCGGGATCGTCGAGCCCCACGGCAGCGCGATCACCGCGGACGGCCGCTACCTCTTCGTGTCGAACCGCAACCAGAAGGGGACGTACACGCCGCAGCGCGAAGTCGCCGACAACGCCGAAGTGGGCACGGTGGTCAAGATCGACACGGAGACCTTCGAGGTCGTGCAGATCATCGAGGTCGGGGCCTACGCGGCCGGCATCTCCATAGGTCCCGCAGGGTAGCGGCCGGTGGATAGATCCCGCGTGGCACCGAGGTCGGCGAGGCCGCCGGGGCGCGGCATGAAGACGCAACGCACTCGCACCGCCCGCGCGCATCGACGCGGAACGGTGGCGGTTGCGGCCGTGGCAATGGCCAGCGCCGCTGCGATGGCGGCGTGCGCCACGGCCCAGAACGGCGCCGAAGCGAATGCCGCAGGCGCACCCGGGTGGGAACGCGTTGTGTTCGGGATCGAGGTCGTCGACGAGGCCGGGGATCCTCTCGACCACCCCTTCCTCGGCGGCTTCAACCTGCCTCGGCCACAGCTCGCGGACGCGGACGGGGACGGCGATCTCGACCTGTTCATCCAGGAGCTTTCCGACCGGGTGATGTATTTCCGCAACGTCGCCGAAGGGCCCGGGAGCGAGTATCGGTGGATCACCGACACCTACGAGAACCTGTCGGTGGGGGAGTGGTTCCGGTTCGTCGACGTGGATCTGGACGGCGATCTGGATCTGCTTGCCGAGGAGCCCTTCAGCTACATCCGCTACTACCGCAACGACGGTGGATCGGGGCCGGCGCAGTACGTGCTCGCGACGGATACGATCAGGGACGTGAACGGCGAGGCCGTGTTTTCGGACCGCCAGAATATCCCGAATGCGGCCGACATCGATTGCGACGGCTTCATCGACCTGCTGATCGGGCGGCTCACGGGGACGATCACGCGGTACGAGGCCGAGACCGTGGACGAGAACGGCGTGCCGCGCTTCGAGCACATCACCGATTCGTTCGAGGACATCGAGATCATCGGCGCCATGCAGGGGAGCCTCCACGGCGCCAACACGATGGCGCTCGAGGACTTCGACCAGGACGGGGACCACGACCTCTTCTGGGGCGACTTCTTCGAGCCCGGCCTCCTGCTGATCGAGAACACCGGCACCTGCCAACGCCCCGTGCTGCGGGGAACGCCGCGCCCGTGGCCGCTGGGCGATCCGGTCGCCACGTCGGGCTACAACGCCCCCGCGCTGGGCGACGTGGACCGGGACGGCGACATGGACCTCACGATGGGCGTCCTGGGCGGCGCCTTCAACCCGAACCGCACCAGCGTCGAGAACCTGTACCAGTTCGAGCAGGGCGGGGCGGAGGACTTCAGCGTCGCGACCACGCGGCTGATCCGCATGGTCGATGTGGGCGCCGAGTCGTTTCCCGCCTTCTCGGATCTGGACGGCGACGGCGACCTCGACCTCCTCCTCTCGAACAAGATCGAGACCGACAACACGCGCACGGGCGGCCTCTACCTGTACGAGAACACGGGCTCCGCCACAGCGCCCGCCTTCGCGGCCCGGGGGCCGGTGCCGGGGCTGCCCGACGCCTACCACTACGCGCCGGCGTTCGGCGACCTCGACGGCGACGGCGACGACGACGTCATCCTCGGCGAATGGCGCGACGTGGTCGCCTACTACCGGAACGACCGCGACCCCAGCGACACCGGCGGCGGGGCGATGCCCCAGTGGACGCTGGTGGACTCGGCCGCCGCCACCCTCACCCGGGGCCGCAACACGACCCCGGCGCTGGGCGACCTGGACGGCGACGGCGACCTGGACCTTCTCCTCGGCGAGTCGTCCGGCGCGCTGAACTACTATCGCAACGTGGGCACGCGCCAGCACCCCGACTTCGAGCTGGTGTCGGACGAGTTCCAGGACATCGACGCGGGCCGGCGCAGCATCCCGGCTCTCGTGGACTGGGACGGCGACGGCGATCTGGATCTGGCCCTCGGGTCGGAGGGATCGGGGATCCGGATCTATCTGAACGAGGGCTCGCGCTCCGAGCCGATCTTCGTGGAGACCGATCCCTTCCCGCTTCCCGTCCCGAATTTTGCAGCGCCCAACTTCACCGACCTGGACGGCGACGGGGATGTGGACCTGGTGTCGGGGGGTGTAGGCGGGGGGCTTACGGTGTATCGAAAGGGAGGCGGCGGATGAATCTCGCGGACGTTCAGGCGGTTATCGACAGCGCGAAGGTGCGCGACGAAGGGGGACTCGAGGAGTTCATCCGCGGGATCGCGCCGGAAGCGAGCGAGGAGGACGTTGCAGACGCGGCGTCGGTCGCGGTCGAGGTGGTGGAAACCGTGCCGCTGGTGCTGGCCCGGGCCGCGCAGGCTGCCGAGCAGCGTGGTCTGAAGGTTGTGGTGATGCCGCTGCTGGAGCACGCGGCCGACTACTTCATCAACCCCATCGACCTCATCCCCGAGATGACCCAGGGCATGGCCGGGCTCCTCGACGACACCTATCTTGCCCTGCGAATTCTGGAAAACCTGAACCGGGGTGCGGACCCGCTGTTCGACGCCGACTTCAAGGAGCCTCTGCGGTTTCTGAGGCGGCTGGTGGGGCGGAAGATCACCAGAAAGCTGGATGCGGCGTCGATCTTTGCGCTCCAGGATGTATCGACGCAGGTTAGCCGCGCCTGGACGGAGATGGGGCGGCCGTCCTAGGCGCGGCACATGCCGGCTCGGTGGCCGACGCGACTGCAGCGAGGAGAAACGATCCGGGTGCGCCCGTCGTAGGAACGCGAAAAACGGGGGCCAGGCTCCCGGGAAAGGACAGTAGAAAATGATTGTGGAAGCCATTGCAGGCGCCATCGGTGTCTTCGGACATATGAAGACCAAGGACTTCGTTGGGCGGAAGCTCAAGTACACGAAGATCGCAGAGAAGCCCGCGACGGGCATGGGCGTGGCCACTGGCGCCGCGACCACCATCGCCGTGGCCGCGCTGCCGATCATCACTTTCCTGCCGGCGGTGCTGGTGGGCGTAGGCGTGGGCACCGGGGTTGCAATGGGCATCAAGAAGGCGCGGCGGGGATAGCACCGCACCCGGTGAAATACGACAAGCGACTCGTCCGCTCGTGGGTGCTGTACGACTTCGCGAATTCGATCTACCCCGCCGTCGTCACGACGGCAGTCTTTCCGCTCTTCTATGTCAACGTCATCGTCGCCGACGGCGGGGGCCTGGGAGAGCTCTGGTGGGGCTGGGCGGTGTCGCTCTCCGCACTGGTGGTGGCGTTCACCTCGCCGCTGCTCGGCGCGATCGCGGACCGCAGCGGCACGCGCAAGAAGTTCTTTGCCAGCTATGTAGCGGTCTGCCTGCTCGGCGTGTCGCTGATGTCGACGCTGCAGCCCGGGATGGTCGTCGCCGGATTCCTCTTCTTCGTGATCGCCAACGTGGGATTCGAGAGCGCGCTCGTCTTCTACAACGCCTATCTTCCCGACATCGCGCCCGCCGAACGGCTGGGAGAGGTGTCGGGCAAGGGATTCGGCTGGGGATACCTCGGGTCGGCGCTGGGTCTCATCCTGGTGCTTCCCTTCGGCATGAGCGGACAATATCCGTTCGTGTGGCTCACGGTCGTCGCCTTCTTCATTCTCTTCTCGATTCCGGCGTTCCGGACACTTCCGCGCGACGCGCCGGGCCAGATGCGCGTGGGCCAGGCCGCCGCCTGGGGAATGGCCAACCTGAAGAAGATCGCGGCCGAGGTATGGCAGGTGCCGGAACTGCGGAAGTTCCTGTTCGCGTACTTCTTCTACATCGACGGGGTGCTGACCATCATCGCGATGGCCGGCGTGATCGCGGGAGTGACGTTCGGCTTCACGACCCAGGGAGTGATCATCCTCTTCCTGATCGTGCAGTTCTCGGCGCTGATCGGGGCGCTCGCAATGGCGAAGCCGACCGATCGCCTGGGGCCGAAGAAGGTACTGACGTGGGTGCTGTTGCTGTGGGTGTCAGCGGGCATCGCCGCGTACTTCATCCAGAGTCAGACCGCCTTCTACGTGCTGGCGATGGTCGCCGGCATCGGTCTCGGAACGGCGCAATCCGCCAGCCGGGCGTTCGTGGCGTCGCTGATCCCCGATGGCAGGGAGGCGCAGATTTTCGGATTCTACGCGCTTTGCGGAAAGTCGTCCTCGGTGATCGGCCCGCTGCTCTTCGGCGGCGTCACCTACCTGGCGGGCGGCAATCAGCGGCCCGGGTTCCTGGTGTTGACCGCGCTCTTCGTGATCGGGCTCGTCCTGTTGCAGCGGGTGCGGGACCCCAGGGCGGCGGTCCAGGCCGTTCCAGAATAGACGCACCGGATCCTCCCGGCACTCGACGGGGTCCCCCGAAAGGGGGACGGCAGCTCCCCGCATCCTCGATAGTATTCGACTCGACTCACGCGAGGCGGAGGAGGATTCGTGCAGCATCGAGCCATTGGCAAGCAAGTTGTTGTGGCGTTGGCAGCCTTGTCGGCGTCGACGGCCAGTCCGTTGCCGGCACAGGATGTTGGCGATCCCTCGTTGTCCGTCTTTCCCGTCCTCGGCATTTCGGATCGCATCCGCGTTTCGGTTGATGGCACCAGGATCGTTGGCGAGGTTGCCAGCGCAACCGGCGAAGGATTCGAATTCGTGCAGGGAGGGATACGCCGCTCCTTCGCCTTCCGCGAGATCGACGACCTGGAGCGGAGCCTTGGGGTGCGGCCTATAGGGCCCTGGGTTCCTCTGTTGCCGGGATTCTTTGCTGGAAACCTCGTCAAGGCCGCCATTGACGGGTGTTTGGACGAGGATCTGGACTGCCTCGGCGGCAAGGAGATACTGCTTTGGGGGGGCGGGGGCGGCCTGTTGGGCGCAGGTGCAGGTTACCTGATCAAGCGAGAGGTCTGGGAATCCATCCTGCCGGGTGGTGACAGAGTCGCTTTCACCGCCGCCTTCGCGCCGCACTCCGGCAGGGACGGACGCCGCGCGTTGTCCCTGCGAGGGCGGATCGAGTTCTGATCATGAAGCCGGTACACACGTGCGCCGCGTTGGTTTGGACCACCGTCCTGCTGTTCGTCCCGTTCGCTTCCGCCGTTGCGCAGCACCCCGGTGACCGGGTCCGCGTGGTCGTTGCTGGCGACACACTGACGGGGGATGTCACCGAAACCAGTGAAACGGGACTCACGATCACTCTGTGGTCCGGGATTCTGTCCGGATACGCGGGAGAGCGGGAGTTCACATACGGACAGATCGAAACGCTCGAAGTGAGGACGTGCTGCCAGGATTACCTGGGACTGGCCGCGGTTGGCGGCGGGCTGCTCCTGGGGCTGGGAGTCGGAAACGAGATCGGCAAGACCTGCACGGAGGTCCATCTTCTCTTCGCTGTTTCCGAGACCTGCGTCAGCTCGGGCAACAATGCGTTGTGGGGAGGGGCCATCGGCGGAGCGATCGGCCTGGTGGCGGCACTGACGGTCCTCAGGGAAGGATGGGAGACCATCCAGCCCGGGGCTCGGGGAGGTCCGTCCGTGGCTCCGCTGGTAGGCATCCACCACGAGGATGGACGTGCCGCAGTGATTCTGGGGACGCGGGTTCGCTTCTAAAATGATATTCAGGAATGCCGCCGGAACCGCCATCGCCATCATCGCCGGCTTCGGCCTTGCCACCGCTGCCTCGCTGGCCGCCCAGGATGCAGGCAATCGCGTGCGCGTCACCATCGGCGGAGACGTATTGACGGGTGACGTCCTCGATACGAGCGATAACGGCTTCACGCTGATTCTTTCGCAGGAGGAGCTCAGGGAGATCTCCAACATCGAAGTCGAGAAGCTGGAGGTCAGGACGTGCTGCATGGACCACGCTTTGGCGTACTCGACTCTGGCCGGCGTGCTCGTCGGGGGCCTGCTGGGTGCTTACGCGGGCGAGGGCGTGGTATGCACGGAAACCTCGTTCCTGCTCGCCAGGGACGAGAGATGTGAAATACAGGGCACCGCTTTCTGGTGGGGGATCCTCGGAGGTGCCGCGGCTGGCTTCGTAGCGGGAAAGGCGGCCTTCCGAGAGAAATGGGAGGCCATATCGATTCGAGACGGGAGTGGTCCGACTCTTGCTCCCCTGGTCGACTTCGGTTCCGCCGTACACGCGAATGGCACCCTGATTCTGGGGGCGCGAATTCACTTCTAGCGAGAATCCCGTGGGAACGAGAATCCCGTGGAAAGGGGACGACTGACAATGTCGCATCGAGGGAAGTATCCAATGCCGGGTCCACACTCTCTCTGGCTGCTCTTCGTGTTGGCCGTGTCCACGTCCGGAAGCCAACTGCAAGCCCAGCAAGTCGGCGACCGCGTCCGCGTATTCGCCTCAGGGGCCACGTATGTCGGCCAGGTGACCGCGGTGAGCGATGACCGCCTGGAGATCTCTGACGGCACGAGGCAGTGGTCCATAGCCTTTTCCGGCATGAGCCTGCTGGAACTGAGCACCGGGACCCAGTCCCACTGGCGCGAGGGGTTGCTCTACGGGGCCAAAGTCGGGGCTTACGGGGGAGCAGTCATCGGCGGCGTGATGGGCAGCATCTGCCTCCTTTTCACCCCGGAATCCTTCGATGAGGGATGCTACGAGTTCACTTTCAAGTTGATGCTTGTTACTGGAGCGGGCCTGGCTACGGTCGGAGGTTTGGCCGGTATGGGAATAGGGTCCTTCATCAAGACCGACACGTGGACCCCCATCCCGTTTAGTGACAAGAAGATCGAGTACGCTCCAACGATTCGGCCGCGGCTCGGCCCGGATGGTGGTCTCGGACTCTCGTTCGGCGTGCGCATTCGGTTCTGATCGCCGCCGCCCCCCCCGCCTCGCAGGTCCCGGTGCTCGGGCGGCCTTGTCCACGGAATGCTAGATTCCTGCGCGCCCCGGCGTGTGGGGCGGCAGGACCGATTCCAGCATGTGAACCGATGAACGGATAATGGATATGAACGCAACACAGCGTCGCACCGCAGTGCGCGAGCGCTATGCAAGGGCCGTGACGACCGGCGATGGATGCTGCGGCCCGTCGGATTGCGGCACTTCGGCGGCCGACACCGCCGCAACCGCCACCGCCGCCCCCACGACCGCAGACCAGATCGGCTGTGCCGTAGGCTACGACGAGACCGAGTTGAGCAGCGTTCCCGAGGGCGCCAACCTCGGGCTGGGGTGCGGCAACCCGGTCGCGCTGGCCTCGCTGGCGGCGGGAGAGACCGTTGTCGACCTGGGGTCCGGCGCCGGGTTCGACTGTTTTCTCGCAGCCGAGCGGGTTGGGCCGGAGGGCCGGGTCATCGGTGTGGACATGACGCCCGAAATGCTGGAACGCGCTCGCGAGAACGCCCGCAAGGGCGGGTACGCGAATGTCGAGTTTCGCCTGGGCGAGATCGAAGCGCTGCCGGTACCCGACTCAAGCGTCGACGTGGTCATCTCCAACTGCGTGTTGAACCTCTCGGGGGACCGGCCGCGTGTTCTCGCCGAAGTGAGGCGCGTGCTGAAGCCGGGCGGTCGGGTCATGATCTCGGACCTGGTGTCGGATCGGCCCGTGCCGGACTTCGTGGCCGCGTCGAAGGAATCGCTGGTCGCATGCCTCCCGGTTCCGGTGCGCGAGTACGAGGAGGACCTTGCCGCTGCCGGACTGGCCGAAATCAGTGTAGAGCCAAGGCAGCGCTACCCGGCGGACATCCTGGGCGATCCTCAGGTGCAGGCCGTGATTCGGCGAAATCCGGTGAGGGAGCAGGAGGTGCGGGACTTCGTCGAGTCGATCCACGGGGGGACGATCCAGGCGGTGAAGCCGAGGATTCGGCGCTGACTTGGCGTCGTCCGGCGCTTCCTGGAATCGCCCCTTCACGAGCCGCGCATCATTTTTTGTTGCGCGCTCTCGTGGCCGCCTGCTAGCTTGACCATATGACACAAGCCGTCGAGGTCACCGTGGGAACACCCGACCGCCGCTCTGCCAGAGCCCGAAGCCACTTGGAGATGATCCGGGCGGTGGTGCACTCCGACCGGGCGATGGCAGAAATCCTTGGGGTCTCATCGTCACAGGTTTCGCGTTGGCGGAGCGGTCAGCGCCCGGACCGGGATAACGCCGACCGTCTCGCGGGACTGGCGCTGGTCGTCGAGATGCTGTTGCGCTGGCTTGAATCCGATGTCGTGGAGGAGTGGCTTACCGGAGCGAACGCTCACCTGGATGGTGCGACACCGGCGTACCACATCCAGCAGAGCCAGCTCGCCGAGGTCGTGGGCGCGCTGGAAGCGATGAAGGCCGGCGTCTTCGCCTAGCGACGTGGCCCTGTTCTGGAGAGTCTTCCCCTGGGACCGAGATCGGCGCGAGGGAGCCCCGTTTTCGCCGTCCTACATCCTCGGAACCACCGGTCGGGGCCGGTTTGACCTTCCTGTAGCGTGTTCTCCGGTACTCTATCTCGCCGAATCGCCCGAACACGCCATCGCCGAGGCCCTCCAGCCCTGGCGCAACCGCCCGCTGCGCAGGGCGCACCTTCGGCGGGCCGGACACCCGCTGGCGCTGGTCGATGTCCAGTTGACGGCGGACGATGCCGCGGAGATTGTCGACCTCTGCGACCCGGTCACGCTACGCCGCCGGCGCCTCCACCCGGATCAGATCGCGTCCCGACACCGCAGAAAGACCCAGCCGCTCGCCGCGTCGATCTGGGACAGCGGGAACGTCGGGTTGCGCTGGTGGTCGAGCTTCTGGGGTGACTGGCACGGCGTTGTCCTCTTCACGGCACGCGTGAAGGGGAGCATGCACTTCGGCGAGCCACGGGAGATCGGCGGCGACACTCCGGCCCTGCGCGAGGCCGCCGCCGCGCTGGGGATGCCGCTGGCGTTCTGACGCGATCGTCTTGATGGCAGAGGGGGTGTGTGGGAAAATGGATCACCGCGAGCGCAGAGGAAGGGTTGCTGGTGGGTGGGTTCAGGTGGTTGGCACAACAACTGTGGTGTTGGCCTTGGCTGGTGCGTTAGTGGAAAGAGCGGCAGCGGACCAAAGCGGGCAGCAGGAGTTCCTGGCCGAGGCCAGGGTAGGGTCAATCCACCTCGAACGGGTGGCGGTGCTCGATCCGAGCTCGCCGGGGACCAACCCGACAATGAAGGTTGTTTCACATCAGTCGAAGTTCTTTGTGGTGGACCTGTTCAATGCGGCGGCGGTTTACGTGTATGATGCCGCGGGGTTGTTTCTTGGGGCGCTCGGTAGAGAGGGCGAAGGGCCGGGTGAGTTCCGGGCCATAGCGGCTCTGGCCAGTGGACCGGGGGAGTGCCTAACAGTTGTCGATGCGCAGAACCTGCGACGGACCGTAATCGGTCCAGATCTGTCGATCGCAGAAGAAACCCCATTGCCCCTGGTGCCGATGCTAGCGGACATGGTCGTTGTGGATTCGGGGGATCTTGTACTGAATGGCGGGACGCGGACGACCGATGCGGCGGCGGCGCTGGTGCACCGTGTCGCGGCGAAGACAGGGGAGATAAGCTGGTCGATGGATCCTTTGGGAGTCAGCAGAGATGGAGAAGCGTGGCCGTATGCGTTTGCGAAATCGTCAGGAGGCGTGTGGTTGCTTGGTACGAGTGACTACAGCGTCTGGAAGATTGATTCGAAAACAGGCGATGTAAGCGGGTACGGCCAGCGCAGGTTGGAAGACTGGCAATGGGTTGAGCGGGAGGGGCGACGCCCCCCGAGTATGGCGATACACATCAGGGAGGATTCACAGGGACGCCTATGGGTGGCGACAAGGATGCCGGATCCAGCGGCGGAGCGCGATCGAAGTGAAGGGCCGGCGACGAACGTTGTGTTCTCGAAAGTCTTCGATACGGTTGTTGAGGTACTTGACCCGGAAGAGCGCCGAGTGGTTGGAAGCATACGCCTGGATGCTTTTCCCGCAGGGTTGCTTGGGGCGGGTGTAGAGCCAGGATCGATGCGCGTATTCAGTTACGACGACGAGCAGACTACGACCGCGATTTGGGAAGCACGGGTTATGCAAGTACGGCATTAGCCTGACACTGCCGCGTTGGGAATGCCGCTGGCGCTCTGAGCTACCGCCCCGAACTCCTTCTCGGCGACCGACACTGCGGCCACGTCCCCTGCTGGCCCGTCCGCTCGTCCACCGGCATCACCCGCTGGGTCACGTCCATGCGCTCAGGGTCCTCGGATGCGGTGTAGGCCAGCATCGCCGCCAGCGTCGCGTTGTTGCGCAGGTCGTCGAAAACGATCTTGTCGAAGGTGTCGCGGTTGGTGTGCCAGGTGTACTGGCGGTAGTCGGGGTAGTTGGACTGGAGGCGGAAGCCGGGCGCCGGTTTGCAGATGAAGGACATGTGATCCGATCCGCCGGACTCGGGGACGCCGGGGATGTCGAGTTCGATGTGGCCCGTGATCTCGGGTGGAATCACCTCGAACCAGCGGGCGAAGTGCTTGCCCGCGCCGAGGAAGCCCTGCATGCGAATGAAGTCGATCCGCCAGGTGCCGTTGTCCTGGTTGAACGAGGCCTGCAGACCGTCCACGACCTCGGGGTTGTCGGCGGCGAAGGCGTTCGACCCGATCAGTCCCTGCTCCTCGCCGCCCCAGTGGCCGACCATGATGGTGCGGCGCGGGTTCGGATACGCGGCCTGCAGGATCCGCATGGCCTCGTGCATCATGATCGTGCCGGTGGCGTTGTCGGTGGCGCCGGACGCCCCGTCCCACGAGTCGAGGTGGGCGCTGAGGAGCACGTACTCGTCGGGAAGCTCAGTGCCCGGGATGGTGGCCACCACGTTGAAGGCGGGCACCTCGCCCAGGAACTCGGCGTCGGCGTCGAGGCGGACGCGGGGGCCCTGTCCGCGCGAGGCGAGCCGATGCACGAGGGAATAGTCCTCGCAGGAGAGATGAACGGAGGGGATCTCGCTCGTCTGGGACGCGAAGATCTTGTCGACGCCCCAGCCGTTGGACCAGCGGCCGGTGAGGAGGCCGAGCGCGCCGGCCTCTTCCAGTGCGCGGGGGCCGCCGCCAGCGTTGAACCACCGCTGCGGGCCTGCGAACCATTCCTGCCGCGCCTGATTCCGCGCCTCGGTCATGCGCTGGAAGGTCTCGGGCGTGGCGTGGTCCTGCCACGACTGGTCCTCGCGGCAGGTGGGCTCCGCGAACGACACCGCGACGAACTTGCCGGCCACCGAGGGCAGCCACGCGGCATACTCCTCGGCGCTCGACACGGACGGCAGCGCGACCACCTCGCCCTCGACGTGGCCGTCGGTGCCCGGGCTCCAGGCCAGCATCATGCCTTCGAGGGAGCGTACGCGCGGCTCGAGGAGGTCGATGTGGGTGATGCCGCGCTCCCATCCGATCCAGGTCCCGTATTCCTGAAGCTCGGCGGCGATCCCCCAGCGCTGGTAGTTGGCGACGAGCCAGTCTGCCGAGCGGGAGAAGGAGGGCGAGCCCATCAGGCGGGGGCCGATGGAGTCGGTGAGCGCCTGCGCGAGGTGCTCGACCTGGCTGCCAGCCCCCATCCCTTCCTCCCACATCGCGCGGATGACTTCGTCGTCCGTGGGGAAGGTCTGGGCCGCGAGGGGAGCGCCGCCCTGATCAAACCATCCAGACACCAACATCAGTGCGGCTGCGGCGGCCAGGCGTCGGGTCGTGGCGAGGGTTCTATCGTTCATTCGTCTCTCCTCTGGTGTGCTTGCCAGTCTGGGAGTCTCCGGGCGTTCGGCACATTTGGCAACAGCCGCCGGACCCCGTGGGCGGCCGCCACAGCGCTCCGGCTGGCAGTTCGGACCGTCGCGCGCCAGGATGTACGGATGAACCGACGAGCCGTGATCCCGATGCTGACCCTGACCCTGCTTGTGATGTCGGCACCGGCGCCATTGGCCGCCCAGTCCACCGCCGAGGAGACCGCCCAGCAGTTCTTCGACGGGCTCAGCCGCCTCCGCTGGACGCAGGTTTCGGCGCAGATGCACACGGAGGCGCTGGCCGAGTTCCACCTGATCTCGCGGCAGCTGGTCGAGAGCCTGCGGGGCGACAGCATCCTCATCCAGCTGTACGACACCTCGCTCGATGAATGGGAGGGCTGGTCGAGCCGGGAGGTCTTCGAGCGGTCAATGGCGGGGCTGACGCGGTATGCCCGCGGGCTGATGGAGTCGCAGGTCATGACCGATTTCCGGGTGCTGGGGACGGTCCCCGAGGGCGACACGATCCGTCATGTCGTGTACCGCGAGACCACCGACCACATGGGGACTGTGATCCAGGCGGCGCCGACGACCACCCTCGTGCTGGAGGACGGCGTCTGGCGGGTGCGCGAAAACGCCGAACTCGTGGTGCTGCGGGTGGCGCTGCGCGGAATCCCGATCGGGCGCTGAGCCCGGACGCCGGCCGCCGCAGACAGGCGCGCCGCCCCTCCCGCTGTACCAACTCCCGGCTGCTTGATACCTTCAACGCGCCCGGGCGCGGCTGCCCGGGCGTTGTAGCGCAAGGAAATCCGTACCACGCCCCAACCCGAAAGGGACACTGCATGAGAAGGCTCCTGGGCATCACGACCCTCATCGCTGCCGCGGCCACCAGCGGCGCTATCGTCACACCGGCTCCCGCGACCGCGCAGAATGGAACCGCAACCTTCAGCGACGACCTCTTCGGCGCTCTCAGCTACCGCTACGTTGGCCCCTCGCGCGGCGGACGGGTCACCGCCGTCGCCGGCCACGTCGACCACCCCTCCACCTTCTACATGGGTGCGACCGGGGGCGGCGTCTGGAAGACCACCGACAACGGCCACAGCTGGCACAACATCTCCGACGGGTACATCGGCACCGGCTCGATCGGCGCGATCCGCGTCGCCGATTCCGATTCCGACGTCGTGTACGTGTCGACCGGATCGGACGGACTGCGCAGCAACGTGATCATCGGCGACGGGGTCTACAAATCCACCGACGCCGGGGCCACCTGGGAGCACATCGGTCTGGAGCACACCGGGAATTCCGGGGCGATCCTCATCCACCCCACGAACCCCGACCTGGTCTACGTCGCGGCCATCGGCAACCCCTTCGCGCCGAACGCAGAGCGGGGCGTCTACCGCAGCAGCGACGGCGGTGCCAGCTGGGAGAACGTGCTCTTCGTGTCGGACAGCACCGGCGCGGTCGACCTCGAGTTCGCGCCCGACGACCCGAGCACCGTCTACGCGAGCATGTGGCAGGCCGAGCGCAAGCCCTGGACGATCATTTCCGGCGGCATGCAGGGCGGCGTCTTCATTTCGCGCGACGGCGGCGACAGCTGGGACCGGGCGACCGACGGGCTGCCCACCGGCCTGCGCGGCAAGTCCGACCTCGCGGTCAGCGCGGCCGATCCCGACCGGGTCTACGTGCTGATCGAGGCGCCCGCCGACACCGGCGGCGTCTACCGCTCCGACGACCGCGGCGCCACCTGGCACCAGGTCACCGACTTCCAGCCGATCCGCAACCGGCCCTTCTACTACAACAACATCGACGCGCATCCGACGAACCCCGACATCCTGTGGGCGATGGCCGAGGGCCACTGGATGTCGACCGACGCGGGCCAGAGCTGGATGCCCCAGCGGACGCCCCACGGGGACAACCACGACCTGTGGATCAACCCCGAGAACCCGAACATCATGGTCCAGTCGAACGACGGCGGCGCCAACGTGTCGCTCGACGGCGGCATGACCTGGTCCACCCAGTACAACCAGCCCACGGCCGAGCTCTACCAGGTCGACGTCTCCGACGACTTCCCCTACCGCCTCTACGCCGGCCAGCAGGACAACTCGACGATCTCGGTGCCCAGTCTGCCCGAGCGCTCCGAGCCCGGCGGCTCGCAGTCCGCGTGGGAGGCGCACGGCGGTTGCGAGACCGGGCCCGTGGTGCCCAAGCCCGGCGATCCGGACATCGTCTACGCCAACTGCAAGGGCCGCTTCGGGCTCTACAACCGGCGCACGGGGCAGGAGGCGCAGTACTACGTCGGCTTCGGGAACCTCTACGGGCACAACCCCCGCGACCTCGAGTTCCGCTTCCAGCGCGTGGTGCCCATCCACGTCTCGCCGCACGACCCCAACAAGGTCTACCACGGCTCGCAGTACGTGCACGTGACCACCAACGGCGGGCAGCTCTGGGAGACGATCTCGCCCGACCTCACCGCCTTCACCCCCGAAACGCAGGTCATCTCGGGCACGCCGATCACCATCGACGTCACCGGCGAGGAGCACTTCTCGGTTCTCTACGACATCCAGGAGTCGGTGCTGGAGCCGGGCGTGATCTGGGCGGGGGCCAACGACGGGCCCGTGCACGTCACCCGCGACGGCGGCGCCAACTGGACCGACGTGACGCCTCCGGGCATCGGCCCCTACGGGCGCGTCCAGACCATCGCGGTGTCGCATCACGACCCCGCCAAGGCGTACGTGGCGATCCTCCGCTACATGATGGGCGACTTCACCCCGCACACCTACCGCACCAACGACTACGGCGCGACCTGGACCCGGATCACGACCGGCGACAACGGCGTGCCGAACCATCACCCCGTGCGCGTCGTGCGCGAGGATCCCGACCGCGAGGGCCTGCTCTACCTGGGCACCGAGTTCGGGATGTTCGTCTCGTTCGACGACGGCGGCTCCTGGCAGTCCTTCCAGCGCAACCTTCCGGTGACGCCGATCACGGACATGAAGGTCGTGCACGGAGACCTGGTGTTGTCGACAATGGGCCGGGGTTTCTGGATCATGGACGACATCGCGCCGCTGCACGAGTTCGGCGACAGGGTAGCCGGCGCTAGCGCACACCTCTTCGATATCCGCGACGCGTACCGGTTGCGGTACGGCGGCGGCTTCGGCGGTTTCGGTGCGCGGGCTCCCCACGAGCCCACCTATCCGCAGGCGGGCGCGAACATCGACTACATGCTGGCGGCGGACGCCGACGGCCCCGTCACCCTCGACATCATGGATTCGAGCGGCGAGGTGGTGCGGTCGTTCTCGAGCGAGGGTCCCGGCGAGTACACGGTTCCGGCCGAGCCCGGCATGCGCGAGTGGCGCCTCGAGCGGTTCGGTACGCCGCGGCTGCCTTCCCATGCGGGGACGCACCGGTTTACGTGGGACATGTCGTATCCGGGGCCGTGGGATGCGAACGCGGCGCGGTCCGGGCGCGGTGGGCCGATGGTGCCGCCGGGGACGTACACGGCGCGCCTGACGGCCGGGGACTGGAGCGAGAGCAGCAGCTTCGAGGTGATGCTGGATCCGCGCATCGTGGCCGAGGGGATCGGCGCGGAGGTGGTGGAGCGGCAGGTCGAGCTGGCGCTGCAGGCGCGGGATGCGCTGAGCGAGGCGCGGCTGGCGGTGCACCGCATTTCGGAGGCACGGCAGCGGGGCGGTGGGAGCCTCGCGGCCGAGATCGAGGCGATCGAGCAGGAGCTGGTGACGGCGCCGAGGCGGTATTCGCGTCCGATGCTGGTGGACCAGTTGCAGTACCTGTACGGCAACCTGACGCGTGCCGACCAGGAGCCCGGGCAGGACGCGATCGTGCGGTATGACCAGCTTAATGCGGCGCTGGAAGAGCACGTGACGCGGCTGGAGCGGTTGTTGCGGGCGAATATTTCGGACGACGGGGACTCGCCGAACGGGCCCGGCGGGACGGGCGGCGGCGACGAATCCTACTCATATACTCATATACTCACCCGGCGATAGAACCATGGATCTGGGGCTGAGAGGGAAGGTCGCGGTTGTCACGGGTGGCAGCCGCGGCCTGGGGTTCTATAGTGCGCGGGCGATGGCGGCCGATGGTGCGCGGTTGGCGATTTGTGCGCGGGGGGAGGAAGGGCTGGCGGCCGCGGCTGAGGTGTTGCGGGGTGAGGGTGCCGAGGTGCTGACGGTGGCTTGTGATGTGGCGGAGGAGGGTGGCGCGGCTGAGTTGGTTGACGCGGTGCGGTCGCGGTACGGTGCGCTCGACGTGCTCGTTAACAACGTCGGCGGTAACCGGCGAGGCCGCTTCGAGGAGACGAGCGACGAGGACTGGCTCGACATCATCCAGCTGAATGTGCTGTCGGGGTTCCGGGCCGCGCGGCTGGCCATTCCGCTGATGCGTGAGGGGGGTGGCGGGTCGATCGTGTTCGTGTCGTCGGTGTTCGGGCGTGAGAAGGGCGGCCCGGGGCTGTCCATCTACAACACGACGAAGACGGCGCTGATCTCGGCGGCGGGGATCATGGCGCTGGAGCTGGCGAAGGACGCGATTCGGGTGAACTGCGTGGCGCCGGGGTCGATTCAGTTTCCGGGTGGAAGCTGGGACAAGCGGGTGAAGGCCGACCCGGATGGGATGCGGGAGTTCGTGAGGGCCAACCTGCCGTTGGGGCGGTTTGGGCGGGGTGAGGAGGTGGGGGATGTGGTGGCGTTCCTGGCGTCGGAGCGGGCGAGTTTGATCACGGGGGCGTGTATCGCGGTGGATGGGGGGCAGGGGCGGTCGTTGGTGTGAACCACTACCAAAGTCGGATGGCCGCAAGCCGCGCCTTCACCTTGCGGTGGTCCTCGCCGAGGAACGGACTCGCCTTCAGCACCGTCCGGATCTCCTGCAGCAACTCCTCGTCGCTTAGTGCCGTCTTCGGGCCCCGCTTCCCCAGCTGCTGGCGATCGGACGTCACTGGCCCGCCGGGTTGCGCTCGCAGCGCGTACACGCTTGGACGCGCGACCTGCCACGTCTCGCACACCGTCGTCAGCGGGTACGGCCGCCTCGTCGCCGGACTCACCCACCCAAGCGCCTCAAGAGCTTCCGCAGCTCGTCCCCGTACCCCCTATTTTCGAGAAGCTCCGCCTGCAACTCGACACGCATCGTCATCTCTCCCAGCTTTGCCCGGGTCCGCTTCAACTCGCCTCCCGGCCGGTTCTTCTTCTTCAGCCCTTGCTGGCCACCGTCCAGTAACTCCCGCCACCACCGCTCCAACTCCGGAGGCGCAACCCGAATCTCCCGGCTCACCTCGCCGATATCCTCGCCACGCAGCATCCTTAACACCACCTCGGCCTTCCGCTGCGCACTCCACCGCTTCGGTAGACCTTCCCTTCCGGCTGGCCGCGGCTCTTCGCCAAATCTTGCTCTTTTCGCACTCCGAGACATCCAGTGCCTCCTCTCCCTTGGACCCCAGAAGGGTTGCCAAAATACTGTCCAGGGAAATCGGGGGCACTATACTCGAAACAGTCGACGAACAGAAATCACAGATCGAAGAGCTGAACAGGCGCGTGGAGACCCTCGAAAAGGCCAAGTAGCCCGCTGCCCGGCGATGGGCCGATTGTGCGGTGCATTCCATTCGCGGACCCGCATTTTCGTCAATGCGCCTCCGACCCAGATTCCAGAAGGAGTTGAAGTGCCGTGGATGTGAATGTGACGCTAAGTATCCCCGCAGTGGAAAAGCTCATTGACTATACTGCTAGCGGAATAGGCAGCGTAGCACGTTCGATCCTTACGCCGTTCCTGAGCCCATGGCAGGCTGAGCAGCAAGCTCGGGCGGGCGCCATAGCAGCGAGGGGTCAAGCAGGTACGCTGTTGATTCAGGCCGACGCTCAGGCTAGAGCGCGAAAGTTGCTCATTGGCGAAGACGCCGATGTAACGGGAGAGTTGGGGATTGCCGAAGCGGTTACGCAGAGGATTCAGTTCCAAGAACGGAAAAGACTGCTCAACGTGCAGTCAGTCGTCGCCCACGCGGCAGATGAACTCGGCGATGCGCTCGTCGAAGATAGCGAACCAGATCATGATTGGACAGCTCGTTTCTTTAGCGATGTTCAGGATGTGTCATCCGAGCAGATGCAGTTGCTTTGGGCGCGAGTGCTGGCCGGTGAGGTAAGACGAAGCGGAAGCACGACACTTCGTACGTTGGGGATTCTGAAGAACCTCGATCAAACTACAGCAGATCTTTTTAGGAGGCTGTGTTCACTCTGCTTGTTCCACTATGCACCGGGCAGTGGGATAGCAGACGATGCGAGGGTATGCTCGCTCGGCGGCGATGCTGGCCAAAACTGCCTTGCAGATTACGGCTTGGACTACGACACGCTCAACCGCCTCAATGAGCATGGTCTAGTGATAGCAGATTATAATTCGTGGATGGACTACGTTGTAACGAGGGAAGTTGCCCTCGGCAGCGACGGACAGGAAGTGCGATTTCCCTTCGTGTTCCAGGGGGATCGGTGGGACCTGGAGCTCTCGCCCCCGGATGTTGAACGGAGGAATCTAAAGCTATCTGGAGTCGTGTTGACCTGGACAGGTCGGGAATTGGCCAATGTCGTGGACATTGAGGCCGTGGAAAGTTATCGGCTTCGCCTAGAAGAGTTCATTCGAAAAAAGCGTATGAAAGTGATAAAGGTAGACTAGTTGGCCCTCTATCCTGTTGTCAGATCATCGCTTTGGCTCCGAGCACCCTAGCAAGGATACGAAGTCGCCTTTCGTAGCTAACAGACGCCCCCCGAACGGCTTTTTCCACCTCGGCCTTCGACAGCGCTGCATATGCTCGCCTCCGTGTTCAGCTCCCATCTGGTGACTGCAGTCGGTGCGCGATGGGAAGAAAGAGAGTCATGTACTTGGAGTAGTCGGCGTAATACTGGTCCCAATCCGCGTCGTCGTATTCCTCAGGCGCCTCGCCAACGTTGCGGATCATCATCTTGTTGCACACGGCGTCGCTGACGATCTCGGCTAGAAGCAACCGGAAATGGATTGATTCCTGTCCCGGGAAACCGGCGTCCTTGTCGCCTAGGTACCGACACAGAGAGGGATGTCGTGTGGCGATTTCGAGTACGTTTTGCTGCCACCGATAGCGTTGATTGCCGTGATCGATGTCCTCCAGCTTGATTTGGATTCCCGCACCCGTAGGCAGAACTGACCTGACCTCTGCGCTGGCTGATGCAGAGTCGAGTCTTGCGGTTATGGTGCCACTCGCCTCTTTGTCGCTCGCTCTAAGCTTCAACTCGCATGCCGCGATCCCAAGCCTCGGGATCGGTCGGATCGTTCGATCCCCATGCACCGTCAGGTGCCGCCCCGCGCCTGCGATTGCGATGTCCAGCACAGTTGGTTCGGCGACGAGGCTGAGTGGCGCTAGGACGCGGACAGTCTTGCCCTTCGTACCGGTCTTCACCGTATACCGGAGACGCTGGAACGTTAGGTGGTCTATCTGTGCGTAGCGATCCGCCTCTGAAGCAAACACCTCGATCACCGCGTCGGTCGAGATTGGACCGCACCGTACCTTTACGCCCGTGGCCATCGTCGGCGACTTCGCCGTTATTTTCCAGGTTGCACGTATGACACCCTCCTTTGTCGGGTGTGGCTCAAGGGTGGCGAACCGTTTGCTCGCAACTATGGTGTCATCTTGGCACGTAACCTCGACCGTGGTGCCGGCGTCGAGTTCCGGCCACGTTTCCTGCAAGACTTGGAGCATGAACCGTCGGGAATGGTCGACAAGGAGCTGGCAAAACGGCGGACTCAAGACATATCCCGCGCGAACAAACCCGCTCCCGGGGACTCTGTCCCCAGGCTCTCTCGCGGGGTCGTCCTGACCGAGCTTTTCCATGAACTCGAGCGCCGCCTTCTCAAGCTTGTTGAGGCGTTTGCGCGTGGCTCGGCTCTCGATCACGGCGCGCTCGCTCTCTTCCCGCTGCCGCTCTTCCGCCACTAGGAGCTTGCGCCGCAGAAGCGCGGCGGACGTGACGGGAACCAGGGAAGGGCACTGGGGGATCGAAAGACTCGGGGGTGGGGGGATGGGGGATCCGAGCCGCTGACGGGGCGGGAGGGCCG
>LXNI01000477.1_pt1 | contig 45592 bp, 41 predicted proteins | sample 809091 | NCBI WGS metagenome assembly LXNI01 (sample SAMN04870527, study PRJNA318959) | sponge metagenome | biome: 01000161; feature: marine sponge reef; material: water | host: Sarcotragus foetidus | place: Greece: Milos, Mediterranean Sea | collected 2013-05-29 | depth 5-7 m
GGACCGGCTTCGCCGGCCGGAGGACAAACCGCGACCCGGCCATCCACGTGTACCGTGCCGCGAGGCGTGGATCACCGGGTCAAATAAGGTCAATTCGGACGAATTGACCGACCCGGTGATGACGGCTTGCGGGTGAGCGGGGAGAGGAGACTTGCCGTGCGTCCCCTCGCCCCCAACATGGGGAGAGGGGGCAAAAAGGAGAATCCCCTAATTGAGTACCGACTCTAGTACCGCACCCGAATGGTGATGCGCGTCCCTTCGTGCGGGACGTCAAATGCCGCCGCCTCGAAGGCGGGCGCACTCAGCAGCACCGGGGCATCTCTGGAAAAGCCGAACCCTTCCAGGGGCAGGCCGATAAAGTTGGTGTTCATCCCCCCATCCCGGTTCTCATCATGGAGCAAGGCCGCGGCGTAGCGGCCCGCGGGAACGTCCTTAATCGGCACGACGATGGATCCGGGGTTCGCGGGTTCATCAAAACCCCTAAACCGCTCTCCTTCGGGGAATTCCTCAGGGTTGTTATGCAAGGCAAGGCGAATGACGCCCCGATCGTTGCGAATCTCGGTGACCTCGACAATCAGATCACCCGCCCGCACGGGGAGCGCGGTCACGAGGACCGCCATGAACGCCAATAACGGAAATTTAGTGGACATCGCCGCCGCTTCCGGCCGCCAACACCAAGGCCTCGGCGATCCGAAGCTCCGTCTCGGCGGCTGCTTTTCCGTCGTCGTCCGCCGAGCCAGCCGCCTCCTTGGCGGCGTCAAGCCGCCGAGAAGCCTCGCCGGCGTCAATTTCGTCAACCAATTGGGCCGCATCGGCGAGAACCGTGCAACGCTCCGCATTGGCCTCGGCAAATCCGCCCTCGACAAATATCCGGGAGGTGACGGAACCGCCTTGGTGCACCTCGACGACGCCCGGACGGACGGTCGAGATCAACGGCGCGTGGCCCGGCAGCACGCCGAAATCGCCGGCGCCGCCCGGCACCACCACCATGTCGACCTCCTCGGACGCCACAAGGTTCAGCGGCGTCACGAGATCGAAGGCAACTCTGTCTGCGGCGGAATCAGCCATGATCGGTGTCCTTCGGGCTACCCTCAGGCGGCCTCGACGGCCATCTTCCGGGCCTTCTCAACGGCTTCTTCGATGGTGCCGACCATGTAGAAGGCATTCTCCGGCAGGTGATCGTACTCGCCGGCGCAGATAGCCGCAAAGCCCTTGATGGTGTCATCGAGGCTGACGAAGACGCCCGGCGAGCCGGTGAACACCTCGGCGACATGGAACGGCTGCGACAGAAAGCGCTGGATTTTCCGCGCCCGGGCCACGGTGAGCTTATCCTCCTCGGAAAGTTCGTCCATGCCGAGAATGGCGATGATGTCCTGCAAGGACTTATAGGTCTGCAGCACTCGCTGCACCTCACGGGCGGTGGTGTAGTGCTCCTCGCCGACCACATCGGCGGTTAACACCCGCGAAGTGGAGTCGAGAGGATCCACCGCCGGGTAGATGCCGAGCTCGGCGATCTGGCGCGACAACACCGTGGTCGCGTCCAAGTGGGCAAACGATGTTGCCGGGGCCGGATCGGTCAAATCATCCGCCGGCACATAGATCGCCTGCACGGACGTGATCGAGCCCTTGGTGGTCGAAGTGATCCGCTCCTGCAGCGCGCCCATGTCGGTGGCCAAGGTCGGTTGATAGCCCACGGCGGAAGGAATCCGGCCCAGCAGTGCCGACACCTCGGAGCCCGCCTGGGTGAACCGGAAGATGTTGTCGACGAAGAACAGCACGTCCTGGCCTTCCTGGTCACGGAAGTACTCGGCAACCGTCAAGCCGGTCAGCCCGACGCGCGCCCGCGCCCCGGGCGGCTCGTTCATCTGGCCGTAGACCAGCGCGGCCTTGGAGCCCGCCCCATCGGTCTGAATAACCCCGGACTCGATCATCTCGTGATAGAGGTCGTTGCCCTCACGGGTCCGTTCGCCGACACCGGCAAACACGGAATAGCCGCCGTGCGCCTTGGCGATGTTGTTGATGAGTTCCATGATGATCACGGTCTTGCCCACGCCAGCGCCGCCGAACAGGCCGACCTTGCCGCCCTTGGCGTATGGCGCGATCAAATCGACGACCTTGATACCGGTGACCAGAATTTCGGTCTCCGTCGACTGATCGACAAACTCGGGCGCCGGTTTGTGGATTGCCGAGGTGACTTTCGACTCAACAGGCCCGGCCTCGTCCACCGGCTCGCCGATAACGTTCAATATCCGGCCCAGGGTTTCCGGCCCGACCGGCACTTCGATGGGTCCGCCGGTGTCGATGACCTCGGTTCCGCGAACCAGGCCGTCGGTGGTGTCCATGGCGACTGTGCGCACCTGGCCCTCCCCAAGGTGCTGCGCAACTTCAAGCACCAGGCGCCGTTCCAGCCCTTGAACTTCAAGGGCGTTCAAGATTTCCGGCATATCGCCGTCGAACTTGACGTCGACCACCGCACCCATGATCTGGGAGATTGCTCCGGTGTTATTCTGTGCCATCCTACTCGCTCCTCGAATTCGGCGCCGCCCTAGACGGCCTCGGCACCGGAAATAATTTCAATCAACTCACTTGTAATCTTGGCCTGACGCGTGCGATTGAACTGCAGCGACAGGGCGTCGATCATTTCTCCCGCGTTCCGGGTCGCATTGTCCATGGCGCTCATCCGGGCACCATGTTCAGAGGCATTGCTCTCCAAAAGCCCGTGCAGAATTTGCACCTCCAGGTTCTTGGGCAGCAAAACCCCCAAAATGACGTCGTCGTCCGGCTCAAACTCGGTCGCCGCCGGAATGACGCCGGATGCCGCCTCTTCCCCGCTCGCGTCTTCCTCGATGGAAACGGGAATCACCTGCTGGGGGGTGACAATCTGGGTCATCGCCGAAACGAACTGATTGTAAGTGACGGTGCAGACGTCGAACTCGCCGACGTCGAATAGTTCGACGATCTTGGCGGTTACATTCCGAGCGTCTTCCAAGGTCACCGCCGTCCGGCCGATGTCCTCGAACGTATCAACGATCTTGTCTCCGTGATCCCGGCGAAGCTGGTCGCGTGCCTTTCGACCGACACACACGACTTTGACGGTCTTGCCGGCGGATTCCAACTCGGCGATCTGCTGGCGCACCGAGCGGACGATATTCGCGTTGAAGCCGCCGCAGAGTCCGCGATCCGATGTCATGGCAACCAGCAGATGGACGTCATCCCTGCCTGTGCCGGCCAGTAACGGCGGCGCGCCTTCCGTCGAGCCCAGTCCCTCGACCATGCCCGCGATCATCCGCTCCATCCGTTCAGCAAACGGCCGTGCCGCTTCCGCGGCCTCCTGGGCGCGGCGCAGGCGGCTGGCCGCCACCATCTTCATGGCGGATGTGATCTTCTGCGTCGATTTGACGCTGTCGATCCGGGTCTTGAGTTCCTTGAGACCGGCCATCGGTTATCCGATTCGCTTATCCGTCCGAGGCTCTAAGAGAAGGATTTGGTGAAATCGTCGAGGAAGGTCTTGAGCTTTTCCTCGGTTGCTTCGTTGATTTCGGCATCGGTGCGGATCGCCACCAAAATGTCGGCGCCCGACTCGCGGACCTCTTCCATCAGCGCCGCTTCGTAGCGGACCACATCTCCAACCTCGATCCCGTCGAGATAGCCGTTCACGCCGGCGTAGATGGCGACCACCTGTTCCTCCACCGGGTAGGGTACGAACTGGCCCTGCTTCAGGATTTCGGTCAGCCGCGAGCCGCGCGCCAACAGACGCTGGGTCGCGGAATCCAGATCGGACGCGAATTGGGAAAACGCCGCCATTTCCCGGTACTGTGCGAGTTCCAGCTTGATCGAGCCGGCAACCTGCTTCATGGCCTTCACCTGCGCGGCAGAGCCCACCCGGCTGACCGACAGACCGACATTCACCGCCGGGCGGATGCCCTGGTAGAACAATTCGGTCTCGAGGAAGATCTGCCCATCGGTAATGGAAATCACGTTCGTCGGGATGTAGGCCGAGACGTCGTTGGCCTGGGTCTCGATCACCGGCAGCGCGGTCAATGACCCGGCGCCGTTGTCATCGTTCATCTTCGCGGCCCGCTCCAATAGGCGGGAGTGCAGATAAAACACGTCACCGGGATAGGCCTCACGCCCCGGCGGACGGCGAAGCAGCAGGGACATTTGCCGGTAGGCGACCGCCTGCTTGGTTAAATCGTCGTAGAAGATAACCGCATGCATGCCGTTGTCGCGGAAATATTCCCCCATGGTGCAGCCCGTATAGGGCGCCAGGAAGAGCATCGGCGCCGGTTCAGACGCCGTGGCTGCGACGACGATGGAGTATTCGAGTGCGCCGTAGCTCTCAAGAATCTTGACGAACTGCGCCACCGAAGACCGCTTCTGGCCGACGCTCACATAAACGCAATAGAGCTTCTCGGAATCATCCCTGGCGGCGTCGTTGACCTTCTTCTGATTGATGATGGTGTCGAGAATGATCGCCGTCTTGCCGGTCTGCCGGTCTCCGATCACCAACTCCCGCTGGCCGCGGCCGATGGGGATCAGGCTGTCAATGGCCTTGATCCCGGTCTGCATGGGCTCATGCACCGATTTCCGCGGAATGATACCGGGCGCCTTCACCTCGATCAGGCCGCGGTTGGCCGCGTTGATCGGGCCCTTGCCGTCAATCGGCTCACCGAGACCGTTCACCACCCGGCCGAGCAGTTCCTTGCCCACCGGCACGTCGACGATTTCACCGGTCCGCTTGACCGTGTCGCCTTCGCGGATTGTCCGGTCGTCGCCAAAGATCACGACACCCACATTGTCCTCTTCAAGGTTGAGGGTCATGCCCTTGATGCCGCCCGGGAATTCGACCATTTCACCGGCCTGCACCTTGTCGAGGCCGTAGACGCGGGCGATACCGTCACCCACCGACAGGACCTGTCCGACCTCGGCAACCTCCGCTTCGGTGCCGAAGTTCTGAATTTGCTGTTTCAGGATCGCGGAGATTTCGGCCGCACGGATTTCCATTATCCAACCCCTCTCATGGCGAGTCGCAGCTGCTGTAGCTTGGTGTTAAGGGAACTGTCGACCATCCGGGAGCCCAATTTGACAACCAGGCCGCCCAGGACATCAGGATCGACTTTCTCATTGATACTGACCTCGCCGCCGACCGAGCGTTTGAGCGTCGCTTCCAGCGTCGCCAACTGCTTGCCGGACAGTTTGGCCGCCGAGGTCACGTCGGCCGTCATCTCGCCCCGGCGTCCGGCTAGAATGGCGAGGTATTGATCGATGATTTCCGGCAACGCGAACAGGCGCCGATTGCCGGCCAGCACGCCGGCAAATTTGCGCGCCAATTCGCCCGCGGCGGCGGCCGTCAACAGCGCGTTCATTGCCGCACCCTGTTCGTCCCGGGATATCACCGGGGATCGAATCATCCGCGTCAGATCAGCGTTCTCCAGAATCATCCGGTCCAGCGATTTCAGGTCGTCCGCAACCTCATCCAGGGCACCCTCGGTTTCGGCAAGCTCAAACAGCGCTGTTGCATACCTTCCGGCGAGGCCGGTGGCGCCTGTGTTGTCCGTTGCCACGTGAGATGTTCCTCGGTTCTGGTTCCCCGGTGAGATGCCACCGACACCACAACGAATGTTGCGAGAATATTGCGCCTTTCAGCGGCACCGCGCCGCCGAAGGCGAGGGTTGTCTACCATACTGATTGGTGGGGTGCAAGACGACTCACCCGGACCGGAACAGGCGGGAAAAAACGTTTTTTTTCAATGAGTTATGGAATTTCCGTACGCTACATGAAGCTGTAAGGATCGATGTCCAGTTGGACCCGGACTTTCTTGGGAATAGGCGTGGTCGAGAGCCAATTCCGGAGCGCCTTCTGAAGGCTCACCTCGCGGCTCGTCTTGACCAGAAACCGCCGCCGATGACGGCCGCGCAGCAGCGCCATCGGCGCCGGGGCAGGCCCGAGCACCTGCACCCCGTCTTCCGACGGCGCGGTGCGGCGCAACGCATTTGCCGCCCGGTCGACCTGGTAGGGATCGGGGCTTGACAGGACGATGCCGGCCAGTCGTCCAAACGGCGGCATCCCGGCAATCTCCCGGTCCTTGGCCTCGGCGGATAGAAACCCTTCCCGATCCCCGGCGGCCAGCGATTTGATAACCGGGTGGTCGGGCATAAACGTTTGCAGCACCACCCGGCCCGGCCGGTGTTCCCGTCCGGCGCGGCCCGCCACCTGATAGAGGAGTTGGTAGGTTCGTTCCGTCGCCCGAAGATCGCCGCCCGAGAGTCCGAGATCCGAATCGACCACACCCACCAATGTCAGGTGGGGAAAGTGATATCCCTTGGCGACAATCTGGGTGCCGATAACAATATCCACCTCGCGTTCTTCGATCAGCCGGACCAGCGTGGCCGCCTGGCCGGGACCATGGATGGTATCGGACGCCGCGACGACCACCCGCGCGTCCGGATACTGAGCCGCCACCTCCTCGGCCAATCGTTCCACGCCCGGCCCGCAGGCCGCGAGCTTGTTTTCGGCTTCGCAGCTCGGGCAGGTGTTCGGCAAAACGGCGGTATAGCCGCAGTGATGACACTGGAGACGGTTCATCAGCCGGTGCTCCACCAGCCAACTGGTGCAGTTCGGGCATTGCAGCCGATGACCGCAGGCCCTGCACAGGGTCAGCGGCGCGTAGCCCCGCCGATTCAGGAACAAGAGCACCTGCTCCCCTTGGTCCAGGGTTTCGGTGATGGCTGCGCGCAACGGCGACGACAGCCATTCGTCCGCCGGCGGGCCGTCGGCGCGCATGTCGACAACGTCCACATCCGGAAACCCGGCCCCAGCGTGGCGGTCCGGCAGATTGTGACGACCGTACCGGCCCTGGCGGACATTCTCGACTGTCTCCAACGACGGCGTCGCGGAGACCAGCACCACCGGCACTTCCTCCTCCCTTGCCCGGACGATGGCCATGTCACGGGCGTTGTAGATCACCCCATCCTCCTGCTTGTAGGAAGCATCGTGCTCTTCATCGATGACGATGACACCGAGTTCCGGATAGGGCAGGAACAACGCCGAGCGGGCGCCAACCACCACTCGGGCTTCACCGGTCGCCACCGCCCGCCAATTGGTGCGGCGCTGCGCATGGGTAAGGTCCGAATGCCATTCGGCGGGCTTGCAGCCGAACCGTTGCCGGAACCGGTCCATCCATTGCGCCGACAGGGCAATTTCCGGCAATAGAACCAGTGCCTGTTTGCCCGCTTCGAGGGCCGCCACCACGGCCTCCAGATACACCTCGGTCTTGCCGGCGCCCGGAATTCCCTCCAGCAGGCTGACCCCGAACCCATGGGCCGTGGCAAGCTCCCGCAATGCGTCGGCCGCCGCAGCCTGCTCCGGCGACAAGACCGGCCCTCCGGCCGAGAGATCAGGGGGTTGGAATCCGGTCGACGGCACCAGGGTTCGCTGTTCAAGTACGCCCGCTTCGGCGAGGCCCTTCACCACCGACGGGCCACAGCCTGCTTCACGGGCGAGGTCCGCCGCCGGCAGCGGCGGAAGTCCGCCGGCGACCTCGATGACCCGTTTCCGGGCGTCGGTCATCCGAATATCGGGCACGCTGTCGGCGAGATCATAGGCGGTAACCGGTTTGGGTGGCACGAGGCCGTCGGGGACGCTGAGCACCATCTTCAGCACACTGCCGGCGTTGGACATGGTGTAGGCCGCGACCCATTCGACGAAACGCCGGAGCTCGGGCGTCAAGCCGGGCACGTCAAATGCGCCAATGACGTCCTTCAGTTTTTCCGGCGGGACATCTCCATCCCCCTCGCCCCAGATAACTCCCGCTACCCGTCGCGGACCGAACGGCACGTCGACGATATCCCCCAATTCGGCATGCACATCGTCCGGCACCCGGTAGGTGAACGGTTCGTCGAACGGGAGCGGCAGGAGGACACCCACCTGCCGGGAACGGGCTTCGCCCCTGGTTTGGATTGGCGGCATGGGCTACACTCTAGCGGCTGCGGCGGGCCGGGGAAATTGCACCGCCCGCTGAACGGCCAAGGCCCCGGAAAACCGGGAGGATGCGCCCGAATGGGCGATGACAGGATTGCCTCACCAGGGCGGACGATGCGAATCAAGCTTCAGTTCTCTGACTGAGGAGGCCTTCCCGATCCCATGAAGTTCTTTATCGACACAGCCGACATCGATGAAATTCGCGCCCTCGCCGAGACCGGAATGGTCGACGGCGTGACCACTAATCCCTCGCTGGTCGCAAAGACAGGCCGCAGGTTCACGGATGTGGTTGCCGAGATTTGCAAGATCGTGCCCGGCCCCATCTCAGCGGAAGTGACCGCGACCGACGCCGAAACGATGATCGAAGAGGGTCGGAAGCTGGCAGCAATCGCGTCAAACGTCGCGGTGAAAGTCCCGCTTACCGAGGACGGGCTTCGTGCCTGCCGGGCACTCAGCGATCAGGGAACCATGGTCAATGTGACGCTGTGCTTCTCGGCTGCTCAATCCATCTTGGCCGCCAAAGCCGGTGCCGCCTTTGTCTCTCCGTTCGTCGGACGGCTGGACGATATCGGCCAATCGGGAATGGAGCTGATCGCCGACATCGTCGAGATCTACGGCCAGTATGACGACTTCACCACCGAGGTGCTGGTCGCCAGCATCCGAAACCCGATGCATGTGGTTGAGGCCGCCCGCATGGGCGCTCACGTGGCGACCATCCCGCCCAAAATCCTGTCGCAGCTCTTCAAGCACCCGCTCACCGACAAAGGGCTCGCGGCATTCCTGGATGATTGGGCCAAGACCGGGCAGAGCATTCTTGGCGATGAGGGGTAGCCGAAGATGAGTAGTGAACAGGAAACCAATTCAGGCAATGGACAGGGCGTGACCATCGAGGCAAATCCGCCGAGCGCCGAGGAAGTCGCGGAATACCTCAGGGCCAACCCGGACTACCTTCATGAGCGGCCTGAACTATTGTCGGTCCTGTCGCCGCCCAGCCGCTGGACCGAAGCCGACGGCAGCGTCGTCGACATGCAAGCCTTCATGCTCGACCGGCTAAAGTCGGAATCCGACAATTTACGCCAAGCCGCCAATGAGTTGGTGACCACGACCCGCTCCAACATGCTGGTCCAGACCCGTACCCACGCCGCGGTGCTGGCACTGTTGGCCTCGGACGGCTTTGAACGATTGGTTCATGTGATTCGTTTCGATCTGCCACTACTGTTGGATGTGGATGCGGTCTCGCTGTGTTTTGAGTCCGCCGACGAATCCGAGCCGTTATTCGCCGCCGGCGATATCCGGCGCGTGCCGCCGGGCACCCTTGACCACCTATTGGAGACCCCGGATACCGAAGCCATGCTGTTCGCCGACACCGGCGATGACGGTACGGTCTTCGGCGAGGCCGCCGGGCTCATTGCCTCGGCGGCCATCGCCCGAATTCGGCCGACCCGCACCCTGCCGCTGGGGTTGCTGGCCCTCGGCGGCCGGCACGCCGGCACCTTCAATCCCGGCCAAGGAACCGAGCTGCTGACTTTCCTGGCCCGGGTCACCGAGCATTGCGTTCACCGATGGCTGCCCCAGAACACCTAGAGTCCCGGGCCACCGGTCCACTTGAGGCGATTGCCGCCGAACCGGCGGTCAAAACAGCGATTGCCGGCTGGCGCGAATGGCTGCTGAGCGAGCGGCGCTGCTCGGAGCACACCTTGGCCGGATACGGCCGGGATCTGGTCAAATTCTTCCGCCACCTCTCGGATCATCTCGGATATCCGCCGGGATTGAGTGATCTGGAAGGACTGTCGGCGGCGGATTTTCGAGGCTATCTCGCCCGGCAGAGCAATCAGGGGCTGGCGCGGTCGTCGACGGCAAGATCCATGTCGACTCTACGCAACTTTTTCCGTCATCTGGACCGGACCGGCGCCGTCACGAACGCCGCCATCAAGGCGGTGCGCACCCCGAAATTGCCGAAATCACTGCCGAAGCCGTTGGGCGCAACGGAGGCGCTGGAATCCCTCGACCGGGCCGCGCTGTTTCACGACGAGCCGTGGCTCGCTGCCCGCGATGTGGCGCTTTTCACCCTGCTCTACGGCTGCGGCCTCCGAATCGGCGAGGCTCTCGGCCTCAATGTGGGCGATGTTCCGGAAGGTGATGTGCTGACCATTACCGGCAAGGGCAATAAGCAGCGCTTGGTCCCGGTCCTGCCGGTGATCATGGAGCGCATCCGGAGTTATCTGGACCTCTGTCCGTTTGGCCTCGGACCCAAGGACCCATTGTTCGTGGGCGCCCGGGGGAAGCGGCTCAACCCCGGTGTGGTCCAACGGCAGATGCGGAAGGTTCGTGCCGATCTCGGCCTGCCCGAAACCGCGACGCCTCATGCCCTTCGCCATTCCTTCGCCACCCATCTACTGGCCGATGGCGGCGATCTCAGGACCATTCAGGAACTGCTCGGACACGCTTCGCTTTCGACCACCCAACGCTACACGGAGGTGGACCAGGCGCGCCTGATGGAGGTTTACAAGGACGCGCATCCCCGCGCCCGCCACGACCCCAACTCGACGGATTGACCCCCGGCAAGGAATAGACCTGATCCGCCTGCCGGTTGGCTTCCATGGAGGAAGACAAGGAGTGGGGCGAGGCGGCCCGCGACGCCGTCGCCGAGACCGACCTCAAAGCGGCGTTCATCGCGTCCGGGTCCCCCAGCCGCGCTTTCCGGCCCAACCGGGTGAGCGAGGCGGGGCCGGGGCGTTCGAGATCAAATATGCGAATGAAGCCTACACCTTCGAGACTCCAATCCCCGGTTGTGATCATCGGCGGGGGGACCGGAAACTGCTCTAGGCCCGCGCCCACTCCCAGGCGCGTTTTATATCCAGTGGGTGATACGGTTTCACCTCGGCGTGAATCAGCGTGGCGGCGAATTTTGCGGCCAGATCCTTCCACTCGGAGCCGGTGATGATCGCCATCTTCTCAACCTCACCCCAATGCCTGACGCCGAAGGCGAAGTCGTCCCACGCCGCGCGCCAGTCCCAGCCGTCGAACTCCGTGAGGTCGACCAGGAAACGGACCTTGCCGTGACGGGCGATGATCGCCTCGATGCCGGCGACGTTTTCGACGACGTCGGCATCGGTCAGTTTGCCGATTACCTTCACGCCGATGACATTGTCCGAGGTCTCGGGGAGCAGAACGATCATCGTGTCTCGATAAGCGCCTAGATGTGCAGCGCCCGGCCGCCGGCATCGAGGGCGGCTTCCTTGACCGCCTCGGGCAGCCCCGGATGGCCATGACAGGTGCGGGCGATGTCCTCGGCCGATCCGCCGAACTCCATGACCAAGACGCATTCCTGGATGAGATCACCCGCGGCGGGACCGAGAATATGGACGCCGAGGACCCGGTCGGTCTCCTTGTCGGCAAGGACTTTCACGAACCCGTCCGTGTCGCCCATGGCGCGCGCCCGCGCGTTGGCGGTGAACGGGAACTTGCCGACATTGTATTCGATACCGGCTTCCTTGAGTTGTTCCTCGGTCTTGCCGACCCCCGCCGCCTCGGGCCAGGTGTAGACGATTCCCGGAATGGCATCGTAATCGATATGGCCGGACTGACCGGCGATGATCTCGGCGACCACCACACCTTCATCCTCGGCCTTATGGGCCAGCATGGCGCCGCCGATGACATCGCCGATGGCGTAGACGCCCGGTACCTTGGTTTGGAAACGGGCGTCCACCGGAATGAAACCCTTATCCGGTTCGATCCCCAACCCCTCCAGGCCCAGGCCGTCGGTGTAGGGACGCCGGCCAACGGCGACCAGCACCACGTCGGCTTTCACCTGCGCCGCATCGCCGCCGGCAACCGGCTCAACATCAAGCGTGACCGAGGTCTTTGATTTCCTGGCGCCGGTAACCTTGCTGGAGAGCTTCAAACCGATCTTCTGCTTCTTGAGGGTGCGCTGCATGTGCTTGGAGATTTCGGCGTCCATGCCGGGAAGTACGTGGTCGAGGAACTCGATGACGGTAACCTCCGCGCCCAACCGGCTCCACACCGAACCCAATTCCAGGCCGATGACCCCGGCACCGATCACCGCCATGGTCTTCGGGACCTTGGGTAATTCCAGCGCGCCGGCGGACGAAACAATTTGCTTTTCGTCGATTTCCACACCCGGAAGCGGCGTCACGTCGGACCCGGTGGCGATGATGATATTCCCGGCCTGAATTGTTTCGGCCTTGCCGTCCGCGCCGGTCACCGTCACCTGGCCGGCGGCCGGAATGGAGCCGGTGCCGAGAAGCCGGGTGATCTTGTTCTTTTTCATCAGGTAATCGACACCCTTGATGGTGTCGCCGACCACCGAGTCCTTGTAGGCCATCATCGCCTTCAGATCGAGGTCCACCCTGGGTGCCTTGATGCCCATGGCGGCGAACTCGTCGTGGGCGGCATGATACATGTGCGAGGTGTGAAGCAGCGCCTTGGACGGGATGCAGCCGACATTCAGGCAGGTGCCGCCGAGGGTCTCCCGCTTCTCGACGATCGCGGTGCTCAGGCCCAGCTGGGCCGCGCGGATGGCGGCCACGTATCCGCCCGGGCCCGCGCCGATAACGACGACGTCGAAATTGTTGTCAGCCATTCTATTCCTCGCTCTCCCGGACCCCGGCTACATGTCCAGCATGATGCGCTGAGGATCCTCGATACACTGCTTGATGCGGACCAGGAAGGAAACCGCCTCGCGGCCATCGATGATCCGGTGATCGTAGCTGAGTGCCAGATACATCATCGGCCGGACGACGATCTCGTCATCGATCACCACCGGACGCTTGGTGATATTGTGCATCCCCAGGATGCCCGACTGGGGCGTATTGAGGATCGGCGTCGACAGCATGGAGCCGTAAATGCCGCCGTTGGAGATGGTGAAGGTCCCACCGGTCATTTCGTCGAGCCCCAGCTTGCCGTCCCGTGCCCGGGCGCCGAAATCGACGATGGTCTTCTCGATATCGGCGAACCCCATGGCGTCGGCATCGCGGATCACCGGCACCACAAGACCCTGCGGCGTGCCGACGGCGACGCCGATGTCGTAATGGTTCTTGTAGACCAACTCATCACCATCGATCTCGGCATTCACCGCCGGAAACTCGCGCAAGGCGACAATCGCCGACTTGACGAAGAAACTCATGAAACCAAGCCGAACGCCGTGGCGCTTTTCGAAGGTGTCCCGGTAGGTGGCGCGCGCCTCCATCACCGCGCCCATGTCCACCTCGTTGAAGGTCGTCAGCATGGCTGCCGTGTTCTGGGCTTCCTTCAGCCGGGAGGCGATGACCTTGCGGAGCTTGGACATGCGGACCCGCTCCTCGCGCGGACCCGCCGGCTTCGCCGGGATTTGAACACCGGGAGCTTCGGCGGCCGCCGGGGCCGGGGCAGGCGCCGCCGCACCGCCGGACTTCATGTAATTCAGTACGTCACCCTTGGTCAGCCGGCCATCCTTGCCCGTCGCGGGGATGAGCGCTGGATCGAGCCCCTCATCCTCAACGAGTTTTCGCACGGCGGGCGATAGGGTTATCCCGCCCACGACCGGTGACGGGGCGGGCGCCGCGGGAGAGGCCTCGGCAGCGGGGGCGGCAGCCGCCGAGCCATCGCCGGACACGATGACACCCAAAATGGCACCCACCTCGACCTCGGACCCGGATTCCGCCGCAATGGCCGTCAGCGTGCCGGCGGCAGGCGCGTTCACCTCGACGGACACCTTATCGGTTTCCAGCTCCACCAGCGGCTCGTCCGCGGCAACCGCGTCGCCGACCGATTTCAACCAGTTGCCGACGGTCGCCTCGGCGATGGAGTCACCCAGCGCCGGCACGACGATCCGGACGTCGTCCCCGCCGCCCGGTGCGGAAGGAGCAGGCGCTTCGGCCGGCGCCGCCTCGGCTTCCGGCACGGTTTCCGGCACGGTTTCCGCTGGCGCCGCCGCCGTTTCACCTTCCCCATCAATCTTTCCCAGCACCGCACCGACTTCCACGTCGGCGCCGACATCGGCGAGGATCTCCGTAAGGGTACCGGCGGCAGGCGCGTTGACTTCGACCGTCACCTTGTCCGTCTCCAGTTCCAGCAACGGCTCATCGGCGCTCACCGTATCGCCCACCGATTTGAGCCAAGTGGCAACTGTCGCTTCGGAGAGGGACTCTCCGAGAGTGGGCACCTTAATTTCCGTCGCCATGAGAACCTCGATTAGCCGATGGTAACTGGATTGGGATCCGCGCTTTCAATGCGCTGGAACGGCTGGCGTAAATCGTCGGCCTTCCAGGTCAGGGCCTGTTCCACGAGCAGCGCCTGTTCCGCATTGTGAACCTTGAGAGAGCCGGCGGCCGGAGAGGCCGATGCCGGCCGGCCAACGAAGATGGGCCGTTTCCCGGCCATCTTTCCGCCGACGCTCTTCATCACATACTCCAGTCGGAGGTTGAGGAATGACCAGGCACCCATGTTGGCGGGCTCTTCCTGACACCAGACCACATCAGCATCGGGATAGCGCCCGACCCGGTTAATCAGGGCGTCCCGCGGCCAGGGATACAGCTGCTCGATCCGCAAAATCGCGATGTCGTCGATCTCCTGCTCACGGCGCGCTTCCAACAGTTCGTAATAGACCTTGCCCGAGCATAGGACGACCCGTTTGACCTTCTCGTCCGGCACCAGGTCGTCCACCTCCCCAAGGGTGCGCCAGAACTGCGCATCAGGGCCGAAGTCCTCGAGCTTCGAGACATTGAGCTTGTGCCGCAGCAGTGACTTAGGTGACATCACGACCAAGGGTTTCCGGAAATTCCGCTGCATTTGACGGCGCAAGGCATGGAAAATATTGGCCGGCGTGGTGAGGTTCATCACCTGCATATTGTCTTCGGCGCAGAGCTGCAGGAACCGCTCAAGGCGGGCGGACGAGTGCTCCGGCCCCTGCCCCTCCATCCCGTGAGGCAGCAGCATGACCAGCCCGCAAAGCCGCAGCCACTTGGATTCGCCGGACGACAGGAACTGATCGAAGATCACCTGCGCCGTGTTGGCGAAATCGCCGAACTGCGCCTCCCAGATGGTCAACGTGTTGGGATCCGCCAGCGCATAGCCGTACTCGAAACCGGCGACCCCGAACTCGGACAACGGGCTGTCCATCACCTCGAATGCCGCCTGATCGGGGCTGAGCTCGCTCAACGGGTAGTATCGCTTTTCGTTCACCTGGTCGACGATCGCCGCATGACGGTGGGAGAAGGTTCCGCGGGAGGAATCCTGCCCCGACAATCGGACCCGGCAGCCGTCCATCAATAGCGAGCCGTAGGCCAGCGCCTCGCCCATTGCCCAATCCAGGCCCTCGCCGGTCTCCATCATCGTCGCCTTGGCCTTGAGTTGGCGCAGCAGTTTGGAATTGACGTTGATGCCCTCTGGCACCCGCGCCAGCGACAGTCCGATCTCCTTGAGCCGGTCGAGTTCGACCCCGGTCGGCCCCTCCTTCATCTCTTCCTCGTCCTGACGAAGGTGGACCAGTCCGTCCCAAACCCCCTCCAGCCAATCGGCCTTATTGGCCTTATACGACGATGCAGCCTCGAATTCGGAATCGAGATGCGCTCTGAAATCGCTCTCGATTTTGTCGGCCTCTTCAGCCGTCATCACGCCATCCTTGATCAGCGCCTCGCGGAAGATCTCCCGGGTCGGCGGATGCTCGGCGATGGTCTTGTACATGATCGGCTGGGTGAACATGGGCTCGTCACCCTCGTTGTGCCCATGGCGCCGATAGCAGAACATGTCGATGACCACGTCCCGCTTGAACTTCTGACGGAACTGTACCGCCAAGTCGGCGACCCGGCACACGGCGATGGGGTCATCACCGTTGACGTGAAAGATGGGCGCCTGGAGCCCCTTGGCGACATCCGTCGGATAAGGGGTCGAACGCGACGCGTTGGGGTTGGTGGTGAAGCCGATCTGATTGTTGACGATGATGTGGACGGTGCCGCCGGTGCGGTAACCGCGGAGCTGAGACATATCGAGGGTTTCGGGGACAATCCCCTGTCCGGCGAATGCCGCGTCACCGTGCAACAGCAGACCCATTACCTGCTCGCGCGCCTCGTCACCGCGGATGGTCTGCTTGGCGCGCACCTTGCCGACAACCACCGGATTGACGCACTCCAGATGCGATGGATTGGCGGTCAATGACAGGTGCATCGTGCCTTCGGTGAACTCCCGGTCGGCAGACGCACCCAAGTGGTATTTCACGTCACCGGAGCCCTGGACATCTTCGGGATGCGCCGAGTTGCCCTGAAACTCCGAGAAGATTGCCACATAGGGTTTGCCGAGCGTCCGCGCCAACACGTTGAGACGGCCCCGGTGGGGCATCCCGATGACCACTTCCTTGATCCCCTCATAGGCGGCGGTCCGCAGAATGCGTTCGATGCACGGGATCATGCTTTCCCCGCCATCGAGACCGAAACGCTTGGTTCCGGTGTGTTTTACCTGAAGGTAGTTTTCGAAGCCCTCCGCCTCGACAATGTCCTTGTAGACGTTCTTTTTTTGATCATCGGAGTAATTCCTGCGGTAGTCGACGCCTTCGACGTTCTCCTGGAGCCAGGCGCGCTGCTCGATTTCCTGCATGTGCATGTACTCGACGCCGATGGACGAGCAGTAGCTCTCCCGCAAGATCTCCAACACTTCGCTGAGCGTGGCGCGCTCCTTGCCGCAGAGCGGCGTCGTCGTGTCGAGATAAAACGTCCGGTCCAGATCTTCGTCGGTGAATCCGTAGTGCTTGTAGTCGAGCTCCTTCAGATAGCCGGCACCTTGAAGACCCAAGGGGTCAAATGATGCGGCCAGGTGGCCCCGCACCCTGAATGAGCGGATGAGAATGCGAATGCGGACCGAATCCCGGGCCGCGTCCTCGGCATCGCCTGAAACGGCGGCTCCAGGCGCCATGTCTTCCTTTTTCGCGGCGGCGCCGTTCTCATCGGCCCCTTCGAGCTCCGGAAGAGGCAGGGCCCAGCTGGCGCCTGCGACCTCTCCCCGTACAACCGCCGGATCATCGGCCATCTCGGCGAACAGAGCCTGCCAGCCCGCATCCACGGACGACGGGTCATTCAGATAGTTCTCGTGCAACTGAGCAATGAACGCCCCGTTGGCACCGGTGAAAATGGAATCCGTTTCGTTCGCCATGGTCCCGCCTATTTTCTCGCGCCGGACCGCGTTGGGGGCGCGTTATCCGTTCATGGCCTTTGCCATGGTTTTGCCGAGAGCTGCCGGAGAATCCGATACCACGATCCCTGCGCTCTTCATGGCCTCGATCTTGTCACCCGCGCCGCCTTTGCCGCCCGCGATGATCGCCCCCGCGTGACCCATTCGCCGGCCGGGCGGCGCCGTGACACCGGCGATAAAGCCGACCAAGGTTTTCTTGGATTTTGACTGTTTGTAGAACTCGGCCGCATCTTCCTCGGCCGAACCGCCGATCTCACCGATCATCACCATGCCCTCGGTCTCGTCGTCGGCGAGGAACATTTCCAGACAATCGATAAAGCTGGTGCCGGTCACCGGGTCGCCGCCGATGCCGATACACGTGGTCTGGCCCAGACCCGCCGCACTGGTCTGGGCAACCGCCTCGTAGGTCAGAGTGCCGGAGCGCGACACAATGCCGATATTGCCTCTCTGATGAATGTGACCCGGCATGATACCGATCTTGCATTCACCCGGCGTGATCACGCCCGGACAGTTTGGTCCGACCAGCCTGGTCTTGGAACCATTGAGGACCCGTTTGACCTTGACCATGTCGAGCACGGGAATGCCTTCGGTGATACACACCACCAACTCGATCTCCGCGTTGATCGCCTCGAGGATGGCCTCGGCGGCAAACGGCGGCGGGACATAGATCACCGATGCGTTGGCCCCGGTGGCATCCACCGCCTCCTGCACCGTATCGAAAACCGGCAAGTCGAGATGGGTCGAGCCGCCCTTGCCGGGCGTCACGCCGCCCACCATCCGGGTGCCGTAGGCGATGGCCTGTTCCGAGTGGAAGGTTCCCTGCGAGCCGGTAAAGCCCTGACAGATAACCTTAGTGTCATTGCCGACAAGAACAGCCATTAGCCTGCCTCCCGCACGGCTTCGACAACTTTCTCCGCCGCATCCGCGAGGTCGTCCGCCGAGATGATGGGTAGCCCGGATTGGGCCATAATCTGTTTGCCGAGATCGACGTTGGTGCCTTCCAAACGAACCACCAAGGGAACACTCAGAGACACCTCGCGGGCCGCGGCGACCACGCCCTCGGCGATGACATCGCAACGCATGATGCCGCCGAAGATATTGACCAGAATGCCTTCCACATTGCCGTCCGACAGGATCAGCTTGAAGGCGGTGGTCACGCGCTCCTTGGTCGCGCCGCCGCCGACGTCGAGGAAGTTGGCCGGCTCACCGCCGTGGAGCTTGATGATGTCCATCGTCGCCATGGCGAGGCCCGCGCCGTTGACCATGCACCCGATGGATCCGTCGAGTTTGACGTAGTTGAGATCGTGACGCTCGGCCTCCAGCTCCGCCGGGTCCTGCTCGTCCTCGTCCCGCATCTCTTCGACATCCTTGTGCCGGTAAAGTGCGTTGTCGTCGAAATTCATCTTGGCGTCCAAGGCGATGACTTCGCCGCCCTTGGTGACCACGAGCGGGTTGACCTCAACCATGCCGGCATCGAGATCGATGAACGCCTTGTACATGGACATCAGGAAGGTTACCGCGGCTTTCACCTGGTCGCCTCCGAGGCCGAGCCCGAATGCCACCTGGCGGGCGTTGTAGCTCTGCATGCCGACGGCGGGATCGATGGACACGGTCCGGATCTTCTCCGGTGTCGAGGCGGCAACCTCTTCTATATCCATGCCGCCCGCCGTCGAGGCAATGACGGTCACGCGGGAGGTTTCCCGGTCGACGAGCAGGGAGAGGTAAAGCTCCCGGTCAATATCGCAGCCGTCCTCGATATAGACCCGCTTCACTTCCTTGCCGGCAGGGCCGGTCTGGTGGGTGACCAGGGTCGCGCCGAGCATCTGGTTGGCGTTGTCCTTCACGTCCTCGACGGATTTGACTATCCGGACGCCGCCGCCTTCGCCCGCGGACGATTCCGCGAACTTGCCCTTACCCCGGCCGCCGGCGTGAATTTGCGATTTCACGACCCAGACAGGGCCGCCCAGGTCCTTTGCAACCGCTTCGGCTTCGGCCGGCGTATAGGCGACACCGCCCTTCAGCACCGCCACCCCATACTGGGAGAGCAGTTGCTTGGCTTGATACTCGTGAATGTTCATTGAGAGTTCCGATCCGGGACCCGATGAGGCGGGTCCCTGTTTTCCGCTAGGTTCCCTTCTCACGTTTCCGCCGCGTCGTCTTCTTTGCCGGTGCTTTCCTGGCGGCCGGCTTCCTGGCCGCGGCCGTCGCCGTGCGTTCGTCCGCCCTGATCTTGGCGAGAATCTTGTCGGCGTCGGCAACCGTCTTTTTCACCGCCCGCACCGACGTGTTGAAGGCCTTCCTTTCCGCTGGATCCAGCTTGATTTCGACGACGCGCTCGACGCCCTTGGCGCCGATAACAACGGGAACGCCGACATAGAGGCCGCGAATGCCGTACTCGCCTTGAAGGTAGGCCGCGCAGGGCAGTACGCGCTTCTTGTCCTTGAGATAGCTCTCGGCCATGGCGATAGCCGAGGAGGCCGGGGCGTAGAACGCCGAACCGGTCTTCAGCAAATTAACGATTTCGCCGCCGCCGTTGCGGGTCCGGTCGACGATCTCGTCCAGGCGTTTCTGGGAAAGCCACTTCATTTTGACCAAGTCGGTCAACGGAATGCCCGCGACCGTGGAATAGCGCGTCAGCGGCACCATGCTGTCGCCGTGGCCGCCGAGGACAAACGCCGTCACGTCCTCGACCGAAACGTTCATTTCGTCGGCGAGAAAATAACGGAACCGCGCAGAGTCGAGTACGCCCGCCATGCCGACGACCTTGTTGGCCGGCAGGCCGCAGGCATCGCGCAATACGCCGACCATGACATCCAGCGGATTGGTGATGCAGATCACGAAGGCATCGGGGCAGTACTTCTTGATGCCGGCACCGACCTGACGCATGACATTGGTGTTGATGCCGATCAGATCATCGCGGCTCATGCCGGGTTTGCGGGGCACGCCGGCGGTAACAATCACCACATCGGCGCCGCGGATGCCGGCATAGGAATTGGTGCCGGCCAATTTGGCGTCAAAACCCTCCACCGGAGAGCTCTCAGCGAGATCAAGCGCCTTGCCTTGCGGGATGCCTTTCACGATGTCGAAAAGAACGACATCGCCCAACTCCTTGAGGCCCGCCAAATGCGCCAGCGTGCCGCCAATATTACCCGCGCCGACCAGCGCGATCCTGTTTCTCGCCATAAAAATTCCTCTTACCCCGGTTTGGATCGGGCAACCCCTGTCTCTTTCTTGCAAAGTCCGCCTAATGCTAGGAATTCCGCCGGTGGTAGCGCAATTTAGGGACCCGTGCAAGTCCGCACCCGGAGGACCGTCGCCGGTACATCCGCGCGCCTTTCAGGGCCCCCGCTGGTCTTCAGTCGAGGTGGTTTCCGTGGGTCGGGATTACAACCGCGATTTCACGACCAGCCGGCTTACTCCCCGGGCTGATGGGGCAGGCTCATATACTCTTCCGATTGCATTTCGATGAGCCGGGAGACCAGGCGTTCGAATTCGAATTTCCCCTCGCCCTCGGGGTAAAGCCCGGTCGGCGGCGCGGCGGCGGAACAGACGAGGTTGACCTTGGCCTCGTAGAAGGCGTCGATCAGGATGACGAACCGCCGTGCCGCATCGCGCATCGCCGGCGTCAGCAGGGGAATGTCGTCGACAACAAAGGTATGATATCGGGCGGCGATGGCCAGATAGTCCGCCGGGCCCAGGGGTTTGTCGCAAAGATCTCCAAAATCCGCCCGGCCAACGCCGTCGACCGCCATTGAAATCTCGATCGTCCGGCCCTTCACCTCGATGCGCTCCGGCTCCGGCGGACGGCCGTCGGTAAGCTGATCAAAGTAATCGTCGAGGGTCGCGCGGCCGCCGTCGTCGAGCGGCGTGTGGTAAACGTTCATCCCCTTCAGCCGGCGCAGGCGATAATCGATTGGACTGCTTAGCTCCAGCACATCCAATCGCTCACTGATCATCTCGATAAAGGGAACGAATTTGTTGCGTTGCAGGCCGTCCTTGTAGAGGTCCTGCGGCGGCCGGTTGGACGTGGCAACCACGACGACGTCGCGGGCAAACAGGTTCTCGAACAACCTCCCGAGAATCATCGCGTCGACGATGTTGGCGACCTGGAATTCATCGAAACAAAGCAGCCACGCCTCGTCCGCGATTTCCTTGGCGACATCCGGGATCGGGTCGCCGCCCTCGCCGCCGGAACGTTCGCGGAAGGCGTTCATCCTTGCGTGCACGTCCTGGAGAAAGGCGTGGAAATGAGTGCGGCGCTTTTTTTCCACCAAGGCAGCGCCGAAGAACAAGTCCATGAGCATGGACTTACCGCGGCCCACGCCGCCATAGATGTAGAGGCCCTGAACCGGCTCGGCCCGCCGGCGGGTCAGTCCGAATCGCTCCTTCCAGCCGGCGTGCCCGGCACTCGGCGTATAGCCGGCCAACGCCCGATGGAGGCTTTGCAGCTTTTCAGCCAATAGCGCCTGCGCCGGATCCGAAGTGAGTTCACCCGCGGCGACCCGGTCACGGTAGTCGAACAACGGACCTGCGTGAATGACGGCCTGCTCTTGCATGGGCGGTTCATTAGGCGGCGAAGCGCCGTCTGTAAAGTGCCGGACACCAGGAAATGGCGGCTCGGCCTTTGGCTTCGGGGAAGAATCAATACCGATCCGGTCACGAAAACATTACCGCCGGCCCGGAAACGCCGCGGGTCCTGCCGAACCGCGTACGGTCTACCGGCAGCCATGCCCGTTCCGCCACGATGACGGAACGCCCGGGGCCCCAAGGATCGGCGATTACCGTGCCGGGCAGGAGCGGCCCAAGCGCGGACGCAACCAATTATACGAGAGTGCCCGCGATGGTTTCGGCCACATGCCTGAGCGCCGCGGCCGTGTGAATATCCTCGACGTGCGGCGGACGAAGTTTAGCGGCGACGGCATCAAATCGGCCGTGGACCATCTGCTGAAACACAATGGGTGAGATCAGAACGCGAAGGTCACGGAGAAGAATTCCGGGAACGGTTCGCGCTGTTAACGGCGCCCGACCATCTTCTGCTTGATCTTGGCGATTGCCTGACCCGGGTTGAGATTCTTCGGGCAGGTGTTGGTGCAGTTCATGATAGTATGGCAGCGATAGAGCCGGAACGGGTCCTCCAGCGCATCCAACCGTTCGCCGGTATATTCGTCGCGAGAATCAGCAATCCAACGATAGGCCTGCAGCAACGTCGCCGGACCCAAATAGCGGTCCGAATTCCACCAATAGCTGGGGCAGCCCGTCGAGCATGAGAAGCACAACACGCATTCCCAAAGACCATCCAGCGCTTCCCGCTCTTCCGGACTTTGGAGACGTTCCTTACCCGGGGCCGCCGGCGTGTCGGCCTGCAGCCAAGGCTTAATGGAGGCGTACTGGGCGTACGCGTTGGTGAGGTCGGGAACCAGGTCCTTGACCACCATCATATGCGGCAGCGGGTAGACCGCGATATCGCCTCTGAAGTCGTTGATCGCATTGATGCATGCCAGCGTGTTGGTACCACCCACATTCATTGCGCAGGAGCCGCACACCCCCTCCCGGCACGAACGGCGAAAGGTCAGCGTCGAATCGATTTCGTTCTTTATCTTGATCAACGCGTCCAGAACCATCGGACCGCAGGCATCCAGGTCGATCTCGTAGGTATCCATCCGGGGATTTTCGTTCTTATCCGGATCGTAGCGATAGACCTTGAACTTCTTGACCCGCGTCGCTCCTGCGGGCGCCGGGAAGGTCTTACCCTCGACGACTTTCGAATTTGCGGGAAGTGAAAACTCTGCCATTTCTCGTTTCCTTGACCTCGGTCCTGCCGGCTTAATAGACCCGGGCTTTTGGCGGGATGTATTCGACCTCGTCGGTGAGGGTATAGTCGTGAACCGGCCGGTAGGACAATTCGGTCCCCCAGTTCTCATCGACTTTGGCAAGCGAGTGCTTCATCCAGACCTCGTCATCCCTGTCGGGGAAGTCCTCGTGGGCGTGAGCGCCACGTGACTCTTGGCGGTTCTTCGCGGATTCCACCGTCGCCACCGCCGAGACCATAAGATTGTCCAATTCCAACGCTTCCACGAGGTCGGAGTTCCAGATCATCGAGGTATCATTGAGCTTCAAGTCTCCGATGCTCTTCGCCGTCTCCTGGAGCGACGAGGCGCCATTGGCGAGTGTCTCCGTCGTCCTGAACACGGCGGCATCGGTCTGCATGATCCGCTGCATCTCCAGCCGAATTTCGGACGTGAGACGTGTGCCATTGGCGTTGCGGGTTTTCTCCAGCCGCTCGATGGCCGTCCCGCCGGCAGCGGCCGGCAGCGGCTTCCGGGAAGCGCCCTTCTCGACGGTTTCGGTGGCCCGGATCGCCGCGGCACGTCCAAAAACCACAAGATCGAGCAAGGAGTTGGTCCCCAAGCGATTGGCGCCGTGCACACTGACGCAGGCCGCCTCGCCGATAGCCATCAGTCCCGGGCAGACCGCATCCGGATCGTCGGCGGTCGGGCGAATAACCTCACCATGATAGTTGGTGGGCACACCACCCATGTTGTAGTGGACCGTCGGCAGCACCGGGATCGGTTCCTTGGTGGCGTCGGTGCCGGCAAAAATCTTGGCGGATTCAGTGATCCCAGGCAGACGGGCGTGCAGCACATCGGTCCCGAGATGCTCCAAGTGCAGGAAGATGTGATCGCTCTCCGGGCCAACGCCGCGGCCCTCTCGAATCTCAATAGTCATCGCACGGCTGACCACATCCCGGGACGCCAGATCCTTAGAGGTCGGCGCATAGCGCTCCATGAACGCCTCACCTTCCGAGTTGGTGAGATAACCGCCTTCGCCCCGGGCCCCCTCGGTGATCAGGACGCCGGCGCCATAAACGCCGGTCGGGTGGAATTGCACGAATTCCATATCCTGCAGCGGAATACCGGCGCGGGCCGCCATGCCGTTGCCGTCCCCTGTGCAGGTGTGTGCCGAGGTGCAGGAAAAATAGCTGCGGCCATATCCGCCGGTAGCGAGCACGGTTTGTTGCGCCGAGAAGCGATGCAGTGTCCCATCGGCCAAATTCCAGGCCATCACACCCCGACAGGCACCTTCTTCGTCCATGATCAAATCGATGGCGAAGTATTCGACAAAGAACTCGGCTTCATACTTCAGGGATTGCTGATACAGCGTGTGGAGAATCGCATGACCGGTCCGATCGGCGGCCGCGCAGGCACGTTCCACGGGAGCTTCCCCGTAATTTCGCATATGCCCGCCGAAGGGCCGCTGATAGATCTTGCCGTCTTCGGTGCGGGAGAACGGCACCCCATAGTGCTCAAGCTCATAAACCGCCGGCAGCGCCTCGCGGCACATGTATTCGATAGCGTCCTGGTCGCCCAGCCAGTCGGCGCCCTTGACCGTGTCGTACATATGCCATTTCCAGTCGTCTTCACCCATATTGCCGAGCGCCGCGCCGACACCGCCCTGAGCGGCGACCGTGTGACTGCGCGTGGGGAAGACCTTGGTGATGCAGGCGGTTTTCAGCCCGGTGGCCGTCATACCAAGGGTCGCGCGCAGGCCCGCGCCGCCGGCGCCAACGACGATGACGTCATGCTGGTGATCGATTATTTCGTAGTCAGCCATCGGCCGTTAGCCTCCGAAGGCGACGCGCAAGAGCGCGATGATGCAGGACACGCCTAGAATTACGGCGATGAACTTGTTCAGTATCAAGACGACGGTCTTCGAGCGTTCATTGTGGATGTAGTCTTCGAACACCACCTGCATGCCAAGCTGCATGTGGTGAAACAGGACGCCGACCAACAGGACCATGAGGATCAAGTTGTAGGGCACGGTCAGCCAAGCCCGGAATTCGCCGAGATCTGCGCCGGCCAGGGAAACCGCCGCGAAAACGAACCAAATTCCCAACGGCACCAAAGCAACCGCGGTCAACCGCTGTGCCCACCAATGGCCGGTGCCTTCCTTGGCCGAGCCGAGTCCCCGGACCCGCGCCAGATCGGTTTGTAAACTCATCTATCCTGCCCCCCCGGCCGTGTTCCAAACAATCGCCCAGGTGATCGCCGTCAGTACGGCTGCGCCGATAACCACCGTCCAGCCCGAGGCACGAACTCGGCTCAACTCAAAGCCCATTCCCGCATCCCAAAACAGGTGGCGGATGCCATTGAGCAGATGGTAGAAGAGCGCGAACGTCCATCCCACCAGCAGTACAACGCCAACCCATGTTCCGAGAACCGCCTGGGCACGCGCAAACGCGTCCACCCCATATCCGGCGGCATTCAGCCAATAGGCAAAAACAATGGCGCCGGCCGCCAGTCCCACACCGGTGATCCGGTGGAGAATGGAGAGAACCGAAGTGATTTGCCAGCGATAAACTTGAAGATGGGGAGAGAGCGGACGGTTATCCGTAGCCATAGAGGGTGCCCTGATATGCTGCACATTCCGCCTGGGGCGGCGGAAAATTTGGTTTAGACCCTCGCCTCGGGCAAGTCAACGCGCCTCGCCGGGCCGCTCGTTGGCGAATGAAATGACGTCGCCTCATATGGTCAGCGGCGCTTGTTGCGGCAAAAAAAAATGACAATCGCGCGCTGCTGACGCAAGTCGATCAACCGAAGGTAAGGCGTTGAAAGGAAATACTTTTAGTTTTCTGTGTGAGCAGGCCTGTGGATAAGTTGTGAACGTTTTGTGCAAATACAGCCAAATTATACACAGAAAATTTCAAGAATTTATCTGGTTTTTATTGAATGTTTCATTTGTTGTTCGCAGAATACTTCTCGTACGCGATAGCGTTTCCGTCGCGATCTGTGGTGCGGCTGTCGGGCCTTCGGGCCGGAGGGTGGCGCCCTGAACGGCTTTCGGGCCGGGCAGAAGTTGGGGCTTCCGGCCTTCGGGTCGGGACTCTCAGCAGGGATTGCGAGGCCGGATCCCAACGATGCCTCGGTATCGGTTGAGGTTCGGGCTGGTGGATGAAGGCTGCGTGCGGCGGGGTCGCCCTGGTGGCCCAGCCGGTGTCGAAAGACGCAGGATCGGATACCAACCGCCGCAAGGCAGATCGGGGTCGGGTCCGGCGACATTCGGCAAGGGCGCCGCCGCGGACGACGTCCTCCGGTGGTTCGTCGTGTCGAGAGATGGGACGGGCACGCACGGGTCAGGGTTCCTGCCCTCGCAGGGAACATTGACCGCCGGGAATGTCGGAGACGGCCTGCCGTCGATGTTGGTTCCCGGGACGTGGGTGTCCAGCCAATTTCGAGGCTCGGTGAGCCGAGGGGAAGGCGGAAGACGGAAGACGGGTGCCGGCGACGGCGTCCGTCTGAGGCCGGACCCGGCTGCGGCGACCGTATCGATCTCTCTCCCAAGGGTAAATCGATGGTCGACGCAGATGGAGTGGAAGGGCGTTATCGTGTGCGTGGAGCCTGGCCGGCTCTACGAGGCGTCAGGAGTGCCGCTTGCGCGGTGCGCTACACAAGGATCCCAGGCCTTGTGTACCTGACGCCTCTTTCATATCCGATTCGATTTCGGGTTTCAATAAGCATTGTAGGGCTGATTCAGTATTGGAATCAGCAACTTGCAACTATTAGCCCCAAACAATAATAAAGTTGTCCCGAGGTTTATCCACAGCGCTCGCCATGCGGGCGCGTTCTCTGACACCTTTTCGCAACCTACCGACGGCGCAAGACGGATCCATCCTACCGCGGCGAAAAGAGGCGCACGACCGCCGCCGCTGCTGCTTGATCACCGGTATCAGCCGATCTTGCTCGGCAGCCAGACCGCAACCCCCGGCATGGCAATGAGCAGCGCGAGCACGAACAGCTCGATCAGAATGAATGGCATGGCTGAACGGATCACCTGCCCGATGGATACATCGAAGGGTGCAATTCCCTTCATCACATAGAGCAGCAGACCGAATGGCGGCGTGAGGAGGCTGATCTCCATGGTGATCAGCATCAGTACCATCAGCCAGACAACATCAATCTCAAACACCACCTGCAACGACTGTGCGCCGAGCAGGAAGAACGGCAGGGTGAGAAGCAGCATGCTCACCTGATCCATGAACGCGCCGAGAAACAGCAGGACCAGCATCATCATGATCACGACCTGAAGCTGGGTGAACTCCAGGGCGGCAATTGCGGTCAAAAGGCCGTCGGTCGCGCCCGAGTTGGACAACGCCTGGGCGAATACCAATGAGCCGGCAATAATGAACAGGATCATGGTGTTCACCTTGGCGGTCTCCATCAGCGCCTTGGCGATGGCGCGCCAGGTGAAATCGGCGCCGTCGATCCCGGTGATGGTGATGACGTTCTTGAATATCCGGAAAAAATAACAAGCGCCCAAGGCAGCAAGACTGCCCAGCGCGGCGGCTTCGGTCGGCGCGGCAATCTTGAAGAAGATCGATCCGACCACGACGATGAAAATGATGAACAACGGCAGGATGTAGAGAAGAAACGGCAGGAAGCGGTTTAGAAGCTTCAATCCGGGGCCGCGATAGGTCCAACTGGCAACCGCCTGACCCCTACGGTTGAGTGCCACTGTAATCGGCAGCTCGAGGGCGCTCTCGTCCGGGGCATAGCTGGGCGCGAGCGACGGATTGATGGTGCAGCGAATGATCACATAGGCAAAGAACAGCATTGCCATCAGAAAACCGGGAATAATCCCGGCGATCAGCAGTTGAGCGACACTCTGCTCGGCAATGCTCGCCAACAACACAGCCAGTGCCGACGGCGGGATCAGCATGGCGATACCGCCGACGGCCATGATCGGACCCATGGCGATGGACGGCTGATAGCCCCGCTTGATCATATCCGGCAAGAGCACCGATCCCAGAATGGCCGTGTTGGCGATGGTCGACCCGGAGAGTGACGAAAACACCGTGCCGCCGACGATGGAGACCACCGACAAACGGCCCGGCACCCGGGAAATCAGCCGGTCGATGGCCCCGATCGCCTTAAAAGCCACGCCGGTCTGGAGCAAAATTTCTCCCATCAACAAGAAGAGCGCGATGGGCGCGAGACCGAAGGTGATCGCGTTGTGGAACTCCATGGGCATGAACACGAGCCCAATGTCGCCGCCGATAAAGATAAACGTGCCGATCACATTCGCGGTGAAAAACGCCAGGGCGACAGGCAATCCCAGGAACATCGCCAGACAGACGATCCCAAGGAGGAGTATGAGAGCGAGATACCACTCCATCTCAGAGCCCTGCCTCCGAGCCGTGAGCGTCGCCGGCTAGCGTCAAGACACGTTGTTCCCTGAACCTCATCAGAAACTCGATCGCCAGCAGGGCCATTGAAACGGCGAAAAATGCCACCACTATCCAGTTGGGAATCCGCACATCCTTGTCCGGCAACGTCATGTCGATGAATTCGCCGATGCCCGCACGGCTGCCGTAGATGCACAGCAACAAACAAAGCGCAGATCCGAAGAGGTTGAGGAAACCGTCGAGCCTTTTGGAGGCATCCGGCGACAGGGAAGAGGTGACAATATCGACTTTGACGTGGGCGCCCTGCTGGAGCACCCACGGCGCACCGGCAAAAACGCCGAAGAACAGCGCAAATTCAATGGACTCGTTCAGCCACCAAATGCTGCCTATTCCGGCCTTGATGATGAACAGATTGAAGGGAATCAGAATTGCGATCAGACCGATGGAAACGGCCACCAGCGCGGCAAGGAATATGGTCAGGCGGAGGTAAAGTGTCTCGAAATTATCGAGTGCGGTCTTCATCAAGCGCCCCGGGACTTAATTCGACATCCAGGAAAGCGAAAAGCGGAAATGCAGATCGCGTCTACATTTCCACTTTTCGGCGGTCCGGTTGGCTCAACGGAAGAGCTTTTCCAGCGCCTTGCCGTGCTTCGGCGAACGCTGCAGAACCTCGTTCCAGGCTTCGTTATTCGCAGCAGCGAGCCACTTCTCGCGAGCGGCGCCTTTGAACTCGATGACCTCCATGCCGGCTTTGGCGCGGGTCTCCATACCCTTCTTCAGACGCGCCTGAAGGGCAGGGTTGTTGATCGGCTCGGACTCGGCTTCAAACTCGAGGCCCATCTTGGTGAGGAAGTCGCGCTGCTCCTGGGCGAGGCTCTTCCATTTCTTGAGATTGACCAAGCTCTGCAAGGGCGACGTGTAGAAGCCAGGCTCGACCTGATACTTGGTCACCTTGGTCCACGGCGGCACGAAGGCGCCTGCCGGCCAGCCGAAACCCTGAACCGTATTGTTTTCCATCAGGGTGTAGATCTGCGGCATCGCTGCCGTCTGCACGGTTGCACCCAGGGATTTGAAGAAGGCCGTATAGACCGGGGCAACCCGCAAGTTCAAACCCTTAAGGTCCGGTTTGTCGATCTTCTTGCTGAGCCAAAGATTGAACGGGCCGAAATCGCCGTGCCGAGCCAAATAGTGAACGTTCTTGGCGTTCAGAAGCCTTTGGACGTAGTCGATGCCGCCATTCTTACGCAGATCGGCGGCTGTCTTGCTGGAGAGCCGCAGGACCGGCGCTTCGGGGATGACGTTTCCGTAATAGGCCTCGGTGCAGCCGACCATATCGTAGGCGCCCTTGGACATCTTCTGGGTCAAGGTGAACGGGCTGCCGATGGCCGGCGCCCCGCCCAACAGCTTGACTTGCATGACACCTTTGCCGCGTTCGTTGATAGCCGCGACAAAGGCCTCATAGGCGCGGGACGGCGGTGAACCGATGGGGAAGCAGCTGGCGCCGCGCAGGGTAACCTCTGCGGAATAAGCCGGCGCATGCACACCGAGGGACATCAGCGCAACCGCGCCAACCCCAATTGCAAGCCCAAACGTTTTGTACATTTTTTTCCTCCCTGGAAATCTGAACTCTGAATTTCTTGCCGGCTTTCAACCTCGCGGGGGCGGGGTCTCAGCCCAAACACAGTGCGAGAATAGCATAGCCTTACACTTTGGCCACATCACGATTGCACGGCAACTGCGCCAACAAATGTAATTTCCTTAAGGGCTTAGCGGCAGGAATGCACAAGATCAGGCATGACCCCAGGCACGCGCGGCGGTTTCGCCGATCAGTTCGAGCTTCCGCCACTGCTCATCTTCGGTGATCGCATTGCCGGCAATCCCGGAGGCAAACCCGCATTGAGGGCCGAGCGCCAACTGGTCGGGATCGACATACCGGCTCGCGTCATCAATGCGATGGAGCAATTCCTCGACATCTTCCAAATCACCCCGTTTGGTGGTCACGAGACCAAGCACCACCTGAACCCCTTTTGGCACAAATCGCAGCGGCTCAAAACCGCCTGCCCGCTCGGTGTCGTATTCAAGCAGCAGCCGGTCGAACTTGAGGCGCCCGAATAACGTTTCGGCAATGCCGTCATACGCCCCTTCCCGGTGCCACATGCTGGCCCGGTTGCCGCGGCAGATGTGGAGGCCGAATATCGCCTTCCCCCGGTAAGGTTCGACGACCGCGTTGGACGCATCGATGGCGCGGTTCAAATTGGCCATCGGATCCTCACCACGGGCGGCCATCCGTTCCAGCGTCGGACGGTCGACGTAACCGGTGTAGCTGGGTTCATCCAATTGCACGTACGGACAGCCGGCCTCCACCAACCCGCCGACGATCTCCCGTTCGACTTTAACGACGTCGGCCAGGAACGCATCCGACGTCTCGTAATGCGGCTTCGATGCCTCGACGTCGCACATCTGGGACACCCGATCCGGCCCCATGATCATCGCCTTTGCCGGTACGGATGCGACCTTGGCGAGATAGCGGTACTCCGTCAGCGGGAAATTCTCTGCCAGGGCCAGCTTCGCCTCTGCGGGCATTTTGAAGGATTCAACGGCGTCCGCGCCGCGGCTGTGGGGAGTCTCGCCCTCCATCACCAGGCTCGGATTGCGAACAAAGCCCTCAAGGGATCGATCGGTCTGATCCCAGCCGTTCACGCGCGAGAAACTGACTTGCCAATTGAGACGCCGATACTCACCGTCGGTCACGACCTCCAGGCCGGCGGCCTCCTGCCGCGCGACAACGCCGTTTACGGCCCTGTCCTGTTCGTCGGCCAGTTCAGCTTCGGAGATTTCACCCCGGCCGAATTTCAGGAAAGCGTCAATGAGGGCACGAGGGCGGAGCAGGCTGCCGACTTGGTCGGTTCGAATTCTCTTCAAATCATTGAGCATAGCGGCTTTCGGGCCGGTTCAGCTCCATATGCTCACGGAGGGTTTCACCCTCATACCCGACGCGGATCAGTCCGCGGTCCTGGAGTTCGGGAATTAACATTTCGCAGAGATCATCAAAGTCTCCCGGCATGGTCAGCGGCTGCAGGATGAACCCGTCGCACGCCGACGCCTCGAACCATTCCTGCATGGTGTCGGCCACCTCGATCACTGAACCGCGAATAGTCAACTTTCCATAAGACCCTGCCAGCTTCTCGTACAGTTGGCGGATGGTCAGGTCGCCCTCATGGACAAACTCCATGATCCGCCGAACCGTGCCGTGATCGCCCCGGTGCCCGTCGGAGGGATCGGGTACTTTGTCGTCGGGATCATGGTCGGAAAGGTCCATGCCGAGAAGCGTGCCCACGTACGCAAGCCCGACGACAGGATGGACCAGATCGGCCAGTTCGCGCTCCTTGTCCTCCGCCTCCGCCGACGTCTTGCCGACGATCGCCGTCACCCCGGGCATGATCCGAAGCTCGTCGGGGCCCCGGTTGTAACGCGTCATACGCGACTTAATGTCGCCGTAATGGGCCTGAGACTTTTCGAGGGTCAACTCACCGGAAAACACCCCCTCCGCCGTCGCCGCGGCCAGTTCCTTGCCGGAATCGGAGATACCCGCCTGGAAGATAACCGGATAGCCCTGGGGCGGGCGGGGCACATTCAATGGCCCGCGGGACTTAAAAAAGTCGCCCTCATGGTTCAGTTTGTGAAGTCCATCGGGCCGGAAGAACCGGCCTTCCGGCGCATCGTATACGAAAGCATCATCGTCCCAGCTATCCCACAGACCCTTGACCACCTCGACAAACTCCTTGGCCCGCCGGTAACGGTCTTCGTGCTCGAAGTGTTCATCCCGGCCAAAGTTGAACGCCTCGGCGTGATTGCCCGATGTCACCACGTTCCATCCGGCCCGGCCCGCGGACAGGTGGTCGAGGGAGGCAAATCGCCGGGCGATATTGTAGGGCTCGTTGTAGCTGGTGGTCTGGGTGGCGACGAGACCGATGCGTTGGGTAACCATGGCGAGCGAAGCCAACAGCGTCGTCGGCTCGAAATACGCAGTGTATTGGGAAGAGCGGCTCAGAGGCTCAATATCGGTGTCCCGCACCGCCGCGCTATCGGCAAAGAAGATGAAGTCGAACCCGGCGCGCTCGGCAGCCTGGGCGCACTCCGAATAGTGCTGGATGTTGATGCCGGCATCGGGCTGGCTGTCCCCATGCCGCCACGATGCAATATGGTGGCCGGTGTTCTTGAAGAACATGCCCACATGCATGCGGTCCGATCGCTCGGTCATTCACTCCCCCTAGTTTGGGAAAAGCATAGCCCTGCTTGAACCAGTCGGTCTAGGAAGAATGAGCGCGCTCAAATTTTTCGAGAAATTTTTCGGCGCGGCATGGCGTCGCGATGAAACTGTCGTGGCTCCCGAAGCCACAATCCGTCATAGGTCTTCGACTTTGTTTCCGAAATCAATACGTCACGCGGCAATTCCACCAATTTCCCGTCCCACCCAGGCAGAGCGGCTTCTGCTTTCCGCCAATAATGGTCAAGAAATCGGTGTTTCTTGGAGAAACCATGGAAGTCGAACACCTCATCGCCGAGGTCGACGAAAATGTGGTTACCGGAAAAACCCGGTGACGGTTTAATCCAAACGGCTTTGTCTCCGGTCTTCCCCCACCGCTCCAGGCAGGCATAGGCAAGAACCTGGCACGCGCCGCAGGCAAAAAAGACGCGGTCCGGCCATGACCAACGCGCTGCCAAATTACTCTTGGGATGGTTGTGACGCGGTGTGTACATCCGCCCAGCCGGGAGCTAGGCGGCTTCTTCCAGATAGGTCCGGGTCAACTCGTCGGCGATTTGGACGGCGTTCAGCGCGGCACCCTTGCGGAGGTTGTCGGACACGCACCAGAACGAGAGTCCGTTTTCGACCGTCGCGTCCTCGCGGAGACGGCTGACATAGACCGGGTCTTCGCCGGCGGACTCCTTGGGCGTCACATAACCCTCATCGGCGCGGTGGTCGACGACGGCGATACCCGGTGCCTCGGCAAGCGCGGCACGCGCTTCCTCGACCGAGACGGCGTGTTCGAACTCGACGGTGACCGCTTCGGAGTGGCCGATGAAGACCGGCACCCGGACGCAGGTCGCGGTGACTTTGATCTCGGGATCCAAAATCTTCTTGGTCTCGACCATCATCTTCCATTCCTCCTTGGTGTAGCCGTCTTCCATGAAGACGTCGATGTGAGGAATGACGTTGAAGGCAATGGGCTTGGTGAACGTTTCCATGTTGTCGTGTTCCGGCTCGTTCACGAAGACGCCGCGGGTCTGATTGAACAGTTCGTCCATGCCTTCCTTGCCGGCGCCCGACGTCGCCTGGTAGGTCGAGACCACCACCCGCTGGATATTGCCGATGTCGTGCAACGGTTTTAGCGCCACCACCATCTGGATGGTCGAGCAGTTGGGGTTGGCGATGATGTTCTTCCGGGTATAGCCGGCGATGGCCTCCGGATTGACCTCCGGCACCACGAGCGGAACGTCCGGGTCCATCCGGAAGTAAGATGTGTTGTCGATGACCACCGCGCCGGCCGCGGCGGCGCGGGGCGCGAAGTCCGCCGAGATTTTTGCACCGGCGCTGGACAGCACGATGTCGGTTCCCTGGAAGTCGAACCCGTCGAGGCCGGCAACGCTCAACACGTCGTCCTCGCCAAACGACACCTCGGCGCCGATGGAGCGCTGGGAGGCGAGCGCGGTCACGTCGTCCGCTCTCACCCCGCGCTCGGCGAGGATTTGCAGAATTTCGCGCCCGACGGCCCCCGTGGCGCCTGCCACGGCATAGTTGATCGGCATGGTCCGTCTCCGGTCCGGATGAGTTTAATTCGGGGCGATGATTTACGCCGGTTGACCGGGTTTTGCAACGTGCAAACCCGGGAATCTCCATGAGACTTTCTTATCGGCCGGATAAAGTCCGGCGACGGCTTCGCGGGCTCAGGCGGCCCCCGACAACTCGGCCAGCACGGCCGCGCCCATTTCCTCTGTGGAAACCCGGGTCTTGCCGTCTTCCATAATGTCGCCGGTGCGGAGGCCCTTGGCCAGTACCGCCTCGACCGCCGCATCCACCGCATTGGCTTCGTCGGCGAGATCGAAAGAATAGCGAAGCATCATGGAGAACGACAAAATCATCGCCAGCGGATTGGCGATACCCTGCCCCGCAATATCCGGCGCCGAGCCATGCACCGGCTCGTAGAGGGCCGGGCGGCTGCCGCTCTCGTCCGGTTCTCCGAGTGACGCCGATGGCAGCATGCCCAGCGACCCCGTCAGCATGGCGGCACAATCGGAGAGAATATCGCCGAACATGTTGGTGGTGACGACGACATCGAACTGCTTGGGATTGCGGACCAGCTGCATGGCGGCATTGTCCACATACATGTGGCTGAGCTCGATATCGGGGTGACGTTCGCCCACCTTGATCATTTCCTCCCGCCACATCACCGTCGCCTGGAGCACGTTGGCCTTGTCGATGGAGCACACCCGCTTGTCGCGTTTGGCCGCTAGATCGAAGGCGACCTCGCCGATCCGCCGGACCTCGTCCGAGGTATAGGTGAGCGTGTTGTAGCCGCGCCGTTTGCCGTCGCCCAGATCCTCGATGCCGCGGGGTTCGCCGAAATAGATGCCGCTCGACAGTTCGCGAAGGATCATGATGTCGAGGCCGGCCACGACGTCGTATTTGAGGGTCGAGGCGTCGGCCAGGGCATCGAACACAAGGGCCGGACGCAGATTGGCAAACAGGCCCATCTCCTTCCGGATACCCAGCAGGCCCCGTTCGGGCTGGTCCTCGAAGGGAAGCGTTTCCCACTTCGGGCCGCCAACCGCGCCCAATAGGACGGCGTCCGCCGCATCGGCCGCGTCGATGGTCTCCCGGGGCAGCGGCGAGCCGGTTTCGTCGTAGGCGGTTCCGCCGATCAGGCCGTCCGTGATGTCGAATTTGAGCGCGCGATTGTCCCCCATCCAATCGATGACCTTTTTCACCTCGGCGGCGACTTCAGCGCCGATGCCGTCGCCCGGCAGGAAAAGAACGGATTTGTTGGCGGCCATGATGGTGTCCCGTAACGGATCAGATGATGAAATAGAGAATGCCTACAGCCAGGGCTGGGCGGCCTTGTGGCTCTCCTCGAAGGAGGCGATCTGGTCCTCCTTCTCCATGGTCAGCCCGATGTCGTCGAGGCCGTTCAGGAGACAGTGCTTCTTGAAGGCATCAATCTCGAACTTGATTACCCCGCCGTCGGGGCCGGTGATCTCCTGGGCTTCCAGGTCAACCGTCACGGTGGCATTGGCGCCCCGCTCCGCATCGTTCATCAGCACGTCCAGCTCTTCCGGGCCGACCTTGATCAGCAGCATGCCGTTCTTGAAGCTGTTGTTATAGAAGATGTCGGCGAAATCCGTGGAGATGACGCATTTGATGCCGTAATCCATCAGCGCCCAAGGTGCGTGTTCGCGAGACGAGCCGCAGCCGAAATTGTTGCCGGCAACCAGCATCTCAGCGTTCCTGTAGGCCGGCTTGTTGAGCACGAATTCCTCGTTGTCCGATCCGTCCTCCTTGAAACGCATGTCGGCGAACAGGCCTTCACCAAGCCCGGTCCGCTTGATGGTTTTCAGGTAGCGGGCCGGGATGATCATGTCCGTGTCCACGTTGGCGATCGGCAACGGCGCAGCGACAGAGGTGAGTTTCTCGAACTTCTCCATGACCCGTCTCCCTAATCCAGATCGCGAATGTCGGTGAGGCGGCCGGCAATTGCCGCCGCCGCCGCCATGGCGGGGCTGACCAAATGGGTGCGCCCGCCGGTGCCCTGACGACCTTCGAAGTTACGGTTGGACGTCGATGCGCAACGCTCCCCCGGGGTAAGCTTGTCGGCGTTCATCGCAAGACACATGGAGCACCCGGGCTCACGCCAGTCGAAGCCGGCCTCAACGAATATCCGATCCAGACCCTCCTCCTCCGCCTGGGCTTTCACCAGGCCGGAACCCGGCACGACCATGGCATCCACGTGATCGGCGACCTTGCGGCCCTTTTCTATTGCTTTTTGGGCGACCTCGGCAGCGGCCCGAAGATCCTCGATCCGGCTGTTGGTACAGGAACCGATGAACATACGGTCGATCTTGACGTCACGCATGGCTGTTCCCGGCTCAAGACCCATGTACTCGAGGGAGCGCTCCATCTTGTTGCGGCGCGCCTCGTCGGACTCGTCGGCCGGATAGGGCACGGCACCGGTGATCGGCACCACATCCTCGGGGCTGGTGCCCCAGGTGACCTGCGGCACGATGTCTTCGGCCTTCAGGGTCACCTCAATGTCGTATTTGGCGCCCTCGTCGGACTTCAAGGTCTTCCAATACTCGGCCGCGGTCTCCCAGGCGCCGCCCTTGGGCGCCATAGGCCGGCCCTTGAGGTACTCGAACGTGGTCTCGTCGGGGGCGATCACGCCCGCCCGGGCTCCACCCTCGATGGTCATGTTGCAAACCGTCATCCGGCCTTCCATGGACAGGGACCGGATCGCCTCGCCGGCAAATTCAATGACGCAGCCGGTACCGCCGGCGGTCCCGATTTCGCCAATGATCGCGAGGATCATGTCCTTCGCCGTCACGCCCAGAGGCAATTCGCCATCGACGGTGACTCGCATGTTCTTCGATTTGCGCTGGATCATCGTCTGGGTGGCGAGCACGTGCTCGACCTCGGACGTACCGACCCCGAAAGAGAGTGAGCCGAACGCACCGTGGGTCGCCGTGTGGCTGTCGCCGCAAATCAGCGTGGTACCGGGAAGCGTGAAGCCCTGCTCGGGACCAATGACGTGGCAGATGCCCTGGCGAATATCGTCCATGCCGAATATCTGCAGCCCAAAATCCTTGCAGTTCTTGTCGAGTGTCTCGATCTGAATGCGGGACTCTTCGTCATCAATGCCCGCTGCCCGGTTTGAGGTGGGTACATTGTGATCCGGCACCGCGAGGGTCAGATCGGGCCGGCGCACCTTGCGGCCGGCCGTGCGCAGACCTTCAAAGGCCTGCGGACTGGTTACCTCGTGAACGATGTGCCTATCGATGAAGATCAGACAGGTGCCGTCATCGCTTTCGTCGATAAGGTGGGCGTCCCAGATCTTATCGAACAGGGTCTTGGGTGCACTCATGGCGCTTACTCCCCCGATGCGCGCTTATTGATTGGCGTTTATTTCTGTTCTTCGTCGCCGGCGGCGGCCTCGTCCGCCGGAGCCTCATCGGCGGGCGCTTCCTCAGCAGCCGCCTCGACCGCCGGGGCCTCGGCTGCTTCCTCGACGACGGCTTCCTCGACCACCTCTTCGGGCGCATCGGGATCGATGGGCGCACCCGCCGCGATCAGCTCCTCGTCGGTCGCCTGGGCGGCGGAGGCAATGGCTTGGCGTTTCTCCTCGGCGGCCGCCTCACGATCGGCCGCGGACAACTTTGCCGCATAGCCGTCGGTCCGCTCGGCGATCCGCGCCGACTTGCCGGAACGATCGCGCAAGTAGTAAAGCTTGGCACGACGGACGTCGCCGCGGCGAACCACCTGAATGCCGGCGACATTGGGCGAATAGAGCGGAAAGACCCGTTCCACCCCCTCACCATAGGAAATTTTTCGAATGGTGAAGGACGAATTCAGCCCGTCATTCTTGCGTGCGATGCACATGCCCTCAAAGGCCTGAATCCTTTCGCGGCTGCCCTCAACCACCTTCACGTCGACCCGGACCGTGTCGCCACGGGCGAATTCAGGGGTTTCCCTGTCCGCGGTCAGTTTGGCCATTTGCTCCTGTTCGAGCTCTTGAATGATGTTCATCGTTCCAATCCTCATCTTGGCCCGGTCTGTTTTCGGGCCGCCCGGTAGGCCGCCCACAGGTCCGGCCGTCTTTCCTTCGTTACCATCTCCGCCTCGGCACGCCGCCAGGCTTCGATTTTTTCGTGGTGCCCGGACAACAGCACGTCCGGCACCTCGCGATCACGCCACTCCCGTGGCCGCGTATAGTGGGGGTACTCCAGCAAACCCCCTTCAAAACTCTCTTCTTCCGGCGAGGCGTCGCTCCCCATGACACCCGGCAATAGTCGCACACAGGCATCAATCAGTGTCAGCGCCGCGGGTTCGCCGCCTGAAAGCACGAAATCGCCGATGCTCAGCTCTTCCGGCTCCCACTCATCGATCACCCGTTGATCGATGCCTTCGTAGCGTCCGCACAACAAGACCACTCCCGGCCCCTCGGCCAGCGCGCGAACGCGCGTTTGGGTAATAGGTCGGCCGCGCGGTGTCAAATAGATCAGTGCACGGTCATCCGCAGAAGTGTCTCGCGCTTCCCGAAGGGCCGCGTCGACTACATCCGCCCGCATGACCATTCCCGGTCCGCCACCAAACGGGGTGTCATCGACGGAGGCGTGTTTATCGCTCGTAACCCCCCGAATGTCCAACGTTTCCAACGACCATGTGCCGTTGTCCATGGCCTTGCCGGACAACGATTGTCCAAGCGGTCCCGGGAACATTTCCGGGAACAACGTCAACACGGTCGCAGACCACGCGCTCATCGGTCTTATCCGTTCTCCTCATTCTCGTCCGCGAGGCCGTCATCCTGTTTGGCCCCGTCGATACTCAGCCCTTCCGGCGGATCGACGACCACATATCCCCGATCCAAATCGATCTCCGGCACCGCCTCCCGGCTGAACGGGACGACCAGCGGTTTCCCGCTCTCCAGCAATATTTCCATCACCTCACCGGCGCCAAAATCATCCAGGCTTCGCACCGTTCCCATTGTACGCCCATCCAATGACCGCACCGGAAGGCCGACCAGGTCGGCATGATAGAACTCGTCATCCGCCGGGGCCGGCAATTGTTCACGGGCGAGGTACAATTCGGTTCCCTTCAGGGCCTCGGCGGTGGTCCGGTCGTCCACTCCTTCGATCCGGGCGATCAGCGCCCCCTTGGAAGAACCGCGAAGCCGAATGCTGAACACGCGTTCGCCCGCCTGGTCCGTCAGGTCGCCGTATGCCGCAATATCCGAGGGATCATCCGTGAAACTCTTGATCCGAACCTCGCCGCCGAGGCCTCGAGCCCCGGTGATCGCGCCAACCAGTATCCGCTTGGCGTCGCTCATCAGCGTACGGCCTGAGGGCCCCACCGCATTCCGGAATTACTCCTCCTTCTTCTCTTCCTCGTCACCAGGCTCTTCCGCCGGCGCCTCTTCTTGAGGGGCCTCCTCTCCGGCGGGGGCTTCCTCGGCCGCGGCCGCCTCATCAGGGGCCTCTTCCGCAGCGGCAGAGTCCTCCGCCGGCGCCTCGTCGGCGGGCGCTTCGGCCTCCGCGGCGGGGGCCTCCGCGGCGGGGGCTTCCTCGTCAGGCGCCTCTTCCGCAGCGGCAGTATCCTCCGCCGGCGCTTCGTCGGCAGGCGCTTCAGCCTCCGCGGCGGCGGCCGCGGCTGCCTCCTTGGCGGCTTCTTCGGCGGCGGCCATCCGCTCCATCGTCTTGGCGCGCGGAAGATGTTGCTTGGTCTGCTCGGGCCGCTCGGAGGCTTTGCGAATACCCGCGGCATCCAGGAACCGGGCGACACGATCCGTCGGCAGCGCGCCGTTTTCCAGCCAATGCCTGATCCGGTCTTCCTTCATGTTCAGCCGCTCGGGACTGTCCTTGGCCACCATCGGGTTGTAGGTGCCGAGCCTCTCAATAAACCGGCCATCCCGGGGCGACCGGGAATCCGCGACAACGATACGGTAATACGGACGTTTCTTTGCTCCGCCCCGCGATAGTCTGATCTTTAGTGCCATATGTCTTTCGACCTCCGTGGTAGGGCCGCATTGCGGCCGCATTCAAATGATTCGTTCCGGTTCGGTGCCAGTTCGGTATTTGCACTCACTTGAAACCGGGCGGCGGCATCATCCCGGGCGGCAACGCGCCTGGTGGGAGCCCGCCAGCCAGGCCCTTCTTTCCCATTTTCCCCATCTTTTTCATCATTCCGGCCATCTGCTGATACTGCTTCAGCAGGCGATTGACCTCCTGAACCGACGTACCGGAGCCGACGGCGATTCGCTTTCGCCGCTTGGCGTTCAACAGCTTGGGATTGCTTCGCTCTTTGGGCGTCATCGACTGAATGATGGCGTGCTGATGGACGATCGTCTTGTCGTCGACGTTCGCCGCATCCATCTGCTTCTTCACTTTGCCGACCCCCGGCAGCATCCCCATGATGCCCTGGAGATCGCCCATTTTTCGCACCTGGGCCAACTGATCACCCAAGTCCTCGAGGGTGAACCGGCCTTTCAACGCCCGCTTGGCGACCTTCTCCGCCTTCTCGGTATCGAAGGTCTCTTGGGCCTTCTCGACCAGCCCAACCATGTCACCCATGCCGAGAATACGGCCGGCGATGCGATCCGCCTGGAACGTCTCAAGATCGTCGAGTTTTTCCCCGACGCCCATCAGTTTGATCGGACACCCGGTGACCGACCGCATGGACAGCGCCGCGCCGCCACGGCTGTCACCGTCCACACGTGTCAGGACGATGCCCGTCAGACCGACCCGCTCGTTGAAGGTTTTGGCGGTATTCACCGCGTCCTGACCGGAAAGCGCGTCGGCGACCAACAGGGTTTCCACCGGCATCACCTGATCGCGGATAATTGCGGCCTCGGCCATGAGTTCGTCATCAATCGCCAAACGGCCGGCGGTATCGAGAATGACCACATCGAAACCCTCGCGGCGGCCCACATCCATGGCCCGCCTGGCGATCCCAACCGGCTGCTCGCCGAGGACCGGCTGCACCACCTGTGTCCCCACCTGCTCACCCAAGGTCGCCAACTGCTGGGCCGCGGCAGGACGCGCAACGTCGAGGGCGGCCAGCAGCACTTTCTTGCGTTCCCTGTCGATGAGCCTGGAAGCGATTTTGGCGCAGCTCGTGGTCTTACCTGAACCCTGAAGACCAACCATCATCAACGCCGCCGGGGGTTGGGCCGCCAAGTCGAGGCCGGCTTCTTCGGGTCCCAGCATTTCAACCAACTGGTCGTGGACAATCTTGACCACCATTTGACCCGGCGTGACGCTCTTGAGCACCTCCGTACCGACCGCGGCCTCGGTGACCTTCTCGATGAACTGTTTAACGACGGGCAACGCGACATCCGCTTCCAGCAAGGCCACCCGCACCTCGCGCATGGCTTCATTGACATCGGACTCGTTCAACGCACCTCGGCGCTTCAAACGCTCGAAGATGTCGTCAAATCGGCTGGTCAAACCATCAAACATGCGCCCAAATCCGCCAAAATTCCGTATTCACAACCAAAAAACGCCAGTGCGCGAAACTCGCGGACTGGCGGCGCCCCCCGGGACGTCGATTAGGGGGCGGAACCTACGGTCTGTCCCATGGCCTGTCAAGGTATATCAGGCGGACGTTTCAGATGGTAATGTGCAACCAAGACCTGTGAATTCCCGCAGGTGCATTTGAAATTGGGCGCCGTACAATCCTGCCTGTAAGAGGTAAATCATATTTTGCGGCCTTCGAGACGGATACGATCGAATAACTTTTGCGCTCGATTGGTTTCGGGGACGTGCCGGAGCGCGTTACGACCGGAACCCGTTTCTTCGGAGAATTCATTCGGGACCAGGGAGCTTGCATAAACCATGAGACGGCGAACCGTAAAAATTGATGGACCGGATCCGATTGACCGGTATGTGGGCTCCCGGGTTCGTGCACGCCGCGTGGGGTTGCGCATGAGCCAGACGAAACTCGGCAACGCCATAGGGGTTACCTTCCAGCAAATTCAGAAATACGAGAACGGCGCCAATCGGATCGGCGCCAGCAATCTGTTCAAAATCGGTCAGGCGCTTGGGGTTGAGGTCTCGTTCTTCTTTGACGGCATGCCGGACTTCGACAAACAATCCAAGGCCCGAGGCAAGCTCTCCGATGGCTCGCAGGAGCAATTCAACGATGACCCGATGACGTCGAGGGAAGCCATTGAGCTCATGCACAATTATTTACGTGTCCCCGACGAACAGGTCCGGAAACGGCTCTCCCAGTTCGTCAGGAGTTTGGCGCGCGCCGCCAACGCCTAAATTCTGACTGTAAATTTCGCGCGCGATACCCGCGCATTTCTCTTGGACTTCTCGGGGATTCCGCCATATATCCCCGCCTATGAGTTCGATCGACTTTATAAAGATGCACGGACTCGGCAACGATTTCGTGGTGATTGACGGACGCTGCCGGCCGATTGCGTTGTCCGACGCGCGCGCGCGCGCCATCGCGGACCGCCGCACGGGCGTCGGCTGTGATCAACTCATCATTCTCGAGCCGGCGACGGATACGAGTGCCGCGCTGTTCATGCGGATCCACAATGCGGACGGAGGAGAGGTCGATGCCTGCGGTAACGCCACCCGCTGTGTCGGCGATATGGTGCTGACGGAGACCGGCCAGGAGCGGGCACAAATCCAAACCGGCGCCGGATTGCTGACGGTCTGGCGATCGGATGGCGGTATCAGCGTGGACATGGGGGAAGCCAAAGATCAATGGATGGACATCCCGCTGGCCGAAGACGTAGACACGCTGCATTTGGAGATTGGTGAAGGACCGCTGCAAGATCCCGTCGCGGTATCGGTCGGCAACCCGCACGCGGTGTTTTTTGTGGAAGATGCCGAGGAAATAGACCTTGCGGCGGTCGGGCCTGTCCTCGAGCACCACCCGCTCTACCCCGAGCGCGCCAATGTGGAGGCCGTTTCGGTTCTGTCGCGATCGCATCTGCGGGTGCGGGTGTGGGAGCGCGGGGTGGGTATCACCCGGGCCTGCGGCACCGGCGCCTGCGCGGCGGCGGTCGCGGCGGTGCGCCGGGGTCTGGCGGACCGGGAACTAACCGTCAGCCTCGACGGCGGTGACCTGACGACAAGCTGGCTTGAAAATGGCCACATCATCATGACGGGCGCGGTCGCCGAGAGTTTCAGAGGCACCCTCCCGGGGGAGATGGTGCAATGAGCGCTCGGGTTATCACCCTCGGCTGCCGGCTGAACAGCTTCGAATCCGAGGTAATCAAGAACCGAACCGGCGAGGCGGGCCTCGACAATGCCGTGGTGATCAACACCTGTGCGGTGACAAGCGAAGCCGAGCGGCAGGCCCGTCAAACGATCCGCCGGGCGCGGCGTGAACATCCGGAAGCCCGGATAATCGTGACGGGATGCTCGGCACAGGTGGACGCGGACCGTTACGCGAGCATGCCCGAGGTGGACCAGGTCCTCGGCAATGAAGAAAAACTTCGGATGGAGAGTTATCTGCCGGCGTTGAGCCGGGAGCCCATCGTGGTGTCGGACATCATGCGGATCACCGAGACCGCCGGGCATCTGGTCGAGGGCTTCGAGAGCCGCACGCGGGCCTTCGTTCAAATTCAACAGGGATGCGACCACCGTTGCACCTTTTGCATTATTCCGTTCGGCCGCGGCAACAACCGGAGCGTGCCGGTCGGGACAATCGTCGATCAGATTGAAAGCCTGGCCTCGGCCGGCTACCGGGAAGTGGTGCTTACGGGTGTCGACATCAGCTCCTACGGAACCGATCTGCCGGGACAACCGACTTTGGGCGAATTGGTGCGCCGTATCCTTGCCCTGATACCCGATTTACCGAGATTGCGGCTCAGCTCGCTTGATCCGGCAGTCAGAGACCCGGCGTTGATGCTCGTACTCTCGACGGAATCCCGGCTCATGCCTCATATTCATCTGAGTGCTCAAGCGGGCAATGACCTGGTCCTCAAGCGGATGAAACGCCGGCATGGCCGCGAAGGGTTTTTGCAGTTGTGCGGCGATCTCAGGGCGTCCCGTCCCGATGTCGTGCTGGGTGCCGACTTCATCACCGGATTCCCGACCGAAACCCCGGAGATGTTCGCTGAGACTCTCTCACTCGTCGACGAGGCGGAGCTTACCTATCTGCATGTATTCCCTTATTCCGAACGGCCCGGCACGCCGGCGGCGCGGATGCCCCCGGTACCAAAACCCGTCCGGCATGAACGGGCCCGGCGGCTGCGCGAGGCCGGCAATGCGCAGAGGTCCGCTTACCTCGATTCTCAAATTGGAGAGTGCGTGCGGATACTCGTCGAGAGCGATGGGCGCGGCTACACGGAGCACTATGCCCCGGCCCAACTTGCCGGCGACACCCCTCAGGGCGTCATTGTCGACGCCAACATCAAACACGTTGCCGGCGGTCACCTGATTGCCCGAGCCGCATGACGGGAGAGGATACCGGACAGAAACATGGCTGGCTGAACCGGCTAACCTCCGGATTGCGGCGCACGTCATCGGCGCTAGGTCAAAACCTGGGCGATCTGTTTTCGGGCGCTCGAAAACTCGATAGAGCCACACTGGATGAACTCGAAGAGTTGCTGATCGCGACTGACATCGGCGTCTCGACGGCGGCAAAGCTTACCCGGAAATTGGCCGAGGGACGGTTCGACCAGGAAATCACCGGTGATGAGGTCCGCGCCGCCCTTGCAGCACAAATCGCGGAAATCCTGTCGCCGGTTGCCGAACCTTTGGCGATAGATCCAGGCCACCGGCCCCACACGGTCCTCGTTTGCGGCGTGAATGGCAGCGGTAAGACCACTACCGTCGGCAAGCTCGCCCAATTGTACCGGGACCAGGGATTGAGCGTCATGCTGGCCGCCGCGGACACGTTCCGGGCAGCGGCCGTGGAGCAGCTTCAGATTTGGGGCGAACGCACGGGCGCGCCGGTAGTGGCACGCGAGACCGGCGCCGATGCGGCAGGCCTGGTGTTCGACGCCATCGAAGAAGCGCGGCGGCAAAACGTCGATCTGCTGCTAATCGATACCGCAGGCCGGCTTCAGAACAAAACCGAGTTAATGGATGAACTCAAGAAGGTCATCCGGGTCGCCAAAAAGCTGGATGAAACGGCGCCGCACTCAACCCTGTTGGTGCTCGACGCAACCGTGGGCCAGAACGCTCACTCCCAGGTCGAGACATTCCGCGACATGGTCGACGTCACCGGCCTGGCGGTTACTAAACTGGACGGCAGCGCGAAGGCCGGCGTGGTGGTGGCGCTGGCCGAGAGATTCGGTCTGCCGATCCACGCAATCGGGGTCGGCGAGCAGGCAGACGACCTGCGGCCCTTCGATGCAACTTCGTTTGCCCGGGCGCTGGTTGATTTGGGACCGGAAGAAACCGGCTAGAGCGTGTCATTTATTGGCGGAAGCATATCCTGCGTTTTGGAGGTAACTGGCGCACTCGGTTGGGGTGAAGGTTTCGGTTATGCGCCCGAGTTGGCGCCAGGTGTCCTCGATATTG
>LXNI01000478.1_pt1 | contig 45590 bp, 55 predicted proteins | sample 809091 | NCBI WGS metagenome assembly LXNI01 (sample SAMN04870527, study PRJNA318959) | sponge metagenome | biome: 01000161; feature: marine sponge reef; material: water | host: Sarcotragus foetidus | place: Greece: Milos, Mediterranean Sea | collected 2013-05-29 | depth 5-7 m
TGTAGGGAGGCGGAAAGATGTGACTCGGAGTCCCCAAAAGGCTGGACTATCCGGGACGAAGTGAAACGACGCGGGACGGCAAGTGGAATAAGGGTTTCAACGATCAATACGCGGCTGGGCGTCGCAAGGCCGCTTGGGGACCGGGAGTCGGTTCAACTGACTCGGAACGGCAGTGTGGGGACTCGATCTGGGGATTCGAATCTGGGGACTCCGTTTCGTCGCCGGAGTCCCCAGATTCGTACTACCTCGATGCGCCAAAAGCGGCTGTCAGATCGGACCGCTCCAGCGTTCCGCCGATGGCCTCGTGCGAGCGCCCAACGAATATCCCGGTCAACCGGCCCGTGTCGCCGCCAGTCTCCCGGAAGGTGTTGCCGCGCACCGCGATGGAATAGCGAAGATCGCCGTCTCCCCACTGTGGAGTCCGGCCATCGTCTTCAATAGACACCAGGTCGGTAAATGCGGCGGTCCCGACCATGTTCGCAAGGTTCACGGCGATTCCGGCGTCGCCGGCAACGAGATCCGCTGACGGGGTGAAGCCCACCAAGGCCCCAACCCACTCGGCGCTCCCCGACAATTGCCGGTTCGACGCCAGATCGGTCGCCGGCTCGATTCCGTAAGCCCAAGGCTCCGCGTAGCCGTTCCGCATGGCGACACCGAAAGCGCCGTGCTCGTTTCCGACGACGAGATGTTCCGACGTGCTCGCCCATGGCCCGAGATCATCGGGGTTGGCGCTGTTCAATAGGGGGCCATACAGCGCCCGCAACGCCTCGCGGTCGATCGGGTAAAGCAGAGATGCGGGCTGCCGGCTTCCCTGGGCGTTGTCGTAAACCCTGCTGCCGGTCTCCATGATCGTATCGAAGCTGTCGGGCACGTGGCCGTCGAGGCCGAGCGAATGCATAAGTTCGTGAGCCATAAGGATCACGGCGCTCCGTTCGTCGGTGTAAGCCGGAAAGCTGCCGCGCGACATCAGAATGTATTCGCCCCACGATGTTCCAGCCGCGCCGTCGTCGTAAAACTCGCTTTCCGAAATGAACTCGACGTGAACCGTGTTGCGCATTTCCCTACTGGAGCCGAAGTAGCGGCCATCCGCGCTAACGGTGTCCGCGAGGCTGAATCCCGGAAGCGCCGAGCCGACGCTCAGCCTTGCGCCCACGGGAAGCGCCGCGTTGACCAGCTGAACGGCGGCCAGCACGCGGCTTCGCTCCTCCGCTGTGGATGAGCCGATGACGCGCACCTCGTAACCGGGGAGACGTCGTCCCAAACCGCTATGCTGGCCCGATATAGATGACAGATAGCGCTGCAGGTTGCTGCTACCAGCGCCGTCTGAGAGTGTCCCATACCGGATTTCGACATTCGGGAAACCGGGGATTGGTATTGGCTGCAATCGTTCCAGTCCAGAGCCTTGGTCGACGCCGACTCGCAGCAGATTCCCGGTGCGATAGATCGGCAAGCGTTGCGCGTCCGACGCCGTAAGGCCGGCATAAATCCGGTACCGGTTGTCGGTCGCGCTCGGCGGCCCCATGGATGTGGGCGAATTCGGCGATCCGCCACCACCACCACCTCCTCCTCCTCCGCAGGACGACAGGACGAGAGCAGCGGCGACGAGCGCGCTGATAGGTCGTTTCATTTAAGCCCCCTTGGTGAAGTGCCCACGACTATTCATAGACGGGCAGCGAAACCACGTAATCGTTGAAATTTACCATCGTCAATGTCCAGCCATGCAGTGGCAAGCTGTTGGCGCGCGCGATCGCGACCGTGCCCATGGCCAGATCGTCGACATTTCGGTCGGTTCCATGGACGATGCACAGGATCGCTCGCTGGTCGTGCTTAGCGGCGCACTTGAGACCCGTCTTTGTCGCCGCCCTAGCGAACGCATCCGCCGCGCGTTCCGCGCCCCCCGCAACCGCGAGTGAAGTGGTGGCCAAAGCTACAATGGAAGCGCACGTCGCGCGGAAAAGCGGATTTCGCATTCCTAAAACTCCATCCGCGAGGCCCAGACGACCTTGCCGAGGCACTCTGCATCGCTGGGCCAGGGCTGAGGTTCCCGGACCGGGATATCGCGAACCCTTGCCCAAGTGCCGTCTGCATTCCTGACGGCGCGGCGCAACAGCGGTTGGCCTTCGTCCGAGGCGATGGCGTAGATGCAGTTCTCGATCGGCTCGGTCAGGCGGGTATCGACGACGGCGCATCCGCCGGTGACGAGCAGCGGCTTCATTTCGTCGTTTTTGATCTCGATGGCGAGCAGCTGGGTGGGGTCCAAGCCGAACTCGCGCAGGAAGGTCGCGGTGAACAGCATGCAGCCGCTCGGCGTCGCCGCGCCCGCGATCTCCGCCGCCTCTACCGGGTAGGCCAGGATGGCCGGTGATCGAGGCCGGGCCGGCTCCCGGCGCGGCGAGCCGACATAGAATTCCATTCCCAACGCAGTGCAAATTTCAATCAGTCTCCCGGCCTTCGGCTCGTGGTTGCCGCGAAGAAACTGCCAAACCGCATTGCGCGGCAGTCCTGCTTCGCTCGCAACGCTGGTTGCCGAACGAGACCCAAGCGCTAGCTCCGCTTGGCGTCGGATATCCGAGATCGCTTCCATATCGTTCCATAAATGTAACGAACAAGTCCGGGCAACACAAATTCTTATTCAGCCTTGTTGATTCACGGTTCCATTTGTGGAACTATGAGTTTCATGAATGGAACGCTTCACCTCATGAGGCTGTATGCCGCCCGGCAGGGAATCGCGATGTCGACGCTGAGCCGCAAGGTCGGTTCGCCAAGCATGGCCGCTCGTCTGGAGCAGGGTCGCGTCACCATCGCCACCGTTCGCCGTGTCGAAAAATGGCTCAGCGACCACTGGCCCGCCGACTTGGACTGGCCGGCGGACATTCCCCGCCCGGCGCCGCGAAAGGACGCCGCATGAGCGCCCTCGCCGAGCGTCGCAGCGAGCGCCTGCTCGAGGCGTTGCGGGCTTACGAGCTCGTGCCTGCGCCGGCGACGACGGCGGCGCTGGCGGCCGGCGCCGGGGTGACGCGCTTCGCCGCCTACGACCTGCTGCGCCGCCTGGAGCGGCAGGACCGGGTGTGGTCGGTGCTCCGCATCCATGCCGGGCGCATGACGCGCGTCTGGCGGCTCAAGGAGGCCCCATGAAGCGCCGTCGCCTTCTCAGTTTCCTGCCGGCCATGTTGCTGGCAATCGTTCCGCTACCCGCGACGCAGGCGGAAGCGAGTGGTGGGCCATGGATTCGCTATGTGCCCGCCCCGTGGCGCCGGGGAGCTCCGCTCCGGCCCCCGAAGGGGTGGGGGTGTCAATTTTGCGGTTCGGAGCGATAACCCCAATGATCGGCGAGTGGCTCGACAAGGTCCCGCAGGGCATGTGCCGCGAGTTCGTTGCCGTCGCGAGCCAGGTCTGTCCCGGCATTCGCCATGGCATTGAGAAACCGCTCCGCATCCACGATTCCGCCATCGACCAGCGCGATGGCCAGCCAGCGAAAGGCCGCGCTCAAGGCAGCCGAGCGCGCATCTTCCGGATATTGCATCCCATTCCCTCCATCGGTTGTTTCGCAGCGTCGATGATAGGGAAGGCCCTGCCCGGCGTCTCGGATCGCCGGGCAGGGCGATTTACCCCCCCCTCGGCCTTGACGCCGGTCTGGTGAGCGCATGATGCATGCGGCCCGGATCGAGTTTTCCGAACGGTTGCAGCGCGTCCACGCGCTCCTGTCGGACGGGGCCGAGCACTCTACCTACGAGATCATCGCCGGCGCGCAGGTCGCGGCCGTGAACAGCATCATCGCGGAGCTGCGCGAGAACGGCTATTTCATCGAGGGCCGCTGGGACAAGGACCGGCGGACCGGGCGGCGCGTCTACCGTTACCGCATGCCGTTCGCCGGGCGGACCGCGACATGACCGGCCGCTGGCACCGCACGAAGGACCTCGCCGGCCTGCCCGGCATGCCGAAGGTCGCGCGCCCGATCCGCCAGCACGGCGCCGGGCGCGGCTGGCGCTGCCGCGAGGTCGGCTGGGGCCGGCGGACGGTCCTGGAATGGGAGGAATCCTCCCTCCCCGAGATTACCCAGGCGGCGCTGCGCCAGGCGCGCGGCGAAGAGAAGCCGGCGGGCGCTCCTCCCCACCCGTCGGCGGACGGCCCTGCCGGCGCGCAGGCGGGGCCGTCCATCCTTGCTTGCGATACCGGCCCGGCGGCGAAGCTGGATGCCCGGGTCGAGCTGGTGACGGCGTTCCGGCGCTGGCATGACGAGCGCCGCGGGCCGCGAGACAAGGCGCTTCGGGAGTGGTGCGCCATATACAAGGAGTCCGGCGCGGAGGTCTCGGAGGAGGCGCGGGAGTCTGTGCCGAGCGTCGGCTGGAGCACCTTGCGCAAATGGATATGGGCGCAGGAACGATCCGGCAGCCTTGCGCTGCTGGCCGGCAAGGGCGGACGGACGTCGGGCATCGACGCCGATCCGGAGCTGCGGGATTTCGTGGAGGCGATGCTGCGCGCGAACCCGAGGCATGTTACGGCGAACAACATCATCCGCGCGGTAGCGGCGAAGTTCCCCGACCGCGCGCCGCCGAGCATTTCCTGCATCCGGCGCTTTGCGCGCCGCTGGCGGGCCGAGCATGCCTTCGAGCTGTCGGCGGGCGAGCCGGACGCGCATCGGTCCCGGACCATGCCGGCCTTCGGCTCGGAGTCCGATGCGATCGCGGCTCTGAATGCCCTCTGGGAGCTGGACTCGACGCGGGTCGACGTCATGTGCCGCGACGGCAAGCGGTATGCGCTGGTGGCGGGAATCGACGTCTGGTCGCGCCGGACGAAGGTGCTGGTGACGCCGCAATCGCGCTCGACGGCCATCGCGGCGCTCATCCGGAATTGCCTGCTGGACTGGGGCGTCCCGGACTGGATACGCACGGACGAGGGCGCGGACTATGTCTCGAAGCATCTGCGCCGCGTGATCGCCGACCTCGGCATCGGCCACCAGGTCCTGCCGCCTTACAGCCCCGATAAAAAGCCGTTTATCGAGCGTTTCATAGGGACGCTGAGCAGGGATTTCCTGACACAGCTGCCGGGCTTCACCGGCCACAATGTCGCCCAGGCGCAGGCGCTGCGCGACCGCAAGTCCTTCGCCGCCCGGCGCGGCGAGGACCGGACCGCGACCTTCCGCTGCGAGCTGACGGCGGAGGAACTGCAGGGCCGCATCGACGCCTGGTGCGAGACGATCTACGGCCGCGAGCCGCATGCCGGCCTCGGCGGCATGTCGCCGTTCGAGAAGGCGGCGAGCTGGGCCGGACCGCTGAAGCGCGTTCCGAGCGAACGCGGGCTCGATCTGCTGCTGGCGCCGGCCGCCGGCAGAGACGGGCGGCGCAAGATCGGCAAGAACGGAATCGCCGTCGACGGCGGCCTCTACATCGCGGGCGAGCTCGGCGCCCACACGGGCAACTGGGTGCATGTCCGCCAGGACCCGGCCGATTACGGGCGCATCTTCGTGTTCACCGATATCGATGACGGCCCGCAGGAAGAGCGCGGGCGGTTCATCTGCATCGCCGAGGACCCGGTGCGCACCGGCATCGACCGCCAGGCGGTCGCGCGCGAGGCGAAGAGGAACTGGCGAGGCCGGAACAGCGCGGCGCGCAAGCGGACGCGGGAGCTGGAGCGCGAGCACCGGCCCTCCGAGGCGATCGACGCGGTGCTCGACCGCGCCGGCGAGGACGCGGCGGCCGTGGTCGCATTTCCGGCGCGTGGGGCCGTTCACAGCACCGGCGCGATGGATGAGGCGGCGGAGGCCGAGAAGGCCGCACAGGCCGCCGCACGGCACCGCACAGCCGAGGTTTCGGGGCGGGCTCCGACGATATTCCAGAAGTTCTATAGGGAGACCTGACATGACGGACAATGTGACGCCGATCCGTCCGGCGCTGGTGCGGCAGTTCGAGGCGGAAATGACCCGCCTCGGGCTGAGCCAGAACCGGGTGGTCCGGCAGCTGGGGCTGTCGACCGCAGCGGTCAGCCAGTGGCGCGCCGGGAAATACACCGGCAACAACGCGGCGGTCGAAGCGGCGGTCCGCAAATGGCTGGACACCGGCGAGGAGCTCGCAGGGCGCCGCCTGGACGGGGCCCGGCTGGACGCGCACCTGACGCTCGATGTCACTGGCGAGATATCTTCGCTTCTGGCGCATGCGCAGGCGACCGCCGATGTGGTTCTGGTCAAGGGCGCGTCCGGGGTCGGCAAGACCTGGGCGGCGAAGCGCTACGCCGAGACCCGCTCGGCCGCCCATTACGTGATGATGCGGCGCGCCGTCAGGAGCCTCTCCGGCATGCTGGGTCTGGTCGCCGGCGCGATCGGAGCGACCGGCGACATGACGTCGGCGCTGAAGGCCGAGGAGTCGGTGATCGCGGCGCTGCGCGACCGCTCGGCGCTGCTGCTGATCGACGAGGCGCACCACCTGACGCCGCGCCTGCTGGACGAGCTGCGCTGCATTCGCGACATCGCCGGCTGCGGCCTGGCGCTGATCGGCGACGAGAGCATCGACATGCCGCTCGCGCGCTGCCCGCAAATAATCGGCCGCATCGGTGGCCGGTTCGCGCGCAAGGTGGCGCCGGACTCCGATATCGAGCTGCTGGTCTCGGCCTTCCTCGAACGCCCCGCGAAACGGCGCGAGGTGGCGCTGGCTGTCGCCGCCGCGCGCGGCGATGGCGGCCTGCATGCGCTCCGCCGGATGCTGGCGCGCGCGTGGATGTTCGCGCGGATCGAGGATCGTGATGCCGTCACTCTGGCGGACCTCGAAATGGCCTCGGGCGCCGCGCCGGAGCCGGAAGCCCCGGATGCGAAGGCGGCCATGGCATGAAGTTCCATCCGGGCCACAATCACGAATACCTGATGCATGAGGCGGACGGCGCGCCGATCCACTGCCAGTCCGTCTTCACAGGCAGCCCGCTCACCATGATCGAAAAGGTCTCCGAGCGGGCCTGCGCCGGCCTGGAAACGTTGCTCCACATCCGCACGGCGCGATCCGATCCCCGCGGCGAATACGGCCTCGCGCACAGCAGCATCTGGCTGCGCATCGAGCCGATGGAGGAGCCGCCCGAAATCCCGCAGCAGCAAGAGGAGGCCGCCTGATGGCGCGCATCCAGGCCACTAACGAGCGGACGAAGGCGGCGCTGGTCAGCGTCGCCGTCTGCTGGCTCAACCGCGTCGACGACGAGGTCGCTGCCGGCATGAGCGATGTCGATTTGGAGGATTCCGCCGTCGCGTTCATCGACGGCTCGGACTGGCGGAAGGACGCGAAATCATGCTGAGCCGCGACCCGAAGCATCTGGCCTCGTTCCTGCGGCGATGGATGCGTGAGCGGCCCGGAGAGCCCTTGTCACCGGGCAGGATCGCCGTCTTGGCGGGGCACCTGGAGGGCCTGGCCGAACGACTGGAGGAATGGGAGGCGAATACGACCGTCGCGCCGCTCGCGCGCCTGCCGGACGGCGCGGCGGCGGGCAATGTCGTGCGGCTCCGGAGGCGGCCGGGATGAGCGCCCGAATCATCATGAGCGTGGTCGCGGCGGAATGCGGCGTGGGGATGAACGACCTCCTCAGCGTCCGCCGGGCCTCCGCGTCGCCGCGCTACACGGCCGCGCTGCTGATGGAGCGGCTGCTCGGCCTCGTGCCGAAGCAGATAGACCACGAATTCGGACGCAAGGATTTCGCATATCACGCGCTGAAGGCGGCGCGCCGGAGGCTTGCCGACGACCAGATCGCGCAGGCCCGGTTCAACGAGCTGGAGCGGTTGTGCCTGGCCGCGCTGGCCGCAGCACGAAAGGAGCAGGCGGCATGACGATCGACGACATCATGGACCTGGCGCGGACCTATGCGGCCTCGCGCGACGCCATGGAGAAGGTCCTGGACGATATCCGCGAGCGCCGTCGCCAGGCGGTGCGCTCGCGCCTGCGCGCGCTCCGCAACCGCGTGGCCGAGACGGCCGCCGCCAAGGAAGCGCTCCGCGCCGCCGTCGAGGCCGAGCCGGAGCTGTTCGCCCGGCCCCGGACCCAGACCGTGGACGGCGTCAAGTTCGGCTGGCGCAAGCAGCAGGGCAGCATCGAGATCGCGGACGAGAGCGCGGTCGTCGCGCTCATCCGGAAGAAGCTGCCCGGCCGCGAGGCCGCGCTCGTCCGGGTGAAGGAGACGGTGGACAAGACGGCGCTGCGCAAGCTGCCGGCAACCGACCTGGCGAAGATCGGCCTGTTCATCGCGGACCCGGTCGATGAGGTCGCGATCGCCGTGCCGTCGACCGATATCGACAGGCTCGTCGACGCCCTCCTGGAGGAAGGCGGCGAGGCAGGGGAAGCGGAATGAGGCGCACGGCCTCCCAGCCCATCGGCGAGGACGCCGAGTGGGCGCGCGGCGTGATCGCCCGCGCCTGGCAGAGCGACATCGGGTCGAGCGACAACGAGGTCCGGTTCCTCATGGACATGGACCGTGGCCTCGACTGCTACGGCGCGCGCATGTTTGTCAGCCAGCGGCAGCGTGCCTGGCTGGAGCGGATCGAGCGCAGGCTCGATGGCGAGGAGGCGGAGGAAGAGACCGGCGGCGTGAAGCCGGTCGACGAGGTGCTGCGGTGAGCGGCAGACCAATGGCACGGCTTTGGCGCATCTACCGGAGCGAGAAATTCCCGCGTCAGCGGGTCGGGCGCTATTGCTACGTGGCTCACGTCCGGGCGCATCTCCCCGAGCTCCGGCGCACCATCCGTGAGCTCAATGAGATGGTCGGCTCTGACAGCGTGTTCGGTAGGGCGATCCGGATTTCGCATTTCGTGGTCCCGGTCCGGGAGCCGGCGGAATGAGCGCCGACGAGCTGATCGAGGTGCTCGCGGACAATCTTGCGGGCCGCGATCGCCAGCGCAAGCGCGAGGAAATGCCGGCGATCACGCTGGAGGCGCAGGACGGAATGAAACTGGTGGTGACGCTCGAACGGCACCACAGGGAGGGCTGCCTCCGGTGACCGACTGGCCTGCGACCCTCGCCATATGCCGGCGCGAGCTGGAGCGGGACCGCTGCTGCCTCGGGCCGGGCATGCAGGCCGCCGGCTGGTGCAGCGTGGATCGGCACAGGGACAAATGGGTGGAGTGCGGCATGGAGCCGCCAGCGAAGAAAGGGGAAGACGGATCGATGAGGGGTGAAATCCTGCCGCCGGCGAAGATCGGCGACGGCGAATGGTGGCGTCCCGCGCCGGAGCTTTCCGGTGGCGCCAAATGGGAGGCGTGGGCCCGGTCGTTCAATGTCGCCTACCGCGCCAGCGTGGCCGCGATCGTGACGGCGGGCCACATCCTGATCGCCGTGAAGGAGGACGTTCCGCACGGACTCTGGGCGCAGTGGATCGAGGAAGAGACGCCGATCTCGCAACGCACGGCGAACAAGCTGATGCAGATCGCATCCGACCCGAACATCCTGCGCTGCTTGGACCCGAATTCGCCGCATGCGGCGAATTTGCCGAGTGACCGGGACACGCTGGTCGAGCTTTGCGGCAAGGGGCCGGACGACTTCAACCGCTGGATCGACGAGGGCGTCATCCACCCCGAAATGCGGCGCGGCGACCTGAAGCGCCATCTTGTCGAGCAACGGCATGGCGGCTCCGGCCAGGCTGAGCCCCCGGCGCTTCCGGACGGCAAGTATGGCGTCATCCTGGCGGACCCGCCCTGGGCCTTTGAGACGCGCGGCGAGGGCGGCAAGGGCCGCTCGGCGGAGAACCACTACCCGTGCATGTCGGTCGACCAGATCGCGTTCATGCCGGTTAGGGAGCGCGTGGCCGACGACGCGGTCCTGTTCCTCTGGGTCACGTCCGACACGCTGATGCATGCGGCGCATATTATGATGGCGTGGGGCTTCACCTATGCCTCGACGGCCTTCGTCTGGGTCAAGGAAGGCGGCTATGGCATGGGCTACTGGACGCGGAAGGGCGCGGAGATTTGCCTGCTCGGGACGCGCGGCAACCCGAAGCGGCTGGCGATGGACGTGGCCGAGGTCATTCATGCGCCGCGAGGCGAGCACAGCGAGAAGCCGGAAGAGCAATATGAGCGCATCGAGCGCCTGGTTTCCGGCCCTTATCTGGAGCTGTTCGCCCGGAAGCCGCGCCCCGGCTGGGACGCATGGGGCAACGATCCGGCGTTGGCGGAGGCGGCTGCGGAATGAGCGCCGCTCCCGACGAGCTCAAGCGCACCCGCGGGGCGATCTTCGCCAAGTGCCGGGATCGCGGGATCGACGCGGACACGCGCCATGCGCTCCAGCGCCGGGTCACCGGCAAGGAGTCGCTGACGGATATGAGCCTCGTCGAGATGCGCCAGGTCCTGGCCGCCCTGGCCGGCCGTGAGACAGGGCGGCCGGGCCGGGCCGGCGGGCGGGCCCAGGTTGCCTCCCGTCCGTCGGTCCTCCCCGTTGGCCCGCATACGTCGAAGCTGCGGGCGCTCTGGATATCGGCCTGGTGGCTCGGCGTGGTCGAGAACAGGACGGACGAGGCGCTCGCCGCGTGGATGTGCCGGCAAACGGGCATGGACGCCGCGCGCTGGGCGACGCCGGCGCAGACCTCGGCCTGCATCGAGGCGCTGAAGGACTGGATGGCGCGGGACGGCGGCGTCGACTGGTCGCCCTATGCGCGGTCGAAGAAGCGCCCGGCGCCCAACCCCGGCGCGCGCATCCTGGAGGCGCTCTGGCGCAAACTTGCCGATGTGGGCAAGGTCAAGATCGCCGACCCTGGCGCGCTGCACAGCTGGGTTGTCGGGTTCCGGCGCGCGCAGGAGCCCTACTCGACGCTGAACGCCTCGACGCTGAATCAGCTCATCCGCGAACTCGGGACATGGCTGCGGAAGGGCGGGGATTGAGTGATGATGCGCGGATGGACTTTCGCCGTCACATTCAATTCGTTGCTATCGATATCGGAATAGGCGGAGCGATGGAGGCCTTCACCTCGATTTCGTCCGGCTGGATTTGGGTCGGTGTAGCGGCACTCGGGATTCTGTGGGTCCTGTACGACTATTTCTTCGGCGTGCCGCGTCAGGAAAGTCCGTCAGAACGGGCTGGCGCGACAGTCGAGCGGATGAAGATCAGATATGCCTTCTGGGGCAGCGAAAACGGGTGCGCCTTGGCGGCGTTCATTGGATTCATGTTCCTGGCGCTGGTCTTCATGACGGTCCTGCTGATCTACGAGCTGGCGAAGTGATGCGGCTCCCGGCGGCCATTCCCGGCGCGGCTTTTCTGGTCGCGATGACCGGTCTCGTGGCGGGTTTCTGGGGCTGCCCCTGGGCCGGACCGATGCTGTGGGCCGGCGCGGCGGTGCTGATGCTATCGGCCCTGGCGGACGAATGGCTCAGGAACGCCCACAGGGCGCGCCGCCGGCGTGAGCGGCAGGACCATGCCGGAAACGGCCCGGATCGCGCCCACGGGCCGCCCGTGCGCGACGGGGCGGCGGAATGAGCGACGGCCTCCCCTCCCTTCCCGGCGTGCTCGCCGAGATCGAGGAGATCGCCGGGCGCGAGGCGGCACTCGTGCTGGCGGGCCGTTTCGGCGGGCAGTCGGTCCATGTGCCGAAGTCAGAAAATCTGGGCGTCGATCATCCGCTTCTGGATGCCGTCGGCGAAGGGGTGGCGGCGATCATCGCGGACAGATTCAATGGCGAACATCTGTATATCCCGATGGCCCGGCGCGCCGAGGTGCATGCGCTTCACGCCGCCGGCTTCTCAAAGGCGGAAATCGCCACGCGCCTGCGCATCAGTCGACGCTCGGTGGAAAGGTATCTGCATACGACACCTGTCGCATGAACATCGGCGGCGACGCCCGCCATTCTCTCCGGGCCATTCACGAAACCCGACACCCGGAGACACCCCATGGTCAGTTCCCGTTTCCCGCTTGTCGCCGCAGCCGCTGCGGCGATGCTCGCCGCCGCGCCGGCCCTGGCGGCGCCCCAGACGCCCGCATGGGGCGATCCCGATGCGGAGGCCGCACTGTTCGAGGCCGAGTTCGACAGGGCGCTCCAGGAGGCCGACACCGCCTTCGACGCGCTGCATGGCGACAAGGCTCCGTTCGTGCAGCTCGCCCACGCCGGCCAGCTTTCGCCGAAGGACCGCTGCCACAAGCACAAGGCCGCCGGCGAGCGCCACTGGCACAAGGCGGACAGCTCCGAGCGCGGCGGGCCGTGCATCAAGGACGGCGGAGAGACCTACCGCCTCACCGATCATGCGATCTGCTCCGGCCCGCGCATCGAGCTTGTTCGGGCGGGCGAGCGCTGGAACGGCAATTACAAGAGCGTCGCGATGGCGCTGAAGGACTGCATTATCGCATTGCCCGATCCGGGCGGGCGCTGACAAGGCGCCCGCCCGGTGCGTCCCGCCAGGGCGGCCAAGCTGCGAGCGGCTCGTGAGCGGCTGCCCTGGCGGGACAACCGCTATTCGGAGGCGATGACATGCTGACACTTCTCGGGTCTCTGCTGGGCTTCGGCACTTCGTTCCTGCCGAAGATCGTGGATCTCTTCCAGGACCGGCAGGACAAGGCGCATGAGCTTGCGCTGGTGCGCGAGCAGCGCACGACGCAGGAACAGATGGCCGACTCGCGGCTGGAGCTCGCGCAGGTCCATGCGGCCTCCGCCGAGGTCGCGGCGCGCTACCGCCACGATGCGGAGGCTCTCGAGCGGTCGTGGAAATGGATCGCGAGCCTGTCCGCGTCGGTGCGCCCCGTCACGACCTACTGGTTCGTCGGCCTGTTCGTTCTGACCAAGGGCGCCGTGCTCGGCGTGTTCCTGCTGGAGGCGTGGCTTCTGTACGACACCGCGCGCATGGCCGGGACGGTTTTCACCGGTGCCTTCCTGGCCGGCGGGAAGCATCTGGCGCAGACGCTGCCGGCGATCTGGGACGAGCCGACGATGGCGATGTTCTCGACCATCATGGCGTTCTGGTTCGGCGACCGCTGCCGCCGGAAGGCGTTCGGCAAGTGAACGCGCTGGAGCTGATCGCGGAGTTCGAGGGATTCCGGTCCGCGCCCTACCGCTGTGCGGCGGGCGTTCCGACGATCGGCTACGGCGCGACGCGCTGGGAGGACGGCTCGCGGGTGACGATGGCGGACGCTCCGATCTCGGAGGGCCGCGCCCGCGAACTGCTCTCTCGTGGCTGCGAGGACGTCGACCGGGCGGTGAGCCGCCTGATCGTCGTGCCGCTGGCGGAGCATCAGCGCGCGGCGCTGGCGAGCCTCGCTTTCAACATCGGCACCGGAGCGTTCGCCGCTTCGACGCTCCGCCAGCGGCTCAATCGCGGCGACTTTGCCGGCGCCGCCGCCGAGTTCCAGCGCTGGCGCTTCAGCGGCGGCCGGGTCCTGGCGGGCCTTGTCCGCCGCCGCGCCGCCGAACGCGCGCTGTTCGAGGGGATTGCCGGATGACGCCGGAAGCCGCAGCCTGGGTCGTCGCCGCTGTCGCTGCCGCCGTTATCGGCGTATTGGTCCGGGCGGGCGCCACCCTGTTCTCGCGGGTCCGCGATCTGGAGCGCGGCGGTTGCGGGGTATCGGAGCTTGGCAGTGTCAAGAAAGAGCTGCACGATTTCGAGCTCCGCATGGAGCGGGAGTTCATCCGGCGCGACCAGTGGGTGCCGACGATGAGCAGGATCGAGGGGATGCTGGAGGGCCAGGGAGTCCTGCTGGCGCGGCTGGAGGAGAGAGAGAAGGCTCATGAGCAGCAGTCCCATTGACGAAAAATATCTCCCCGCGATCCGTTGGGCGATGCTCCGGACCTGCCGGGTGGGCGGTCACCTCGGCGCGACCGAGGCGATGATCAAGGAGGTGGTCGCAGCTGACTATCTGGGCGTGGACCGGATGTTCGTGCGCGACCAGCTCGACTATCTGGCAAAGCGCAAGCTGGTCGAGATCGAGCGGTCCGAGGTCGAGGCGTGGCGCGTCACCCTGACCCGCTACGGCTACGACGTCGCGGACTACCAGGTGGACTGCGAACCGGGCATCCGGCGCCCGCCGCGCCTGGACCCGCTTACCCGCTGACATGCCCGCGCGCTCGAAGATCGCGCAACTGCCGGCGGACGTTCGCGCGGAGCTTGACCGGCGCCTCGTCGCCGGCGCTTTCGGCGGCTATGACGATCTGGCGGCGTGGATCGAGGAGGCGGGTTTCGAGATTTCCCGTTCGTCGATCCACCGTCATGGCCAGCAGCTTGAGCGCAAGATCGAGGCGATCCGGATCGCGACCGAACAGGCGCAGGCGATCGTCGCCGGCGCGCCCGACAGCGAGAACGCGGTCAGCGAGGCGACGCTGCGCCTGGCGCAGGAGCGGCTGTTCACGCTGCTCGCGGAGGCCGATGGCGGCTCGATGAAGGAAGTCGCCTCGGCGGCGCGCGCGATCGCCGACATGGCGCGGGCCGGGGTGAGCGTCTCGGCGGAGCGCCGAAAGGTGCTGGCGGAAGCGGCGGAAACTGTCCGCGAGGTCGGTAGCGCGCGCGGCGTCTCGGAGGACGTCCTGGCGGCGATCGACGCGCGGCTGATGCCGGCGAACTGATGTCCAGGTCGCTCCTGCCCTACCAGTCCCGATGGGTCCGCGACGAGTCCGGGATTGCGGTCATCGAGAAATCCCGCCGGATCGGCATTTCGTGGGCGGAGGCGTATGGAGCTGTGCGTCATGTCGGGCGGCGGACCAATCCCGGCAATGTCTATTATCAGTCCTATGCCAAGGATATGACCTCGGGCTTCATCGGCGACTGCTCCGAGTGGGCCGAGACCGTGCAGGGCGTGGCGTCGATCGTCGGCGAGGACGTGTTCGAGGAAGATGGCCGGAAGCGGTGGACCTTCCGCATGGAGGCGGCGACCGGGAAGGAAATCCTCGCCATGACTTCGGCGCCGCGTGGCTTCCGTTCGCGCGGGCGGCCGCGAGATCGGGCGATCATCGACGAGGCGGCGTTCGTGGACGATCTGGGCCAGGTGCTCAAGGCCGCGCGCGCGTTCCGCATCTGGGGCGGCCAGGTGCGGGTGATATCGACGCATAACGGCGAGAATTCGGAATTCGCCCTGCTCTGCCAGGCGATCCGCGAAGGGACCGTGCCCGGCTCGATCCACCGCGTGACATTCCGCGACGCGCTGGATCATGGTCTCTACAAGCGGATCTGCCAGATAAACGAGCGGACGTGGTCGCCCGAGGCTGAGGAGGCGTGGGAGGCGGAGGTTCGCGCCGAATACGGCGAGGATGCGGCCGAGGAGCTCGACTGCATCCCGGCGTCCGGCGCCGGCCACTGGCTGTCCTGGCCGATAATTCACGGCGCCGAGCATGCCGACGCAGGCTGGCCGGACCTCTATGCCGGCGGCGCGACATTCATCGGCGTCGATGTCGCGCGGCGCCGCGACCTGTTCGTGATCGTGGTCCTGGAGCTCGTCGGCGATGTGCTGTGGGTCAGGGAGATCATCGAGGCGCGCAATATCACGTTCTCCGAACAGGACGCGCTGCTCGATGAGGCGGTGAAGCGCTACCGCCCGGTGCGGATCGTCATGGACCAGACCGGTATGGGCGAGAAGCCGGTCGAGGACGCGCAGCGGCGCCACGGCTCCATGCGCGTCGAGGGCGTGCTCATGACAACCGCCCGGCGGCTGGATGTTGCCACGGCGCTCCGCGAGGTTTTCGAGGACGGGCGCATCCGCATCCCGGAGAAGAGTGCGGCGCTGCGCGCCGACCTGCGTTCGGTGCGCACGGAGGACGGCCCGACCGGAGCCCCGCGGCTGATCGTGCCGCGCACGAAGGAGGGCAAGGGCGAGGACCGCGCCCATGCGGAGAAGACGCATGCGGACCGCTTCTGGGCGATGGCGCTCGCCGCCGCCGGTGCTGCGACCGGCCCGGTCGAGTTCGACTACACGGCGGCGCCGCGCGCCCGCTCGGCGCGCACGGCGGACGGCCCGGCCGGGTCGCGGGGGTTCTTGCGCCCGGACCATAGCGGCGACTGGAAGCGCGGCCCGTCGCGAGCGGAGGCCTGGTAGATGCCGCTTTACGACCAGTTCGGCAATGTCGTCAGCACCTCGAAGCTGAAGCGCGAGCTCGCCGGCCCGACGATCTCGGGGGTGCGCTCGATCCTTTCCGAGCACCCGGCGCAGGGGCTTACGCCCGGCCGCCTGGGCGCACTGCTGCGCGAGGCCGAGACCGGCGACGCGATCCGGTATCTGGAGCTCGCCGAGGAGATGGAGGAGAAGAACCTCCACTATCTGGCCGTGCTCGGCACCCGCAAGCGCCAGGTTGCGCAGCTCGACGTGAAGGTGATGCCCGCCGGCGACGACGCCGAGGCGAAGGCCGACGCGGAGCTTGTCCAGGAGTGGCTCGACAACGAGCCGCTGGAAGACGAGCTGATCGAGACGATGGACGCGCTCGGCAAGGGCTTCTCCGTTACCGAGATCATGTGGGACATGAGCGAACGGCAATGGTGGCCGGAGCGCCTCGAGTTCCGCGACCCGCGCTGGTTCGAGTTCGACGATATCGACGGGCGCACGCTGCACATGCGGGACCTGGAGAACCGGCTGGAGCCGCTGGCGCCGTTCAAGTTCGTGGTCCACCGCTTCCAGGCGAAATCCGGCCTGCCGATCAGGGGCGGGTTCGCGCGCATGGTGGCGTGGTGGTACCTGTTCTCGAATTATGCCGTGCGCGACTGGGTAGAGTTCATCTCGACCTATGGCCAGCCGTTCCGGATCGGCAAGTTCCCGCCGGGCGCGGGCGAGGAGGACAAGGCGATCCTGCTGCGCGCGCTGACCAATCTCGGCACCGATGCGGCCGCGATGATCCCGGAATCGATGATGCTGGAGTTCGCGCAGGTCTCCGGCTCCGGCGGCGGCTCAAGCGGCGGACAGACCACGGCGCACGGCTCGCTGCTCGAATATGTCGACGCGCTGATCTCGAAGGCGGTGCTCGGCCAGACGCTGACCACAGAAGCCGGCAATCGCGGCGCCAGGTCGCTCGGCGAGGTTCATGACGAGGTGCGCCGCGACATCGAGCGCTCGGATGCGTTCGCGCTCTCGCAGACGCTCTCGCGCGATATCGCCCGCCCGCTGGTGGCGCTCAACCGGGGCGAGCGCAACCGCTATCCCCGGATCGTCATCGGGCGCGAGGACACGATCGACATAGCGCGCGTCTCCGACGCCTATGCGAAGCTCTCCCCGCTCGGCCTCGCGACCAAGGCTTCGCAGTGGTATGAAATCCTCGGTCTGGAAGCGCCGGAAGACGGCGACGACACCATCGGCGGCCAGGCGCCGCCCGATCCGGAGCGGGACGATCCGGAGAACGGGCCGCCGGGCCGGAGGCAGCCACCGGAGGGCGGCAACCGGAACGACGCAGCGCGGGCCGTCGCGCGAGCCATGGCGCGGATTGCGCTGGCGCGCGGCAATGCAGCCGACGATGTGGACGACGCCATCGACGAGGCGATCGACGAGCTGCTCGCCGGGGAGGGCTGGGAGCCGCTCGCAGAGCCCGCGATCGCGCCGCTGCTGGAGGCGGCAAACGAGACCCTCGCCCGCGGCGGGAGCCTGGCCGACTTTCGCGCGGGCCTGCCGGCGCTGCTGGAGCGTATGGACGACCGGGCGCTCGTGCGCGCGCTGGAGCGCATGGGTTTTTCGGCGCGGCTTTCCGGCCAGGCGGGGCTTGACGGCTGAGCTGTGGCCAAGCCGGAAATCCTGAAGGTCCAGCCGGTCGAGGCCGTCGACCACTTCCGGGCCAAGGGCTTCCATGTCGGGTTCGACTGGCGCGATACCGATGCCGAGCAGCACCTGCGCTCGTTCACCGTCGCCAAGGCCATGCGCGAGGATATCCTCCAGGATGTTCGCCAGGCGGTCGACCGGGCGCTGGCGGACGGGACCACCTTCGGGACCTTCCGCGACGAGCTGGAGCCGCTGCTGCGCAAGAAGGGCTGGTGGGGCCGGCAATCGATGCTCGACCCGGTCACCGGCGAGACGCGCATCGTCCAGCTCGGCAGCGCGCGCCGGCTGCGCATCATCTTCGACACCAATCTGCGCATGGCCTACGCAAAGGGCCAATGGGAGCGGATCGAGCGGGTCTCCGAGGCGCGGCCCTGGCTGCGCTATGTCGGCGTCCTCGACACCCGCATCCGCCCGCAGCACCGCGCCTGGCACGGGACGGTGCTGCGCTGGGACGATCCCTGGTGGCGGGCGCATTACCCGCCGAACGGTTGGCGCTGCCGATGCACCGTCCAGCAGCTGTCCGACGACGATCTGGAGAGCTTCGGCTACAAGCCGTCGCCCAACGCGCCCAATGACGGCGTCCGCGCCTGGCACAACAGCCGCGACGGCAAGGTCTACCAGGTCCCGGTCGGCATCGATCCGGGCTTCCAGCACAATGTCGGCCTGATCGGGCGCGCCGCGCCGCTGCGCGCCGCCGATCCCTGGGAGATACAGGAGCTCGACGAGGCGGCCGCGACCGCGCGCCGGCTCGGCCCGCAGGCCGGCAGCAATCCGGGCGGCCTGTTCGAGGGCACCGACGGCGTGAGGCGCTATATCAAGTTTTACAGCGACCCGGCGCAGGCTTATGGCGAGGCCGTCGCCAACCGCGCCTATCGCGAGCTGAACCTGGATGCGCCGGCTTCGGCGCTGGTGCGCAAGGACGGCAAGATCGTCGGGATCGCGAGCGAGATTGTCGAGAACGACGGCACGCTCGGCTCCGGACGGCGGCTCACGAAACTCCGCTCCGTCGAGGTGCTGAAGGGCTATTCCGCCGACGTCTGGCTCGCCAATTGGGACGCGGTCGGCACCGGCCTCGACAATGTGGTCGTCACGCGCAAGGGCCGCTGGAGCGTCGCGCGCATCGACCAGGGCGGCTCGCTGCTATTCCGCGCCCAGCAGGGCCGCAAGCCTGCCGGCGCGCTGGAGCGCATCAGCGAGTGGGACGGGTTCGCCGATCCGGGCACGAACCGCCATTACGCCCGCATCTTCGAGCGTGCGCAGGTGGGCGGGCCCGACGAGCTCGGCCGCAAGGCACTAAAACAGATCGCCGCGATCCGCGACCTCGGCAGGCGCACGCGCGACTTCGAGGACCTGGTCCCGAAGGTCCGGGGTGTGCGGGCGGCGGACCGGGACGCGATCCTGGAGGCGCTGCGCACCCGCGCCCGGCTGCTGCAGACGGAGATCGACCCGCGCATCCGCGCCGCGCTGCGCGCCGGGCGCGGCCTGTCCGCCCACCAGGCGGAATTCGTGAAGGAGCTGGGGCGGGCCTATCAGGGTTTCCTCGGCGCCGGCCGCCGCTCGATCGCCGCCGGCGCGCCCCGCCATGGCATGACGGACCCGGAGCTCGCCGGAACGCGCGCCTATACGACGTCGGACAGCACATGGGGATACAGGCCGGTCAACGAGGCCTTGCGGTCGGACGACGACAAGCGGATCGCACGGTTCAAGAACTACCGCGACACCGTGAACGATGCGCTGGCCCGGCTTCCCGATCATGTCGGCACCGTGCGGCGCGGCACCACCTTGCCGCCGGAGGTGCTGGCGGAGCACCAGGTGGGCAGCGTCGTGACCTACAAGGCGTTCACCAGTGCGTCGACGGGCCAGGGTTTCAGCGGGCCGCACCGGTTCCGGATCAAGTCGAAGCACGGCAAGTCGGTCGAGCCGTATTCCGCCTATCGGTCGGAGCGGGCGGTGCTGTTCGCTGCCGGAACAAGATTCCGCGTGCTTGCACGAGAGGACAAAGGCTCCCATATTGAGTTCTTCATGGAGGAACTCTGACCATGGCCCTTGAGGTCGCACCCGATCTGTCTCCGGAGCAGCAGCGGCTGCTTGCCGAGATGCGCGCGGAGGCGGAAACCGAGGGAGACCTGCCGCCGCCGAGCGCGCGCTTCCAGGCGAAGATGGACGATCAGACGCTGACCAACGCGGCGCTCAGCCGGGACAGTTCCGTCCACGACCGCGTCATGGACATGCCCTATGGCGAGTTCGAGCGCGAGTATTCCGACGTGCTGAACGCGAACGCCGACGATGGGACGGGCGCGCCCTATGAGCCTCCGCCGGGTCCGCCGGTGGACAGCGCCGCCGCCTATGCCGCCGTCGATCGGCGCCGGCGCGGGCCGTTCTAGGAGTTCGAGATCAGCAGCTCGGCGGCGAGTCTGGAGTTCTTTCCGTTGGCGACGTAGCGCGTGGTGACCTCTTCGAATTCGAACCCGGCGAAGGTCTCGCGCACTTCCGGCAGATCGTTCAGCGACAGGATGAACCGGCCCTTGAGCCCGCGCAGCTGCTCGGCCATGGCCGCGAAATCCGCCCGCGCGAATATGCCCTTGCCATAGTCGGCCTCATGGCCCCAGTAGGGCGGGTCGATATAGAACAGCGTGAACGGCTTGTCATATCGGCGGATGAAGACGTTCCACTCCATGCATTCGATATTCACGCGCTGAAGGCGGTTGTGCGCGGCGGCTACCAAGCGGCGCGCCATGTCGGCTCCTGTTCTGGCTTCATGCCAGGGACCGAAGGCGCCCGACGTTGGCGCGAGTAGATTGACCGGCTTGCCGCCGAAGGACAGGCGCTGGAGGTAGAGGAACCGCGCGGCGCGCTGGATGTCTGTGAGCGTGTGCGGTGGCGTTTCAAGCAGCCGGCGAAACTCCTGCCGTGATGGGATTGTCCAGTCGAACTGGCGCATCAGCTCGTCGGGATGTTCGCGGACGGTGCGGAAGAGGTTGACGACCTCGCCGTTGATGTCGTTGAGCGCTTCGCTCTTCGGCTTCCTTGTCCGCCGGAAGAACACGCCGGCCATGCCGCAGAAGGGCTCGGCATAGCAGCGGTGCGGGATCGCCTCGATGCGCTCGGCAATGCGGGTGGCCAGGAATTTCTTGCCGCCGAACCAGCCGGCAAGCGGCGCGGCAGGCTCGACGGGTTCGAGGGCGTGATCGGGATTCGACAAGGGGAGGCGCTCCCACGATAATCCGCCCGCCCCGTGCGGGGTGGCGGGACGGTGCCGGCCAGGCCAGCTTGCATCGTGGGAGGTCAGTCTCCCGGTTCGCCCTGGTGAGACAGGGCGGCCCCCGCCGGCCATTACCGGCAGCAGCTGGCCCGGATTCGAGCGCATATCGGGGCGTTCGTTCATACGACAACTGTCGCATGAACATATCCCGCCGGCCTCTCCATGCTCTGTCCCATGACGGGTCGATATCTCCATGCGGCGACGGCAGCGGAGCTTCCGGGAGGCAATGAGCCTCCGGGCGAGATTCTGCTGCTGCCCGCCGGCGAGGTGCGGACCCGGCCGCATGACGGGCGGCTGCCCTGGCAGAACCCGGATGCGGACGCGGTGGTTGCCGCGACGCGCGACATGCGCCTGGACCTGCCGATCGACTATGAGCACCAGGCCGAGCGCGCGAAGGTGAACGGCCAGCCTGCGCCGGCGGCGGGGTGGATCAAGCGGGTGTTCGCGCGGGACGGCGCGATCTGGGGCGCGGTCGAGTGGAACGAGCGGGCGGCGGCGATGATCCGCGCCCGGGAGTACCGCTTCACGAGCGCCACCTTCCAGTATCGCCGGGAGAACCGGCAGGTCATGCGCATCACGGGCGCGGCCCTGGTGAACGACCCGGCCCTTTACATGAGCGCCATAGCCGGCGCGCAAACCGAAGACGAGGAGGTCGAAATGGACCTTGCGAAGCTGCGGAAGGCCCTCGGCCTGGCCGCAACCGCCACCGAGGCGGAGATTCTCGCCGCCGCCGAGCTTGCGGCTGCGGGCGCGGCGGGCCTGGCTGCGGTCGGCAAGGCGCTCGGCCTCGACGGCGAGGTGACCGGCGAGACGGCCACGGCGGCGCTCACCGCGCAGCAGACGGGCCTCGGCGCGATCCGCACGGCCGCCGGGCTCGAGGACGGCGCCACGCTCGCCGAGATCGAGACGGCGGTGAAGACGGCGAAGGCGACAGCCGGGACCGGCAATCCCGGGGATTTCGTGCCGAGGGCCGAGTTCGACCGGGTCAAGACGGACCTGGCGACGCTGCAGGCCGACGGCGCGAAGGCAAGCGCGGCCACGGCCGTCGACAAGGCGATCGAGGCCGGCAAGGTCGCGCCCGCCTCGCGCGACTGGGCGCTCGGCTATGCCTCGAAGGACCCGGCGGGCTTCGCCGAGTTCGTGAAGGACGCGCCGGCGATCCTGCCGAACGGGCGCGTCGCGCCGGCGACGGCCGCCCCGGACAGCGACGTGCTGTCGGCCGAGGAGAAGGCGGTCTGCCGCGCCACGGGCGTCTCCGAGGAAGACTTCATCAAGTCGCGGAAAGCGCTCGCTGCCGCGGGCGAGGCGGAGGACTGAGCCATGGCGGAACGCAACACCCCGCGCCGCACGGGCGGCTTCGAGTATATGGGCGCCTACAAGGTGAAGGCGTCCACGACGATCGAGGCCGGCAAGATGGTGCTTCTCGACGCCAACGGCCTGGCGGTCGAGGGCACCAAGGCCGCGAACCATGTTTCGGTGGGCCGCGCCGAGGAGTCGGCGACCGCCGGCGCCAGCGGCGACACCTTCATCCGGGTCCGCATGGGCATCTTCCGCTGGAACAATGACGTGTCCGGCAAGGCGTTCGCCCGCGCCCAGATCGGCGATCCCGCCTATGTCGAGGACGACCAGACGGTTCGCACGGACTCAAATTCGAGCGGCGTCATCGTCGGCCGCGTCGTCGATGTCGACGACGAGGGCGCCTGGGTCGCGACCGGCCACCTGTTCGGCTGAGGAGAGCTGCAGCGATGATTATCAACCGCACCAATCTCGACACGCTGTTCAAGGCTTACAACGCCTCGTTCCGCCAGGGGATCGTCGATCAGGAAGCGATGAGCGAATATGAGCTCGTCGCCATGATCACCAACTCCATGACCTCGCAGGAGGTCTATCCCTGGCTCGGCCAGCTGCCGGGCATGAAGGAGTGGCTCGGCGAGCGCGTGGTCGAGAACCTGCGCCAGCACGATTTCACGATCCGCAACCGCGACTGGGAGCAGACGGTCGGGGTGCCGAGGAACACGATCGAGGACGACCAGTACGGCGTCTATTCGCCGTTCATGCGCGCGATGGGCATCGCGGCGATGAAGCACTATGACGAGCTGGTCTGGCCGCTGCTCAAGGCCGGGTTCTCGACGGCCTGCTACGACGGGCAGTTCTTCTTCGACACCGATCACCCGGTGCTCGACAAGGACGGCAGCGGGACCACGATCTCCAACGCCGACTATGACTCCACCCGTAGCGGCGCCACCGGCGGCACGCCGTGGTTCCTGCTCGACCTCGGCCAGATGATGAAGCCGGTCGTGCTGCAGATCCGCAAGCGTCCCTCCAATCTCATTCGCCTCGACCGCGAAGAGGACGAGAACGTCTTCATGCGCAAGGAGTTCATCTACGGCATCGACTGCCGCGACAATGTCGGGTTCGGGCTGTGGCAGGGCGCATACGGCTCCAACGCGCTGCTCAACGCGGACAATTACGAGAAGGCGCGCGTGGCCCTGCTGGAGATGAAGGGCGACTACGGGCGCCCGCTCGGGCTCAGGCCGACGCACCTTGTCGTGCCGCCGTCGCTGGAGCGGGACGGGCTCGAAATCCTGAATGCCGAGCGCAACGCCGCCGGCGCGACCAACGTCTATCGCGGGACGGCCGAACTCCGGGTCTCGCGGTGGCTCGCGTAACGGAGGCGCCCATGGCATCCCCCGCAGTCACGATCTCCGCGCTCCAGGACTCCCGCTGGCGCTGCGGCGTCGAGCACACGCCGGCGCCGATGGACTGGCCGCCCGGCCACTGGTCGGAGGGGCAGCTGGAGCAGCTCCGCGCCGACTCGCAGCTCGTCGTCATCGTCCAGGGCGACGAGGCCGTCGACGAGCTCGACCCGCCGACGCTCACGAGCGCGCAGATCGCGCGGTTGCGCGAGCTGACACCCGAGGAGCTCGACGCGGCCCTGGCGCCGCCTTCGGAGCCGACGGTCCAGGAACAGCTGGACGCGGCGTGGAACGCCTGGGCGCGCGGCACTCCGGAGGAGCGGACGGCGTTCATCGAACGCCTGCGCTCGCACTCGATCATCGGCCCGGCGCTCTCCGGCGAGGCGAAGCCCGAGGACGCGATCGCCGGCGCCGTCGCGGTGCTGAAGATCGGCAAGGACCCGGCGTCCTGGACGGCTGCCGGGCTTCCCACTGTCGCGGCGGTCGAGGCCGCCGTCGGGTTCGACATAACCGCCGGCCAGCGCGACGACGCCTGGGCGGAATTCGCGCCGCCTTCGGACGAGGGTTGAATCGGGAGGGAGGCTCTGCCCGTGATTTCGAGTTTAAACGGGGTTTGCTGCGAATTTAAACAGGTCACGGGCCTTCCGCGACCCGGAACGCCGGCTGGACCCCTGACGGCGCTCTACGGGCGTTTCTGACGATGCCGGGCATGAACCTCGATTCCACCTGGCGCGAGGCGAAGGCCGGCCTGTCGATGACGGACGGCGAGAGCTATGTCGTCGAGTTCCACGGGCCGGTGAGCACCGTCATCCGCGCGGCCGACATCGAGGGCGCGGGGCCGCCCACGTCCGACGAGGACGCGCTGGTCCATTTCAATCGCGACAAGAACCCCCTCGCTGAGGAGCCGCTGGAGTTCGAGGCCCGGAGCGGCTGGACCTGGTGGCTGAAGACGGACGGCGGCGCTTCGCGCATCGTCGCCGCCAAGATCGGGACCTGACATGCCTGCCCGGCGGCGCGGCGGCGGTTCCGGCGACGGCGACGGCGGATCGTTCACGCCGACCCAGTCGAACCTCTACGCCATCGTAAAGGCGATCTTTCACCCGTCCTCGAATCCCGGCGTCACGGCAGACGACGCGAACAGGGAACTGGACGTCGCCGGCGCAAGCGGGTCGCAGCGGCCCGTCGCCGCGGCCACCGATGTCAACGCCGTCGCGGCGACGGGAGCCGCGCTCTCCTCCACGGTCACCGGCTCGAAGAGCGGTCTCGACAACACCCGCGCGATCACCCTCTGGTCGCTGCTGAGTATCCTCTCCAAGGTCCTTAAGACCGCGAGCGCCACCGTCCGGGGCGTCGTTCTGCTCGCGCGCAACGAGGACGTGGACGCCTCGGAGACGGATACGAGCCGCGTGCCGGACGTGGCCAGGGTCAAGCGCCTGATCCAGCGGATCTCGACGGGCGTCACGAACCTCTCCATCGCCGCGCGCACCGCCACGGCGGTCACCATCGGGTCGAGCAGCGGGACCGACGCCATCTTTCCGTCCGCCTCGGCAACGCAGGCCGGCGCGTTCCCGGCGGCGGCGCACAAGCAGACCGCAGCGCTGCCCGTCGACTGGCGGGCGAAAGTCTGGGCGGTCGGCGAGCAGGCGGCCTGGGCGCGCAGGGTCTACCGCTGCAAGGCAGCACGCACGGTGCAGAATACCGACAACCCGGCAGTCGATACGACGGGCTGGGAGCCGCTTGGCGCCGGTGGCGGGGCGAACATCGCCGTCTCCGAGGAAACGAGCCAGATCACCGCCGCGCTGCGCTCTCTCAAGTTCGTCGGCACCACCGTGACGGCCTCAGACGACGGGAGCGGGAATGTGACCGTGACGATTTCGGGCGGCGGGACGACGCCAGCGCCGGCGGACGACTTCCTGTTCGGCGTCTCCGACGACGCCACGCCGGTTGCGGGCGAGCTCACGATCGTGGCGCCGAACGGCAGCGCGTCGATCGCGGCCTATGCGGGATCGAAGCACGTCCTCATCGCCCGGCTGGCGAGCGAGGCCGACATCGCGAGCATCAAGCGCAGTGACGACGTGGCGCAAATCAACCAGATCGGAGCCTTCACGAAGCACAGCTCGGCAATCGCGGTCAGCGGCAACGATTACAACGTCTGGGTGAGCAACCAGGCATTGACGCAGGATGAGGCGGTGACCTGGAGCGCTAGCTGATGCCGATCACTCTAAGCGACTTTCTGGACTTCCCGTTCGACGACGGCAAGGGCATCCGCGCCAACCAGATTGCCGGGCGGCTGGGCGTTGACCAGGTGCCGTCGAGCCTCATGCAGGAGATCCACAACGCGCCGGTCGTCGCCAATGCCCAGCGGCTCGGCGCCCTGGTTGCCGAGAACAGCAACAACGTCGTCTATCTGTTCGAGGTGCGCGACCAGGCCATGTTCGCGGCGGGCGACGATTTCAGGGCGCTCCGCCTGCAAGACGCCCTGCTGGTTGACGGCATTCGGTTCTACTCGGACAGCAGCGGCTTTTTCTGGGCGCTGCCAGGGTCCGCTCCGGCCATCGGTCGCAACGTCCGCATCTGGGAGGTCAACGACGTCGCGGCGTTCGCGGCCATCGCCGAGCGGTTCCTCCCGACCGTCCCGCAGGCGGTTGCCCAGGCTGGCGCCAGTGGCGATCGAGCCAGCACGCGATTTGTCTGGACCGCCGAGCGCGTGGCCCAGGCCATTGCGGCACTGGCGGGCGGCGGCGGTGTAGAGATACTGTCCGCGCTGCCGGACCCCGCCACCCACACCGTCGGCGACGTCGTTTTCGTCGGCCAGGGTGTCTACATCCTCGGCGCGCCCGATGCGGTCGGCAGTTTCTCGGGCGTTTGGCAACAGACCGCCTCGCAAGATCTCGTGCAGAATCCCACGTTGATCACGAGCCGTCATGCGGACGGCACGCCGATTCGCGGGCGCTTCACCTCCAATCCCAATAACGCCCTCGAGGCTCTGACATACAGGCGCGTCGGCTTCGGCCCGATGAACTCGCACGTCTACGTCTACCTCAACAGGGCGCAATACGAGGCCGCCAAAGGCAGCGCCTGGGCCGATACCGACGAGGTATTCGTCGAGCTGGTCTACAACGGCGACCCGGAAACGGCAGACGGCATCCACCTGCCGCACACGGCTGCGACGACCTACGACGGCGAGGAGCTGGTCGAGTTTTACCAGGGCGATCTTTCCGACCTCGATGCCGACGATCTGGCCGGCGGCGGCGGAGGCGCTTCGTGGTCGCTGGTCATAAAGGAAGGCTCCGACGCCACCGGCGACCTGCTGTTCGGGCACGGAACGAACGTCAAGCATTGGGTCAACCTCGGCACCTTCGGCGACGTCCCCCATGCTGCCGACGATCTCCCCGCACTGGCCGAGCGCATCGCCAATCGCACGGCCGCAATCCCGGCGGGCACGACAGTCAAGCTGACCCGGCCGACGGTCGATAACGGCCTGCCGAGCTTCTACTATTTCCGCATCAGCACCGACGCGGACGGGACCAGCGGTTTCGTCCAGGGCTACATCAGCAGCAATCACCTGCTGGAGGCCCGCGCCGGCGGCAACCCGCGCGCGCCGCTGACCCTCGGCGGCATCAAGATATATTCCGACGATGGCCAGGCTTTTGTCATCGAGACGCCGGCGGGCCTGTCCATTACGAAGATCGACATCTGGCGCCTGGAAGACGAGGGCGCGTTCGAGCAGATATTCCACTCGTTCCTGACCAGCTCGGAGTTCGATACCGACGAGAAGGCGGCCTTTCGGGAAGCCATCGGCGCCGCGCCGTCCGACGACATAGCCGCGCTGATCGAGCAGAAGCCGCAGACCGTCGACCCGGTGGGCACGGCCGTCATTGTCGGCGGCGGTCCCAACGCGACGCTGAGTGCCGGTGCCCAGGCGGGGATCGGCCTCCAGTCCCTGGGCGCCGGCGACCTCGCATCCAGCCTGGCCACGGGCTCCGATACGGTGCTGCTGAAGGCCGGCGGCTATCTGATCACCGCAGAGCTGAGCAACGTCGCCACGCGGAACGGCTCCAACAGCCCCGCCAACTATCCGACGACCATCGCGCTGCTGACGACCGGCGCGCTGCCGGGCGGGGCCGTGGCGATCGAGCACCCGTATTTCTTCCGGGGGGCCAATACCACCGATCCGGCCGGTTCCGTCGCCACGCCCATCGCCGTGACGTCCTATCTCTATCTACCGGAGGACACGCGGGTCGGCTGGGCCCTCGCCGCTCAAATCCTCTATGGCACGACCCGGACGACCGGCTTCCAGGCCGGCGTGCTGCGCATCGTCCTGACGCCGCTGGGCCGCGAGGAAGCCGTGGAAGCCGCGTCCTACGTGCCGGACGGGACCGGGACGCCGGCGCTGAAAATCGGCGGGCGGGCCTACAACCTGATCGACCGCGCGGCCACGATCCAGGCGGAGGCGAACGAGGCGGCTATCACCGCCGTGAAGGCAACGGCCGACGGCGCGCTCTCCCGCTCGGGCGGCACCATGACCGACGCGTTGACGCTGGCCGGAGCCCCCACCGCCGACCTGCATGCAGCCACCAAGGCCTATGTGGACAGCGGCGGCACGAGCGGCGGCCTCTCGGCGCCGCAGGTCATTACGCCGGTCGGCACGGCGGCCCTGGTCGGGACGGCCTCCACTCCCGGCACAAGCGGAGCCGCGCTCGCCGCCGACGCCTGGAAGAAGATCGAGCTGCAGTCCCTCGGCACGGGCGACCTGGCCTCGGCCCTGAACACAAGCGGAGATACCGTCACGCTCAAGGCCGGCGCGTATGACATCGAAGCCATCCTGTCCAACGTCGCCACGACCACCGGCAGCAACGGCAGCAATACCAGAACGACCATAGGCATGCGCGTCGCCGGATCGCTGCCGGCCGGCAGCGTCATGCGGCCGGGGACGCGCTACTTCCGCGGCGCCTCGGTTGCCGAGGCGGCCGGCCCCGTGGAAATCGGCTGCTACCTCTATCTGCCGGAGGACACGGCGGTCAGCTTCGAGCTGGGCGCGCTGATCCGGTGGTTTACGGCCTTCAACGCCTTCGCCTACCAGTGCGGCGTCCTGTCGATCACGATCAAGCCCCGCGGCGAACGCGGCCTCCCCGGACCCGAAGGCCCGAGCGGCCTGCCCGTGGTCCAGGACCTGCCCGACGCGACCAATCTCGAGCTCGGCAAGATCGACATCCTGGCCGGCGCCGCCAGCCACCAGGCCTATGTGGTGCGGCAGGCCCCGCGCCAGAACACCTTCGAGGGCGTGGCCGAGGCCTTTGAGTTTGGCGAGAACAGCTTCGTGGGCACGGCGCGCCCCGTCTCGCAGTTTGGCTGGCGCGGCCGGTTTACCGCCAATCCCGGCTTCGCCATCGGCGCATTGACCGGCGGCGGCGGGAAGCATGAGAGCGTCCGGCTGACGATTCTCAAGAGCCTTTACGAGACGGGGAAAGGCTCGGCGGTCGCGGCGGGCGACATGATCCGCGCCACGATCACCAGCGGCAACACCACGACGACAACGCAGATGCCCTATGTGCGCGAGCGCGACGGCTATTTGCAGTTTGTCATCACCGACCCGGACAGCGTCCTCCACACCATGCGGGCCGGCGATGCGTGGCGGCTCCAGGTGCATGACTCTAGCGGCAACAACTTCCTGCTCACCCACGCGGCCGGGCTCAAGCACTTCGTCGAGCACACCTTTGCGGCCCAGGATGCCGAGGCCCGCGAGGCCGCACTGGACGCGAGGACCCGCAGCCACGACGACACCGTGGCCTTCATGGATGCGCTGCGCGGCTACGAGTATGTCGAGCGGGCCGGCTTCGTCTCGCAGACCGAGCTCAACAACGACTTCCTGGGCCCCAACGACACCGCCACGCAGGCCACGGAGACGATCGACCAGGACCGGGAGCTGGTCCACGCCATCCGCCTGGACGACGCGCTTGGGCTGAACAGGTCGCTGGAGATACGCGGCGACATCGACATCTTCCTGCGGAAATACGGCACGGTCCGCACGACCAGCGGCTCCATCGGGAGCGTGCGCGTCTATCTCTCGGTCAAGCCGGCCGATGCCAATGCCGACCTGCGCAAGCTCATGGAGCTGGCCCATGAGACCTTCTCACTGGCGGACTACAACGCCAACGCCACGCTGAACTACACGGCCAATCCCCAGCGCACGGCGGCGTTCAGCTTCACGATCCCGGACACCGCGGCCTGGAACCTCGCCGATGACGATCTGCTGGTGCTGGAGACCGTAGGCAACATCTGGAACGGCGATGCGGCCATGCGCGTCGTGTTCAAGAACCTCGACATCACGCTGCCTCCCGCCCTGTCCGGCCGGCAGCCCAAGCAGATCGCCCGCACGCCGGTCCTGCCGACGGCCGCGCAGACAGACGCCGTGACCGTCGGCGCCGCCTGGACAGTGACGGAAGCCGGCGCGGCATTGGGCGTCGGGCGCGGCGGCAATGCGAACGTCGAGCTCCGGATACCCAAGGTCCTGCCCAACGCCTATCCGCTCCTGCGGGTGGTCGTCACGGTTGGCGGCACGATCGTCCACACGCCGACCATACCGACAGGCGGCTCGGGCGATGACGCCGGCGACGTGGTCACGCACCACCAGCTCTACCTGTCGAACAACCAGCGGCTGATTCTCGAGTACGAGCACTACCGCGAGCATCCCTATGACGGCCTGCGCCTCATTGGCCAGGGCACCACCATTCCATCCAGCACGACCGTCGAAGTCCAGGTCGGCTCTTAGCGCCAGGGAGAACCGCGCATGACTGAAACCTACCAGGTCTGGGTCGAGCGCCTCCGGGACGAGCGCGTCGCCGTCCTGGACGCCATGACGCCCGATGAGGCCGCCGCGCTCGCGCGCCACGGCCCGCCGCCGCCGATTCCGGAGCTATGGCGCCAGGCCCGCAATTTCGGGCCGTTCGGCGGCGAGGAAATGGAGGACGTGATCGACGAGGCCGTGCGGCGCATGGAGCGGGAGCAGGCCGGCATCGCGCGCGACAAGGCGCTCATGGAGAAGCAGGCGGCCGAGGCGCCGGCGGAGCTCGCCCGGCTGGGCCGGGAACGCGCCCGGAAGGCGAAGGCGGCGTTCGAGGCCCGGCGCCTGGAGCGGGAGCGGCAGTCGGTCCCGTCCTTCACGCGCGAGGACTGGGAGGCCGCGGGCGAGCCCGACGTGATCACACCCATGAAGGACGGCGAGCCCATCGGCCTGCCCGTCAAGTTTGCCTATCCCGAGGGCGCGTCGAGCAATGAGCGCTGGGACTTCTACCGCACCAAGCGCGAGGCGCTGGAGAGCGGCTTCGACGGCGGCGACGACGAATACGAGCCGTTCCACCAGGCGCATCGCGCCGTCATCAAGCGGATCAGGAAGCGCGTCGGCGAGGTCAACGCCGTGCTCAAGCGCGTCGGCGGCGGCGAGCCGGTCCCGGGGTCGGAAGACAAGCCGAGGGCGGGTTCGCCCGGCATCTTCAAGGCGCCGGTCCGGAACGGCAGCATTTCCTTCCGGCTTCCCTCCGAATGGACGGGAAGGGGGCGGCCGCAAGTGCCGGGCGGCGCACACCGCAAGGCCGGCTGGACGGGGATCGACATGCCGACGGCGCCGCGCGACGACAACGTGTGGATCACGGTTTCGTGGCAGGAGCGGCCGGCCGGAACCGTCGTGCTGCCGCTCGAATGGCAGCCGATCGCGGGCGATGACTGGCAGCGCTCGGACGGCGGCCCCGTCGGCCGCACCTCCCTGGTGATCGATGACGCCTGAGTGGAAATCGTCCGTGCTCCGCTGGGGCGCGGCCCTGCTGCTGATCCTGTTCGCTGCGGGGTGCCTTTGCGGCATCGACGGCAGGGAGGCCTGGTAGATGGCCTATGCCACATGGCAGCAGATGGTCGCGCGGTTCGGGACCCAGGCCATGCAGGACCTGGACGCCGGCTATGTCGAGACGGGCTCGACCGCCGAGACTGCGGTCGGCGGCGAGAATTATCCCGGTCTCGTCACGGCGCTGGCGGACGCCTCCGCCGATATCGACGCGCGCCTGGCGACAGCCTGGGACCTGCCGCTGCCGGCGCCGCCGACGCAATATGCGTTCCTGGTCGCGGTTGCCTGCGACCTGGCGCGGCTCAGGCTCTACGACAACGATCCGACCGACGCGGTGCTGAAGCGGGCCGAGGACTCGGACCGCCGGCTCGACCAGCTGCTTGAGGGCAAGCGCGAGCTCGTCGGCAGCACGGCGGGCCGGGTGACGCGCCGGCAGACGGCCAGCCTCTCCGAGTATGTCGGCCCCGATGCGCAGCGCCCGAACCTGCGCCGCGATGCCGCCGACACGGGGAGGTATTTCTGATGGCCCGCATCCGGATCGATGTCGACGACAGCGACGCCGTTGCGGGCCTTCGCCGCCTGGTCCGGCGCGTCACCGACCCGCGCCCGGCCTTCGACGAGATCGGCTCCTACCTGGTCGCGTCGACCATCCGGCGCTTCGAGACCGAGAGCGGCCCCGGCGACCGCCCCTGGAAGAAGTCCGGACGCGCCGCGCGCGAGGGCGGCCAGACGCTGACGGACAAGGGCCGGCTGCGCGCCTCGATCACTCACAACGTCCTCGCGAACGGCGTCGAGGTCGGCACGAATGTCATCTACGCCGCAATCCACCAGTTCGGCGGCAGGACGAAGCCGCGCACCATCCGCCCGCGCCGGAAGAAGGCGCTGTATTTCCCCGGCGCGCGCCACCCTGTGCGCAGCGTGAACCATCCGGGCTCGAATATCCCGGCCCGCCCGTTCCTCGGCGTCGACGAGCGGGATCGCGCCGCGATCGCGCGCATCGTCGCCCGCCACCTGGAGCTCGCGCCGTGAGCACGCCCGATTTCATCTTCCAGGCAGCCGGCCATATCGCCGGCTGGCTCGACGGCCTGGAGGCGTTCGCGCTGGCTGACGACGCCTTCCGGGTCGAGGGCGCAGAGCCGCAGAAGAAGCTGCCCGCCGCGCTCGTCTATCCGCTCGGCGAGGAGGCGGCGCCGAGCGTCGGCGGACGGGGCCCGGCAGTGCAGACCGTCACCGCCCGGATCGGCGTGCTGCACATCGTGGCGGCGCCGAACCGGCCTGCGGGGCGCGGCAAGGGGCATGAGCGGACCATGGCGGCTGTCAGGGCGTCGCGCGAGGCGATCCTGCGCAAGCGCGCCGGAGAGGGCGACGACGGCCCGATCCCCGGCGCGCGCACCGCGCCAGCGTTCGCCGGCGGGGCGCTCGAGGAGATCGAGAACGGCCGCATCTACTGGCTCGACCGCTACACGGTGGAGTGGCTGCTGGATTCACAGGGTTTCAACGGGCCGTAAACGGGCGGTCAAGGAGGCGTAAATGACGGTCGCGCGCACTAAGCATTCAAGCAACACGGTGCTCGGCAACGGCGAGATTTTCTTCGACCAGCAGGATGCCGACGGCAATTACACCGGCGAGCGCTTTCTCGGCGACAGCGTCGGCGCGACGCTCTCGGTGACGTCCGAACGCACAACGATCCAGTCGGGCGACGGCGCGATCGCGCAGGACCTCGTCGATATCGTGCGGTCTGTCTCGCGGACCTTCGGGTTCACGCTCCGGGATTCCTCGATCGCCAACTGGGCGTTGTTCATGATCGGCGACGCCGCCGACAGCATCGAGGCGCGGTCTGCAGACGGCTCGGCGGTGACCGACGAGGCGCTCGGCGCCGTCAAGGCCGGACGGACATATGTGCTCGGCCAGGGCTCGGCTACGCCGTTCGGCGTCGGCTCCGTCAAGACCGTGTCGGTCAAGGCCGGCACGACTGGGTCCGAAAGCGCGGTGACCGCCGGCGACGACAAGTGGCAGGTGGATCTGGCGACGGGCCGGATCACGTTCTTTGCCGACTATGCCAGCGCGAAGGTGACCTACACGCCTGCGCAGGGCCAGGCCGCGACGAAGAAAGCGACGGCGACGCCGGACGCCCGCCAGATCACGGGCGCGCTGCGCTATATCGAGGACGAGCCGGCTGCCGGCAAGGGCCGCAGCGTCTACATCCGCAAGTGCAACCTGGTGCCGGGCGGCGAGGCGGCGCTCAAGTCCCGCGAGACCGAGCAGCAGATGGCCTTCACCGCGACGGTGCAGGACCCGGGTGGCGCGAGCGGCTACCCGGCAGTCGCCATCGACGGCGAGGAGCTCTGATCCCATGGCGGACGCGAAGGACCCGGCGGCCGAGCTGAAGCTGCTGTTCCCGGACGTGGACCTCGAGGTCCGCGATCCGGAGACCGGCGAGACGGTCGCGCTCACCCTGCGCGAGTTCCGGTTCCGCGAGGGGCTGGAGGCGCAGGTCCTGGCCCGGCCGCTGATCGACGCGCTGGCCGATGCGTTCCAGGACGGCGGCGCGCTCGACCCGATCGCTATCGACGAGGCGCTGGCCGCCCATGCCGATCTCTGGCTGCAGCTGATCGCGCGGGCCACCGGGCGCGACGCGGAATGGCTTGCCGGCCTGGCGGACGGCGCCGGCGAGGACCTGTCGGATGCGATGTGGAGCGCGAACGGGGTTTTTTTCACCCGGCGCGTCGTCGCGGAAGTGGCGGCGCGGATGCGCAAGGAGACCCGGTCCCCCTCGCCGAAATCCTCGACGCCCTCGTGCGCGCAGGACACGGGCGGGGACATGCCGAAGTCGCCGGACGCCTGACATGGCGGCAGATCGAGACGTTCTGGGAGGTCTCGGTCAAGCGCCGCGCCGAGGCGCTGGTGTTCGGAAAGGCGGCTGAGTAATGCCGGGCAATCTCGACCTCGCGCTGCGCATCCGCGCCGATCTCCGGCAGGCGACACAGCAGCTCGACCGCCTTGAGCGTGAGCTCCAGCAGACCGGGCGCGAGGCGCGACGGACCGGTCGTGAGGCGCGCGCTGGCGCCGAGGGCCTGGATCGGCTGGGCCGCGAGGCGCAACAGGTCGGCCGTGAAACGCGCGCTGGCGCCGAGGGCCTGGATCGGCTGGGCCGCGAGGCGCAACAGGTCGGCCGTGAAACGCGCGCTGGCGCCGAGGGCCTGGATCGGCTGGGCCGCGAGGCGCAACAGGCCGGCCGTGAAACGCGTGCCGTCGCCACCGGCCTTGAGCGCACGGAACGCGCCTCGCGCGGCCTCGACCGGGCCTCACGGCGCATGCGGCGGTTCGAGGGCGCGTCGGAGCGCGCGGCGCGCAGCCTGAACGGCTTCTATTTGGCGTTCGGCGGCATCGGCGCGGCGCAACTGGTCCGCAGTCTGGTCGAGGCCGGCCTTGAGATCGAGGCGCTGGAGCAGCGGTTCAACTTCGCCGCCGGCTCGATTGCCGCCGGCGCGCAGGAGCTGGAGTTCGTGCGCCGCGAGGCCGAGCGGCTTGGCATTTCATTCAGCGCCGCCGCGCAGGGCTACAGCTCGCTGCTGGCGGCGGCCAAGGGCACGAATATCAGCGTCGCCGAGACCCGCGAAATCTTCCTCGGCATTGCCGAGGCGGGCGCGGTGCTGCGCCTCTCCTCCCACCAGGTGCAGGGCGCGCTGACAGCCGTCGAGCAGATCATCTCCAAGGGCAAGGTCACCGCCGAGGAGCTGCGCGGCCAGCTTGCCGAGCGGCTGCCGGGCGCGTTCCAGATCATGGCGCGGGCGCTCGGCATCACGACGCAGCAGCTCGACAAGGCGCTTGAGCAGGGCGACATCTCCGCCCGAGGGCTGGTCGCGTTCGCGCGCCAGATCCGGGAGGAATACGGCGACGAGGTTCCCGCTGCCGCCGACAGTGCGGCGGCGAGCTTCGCGCGGCTCGGCAACGCCATCGAGCGCCTGCAGCAGTCGGTCGCCAAGTCCGGCCTGCTGGAATTCCTGACGGACCTGACAGACCGCATCAACATCGCGGGCCAGCAGTTCGGGCTGTTTGCCAAGGAGCCGGGGCGCGCCGTCGCATCGCTGCGCGGCGAGCTGATAGGCGTCGATGAGGATCTCGCCGAGGCGCAGGCGCGCGTTGCCGGCCTGGTGCGAGAGCTGGAGCTCCTGGAGGGCCGCGACGACGGAATCAGCCGCAGCGCCCGCGCCGCCGTCGAACGGCAGCTCGGCGTCGCCGAGCGCACGCTGGCGGGATTGCAGGCGCAGGCCGCCCGGCTGCGCGAGGAGATCGCGTCGAGCCAGGCGGATATTCCCGGGCTGCAGCCGCCGGGCGCGCCGGGGGCGCCGGCCGCGTCCGCAGCGGCGCCGGGGGCGGATGCGGAGGCAAGCGCGCGCGAGAAGGCCGAGGAACGCGCCAACGCCGCGATCCTGCGGCTCAGGCGTTCGCATATCGACGCCTATCTCAGGATCGGCGTCGATGCGGCCGAGCTCATCGAGCGCCGCCGTATCGAGGCGATCCGGCGCGTCGACGAGGCGGAGGCCGCCGGCGGCGATTCCGAAGCCGCCGCCATCGCCAGGAACGCCATCGAGCAGCGCTTCGCCCGCGAGCTCGGCGAGCTCTACAAGCGCCAGATCGAGGACAGGATCGAGGCCGAGAACCGGCTTGCCGAGCGGCGCGCCGAAGCGCGCGACGACGCGCTGCGCGACCTGGACGCCATCGAGCGCGGCCTCCTCGGCCCCTATGACCGTGCCGCCGCCGAGGTCGAGGCCTGGCGCGACGCGACGGTGGCGGCGTTCGAGGAGGCAGGCGTCTCCGCCGCCGAATACGGCGAGACGGTGGACCGGGAGGTCACGGCCAGGCTGGCGCGCGCCGCCGAAGAGGAGGCGGACCGCCGGCTCCGGGAGTCCCGGCGCTGGCAGGACGGCGCCCAGCGCGCGTTCCGCGACTATGCCGAGAGCGCGACCGATGCCGGCCGCAATGCCGAGGAGGCCGTCACGAGCGGCTTCCGAGGCATGGAGGACGCGCTGACGCAGTTTGTGACGACCGGCAAGCTGGAGTTTAACGATCTTGCTAATTCGATAATTGCCGATCTCGCCCGCATCGCGATCCGGCAAACGATCGTCGGGCCGCTCGCCGGCGCGCTGTTCGGCGCGCTCGGCGGCGGTGTGAGCGGTCCCGGCGCGGTTCCGGGCGGCACGCTGTTCTTCCATGGCGGCGGCCGGGTGGGCGGCGGGACGCAGCATCGCCGCTACGGCATTCCGCCGGCAGTCTTCGCCCGCGCGCCGCGCTACCACGAGGGCGGCATCGCCGGGCTCCGCCCGAACGAAATCCCGGCCATCCTGGAGCGCGGCGAGACCGTGCGCACGGCGGAGCAGGAGCGCGGGCTCCAGGCCGGCACGCCCGTCCTGCTGCGCGCCGAGGTGGTGAACGAGTCCGGCCACCGGCTGGAGGCGCGCCAGGCCGAGGCGACGTTCGATCCGGAGACATGGACGATCCGGGTCGTCGTGGACAACATCGCCCAGGGCGGGACGATCGGGCGCCAGATCGAGGGCATCGTGCGCCAGGGTGGCCTGTGAGCTGGCCCGATTACGCCAATGTCGAGGCCGACGGCTACCGTCTCGGCCAGGACAACGACGTCGAGCGCACGCCGTTCGAGGACGGGTTCGTGCGCCAGGAGCTCCGCTACCGGGGCGCGCAGACCACCCGCGAGCTGCGCGGCTGGCTGAAATCCGACGCCGACCTCGAGCGCTTCCGCGCCTGGGCTCGCACCTCGGCCCATGCCTGGTTCGACTGGACCGATACCGAGGATGGCGAGACGCGCCAGGTCCGCGTGCGCGGCGGCGCCGGCGGCATCCGATACACAGCGCGCGTCCGGGCGGGCGTGCGCACATGGGACTTCGATCTGACACTGGAAGGACTGCACTGATGCCAACCGCTACACTCGCCGCCGAGAAGATCTTCACAGTCGGGGCCGTCGGCCAGGACGCCATCAAATATCGCCTCTGGAAGCATGCGACCAGCACGACGGCGGCGAACAAATACGCCGAGGGCACGCTCGCCGGCAATCCGGACCCGCTGACCCAGAACCAGTTCTACAGGCTGCCTGCAAACCAGATCGTCATCACCCAGCTCTCCGGAACGGTGATGACCGACGCATTCGTCACCGACGAGCTCAAGGGGGCCCTTGGCAGGGACACCTGGGTCGAGCTGTTCAGCGATGCGGCGGGCGGGGCCTTCACGACGAACCGCGTCGCGGTGGCGGCGGCGGACTGGGCTTTCGCCTGACGGCCTGAGCCGTGGCGCTCCCCTACACTCTGGCGCTTGCGCAGTCGCTCGGCAGCGGCGGGACCGTCCGCTTCGACGGCGCCATTCCGGTCGCGCGCCTGGACGGCTATTCGGGCTCGGCGTCGACCCTGACGCTGAGGCTGGAGGCCGCCTATATCGCCGGCGGCCTCGTCACGTCCCTGACGCTCGAAATCATCGACGCAGCGATCGACCTGTCCGGAGAGCTGGAGGACGGGCGGCTCCATATCGAGAGCTCGGACGGCGCGACGGAATACTGGCGCGGCGTGCTGTCCGCCTCCGATGACAACGAACCCTATACGGTTCCGGCCACCCCGGCTCAAATCCAGGCGCTGTCCGTTCTCCGGAATACCGCGATCCGTCTGCGGTGGGTCTCGGCGATCAGTCCGGTCGACGTGGCGGTTCCGCCGATCTCGGTCCCGGCGCCGACGGCGGCGGCGCCGCAGGCAAACGTCGCCGGCCCGCTCCCGGTCGATGTGGCGGTCGACGGGATCTCCGTCCCGGCGCCGACAGCCACGGTGCGTGCCGAGCCGCATTCCTATCCCGTGGACGTGGCGGTCGACGGCATCTCAGTCCCGGCGCCGACAGCGGTTGCGCGGGTCGAGAAAGTAACGGCGACGCTCCTCGACGTGTCGGTTCCGGCGATCTCGGTCCCCGCTCCCAGCGCGAGGAAGCCCCGCGCCCGGATTCGCGGCCCGCTTCCGGTCGATGTGTCGGTTCCGCCGATCTCCGTCCCGGCGCCGACAGCCACGGTGCGGGCCGAGCCGCATTCCTATCCCGTCGACGTGGCGGTCGACGGCATCTCCGTCCCGGCGCCGGAGGTGCCAGCTCCGCGGGCCGAGCCGCATTACCTTCCCGTCGACGTGTCGGTTCCGGCGATTTCGGTTCCGGCGCCGACAGTCAGCGCTCCGGGCATCGGGATTCAGGGTGTCACTCCGGTCGCTGTCGCGATCCCGCCGATCACCGTCCCGGCGCCGACAGTCAGCGCCCCGAGCGTCCAGGCGGCCAGCGCCGGCGGGTTTTACGAAGAAGCGGGACGATCCCTTTCGCCGCCTGTAGTGGACGGCGAGCCGCTGCGCATCGTGACCTGCATCGAGATCACGCATCCCTCCGCCGCCGCGCCGATCCGGCTGGTCGACGACGGCGAGGACGCTGTCATTGACGGCGTCACCTACCGCGCCGCGAGGTTCGAGGCGGCCACCACGGGCGACGCCGGCGAACGCGCGCCGCGCGGCCAGATCGCGATCGGCAATGTCGGGCGCGAGGTCTCGCGCTGGATCGATGAGGCGGACGGCGGCGCCGGCGGGCAGGCGCGCGTGTTCGAGGCGGTGGTCCTTGGCGGCGCGGGCACGCCCGAATGGGAGCTGACGATGGATATCGCCTCGATTTCGGTCGAGGACAATGTGGTGCTGGGCCTGGGCTTCGACCCGCTTCTGGGGCGGCCCGCCGTCGCCATGCGCTACGATCCGCAAACCGCGCCGGGGCTGTTCTGATGACCTCCGCGCAGAACGCGGAGAACCTTTCGATCGAGGTCTGGCGCTGGCTCGGACGCCGCTGGGTCGAGGGCGACTATGAGTGCGCCGATTTCGCGCGCGAGCTGCTGGCGGAGGCGTTCGGCCTCACCGCGCCCTGGGGCCGCCCGGCGGCGACCCTGCGGGCCAGGGACCGGCAGTTCGAGGAGGTGGTCGGCTCCGGCGCCGTGCAGCGCGTGCCGTCGCCCGTGGACGGCGATCTCGTGCTGATGCGCGACACGCGCGGGCGCAGGCTCAACGGCTGGCATGTGGGCGTGTGGATCGACCGCGCCGTGCTGCACCTGCCGGCGGACGGCCTGTCCGTCCACGAGCCGGTCCACCGGCTGCTGGAGGCGGGCTGGACGCTCGAGGGCTGGTATCGATGCCCGAGATAATCCTCGACCACGCTCCGCATCCGCTGACCGATGACGGCCGGCGCCGGCGGACGGTGACGATCGAGGCCGGCGCGACGGTCGAGGAGATCGTCGCCGGCGAGCTCCGGTCGCGGCCCGTCGACGTCGAGGTGCTGCTGGACGGGCGCGAGCTCGACACGCTCGATATCGAGCCCGGGCCCGGCGCGGTCATCATGGCGCGGCCGCGCGTGCGCGGCGGGCTCGGCCGCCTCCTCGGCACGATCGCCGTCATCGCGGCGGCGGTGTTCCTGCCGCCGGTGCTGGGCTTCGCCGCCGGCACGGTCGGCGCCGCGCTGGTCGGCGCCGCGATCACCGTCGTCGGCGGCCTCATCGTCAACTCGCTCTTCCCGGTGGACACGCCCGATATCGGCGGGCTGCCGGGCGCCGCCAACAATCCGGCGGCCGCGCAACTGTTCGGCCTCTCCGGCGGCCAGAACCGCGCGCGGACCTACGAGCCGCTGCCGCTGGTGCTGGGCCAGCACCGGATGTTCCCCGACCTCGGCGCGCTCGAATACACGGAGAACGACGGCGACGACCAGTTCTTCCACGGCATCTACCATTTCGGGCTGGGCGATCTCGACATCTCCGAGCTGCGCAACGGCGCGACCCTGCTCTCGGCCTTCGACGGCGTGCAGACGGAGTTCTCCGGCTCTGACGGCGCCATCGACCTGGTCGCCGGCAATGTCGACACGACGGACGGCGCGGCGCTCACCGATACGAGCTGGGTCTCCCGCCAGACCGGCGCCGGCACGAAACGCATCGGCGTGGACTTCGGCGGGCGCATCTTCGAGCAGAACGATCGCGGCGAATATGTCAGCCATACCGTGCGCGTCCAGGTCCGCTACTCGAAACCCGGCACGGCCGCCGCGACGCGCTCCTGGAACCTGAGACATGCCGACAGCGGCGTCTATCGCCGCTCGGTCAATATCGACCTGCCGGAGGCCGGCGACTGGACGGTGGAGGTTCGCCGCACGACGGCGCCGAGCAGCAACGAGCGGATCTATGACGAGGTGCAGTTCGCCGCGCTGCGCTCCTACCAGCCGGACGAGGGCGACTATACGGGCCAGACCCGCCTCGGCGTGCGCATCAGGGCCTCCGGCCAGCTCTCCGGGCGCCTGGACCGCCTCTCGGCGCTGGTAAAGCAGAAGATACCGGTGCCGACGAACGGCGCCTGGGGCGCGGCGCGTGTCGTGTCGAGCAACCCGGCGGCGCTGTTCCGCTGGTATGCGAAGGGCGTCACCGTCTCGGGCCGGACCGTCGCCGGCGTCGGCCTCGCCGACGATCGCATCGATCATGCCGGCCTGGCGCGCTGGTATGCCTGGTGCCAGACGAAGGGCTATCGCTGCGACCTGGTCATCCAGGGCGGCATGACGCATGACGCGGTGCTGCGGCTGATCGCGCGCCGCGGGCGGGCGACGCTCTCCTGGAAGACCGGCAAGCTCGGCGTCGTCTACGAGGACGAGGCCGCCACGCCCGTCGGCATGATCTCGCCGGCGAACATCATCCAGGGCTCGTTCGGAATCCAGTGGAACTCCGAGCCGCCCGCCGACGAGGTGGTGGTCCGCTATATCGAGCCCGATATGGACTGGGGCTGGAACTCGGTGCGGCGCAACCGGCCGGGCCTGGTCGGCACGCCGCAGACAACCGGCACCGTCACGGCCCGGGGCGTGATCGACAAGGACAACGCCGCCATCGAGTGCAACCTCCAGGCGGCGCGCCAGCACTACCACCGCCGCCGGCTCACCTGGGAGATGAGCCGCGAAGGCCGCAATCTCCATGTCGGCGACGTGGTCTGGATCACGCACAGCCTGCTCGACGGCGGCATCGCCGGCCGCCTCGCGGCGGCCTCGGGCGCGGTGGCTGTGCTCGACCGCGCGCCCGACGGCGTCACCGGCGGCCATGTGCTGCTCCGCCTGCCGGACGGCAGCCTGCACACCAGCGCGGTCTCGGGCGTCAGCGGGCGGGAGGTCACCCTGGCGAGCCCGCCGGCAGCGTGGCCGGGCGCCGCCCAGGACACGATCTATCGGCTCTATGACAATACCGATCCGCCGAGGAAGGCGCGCATCGTCCAGGTGACGCCGAAATCGGCGACCCGCTTCGCCTTCGCCGCCATCGACGAGGTCGCGGTCTACCACACGCTGGCGACCTCCGACCTCACCGTGCTGTTTCCGGATGCGCGCGACCGCACGCCCCGGGTCGTCTCGGTCGTCTTCGCAGCGCGGCGCATCCAGGTCGGCGCCGGCGAGATGGTCGAGCTCCAGGCCTCGATCGCCACTGCCGGCATCTGGACCGGCGCGGTGGTGCGCGCCGGCGCCACGGCGGCCGAGCTGCGCACCGTCGACCGCCTGGACGGCCCGGCGGACCTGATCGCGAAGTGGATCATCCCGCAGGGCGTCGGGCAGCATGTCGAGATCATCCCCGGCAAGGACCTGGACCCGGACGGGCCGGTCTGGACGGGAACGTGGGGCCTCGAGGCGGGCGCCGCCGCCGATCCGCCCGGAGACTTCGCTGTCCAGGCGCTGACGGACGGCACGCGGCGGTTCACGTTCACGCCGCCGGTCTGGCCGACCTATGCCGGCATCCGCATCCGCTACCATGCGACGGCCGGCACGGACTTCATGGACATGACGCCGCTGCATGACGGCCTCGTCACTGTCTCGCCCTACGACAATATCGACCCGGCCATGGGCGAATGGGAGTTCGCCGCCGTCTCCGTGACGACGGAAGGCGTGGAAAGCGACCCGGTGCGCGTTACGGCGACGCTCGGGGCGATGCGCGACCGGGGCGCCACCTGGCATTTCGGGAACAACGACCCGCCCGCCGAGCTCGGCCAGAACGGCGACTTCTACTACGACAAGACGGACCGGAGCATCTGGCAGAAGGCCGCCGGCGCCTGGACCGAACAGGCGAGCGTCCTCGGCGCGGACGGCTCGACCTGGCTTACCGGCATGAGCGTCCCGACAGCGGAGCAGGGCGCCGACGGCGACTGGTATTTCCTGACGGGCAGCGAAGAGCATGCCGGCACGATCTACCGCAAGGTGAACGGCGCCTGGGTCGAACTGGTCGATATCGACGACGGCGTCGACGGTGCGACCTGGCACAGCGGCGAGGGCGCGCCCGGCGCGGCGATCGGTGCGGTTGGCGATTGGTATTTCCGCACCGCGAACGGCTACGTCTACCAGAAGACCGGGGCCGCGACCTGGACGTTCCGGCGGGACATTACCGGGCCGTCCGGCGCGACATGGCTGTTCGGGACGGGCGATCCGGACGACGCCGACGGCAGCAACGGCGACCTGTATCTGAACACCACGAGCTACGAGGTGTTCGCCAAGATCGGCGGATCGTGGAACAGCCAGGGCTCCTTCGCCGGCGCCGACGGCGCGCAATGGCATACCGGCTCCACCGCGCCGGCGGCGACACTGGGCTCAAATGGAGACTGGTATTTCCGGACAGGCTCCGGGACCACTGCCGGGTCGATCTACGTCAAGGCGTCGGGCTCATGGACCAAGATCGTCGATATCGACCAGGGCGCCGATGGAAGCGACGGGCGGACCTGGCATGGCGGCTCCGGTGCGCCAACCGGATCGCTGGGCATCGTCGGCGACTGGTATTACCGGACCAGCAACGGCTATGTGTATGAGAAGACCGCCAGCTCGACGTGGACATTTCGGCGGGACCAGACCGGGCCGCAAGGGCCGCGCGGAGCGAAGGGAGACAAGGGTGATCCGGCCACCATTGGCGACGCGGCGATAACGACCGCCAAGATCGCGTTGAGCGCGACGGCGGATTTGTTTGTCAGCGAAAGCGGCCATACAGCTGACGTGTCGACATCTGTGGCCACTCCCGTCGTCAGTGTTCCAGGAGGTGCTGGGTTTGAATATATCGCGGCGCTCGCCTGCACAATTGACAACACTCCGGGCGGCCGCACACCGGGCACCACGCCCAATGTCGCGCTTGAGCTTCTTGAGAACAATGCGCGGGTCGAAACTATAGACTCGGTCATTTTCGGCACGGCGCAAAATATCATCACGCTGGTTGGATATGCCGCTCGCGCGATCACCGGGACGAAATCCTTGCGAGCGCGCGTCAGAAAAAGAGGCGGCAGCGGAAACTTCGAGGTCTACAACGCGACTATATCCGTCTACCTAGCAAAGAGGTGAAACATGACCATCGGTCCACACGGCATCACGTCCCATCCATTTCGGGTGCGCAACAGTCAGACCCTCAGCGACGTTCAAACGGAGGGTTTCACACAGCGGATGTTCGCATCGGTCATTCACGCGATGCAGCGGACCGCTATCGCGCCGCTGCAGGTGCCCGCACATCGCGAGCCCTCATTCCAGAACATCTTTGGAAGATACGACAGCGCGACCCGGCTGACCCGCGCCGGATGGGAAAGCTATGAGTGGAACCCGGAGCCAAAGGACCCAAACGCCAGCGACAAGCCATCCTGGGACGTCTTCCTGGGTATTCTTCGCAGGATCGATCTGTGGAACCGGCGGTTGATCGCAGAAACCACCCGCCCCCAAGCAGAAACGGCGGTGGCGAGGTTTGGCGAGGAGGCGATCACCGTCGAGGGCCGAACGCTGCATGTCGGTCCGGCGGGGCGGATGGCGGGTCTCATTCATTTCCTCGAGGCGGCCAGCCGAGCTGGAGCGCGCATGCCGCTGATCGTCATGCGCGACCACGATAACGCCGCCGTGTCGCTCCACCTTCAGGAGTCCGTAGGAGACATGCTTGGGGTGAGTATCCATCGCGACAACATAATCGAGAGCTGCCACAACATTATCATGGAGCGATATGCCGCCCAGGCGCGCATCGCAGACAATCCGGAGCTGGACATCTCGACCCGCGAGGCCGCAGCCGAGGCCGCGCTGGGGATTGTCGACGCGTATGAAAGCCACATGGATACGGAAATCGAGAAGTTCGACCCGCACGCCCTTCCCGCTGATTTGCCGACGCTGAAGGACGCCTACGGCGAGCTCATCGAGGCCGCCGCCATGCAGCGCGTGAAGGAGATCAAGGGCGCGAAGACGCAACAGGGCGTGGACGTGCCGGCGGCCTGTGTCGACATGGCGAAGGCGCTGGAGGAGGTCAGTCAGGAATGTGCGTTTGGCGTCCAAGCAGTCGAGGACGCCACCGATACGGATGCCGCCAAGGCGGCCTATGACGCGGCCGTTGTCAAGATCGAGGCCGTCACGCCGCTGAATACGCCCGTCTGGGACCTTGGCGCGGCGTCCTACGCGGCGAACCCGCCGGACGCGGTGCAGATTGCCGGCTCCGAAGTGACGGTGATCTGCAAGCATCCGCCGGATGTTGAGATCCCCGGCAAGGTGACGCTCGCGGTGCAGGCCGGCGCGGCGGTGGCAATCACGCGGATCGCGCCGAGCGATACCACGCTCCTCGATGCGGCCGTGCTTAAGGTCGCCCTTTCGTCGCCCGTCGCCGGGGAGACCATCGCCCTCGACTTTACGGGCAGGAACCTTTGCGGGCCGTCTGTGCTACGGGTAGAGTTGACAGCGGAGGACCCCAACCCGTGAGCAAGCAGCGCCTCAAGGTGTTTGGTTCAGGTCAGGACGCGCGCAGGCGCGCTTCTGCGGCCAGTGTGAAACGAAGGGTCGAGACGCCGATCAGTGAGCGCGGCTACTATCTGAAGCAGGTCGGCGCCGACAGCGTCGAGCCGACCTTTCTATGCGAAGACGGGCGCTGGCGGCGCTACGACCTGGTCGCGGATTTCGACCTCGATGAATGACGGTTCAGGACCGTTTAAACACCTGTTTATGCGGCGACACTCCGAGTCCGAAGATTCCGACTCCCCGAATCAAAATGGCTGACTCCGTTCGGCCAAATCGGCCCTACGAGTCAGGTATTCCGATTCCGAGTCAAAAGATTTCGACTCGCTACA
>LXNI01000479.1_pt1 | contig 45514 bp, 35 predicted proteins | sample 809091 | NCBI WGS metagenome assembly LXNI01 (sample SAMN04870527, study PRJNA318959) | sponge metagenome | biome: 01000161; feature: marine sponge reef; material: water | host: Sarcotragus foetidus | place: Greece: Milos, Mediterranean Sea | collected 2013-05-29 | depth 5-7 m
GGCTGCTTTTTCTCCATGCCGACACCGTTCCGGACGAGGGCTGGCCCGACGCCGTCTTCGGCTATTGCGACGATCCGGCCAACCGGGAGCGCGCGGCGACGTTCCGGTTCGCGCTCGACGACACCGCGCGGGCCGCCCGCAGGCTCGAGGCGGTCGTCGCCTGGCGCACGACCGCGCTGGGCCTTCCCTACGGCGATCAGGGACTTCTGATATCTCGCGCGTTCTACGACCGCCTCGGCGGGTTCCGGCCGCTCCCGCTGATGGAGGATGTCGACATCGTCCGGCGGATCGGGCGCAGGCGCCTCGACGTTCTGGAGGTCGCGGCCGTGACGTCCGCCGTCCGTTACCGAAGGACGGGCTATCTGCGCCGTTCCGGACGAAACCTCTTTTGCCTCGGCCTCTATTTCCTCGGCGTGCCGCCCGGCGCGATCGCGCGCATCTATCGATGAAGCCGCGCCCCAGGCTTTACGTATTCGTTCGCGCGCCGGTGCTGGGCGCGGTCAAGCGGCGCCTGGCGGCGGGGATCGGCGCGGTGGAGGCGCTGCGCTTCTATCGGGCCGCGACCGAGTGTCTGCTGCGCCGGGTCGGAGGCGACCGGCGCTGGGAAACGATCCTTGCCGTCACGCCGGACAGGTCGGCCAGCGGCGTTTCGCCGTGGCCGGCGGGGATCGGCCGGACAGGGCAGGGGGCAGGCGATCTCGGCGCAAGGATGGGACGGATCCTGGCGGGCGACGCCACGGTGCCGGTGGCTATCGTGGGAAGCGACATTCCCGAGCTCGCCGCTCCGCATATCGAAGGAGCGTTCAGGGCGCTGCGCGGCGCCGATCTGGTCTTCGGACCGGCGGCCGACGGCGGCTACTGGCTGGTGGGCCGGCGTCCCGGTGCGGCGACCCGCGACCTGTTCGACGGCGTGCGCTGGTCGAGCCGGCACGCGCTCGCCGACACCCGTGCGAACGTTCCGCCCCGCCGCAGGGTCGCCTTGCTCGACATTCTCGAGGATGTCGACGACGCCGGGTCCCACGCCCGATGGCGGGTCAGGCGGAACTCGCGGCCCGGTGCTCGTTGAGCCTCGGCATCAGCTCGACGAAATTGCAGGGCCGGGTGCGGTTGTCGAGCTGGTATTGCAGGATCTCGTCCCAGCCGTCCTTGCAGGCGCCCGGCGAGCCCGGCAGCGCGAACAGGTAGGTCCCGCCCGCCACGCCGCCGACCGCGCGCGACTGGACGGTCGAGGTTTTGATCTTCCGGAAGCTGATCCAGCGGAACAGTTCGCCGAAGCCCTCGATCTTCTTTTCGAAGACCCGTTCGAAGGCCTCCGGCGTCACGTCGCGGCCGGTTACGCCGGTGCCGCCGGTCGAAATGACGACGTCGACCGCCGGATCGGCGATCCAGCCTTGGAGAGCGGCGACGATCTCCGCCGCCTCGTCCGGCACGATGCGGCGGTCGGCCACGACATGGCCGGCGCCCGCGATCCGCCCGGCGAGCGTGTCGCCGGACCGGTCGTCGGCCGCGCTGCGCGTGTCGGAGACGGTCATCACCGCGATATTGACCGGCAGGAACGGCCGGCTCTCGTCGATTTTCGTCATGCTGTCCGCTCCCCGTCCGAGGCGTCGAGTTTCTCCCGGATCGCCAGCAGGTCGCGCCAGGCTTCGCGCTTGTTGAGCGGGCTGCGCAGCAGGTAGGCCGGGTGGAACAGGGGCATGGCCGGGATCGGGTCGGCGCCGGCCTCGACCATGTCGGGCGTGCGGAACTGGAACCAGCGCCCGCGCAGGCGGGTGATGCCCTCCTTGCGGTTGAGCAGCGTCTTGGCCGAGGGCCCGCCGAGAAAGACCAGGATGTCAGGTTTCTTCAGTTCGATATGCCGCTCCAGGAACGGGCGGCAGACTGCCGTTTCGGCGGCCGATGGCTCGCGGTTTCCCGGCGGGCGCCAGAACACGATGTTGGTGATGTAGGCGTCGGTCTCGCGGCTCAGCCCGATGGCGGCGAGCATCTTGTCCAGCAGCTGGCCGCTCGCGCCGACGAAAGGCTTGCCCTGGCGGTCCTCTTCGGCGCCCGGCGCTTCGCCGATCAGCATGAGCCGGCCTTCCGGCGCGCCGTCGGCGAACACGGTGTTCATGGCGGTCTTCTTCAATCCGCAGCCGTCGAAGGCGGCGACCGCGTCGCGCAGCGCGTCCAGCGTACCGGCCCGGCGGGCGCTCTCGCGGGCCGATGCCACGGTTTCGCCGGTCGATTCCAGGCGCATTGCCGCCGGCCGGGGCGGCGGGCCGGCGCTGCGGGGCGGCTGCGCCGGCGCCTGCACCGGCGGGCGGGCGGGCGGCGTCTCTTGTCCCGGTGCGGCGGGCCGGGCCGCGCGGCCATCCGTTGCGGAGGCCAGCCGGTCGACCGGGCGCTCGCCGATCGCCTCGTCGGCGCCGGCCTCGACCTGCCAGGCAAGCGCAAGCCGGAGCGCTTCCGCCGCTGTCGCAGGCGGCCGGTCTGTGCGATCGGGCATGGCGCGAAACGGCCCTCTGCGCTAAGTGTCCGGTATCGCGCGCCCAAGGCGCTTGCGCCTCGTTCGCGCTCTCGCGACTTTCGGGGAAAGCCGCCGGCGTTACAAGCCCTCAGGAGGCCGGCGCGGGAACGATCGGCACGCCGGACCAGGACGGGATCGGACAGGATGACGGAAGAGCACTCCGCCCGCGAAGCAATGGAATACGACGTGGTGGTCGTCGGCGCCGGCCCGTCAGGCCTGGCCGCCGCGATCCGCCTGAAACAGCTTGCCGCGGAAACCGGCGGCGACATCGAGGTCTGCGTTCTCGAAAAAGGCTCGGAGGTCGGCGCGCATATCCTGTCCGGCGCGGTGCTCGATCCGCGCGCGCTCAACGAACTGCTGCCGGACTGGCAGGAACGCGGCGCGCCGCTCGATACCCCGGTGAGCGAGGACCGCTTTTTCTTCCTGTCGGAAAAAGGCGGCTTCAAGGTGCCAAACCTGTTCCTGCCGGCCTGCTTCGGCAATCACGGCAACTACATCATCAGTCTGGGCAGCCTGTGCCGCTGGCTGGCCGAGCAGGCCGAGACGCTGGGCGTGGAGATCTATCCCGGCTTCGCCGCCGCCGAGGTGCTCTACGACGACGGAGGCCGGGTCCGCGGCGTGGCGACCGGCGACATGGGCGTCGGCGCCGACGGCGAAAGGACGGCGAACTACACGCCGGGCATGGAACTGCTGGCAAAATACACGCTGTTCGCCGAGGGCTGCCGCGGCTCGCTCGGCAAGCAGCTGGCGGCGCGGTTCGGCCTGCGCGATGCCGCCGACCCGCCGTCCTACGGCATCGGCATCAAGGAGCTTTGGGAGATCGAGCCGGCGCAGCACGAACCGGGCCTGGTCATGCACACCGCCGGCTGGCCGCTCGACCGGGAGACCTACGGCGGCTCCTTCCTTTATCATTTCGACGAGAAACTGGTCTCGGTCGGCTTCGTCGTAGGGCTGGACTACAAGAACCCCTATCTCAGCCCTTATGAGGAGTTCCAGCGCTACAAGCACCATCCGAAGGTGCGCGCCTTCCTCGAAGGCGGCAAACGCATCGCCTACGGCGCGCGGGCCATCTATGCCGGCGGGCTGCAGTCCCTGCCCCGGCTGGCGTTTCCCGGCGGCTGCCTGGTCGGCGACAATGCCGGTTTTCTCAATGCGCCGCGCATCAAGGGCAGCCACACGGCCATGAAGACCGGCATGATGGCGGCCGAGGCGGCGTTCGAGGCCGTGGCGGCCGGGCGCGCTCAGGACGAGCTCAAGGCCTATCCGGCGGCGTTCGAAAAAAGCTGGGTGAAGGACGAGCTGCGTCGGGCGCGCAACTTCAAGCCGCTGATGAAGAAGGGCCTGGTCGCCGGCACCCTGCTGTTCGGCATCGACCAGCAGGTCTTCCGCGGCCGGGCGCCCTGGACCCTGCGGGCCGCGAAGCCGGACCACGAAGCGACCGAGCCGAAGGAGAAACACAGCCCGATCGATTATCCGAAGCCTGACGGCGTGCTGTCGTTCGACCGGCTGACCAGCGTGTCTTTCTCCGCCACCAATCACGAGGAGAACCAGCCGGTTCACCTGGTTCTGAAAGACAACGCCGTTGCCGTCGATCACAACCTGGCGCTCTACGACGCGCCGGAGCAGCGCTATTGCCCGGCCGGAGTCTATGAGATCCTGCGCGACGACGACGGCGCGAACCCGCGGCTGCAGATCAACGCGCAGAATTGCGTGCATTGCAAAACCTGTGACATCAAGGACCCGACCCAGAATATCGACTGGGCGGTGCCGGAAGGCGGCGGTGGACCGAATTATCCGAACATGTAGCTGGGCGGCCACGTCGGCCTTGGCGGCTCTGGTTTTTCTGATCCCGGTCGGTCCGGTATCCGGGGCCGGCCAGTCAACGGCGCCGGCGCTGACGACCTGGGGCGCCTATCTGTCGGCGCTGCACGCATCCCGGCAAAAGGATTCGAAGAGGGCTTCGGAATATTTCAATTCGGTAACGCCGATGGCGCCGGGCCGTGCCGCCCTGATGGTCCAGGCGCTGCGGTCCCACATCCTTGCTGGTCGGATGGAGCGTGCGACCGGTCTCGCCGGGCGGGTCGTGGCGCTGGCGCCCGGGCAGGCGATGGCCCGGCTCGTGCTCGCCCTGCACGCCGCAAGAAACGGGCGCTATTCCGAGGCACAGACGCATCTCGACCGGCTGCCGCACAGTAATTTCAACCGGCTGCTGCTGCCGCTGATGCAGGCCTGGCTGGCGCTGGGGCAGCACAGCGATCCGGATCTGGCGCTGGACGAGCATCGGGATCTCGAAGGCGAGCAGCAGTTCCAGCTGTTCCGGCTCATGCACGCGGCGTACCTGCTCGATGTCGCCGGCCGGGCCGAGCGTGCGGCGCAAGCCTATCGGGCGATTTCGCGCGTGCCGACCTTCCTCTCGCTCAGGATGACCGAGGTCCTGTCCAACTTCCTGGCCCGGTCCGGAGACAGGGCGGCGGCGCTCGAAGCCGTCGACCGCCATCTGGCCCTCAATCCCGATTCGACGATAATCCGGTCCCTGCGGGCAGCGTATACCGGCGATGGGCCTGTGAAGCCCGTGATCGCTTCGCCGGCCGATGGGCTCGCCGAGGTGTTGCTCAACGTGGCGAGCGCTTTCGAAGATGGAGACCGGGCCGAGCAGGCGCTGCCGCTGGCGCGACTTGCGGTCTGGATGCGGCCGCACGATGCAGCCTCTGTCTTCCTGCTCGGCAGCATACTCGAGCACGACAGCCGCTATCGCGACGCAGTCGCGGTTTTCGGAAAGCTGCAATCCGGAACCATCTACAGCTGGGAAGCGCGCAAATCTGCCGCTGCGTCGATGGTCGAACTCGACCGGCACGCTGCCGCGTTCGCCACTCTGGAAAGTATGGCGGACGAGCGGCCGAACCGGTTCGACGCCCTGTGGCTCCTGGGTAACGTGCATCGCAGCCGCTCGGCGTTCGGCGATGCGGTCCGGGCCTACGACCGGGCGGTCGGGCGAATTCCGAAGATCGCCCGGCGGCACTGGAACCTGCTGTATTCCCGGGGCATCGCGCTCGAACGGTCCGGGCAATGGCAGCGTGCGGAAGCGGACTTCCTCCGTGCGCTCAAGCTCAATCCCGGTCAGCCCTATGTGCTGAACTATCTCGCCTATTCCTGGGTCGATCGCGGCGAGCGCCTTGAGCGTGCGCGCGGGATGCTGGAGGAAGCGGTGCGCAAACGGCCGAACGACGGCTATATCGTCGATTCCGTCGGCTGGGTGGAGTACCGCCTCGGGAATTTCGAGGCCGCTGTCCGCCATCTGGAGCGGGCGGCCGAACTGCGGCCCCACGACCCGATCATCAACCAGCATCTGGGCGACGCCTACTGGCGGGCAAGCCGGCGCAACGAAGCGCGCTTCCAGTGGAACCGGGCCCTCTGGCTCGGCCCGGAAGACGCCGAGCGCAAGAAGATCGAACAGCGGCTGCAGGGCGGATTGCCGCCCTTCAAGCCCATCCCGCGGCAATAGTCCGGCCGCCGGACGCCAACGAGCGCCGGAAAGCCGCCGGAAAGCCGCCGGGGGAGCCGCCATGCCGCCGCCCGAACCGCAGCCCCATTCGCCGCCCGCCGTGCAGCCCGGCTCTCCGTTGAAGGCATTTGCGCCGGCCAAGGTAAACCTGTGGCTCCACGTCACCGGCCGGCGGCCTGACGGCTACCGCGAGCTCGACAGCCTGGTCGCATTTGCCGATATCGGCGACCGGTTGAGCGTTGCGCCGGCCGGCACCCTGTCCCTGACCGTGTCCGGCCCGTTTGCGGCGGCGCTCGGCGATACGGCGGATAATCTGGTTATTCGCGCGGCCCGAACTCTTGCGGCCCATTGCGGCATTCCGCCGGCCGCTGCGCTGCATCTGGAAAAGCATCTCCCGGTCGCCTCGGGGATCGGCGGCGGCTCGGCCGATGCCGCTGCAGCGCTGGGCCTGTGCGCGCGGCTGTGGCAGGCCGATATCGGCGGCGAGGAACTCGCGCGGCTGGCCCTCGGACTGGGCGCGGATGTGCCGGTCTGCCTCGAGGGGCGGACCGTGCGGATGGCCGGGATCGGCGAACGGCTGACGCCGCTCGATCCGGTGCCGCCGGCCGCCCCGGCGGTTCTGGTCAATCCGGGCGTTCCGGTATCGACCGGGCAGGCGTTCGATGCGCTGGCTGGGCCGTTTTCGCCGCCGGCGGAAGACCGCGGCGGCGATCTTGCGGATCGCGCGGCCCCCAACCGTAACGATCTGGAGGCGCCGGCCGTCGCCCGCGTGCCGGCCATCGCCCACGTCCTGGCCGCTTTGCGCAGCGCGCCGGGCCTCCGGCTGGCGCGCATGTCGGGCAGCGGCGCGACATGCTTCGGCCTGTTCGACTGCGACAAAACGGCGGCGGCAGCGGCGCGCGCCGTCGCGGCGGCGCATCCGTCCTGGTGGGTCGCCCGCTGTTCGATCGGGGGCCGGATCGGCGCAGGGGCATAAGCGCCCCGGACCGAACGAACAGGACTGGACGAACAGGACTAGACGAACAGGACCAGGGCCGAGACCACGATCATCGCGCCCAGAGACAGGCGCCGGAACAGGGTTTCGTCCACCCGGCCGAAATAGTGCGTGCCGGCCCAGGTGCCGAACACGAACACCGGCGTCAGGATCAGGATCAGCCAGAAGACCCGGGGAACGAACGCGCCGGCGATGGCGAGCAAGGTCAGCGTGACGACCGGGGTGATCGAGCTGGACAACGCGATCGTCCCGCGCTGGACATGGGCCGGCGAAGGGCCGGACATGATGTAGAGGAACATCGGCGGCCCGCCCATGCCGACCGCGCCGCCAATCAGGCCGCTCAGCCCGCCGGCAACGGCCGCTGCGGCGGGTCCGCGCGGCCCGCGATGCCGCCAGCCCGAGAGCAGGATCGCGGCAAACAGGATGGCCATGACCGCAACCGCCCGGCGCATCAGCTCTTCATTCACGCTGAACAGCAGCCAGATGCCGGCGGGTACGAGGAGGACGGAGGAAATGCTGAGCGTCACCGCCTCCTGGATATCGGCGTCGCGAAGCGCCCGCCGGCCGAGCTGAAACCCGGTCAGCAGCATCAGGCATACGCCGACCGGCACGGCTTCGCGGGCGCCGACGAAGGCGCTCAGAACCGGCATGATGACGACGACCGCCCCGGCGCCGCCGGTAAAGCCGCGCAGGAGACCGCCGAGAAGCGTGGCCAAAACGATGGCGGCGAGGCCGTAGAGCGGGACGTCGAGAAAGGCCGGGTTCACCGCCGCCCCGCTGCACAGCCCGAAGGTTTGGCGGGGTCAGGCCTTGCCGGTAAAGGCCGGTTTGCGCTTTTCCACGAAGGCGGTGACGCCCTCGGCGAAATCCGGCTCGACGGCGCAGGCCGAGAAATTGTCGGCTTCGAGCTGCAACTGCCGTTCGAGAGGATTGTCCAGCGAGCGTTGCAGCAGCGCCTTGGTCCGCCCGTAGGCGGCGGTCGGGCCGGCGGCCAGGCGGGCCGCCAGCTTTTCCGTTTCCGCGGCGAGATCGGCTGCCGGCACCACCCAGTTGACCAGGCCGTACTCCTTCGCCGTAGCCGCGTCGAAGCGGTCGCCGAGCAGGGCCAGTTCGGTGGCTTTCTTCAGGCCGACCAGCCGCGGCAGGGCATAGGTCGAGCCGCCGTCCGGGCTGGTGCCGATCAGGGTGTAGGCCAGCGTGTAGAAGCTGTTGTCCGCCGCAATGGCGAGATCGGCGGCGCTCATGAAGCTGAGGCCGAAGCCGGCGCAGGCGCCGTTTACGGAAGCGACCACCGGCTTGGGCATGCGGCGGACGGCGATGATCAGGCTGTGGACCTCGTGGATGAAGGCCTCGATCGCCACCAGATTGTCCTGACGCGGCCGGCCGAGCATGGCATGGAAGGTCTTGAGGTCGCCGCCGGCCATGAAATGGTCGCCGCCGCGAACGACGACGCAGCGCACGTCGGGATCGTGCTCCAGCGGGTTGATGGTCTCGACCAGCGCCCGGGTCATGTCGGCGTTGAGCGCGTTCAGCGCCTTTGGCCGGTTCATGGTCACCCAGGCGATGCCGCCCTCGATTGTCAGTTCGACCAGTTTATCGCTCATCGCTGCGCCTCCTCAGCCGGCATGTCTGGAAAAGAAATCGTTGCAGGCCGCGCCGATTTCGGCCGGCGAATCCTCCTGGATGAAATGCAGCCCCTTCACTGTCACCTCTTCCTGGTTGGTCCAGCTGCGGCAGAAGTCGCGCGCAGGCCCGGTCAGGATGCTGCCCGGTCTGGCGTTGATGAACAGCTTCGGGATCGGGCTTTCCTTCATCGCGGCGCCGTAGGCCTCGGCGACGGCGACGACCTCCGGCGGTTCGCCGTCGATCGGAATCTGCCGCGGCCAGGTCAGTATCGGCCGCCGGACCTCGCCGCCGTCGACATAGGGCTTGCGGTAAGCGTCCATTTCCTCGTCCGTTAGCCCGCGCATGACCGCGTTGGGCAGGACGCCTTCGATGAACAGGTTGCGGTTCAGCACCAGGTCTTCGCCCTTGGGCGAGCGGAAGCCCTGGAAGATGCCGCGCGCCTGGTCCGGCCAGTCGCTCCAGCGCATCGGGCAGACGACTGTTTCCATATAGGCGATGCCGGCAACCCGGTCCGGATGGTGCGCCGCCCAGTGGAAACCGAGCGCGCCGCCCCAGTCGTGGACGACCAGCCGGAGTTTGCCCTCCGGCAGCACGGCGTCCAGCCACGCGTCGACGAATCTGCTGTGCTCGGCGAAGGTGTATTCACCGGACGGGTTCTTGCCCGACTCGCCCATGCCGATCAGGTCCGGCGCCAGGCAGCGGAAATTACCGGCCAGTTCCGGGATCACGTTGCGCCACAGATAGGAGGAGGTCGGGTTGCCGTGGATCAGCACGACCCGTTCGCCCGACCCGGTATCGACATAGCGCATGGTCGAGCCGAGCAGGTCGACGGATTTGCGGGGATGGGGATCGGCGGCGGTAACGGTTTCGGCCATGAAATTTATCCTGGTTTGCGGGTGGAGACGGCCGGGGCGATCCGGCGGACCGGCTTCACTATAACCGGGGGCGAGCCTGTGAAAACCATCGGTTTGGGCAGCGCCGCCCGCGGCCCCGGATATTTTCGCCGGCCGCGCCGGCAAGGCGGTTTACGCCGGTTCGAAGGAATGTCTATTGTTCGGCGACAGGCGCCGGCAAGCCGCGAACCGATCCCCGACGACGAGCCGGTTCCGCCGCCGGGCGAATGCTTCTCCGGCAGGATCGAAAGAAAGCACCGGCCATGCCAGAAGCCGAACCGACCGCGCCTCCCGTCGCCGTTACCCTGTATCGCTGGGCCGGCGCATGGGGGCCTTTCAAGGTCAGGATTCCGTGCGGCGAGTGTTCGCTGACCCTCGATGTGATCCAGGATACGCTGGCCCACGAACTCGACGGCATTCCGGTCGCTGTCGACATTCACGATTGGCTGAGCGAATGGTGGCGTCCCCTGCCGAAAGGCGGCTGGCACGCCCCCATCGTCATCGTCGAGGGGCGACTGGTCAGCCAGGGCCACGCGCTCAACCGCGGCGTTCTGACCGAAGCCGTAATCGACGCCTGGGCCCGGCGCAGCGCGCCGGTCGGCAATCATCTGTACGGCAAGGAAACCTGCCCGCACTGCGTCCGCGCCAAGTCCTATCTCGCCGAAGGAGGCATCGACTATGCCTATCACGACGTGGTGCGGGACCCCCGCGCGCTTTACGAGATGCTGGCGCGGGTAAAGCCGATCGTCGGGCCGAAAACCCCGATCACGGTGCCGCAGATCTGGCTGGACGGCGCCTATGTTGGCGGCGCCGACATGCTCGGCGAACTGCTCGATCGCGAAGTCGAGCCCAACCCCGACCGCGGTCGGTGCTCGCTGTCGCCGAAGGCTGCGTAGCGCCGTTCGCACGGAAATCCCCCTCTTCGCACGGGCGCGACTGCCGGATTCCCGGCTCCCGCCGGCTCAAGCCGGGCGGATGATATAGCCGAAGCGCGGGAAATGGTTGTGGACCGCGCCGACGCGGTCGTCCTCGCGCCGGATAACGACCTCGTTGCGCCGCACGGCGACGACCTCGCCGATCACCGCTTCGGGCACCCGGTCCGCCGCCAGCACCGAGACCGACTGGCCGACCGCGGGCGCGGCGTCGTCCGGTTCGCTCTCCCCCGGATCGGCCGGATCGGCGGCTTTCGCCACGTCGAGCGCTTCCTGCGACGCCATTTCCGTCGCCGCGCCGGTGCCCAGCGCCTCGATCCGCCCGAGCCAGCCGCGGATATTCGGGAACGGCTCCAGCAGCGCCGCATTCTTCCGTCCGGCCCGGTTCAGCATCCAGAAGGGGTGGAAGATCGAGAAATCGGCCAGCCCGGCCGCGTCGCCGAGCAGGAAGGGCCGGTCGGCCAGCCAGCCCTCGACCAGATGCAGCGTGCGGTTCAGCTCGGCGACCAGCCGGGGCGCAGCAGCCATGATCTTCTCCGGCGGTGCCGGTTCCTGCCCGCGCATGGCGGCCCGGTCGGCGAAGAAGTCCGGCGGCATCCTGTCGGCGATATGGGCGAAAGCGGCGCCCGTCGTGGCGGCGAACAATGCGCCGTCGGCCCAGAAGTTCAGTGCGTGGGCCAGGCCTTCTCCGCCCGCGGGGAACAGGGTCGGCGCCGGATGCCGGCGCTCCAGCTCGGCGGCAATCAGCTGGGTGTCGTGGTAGATGTCGGCGCCGGCCTGCATCACCGGCGTCCGCCGGTAGCCGCCGGAAAGCGGCATCAGGTCCGGCTTCGGCATGATCATCGGAATTTGGACCGATCGCCAGGCCAGACCCTTGAAGCCGAAAATCGCGCGGATTTTGTGCGCGAACGGCGAGCCGTCGTAATGATGCAGGATCAAATCGGCCATCGGCGAAACTCCTTTTGCGGCGGACCGGGGTACCCGGCGCGCCGGCCTAGCGGTTCTTGAATTTGGGTTCGCGCTTTTCGATGAAGGCGGCCATGCCCTCCGCCCGGTCGTCGGTGGCGAAGGCGGCGTGGAACATCCGGCGCTCGAACAGCACGCCCTCGCGCAGCGGCGTCTCGTAGGCGCGGTCGATCGCCTCGATGGTCATGTAGACCGACGGGCGCGACTGTTTCGCGATGACCTCGGCGGTCCTGACCGCTTCGTCGACCAGCCCGTCGAGCGGCACGATGCGGCTGACCAGCCCGGAGCGCTCGGCCTCCTCGGCATCCATCATCCGGCCGGTCAGCGACATCTCCATCGCCTTGGACTTGCCGACAAACTTGGTCAACCGCTGGGTGCCGCCGGCGCCGGGCAGGACGCCGAGGTTGATCTCCGGCTGACCGAAACGCGCATTTTCCGCCGCCAGGATGAAATCGCACATCATGGCGACCTCGCAGCCGCCGCCGAGCGCATAGCCGGCGACCGCGGCAATCACCGGCTTGCGGATCGTCGTGACGACCTCCCAGCCGTTGGTGATGAAATCCTCCAGGTAGACGTCCTGGAACGTCTTCGCCTGCATTTCCTTGATGTCCGCGCCCGCCGCGAACGCCTTCTCGTTGCCGGTCAGCACGATCGCGCCGATCGCGTCGTCGTCCTGCGCCGTGTTCAGCGCGTCGCCCAGTTCGGCGACCAGCGCGGAATTGAGCGCGTTCAGGGCCTTGGGCCGGTTGAGCGTGATCAGCCCGACCGGGCCGCGGGTTTCGTAGATAATGTTCTCGTACGCCATTGTGCTGCTCCGCTACTGTCTCGGGCGCGCGGGACAGGCTTTGCGCTGTTTCCTCGCCGGATTTTAACAGGGGTATATTTCGGATCGGCGAATGCCGCGCCCGTTGTGTTGCAAGGCTGTCCGCGCGGCGGCATTTCCGCCGTGCCGCTCGATACACGCCGAAAGGTCTAACCTAACGCTGACGGCGCGGACAATAGAAAGTCGAGCGATTGGACTGGACGATGCGCCGGATGCCGCCGGTTTCCCCGATCCGGCAGTCGCAGCCCGGACAGGCTTCGCCCTCCCGGCCGTAGACCGCCCACTGATGCTGGAAATAACCCAGCTCGCCCGACGGCTGGACATAGTCGCGCAGGCTGGAACCGCCGGCCGCGATGGCCCGGTTCAGCACCTCCTTGATCGCCCCGACCAGTGCCTCGGCCTGCCGCGCCGAAACGTTGCGGGCCAGCCGCAACGGCGACAGGCCGGCGAAGAACAGCGCCTCGCAGACATAGATGTTGCCCAGGCCGGTCACCGTCTTCTGGTCGAGCAGGGCGGCCTTCAGAGGCGTCCGCCGGCCCTTGAGCCGCTCCGCCAGCGCCGGCCCGTTGAAGGCGTTGCCGAGCGGCTCCGGGCCCGCTCCGGCGAACAGGCGGTGCCGGTCGACGGTGTCGATATGGCTCAGCGCAACCAGCCCGAAGCGGCGCGGATCGTTGAGCCGGATCGTGTCGCCCCGGTCGGTCTTGAGCACGATATGGTCGTGGGGCAGCAGGTCGGGATCGCCGCGGTCGATATAAAGCCGGCCGGACATGCCGAGATGGAAGATCGCCAGATCGCCGCCGGCCAGTTCGATCAGGATGTATTTGGCCCGCCGCCGCACCGCCCTGACGGTCCTCCCGGTCAGCCGCGCCGAGAAATCCGGCGGGATCGGGATGCGCAAATCCGGCCGCCGCGCCTCGGCACGAACCAACACCGCCCCCTCCAGCACCGGCCGCAACCCGCGGACCACGGTTTCTACTTCAGGGAGTTCGGGCATGTGAGCATCGCCTCCTGCTTGCGTCGGCCCTACTCGCCAAGCTCAAATACGAATTCCGGCACCGGCACCTCCCAGGTATCGCATTTCAGCGAATTGCGGTATCGGGGCTCGGAAGCGTCGCGGCCCCAGCCGACAACTGCAAGCACTTCGGCAGAACGGCACCGCATCCCGGAAGGGGGCTTGAAGCGCTCGGCAAGTCGCCCCACCGTGCGGCCGGCGCGGTTCAGCAATTCCCAACGGCCATTCTCCGCAACGCGCGCCTCCAGCGTATCGCCGGGCGACAGGGCGGCGATGGCACGATGGATGGGGTTATGGGCGCTGTGGCGGCCGGCGAATCCCAGATCGATTTCATCGAGCCGGGGCCGGACGTAGCGGTATTCGAGTTCGGCCGACCCGGGCGCCAGCTTTGCCCTGCGCCGACGGTTGACCGCCCGGTTGCGGTGCAGCGTGTCCAGCAGCCGGTTCCGCCCGTCGTCGAATCGAGCCAGAGTCAGGGTCTGGCGCGCGCGCGTCATAGCGACATAGTAGAGCCGGCGCGGCGCATCACCGTCTTCATTCCGGTCAACCCGGTCCCAGCCGCCGTCCAGCACCGCGACATGGTCGAACTCCAACCCCTTGGCCCGGTGCGCGGTAACCAGCAGGAGTCCGTGCTGGCGTCGGCGGATGTCCCGGCCCCATTCCGCCAGCCATTCGATGAAATGGCCGGACGGAACCTCCGCCCCGCCGGTCTCCAGCGCGTGCTCCTCAACCGCCTGTTGCAGAAAATCGATCCAGGGGCCGGACCGCCGCTCCCCGATCCAGCCGTCCAGCGCCGCGCCGTCAACGACGCGCCGGTTCCGCAGCCAGTCGACGAAAGCGCGGGTTTCGCGCAGCCGCCAGAAGCGCGGGATTTCCTCGTCGCCCCTCTGTACCGGGATGCCATCCGCCTCGCAGAACGCCTGCACGGGCGCCAGAAAGCCCCACTCGCGCGCGATGACCGCGCAGCGTGACCAGTCCCAATCCGCACCTCGGTCCCGAGCTATTCCTCGGAGGCGTTTCAGTTCCGCCATGACAGCCTGCGCCTGCGTAGCCGGATCGGGGCCGGCCGACAGGATTTGCACCTTGCCGCGGGAGACCGGGTCGAGCCTTTCCCACGCCCCGCCCGGCGGGACTTTCTCGCGCGCCCGGTCGATGTGGATCGGGCGGGCGGCCTTCATCCGCTTGCGCGCCGGCGCGATGACCGCGTTGGCCGCCGCAATGATGTGGCCGGTCGAGCGGTAGTTGGCAGTGAGGTAAGCGGGCTTCGGGCCGTAATCCGCTTCGAACCGGCGGATAAATTCGACCGACGCACCCTTGAAGGCATAGATGTTCTGGTCGTCGTCGCCGACCGCGAACAGGGTGAGCTTGCCGGCCTCGTCCTCGACGGTCCGCCCGGCCAGCGCGGAAATCAGGGCATATTCCTCTTCGCCGATATCCTGGTATTCATCCACAAGAATCCAGCGGAATCCGGCGAGCAGCCGTTCCCGCTGTTCGTCCGCCTCTTCCGGCGGCAGGTCCTTGCCGCGCAGCAGGCTGGTTGCGCGGCGCAGAATGTCGCGGAACAGGTCGTCGTCCGGCCGCTCTGCCCGGCCGGTAAAGCTGGCCCCGGCCAGCCGCATGGCGAGGCCGTGGCAGGTCAGCACGGTGACGCCGCGGGCGTCGGCGCCGATCAATTCGTTCAGGCGGCGGCGGATATCGACCGCAGCATGGCGGTTGTAGGCTAGCGCCAGGATGCCGCGCGGGTTCTCCCGCCGTACGCGGACCAGATAGGCGATTCGATGCACCAGCACCCGCGTCTTGCCGGAACCGGGGCCGGCCAGCACCAGCACGCTGGTCTCCTCCCGGTGGTTCGCGACAATGCGCTGCTGAACAGGGTTTCCCAGACTCTCGACGATGGCGCGCCACGATTCGGGCGTCGTCTGCCGGCCGATCTCCTTGTCCCGGCCGGGCATCCATTTTTCCAGAAAATCGGATTCCTTCAGGCTAAAATAGTCCGTTGCCAAGCGCAGCGCGTCCCGCATGGCGGCAAGACCGCGCCCGGCAAATTCGGCCATGACGTGGATTTGCAGCACTTGCCCCTTGTAGTGCAGGTCGAGCGGCGCGAAATCGGCCTTGGCGAAGCCGCGCTTCTCCTCCCGCCGGCGCAGGCGGATCGTCATGGCCGGGCGGAACACCGCCAGCCCCTTGTTCAGGCGGATAATCTCCATTTCGTGCAGCCACAGCAAGGCCCGGTCGAGCAGCTTGTCGGGCTTCCTGACACTGCTCTTCAGGATGAGGTCGGATTCGATCTCATGAAGCAATTTGCCCAGGGTGGTCTCGGCCAACAGGTCCGTCCCGCGGCTGCCGTCCGGCAGGCAGTCGATCAGATGGTCGAGCAGGCGGCGCGCCGCCTTGCGCCGGATTTGCGCGGTCTCTTCGAGCCTTGCCCATTCGCGCCGCAACGTCACCTGCACCGTCTCGATATCCTGTTTCCGGGTCGCGAGGCTGCCCCCGGCGCCATCCTCGCCCCGGCCGTCGTAGGACAGGCCGCGGACGATGCGCCAGAGTCGCTCCGGCAACGGATCGGCCAGCCCTGCATCCCGCAAGGTCTGGGCTGCGACACGCAGATGGAGCGGCGCGGCCCCGCCCTTGTCCAGGTCCGGGGATGCCTCGCGCATATGGGCGATCAGCGCGGATTCCAACGCCTCGGCCTCGTCGAGGCGTCGGCGCGAAGAACGCGCGACGCCGGTATGGACGAACGCGGTCAGCGCCGTATCGTTGCTGGCAATGCCAAACCGTTCGAGATCGTAAAGCGCGCCGCGCACGCCCTCCGGGCTGAGGCCCGAGACGCCCATCAACTCGTCTGTGGTGAGGCTTTCGTCGGCGCCGGCTTCGATCAGCGCCCGGGCGATGCGCAGCAATTGCTTGCGGTAGGAGTCCGCGATGTCGGCTTTTTCCAGCCGGGCGCGCGCCGCTTCGACCGAATCGACCCGCAGCGATGACGGGAAGACCCGAACCGCGTTCTCCTCCCGCTCCAACAGATAGGATTCTTCCAGCCAGGCGACCGCGGTGCGCACCCTGGTGTCGTCGGTCGCCGAATCCCGCTCGAACGCCTTGTCCTCGTCTTCGCCGAGGATTTCGCCGGCCGTGGCGGCCACCTCGCCGTTCAGGCGCTTCTTCCGGTCCAGCCGGCGCAGCGCCCGCAGGACGGCGTGGATTTCCTGCCTTGTGAGCCGGGAGCGCGCCGACAGGCCGAATTGGCGTTCGACATCGTCCGGCGCATAAAACAGCACGCAGTGCGCCGGCGCCCGGTCGCGCCCGGCGCGCCCCGCCTCCTGGAAAAAGTTTTCCAGCGAGCCCGGAATGTCGGCATGAATGACAAGCCGGACGTCCGGCTTGTCGATGCCCATGCCGAAGGCGTTGGTCGCCGCGATTGCGCGCAATTCGCCCCCGATGAAGCGTTGCTGGACGTCTTTCTTGGTTTCCGGCGGCAGACCGGCGTGGAAGTAATCCGCTGCAATATCCTTCAATTGCAGATATTCGGCGACTTCCTCCGTCCTCCGGCGCGAAGCGCAATAGACGATGGCTCCGCCTGATTTGTCCGGCGGAAGGTGCGAGGTCAGAACCTGGTGGATATGGTCGAACTTCTCGTCGCCCGACGTGGGAATCACATCGAAGCCGAGGTTGGAACGTTCGGCGCCGCCGTTGAAGACGGTCAACTCGATGCCGAGCCTGTCCCGGAAATGCCGCGTTATGTCATCCACGACGTCGGGCTTGGCGGTTGCGGTCAAGCACAGCACCGGCGGCGGCGGGCCCTCGCCCGCCTTTTTTCGGATAAACCGGCCGACATAAAGATAGTCCGGCCGGAAATCGTGACCCCAGCGGGACAGGCAATGCGCCTCGTCCAGGACCCAGGCGCCGATCTCGCGCTGGTCGAGCGCCCGGCGCACGGAGCGGGAGCGTAATTGCTCCGGCGCGATAATCAGGATGCCCGCGTCGCCGAGTCGGACCCGGTCCAGCGCATCGGCCCGCTCCGGCATCGAGAGCAGGCCGTTGACCGCGACGCAGGCGCCGATTCCACGCGCCTCCAGCCCGTCGACCTGATCCTTCATCAACGCGACCAGCGGTGAGATGACGACCGTGAGCGCGCCGGTCTTGTCGTACCGCGACAGGGCCGGAATCTGGTAGCAGAGCGACTTGCCGGTCCCGGTCGGCAGGATGCCGAGAACGTGCTGGCCCCGCATCGCCGCCTCGACAATGGCCTGCTGCATCGGTCGGCCGTCATGTTCCGGCTCGGGGCGGAAGGCGTCGAAGCCGAACCAGCGCTTCAGTTCCTTGCCTGTGTCATGCCGTTCTCGGCACCAGCCGCAGGCAGGCTCGGTGCAAGGTGTGTCTCTGAGCCGGCGCACCAAATGCCCGGCTTCCGGGAACTGGTGGCGCACCCAGGGCGGCATGACGGAATTACCGCCGGCCACCGACAGCCAGGCCAGGGCGTAGGCCAGCGCCCAGCCTGTCGATGTTTCCTCGAACACATCCCGGCCGTGCGTTGCGCAGGCGACGTCTTTCAGCTGCGTGCCGACCGCCCCGCGCGCTTCTTCTGCCGAAGGGCGGCGCGCCCCGCGGATTTTGCAGAACAGCGCATCGACAGCACGGTCGGCGCCGGCCGCGTCCGGCGTGCACAGCCGGTGCCACGCGGCCAGCAGGTCCGGCGGCGCCTGCTGCAGGGCTTCGCACTCGTCGCAAAACAGGTCCAGCGCGAGACGGGCATCGAGTTCCGGATCGTTGATCCGGCCGCGACGGAGTCCTCCGTCCTGATAGTGCTTGACCAGACGGTGGTACGGATTGCGCGGAAAAGCGAGCGGGCTGAGCCGTAAGGAATCCAGGGGCGGCAGCTTCAGGAGACGAAGACCGGGATTCGCGGCGGCGAGATGGGGTAGGTCGTGTTCGATCAGGTTGTGGCCGAGAAGGGAATCCGCGCCGTCGGCGAGCGCATCGAGTTTCTGCAGTGCCGCCTCCAGTCCGGCGCCGGAATGCAGCAGCCGCTCGCCGGTATCCGCCCGAATCGCTCCCAGCGCGCGGATCCGGCTGTCCTGCACGCCGACTTCGAGGTCAAGCGACAGCGCGTGAAATTCGAAGCTCACCGTATTCTTGCCTTTGCCGATTTGCCCGTACCCGGCAGCGCAATCAAACGACGCTACGTCGGCGCGCTCAGCCGTCCTTCCTTGATCGTGTGGCAGGCGACGGTGGCGCCCGCCACCGGTGCGGGCGGTCCCGCGGCCCGCGCTCCGGCCATGCCGCCCGCCGGCGCGCGCGCGAAACTGTGAACGGCGGTGCGTGGCGCGGCCTGGTGCATCGCGGCCGATAATCGCCATATCGAGTCGAGGAATGAACATTCAGACGAGAACAAGGTCATGCACTCTTCTTCAACCCGATACGAACGAGATCCGGCGCGCCGGCTGGCGCCGCTGGGTCGTTTCGCGGCTGTCGCTCTGGCTGCTGTCCTTCTGACGGCCTGCCAGGACGTTGCGCTGAATGGCGGCGACCGGTTCAACAGGACGGCCTCCGCCGACGGTACGACGGGCGCTGCGCCGAACGGCGGCGACCGATTTGACGGGACCGCCTCTGCCCATAGTGCAAAGCGCGCCATCTACGGCGGCCTGGGTAACCAGCGGTAGCCGCGCCCGCCGGCTTCCCCGGCACGGGCGTCGCCGCTTACCCATCGGCCGCCCCGCCGGCCGGCGGCGGCGGGAGGCGCTCTTCCTCCACGGCGTGGCAGGCGACTGCGACACCGCCGGGCTGCGCCTCGCGCAGCTCGGGGCGTTCGGTGCGGCAGCGCTTGTCAACGTAGGGGCAGCGCGGATGGAAGGCGCAACCGCCCGGCGGGTCGATCGGGCTGGGGACCTCGCCGGCCACCGCCTCCCGGTCGCGCCCGGTCATGCCGAGATCGGGGATCGTCTCCAGCAGCAGGCGCGTGTAGGGATGCTGGGGCGCGGCGAACAGGGCGGCGGCGTCAGCGACCTCGACGAAGCGGCCCAGATACATGACCGCGATACGGTCCGACATATGGTTAACGACCGCGAGATCGTGGCTGATGAACAGGTAGGTCAGGCCCAGATCGTCCTGCAGGTCGCGCATCAGGTTGAGGATCTGGGCCTGGACCGACACGTCGAGCGCCGAGGTCGGCTCGTCGCACAGGATCAGGTCCGGCTTGCTCGCCAGGGCCCGGGCGATGGAGATGCGCTGGCGCTGGCCGCCGGAGAATTCGTGCGGGAATTTCTCGCCGTCGGCGCCGGCAAGGCCGACCTGCTCAAGCAGGCCGTCGACCTGTCGGCCGGTATCGCGCGCATCGCCGGCGATGCCGAAGGCCTTTATCGGCTCGGCGATGATGTCCCGCACCCGCCAGCGCGGGTTGAGCGAAGCCTGCGGGTCCTGGAAGATCATGGTGAGCCGCCGGCGGATCGCACGGGTCCGGTCCTTCGCCGCGGTCACGTCATGGCCGTCGATGGCGACGCGGCCCCGGGTCGGGCGGTAGAGACCGGCGATCAGCCGCGCGACCGTGGACTTGCCGCAGCCCGATTCGCCGACCACCGCCAGGGTGACGCCCTTGCCGATGGCGAAGCTCACGCCGTCCACCGCCTTCAGGACCTTCGGTTTACGGCCCATCGCCCGTTCGGCGACCGGCAGCGGCAGGCGAAAATGGACCGCCAGGTCCTCGACCTCCAGGAGCGGCGTTTCAGCCATCGGACGCGGCCCCCGGCCCGGCCCCGCTGGCTGTATCGGTCCAGCGCGGCGAATATTGCCAGCAGGCGGCGCTCGTGGTCCTGCCGCCCATCATGGTCGGGCGTTCGGCGCGGCACAGGTCGCGGACTTCGGGGCAGCGCGGCGCGAAGGCGCAGCCCTCCGGCACCGCACCGACCCGCGGCATGGCGCCCCTGATCTGGGGCAGCCGGCCGATACGCTCACCGATCGACGGGATCGAGCCCATCAGGCCGTGGGAATAGGGGTGGGACGCGTTGCGCACGACTTCGGCGACCGTGCCGTCCTCGATCACCCGCCCGGCATACATGACAGCGACCCGGTCGGCGGTCTCCGCGATCACGCCCATGTCGTGGGTGATCAGCATGACCGCCGTGCCGTGCTCCCGGCACAGGCGCTTGAGCACGCCGATGATCTGGGCCTGGATCGACACGTCGAGCGCGGTCGTCGGTTCGTCGGCGATAATCAGGCGCGGGTTGGCGCACAGCGCCAGCGCGATCACGACCCGCTGGCGCATGCCGCCGCTGAACTCGTGCGGATAGGCGCCGAGGCGCGAGGCCGCCGCCGGAATCCCGACCTCGTCGAGCAGTTCGACCGCCCGCTTCTCCGCCGCGTCCGCGCCCAGCTCCCTATGGGTGCGGATGGTCTCGGTGAGCTGGCGGCCGATGGTGTAGAGCGGGTTCAGGCTGGTCAGCGGGTCCTGGAAGATCACACCGATCCGGGCGCCGCGAATCCGGCGCAGGTCATCGCCGGAGAGGCCGTCGATCCGTGTGCCCTCGAACCAGATCTCGCCGCCGTCGACCCGCGCCGGCGGCTCGAGCAGCCCGATGACGGCGAGGCCGGTGATCGATTTGCCGGCCCCGGATTCGCCGACCACGCCCAGCACTTCGCCTTCCTTCACATGCAGGTCGACTCCGTTGAGAATCGGCAGGAAGCCGCGCCGGGTCGGCAGGCCGACCTGGAGGTCGCGCACATCGAGCAGGGGCCTCGCCGCGCCGCCGTTCATCAGCGCAGCTTCGGGTTGAGGGCGTCGCGCAGCCAGTCGCCGAGCAGGTTGACGGCGAGCACGAGCAGCACCAGCGCCAGCGCCGGGAACAGGGTGATCCACCATTGGCCGGAGAACAGGAACTCCTGCCCGACCCGGATCAGGGTGCCGAGGGAGGGCTGGGTCGGCGGGATGCCGACGCCGAGGAAGGAGAGCGTTGCCTCGGTGATGATGGCGAGCGCCAGGTCTATGGTGCCGATGACCAGCACCGGCCCCATCGTGTTGGGCAGGACGTGGCGCAGCATGATGCGCCAGGAGGGAATACCGATGACCCGCGCCGCGGCAACATAGTCCTTCGACTTTTCCACCAGCGTCGCCGAACGGACGACGCGCGCATATTGCGGCCAGGCGGAAATGCCGATGGCGAAGATCAGGACGTAGATCGCGAAGGTGGCGTCGGTCTTGATGTCGGTACCGGCGAAGATCGCCCGGGCGACGCCGTCGACCATCAGGGCGACGAGGATCGAGGGCAGGGTGAGCTGCACGTCGGCCGCGCGCATCACCGTGCTTTCGTACCAGCCGCCGAAATAGCCCGACGTCACGCCGAGGCCGACGCCGAGCACGACGGAGAATATGACGGCGCTGAAACCGACGATCAGCGACAGGCGGCTGCCGTAGAGGAGAGTCGAGAAGATATCTCGGCCCTGGTTGTCGGTGCCGAGGATGTAGCTCCAGTCGCCGCCCTCAATCCAGGCCGGCGGCTTCTCGGCGTCGCCGAGGCTGAGAGTCGACGGGTCGAAGGGCGTATGCGGCGCGATCCAGTCGGCGAAGGCCGCGCCGAAGAAATAGAGCAGGGTGACGATGGCCGCGGTGACGACGACCGGGTTGCGCCGGAAGCTGTAGGCGAGGTCGCTGTCGGCGCCGCGATAGAAGGCGCCCATCAAGCGGCCGCCGCCCGAAAGCGGGCCGGCCGTCATGCCGTCCCCGTTCCGCGCTGGGCCGAGACGCGCAATCGCGGATCGACGGCGGCGTAAAGCAGGTCGACGACCAGGTTGATGGCGACGAAGGCGATGGCGGCGAGCAGCAGATAGGCGCCCATGATCGGCACGTCGGCGAATTCGACGCCCTGGATGAACAGCAGGCCCATGCCGGGCCACTGGAAGACGGTCTCGGTGATGATCGAAAAGGCGATCAGCGTGCCGATCTGCAGGCCGGCGATGGTGATGACCGGCACCATCGTGTTTTTCAGCGCATGGCCGAAATTGACGGCGCGGCGCGACAGGCCGCGGGCGCGCGCAAACTTGATATAGTCGGTGCGCAGCACCTCCAGCATCTCGGCCCGGACCAGGCGCAGGATGATGGTGAGCTGGAACAGGCCCAGCGTGATCGCCGGCAGGATGATGGCGAGCCAGCCCGAGCCGGTAAGCAGGCCGCTGTCCCAGCTGCCGAGGCGCACCGTATCGCCGCGGCCGAAGGACGGCAGCCATTCCAGCGTTACCGAGAAGATGTAGATGAGCAGAATGCCGATCACGAAGGTCGGCAGCGAGACGCCGACCAGCGAGACGGTCAAAACGAACCTGCTGAGCCAGCTGTCCCGCCGCAGGCCGGTATAGACTCCGAGGCCGATGCCGGCGGCCAGCGCAAAGATCGCCGAGACGAAGACCAGCTCCAGCGTCGCCGGCATGCGCTCCAGGATCAGGTCGGAGACCTTGCGCTGGAACTGGTAGGAGATGCCGAATTCGCCCTCCGCCGCGTTGCCGACGAAGCGCACGAACTGCACGATCACCGAATCGTTCAGACCGAGCCGTTCGCGCAATTCCTCGCGGTCTTCAAGCGTCGCTTCCTGCCCGACCATGTTGTTGATCGGGTCGCCGACGTAATTGAAGATCACGAACGACAGCAGCGCGACCACCAGCAGAACGCCGATGGCCTGGAAAATGCGGTTGACGAGATAGCTGAACATTATCGGTCAGGGCTCCGGCAGGCGGCTGCCGGAAGATAGGCCGCCGGCCTCCGGTCCCGCGCCATGCGGAGCCGGAAGCCGGCGGACGGAAATACCGGACCGGTTGCCCGCTATTTGCTCATCTTCGCCCAGCGGAAGTGCGGGGAATCGTCGGCCCGGATCGGCAGGTCGAGCTTCTTCGACATGCCCCACACGATTACCTGGTGGTGCAGCGGGATATAGGCCGAAGCCGCCTTCACATGCTTCCACGCCTCGGCGATCATCGCGTCGCGCTTCTTGAGATCGACCGTGACCGGCATGGCGTCGGTCAACTCGTCGACCCGCGCATTGTTGTAGCCCGTTGCGTTCCACGGCCCCTTCGAGTGGTAGAGGTAGGTGAACACATAGTGGCTATCCAGCGTCGGCACGCCCCAGCCCAGCATGTAGAAATCGCTGACGCGCTTCTGGATCTTCGGGAAGTGCTTGGACTTCGGAATCGCGTCCAGATTGACCTTGACGCCGACCTTGCCGAGCATGCCGACGACCGCGATGCAGATCTTCTCGTCGTTGTTGTAGCGGTTGTTCGGGCAGTCCAGCCGGACGGTGAAGCCGTTCGGATAGCCCGCCTCGGCAAGCAGGGCCTTGGCCTTGGCCGGATCGTAGGACAGCCGCCCGTTCAGGGCTTTCGTGTAGCCGTGGACGCCCGGCGAGGTGATGATCCCGGCCGGCACGGCCAATCCGCGCATCACGACCTTGCGGATCGCCGCGATGTCGATTGCCCGGTACATCGCCTCGCGCACCTTGGCGTCGGCAAACGGGTTCTTGCCCTTGACGTCGGAGGTCCGCAGCTCCTTCACGCCGGTGTCGAGGCCGAGGAAGATGGTCCGGATCTGCGGCGTCTGGACGATTTTCAGCTTGGCGCTGCGGCCGATGCGGTTGAGGTCCTGGAACGGCGGATCGAGCACGAAATCGACCTGGCCGGAGAGCAGCGCGGCGACGCGGGTCGCCGCATTCTTGATCGGCGTGTAGACGATCTCGTCGACATTGCCGCCGGCGTCTTTCCAGCCCCACCAGGCCGGGTTGCGCACCAGGATCGTACGCACGCCCGGCTCGCGCAGTTTCAGCATGTAGGGGCCGGTGCCGTTGGCGTGGCGCGCGGCGTAGCTTTCTTCCTTGTTCTTGAAGTCGAGCGGCTTCTCGACCTTGTGCTTCTTGGCCCAGGCCGCCGACATGATGCCGATCTGGGTCAGCTGGTTGGGCAGGATCGGGTTCGGCCCCTTGGTGATCAGCTGCACCGTGTGGCTGTCGACCTTCTTCACCTCGACGACGCTCTTGACATAGTTCTTGAAGTCGGAGCTCGGCAGTTTGATGCGCTGCATGGTGAAGACGACGTCGTCGGCGCTGAAGGCCGAGCCGTCGTGGAACTTGACGCCCTTGCGCAGCTTGAATTCCCACACGTTCGGCTTGCCCGCGACCGTCGACCAGCTCGTCGCCAGCGCCGGGATCAGCTTCATGCCCGGATCGCGGAACACCAGCGATTCGTAAATCTGCAGGGTCGCCGCGTTGGTCGGGCCCTCATTCTGCGAATGGGGATCGGCGGTCAGGGCATCGCCCTGGCTCGCCCATTTCAGGACATTCTTGGCGGACGCCGGCACCGCGGCGACCGCAAGGGCGGCGGTGACCGCCGCCGCTGTCATCAATCGTTTCATCGTCACCCCTCCTCCAGGGTATTGGCGTTGAGCAGAGTTATTCGCCCGGCGGCCCGGCGCCCGCCCCGGAATCGGCCGGCCGCCGCGCTGCGCGCAGGGCGGCAGTCTTAGTCAAACTCGCGGCTTGCGTCACGATGGAATCGGCGCGCAGGCCCTGCGGTCAACCGGTTGTTACCGGAGCGCTCCGGCAAAGGCGCGGATATCGGCCAGCAGCAGGTCCGGCGCCTCCATGGCGGCGAAGTGGCCGCCGCGCGGCATGTCGGTCCAGTGGGCGACGTCGTAGCCCTGCTCGACATAGGCCCGGGGCGGGAAGGGGATGATCTCGCGCGGGAAATTCGCGACCCCGGTCGGCACGGTCACCCGGCCGCCGGGCGGAAACACGGAATCGCCGTCCCGGCCATAGCCGTAGTAAGTCCAGGACGCGCTGCCGAAGGCGTCGTTGACGATATAGAGCATCAGGTTGGTGAGCAGCCGTTCGCGCCCGATGACCCGGTCGAGACTCTCCTGCTGCCCGTCGATCCAGGTGCGGAATTTCTCGCCGATCCATGCGGCGACGCCGACCGGGCTGTCCAGCATGGCGTAGGAGAGCGCCTCCGGCTTGGTCGCCTGGACGTGGAAATAGCCGCCCTCCTTCATGCGCCAGCGTTCGCCCTTGCGGCGCCAGGCGTGTTCTTCCTCCGTCTGCGGCGGGACCGGCTCGATGCCGCCGCCATCCCGTTCCCGCGACGGGCGGACGCCGAACATGTTGAGATGCACCGCGCCGCAGCGGCCCGACTTATCTCCGCCCGCATGGTCGTGGCCGATCCAGCTGCAGATCACGCTGCCCCAGTCGCCGCCCTGGGCGATATAGCCGTCGTAGCCCAGCACATCGCCCATCAGCGCCGCGATGTGCCCGGCCATGCGCCGGGGGCCGATGGGGCCGGCCGGCTTTTCGGAAAAGGCGTAACCGGGCAATGACGGCGCGACGACATGGAAGGCCGGCGCCTCCGGCGCGCCATGGGCGGCGGGGTCGGCGAGCGGGCCGAACAATTCCTCGAATTCGATGAAGGAGCCGGGCCAGCCGTGCACCAGCAGCAATGGCGTAGCGTCCGCCCGCGGCGAGCGGCAATGGATATAGTGCAACTTCAGCCCGTCGGCGTCCGCCTTGAAATGCGGCAGCGCGTTCAGCCGCGCTTCCACCGCGCGCCAGTCGTAGTCCTCCACCCAGTAGCGGCAGAATTCGCGCAACCAGTCCGGGTCCGGCCCGAGCGCCCAGCCGCTGTCGACCTTCCCTTCCGGCCAGGGAAAGTCCTGAATCCGACTTAGGATCCGGTCGAGTTTTTCCCGGGGGACATCGATGGTGAAGGGCGTCGGGCTCATTGGCCGGGCTCGCTGCTGGGGAGGGGTTATGCGGCACCAAACCTATCGCGCTGCGGCCGGCGGCGTTAAGGTCCAATCCGCCCGGCCGCCTCTTGGCCGGGCGCGTTGCCGTCCGGAGCCTTCCCATCCTTTATCTCTATTTCGCGCTCGCCTTCTGCCTCGCCGGTACGGTGAAGGGCCTGATCGGCATGGGCCTCCCGCTGGTGGCGATCGCGCTCACCTCGATCCTGATCGAGCCCAAGGCCGCGGTGCCGCTCGTCCTGGTCTCCGGCCTGGTGCTGAATCTGGTCCAGTTCCTCCAGATGGGCGGCCTGCGCGAGATTGCCCGCCGCTACACGCTGCTGGCGCTCGCGGCGGCCGTCAGCGTCTGGGGCGGGACGGAACTGCTGTTCGCCGTCGACCAGCGGATCATCGAGGTGCTGCTCGGAATCATCGTCTGCTGCTATGTCGTCATCAACGTCATACGCATTCCGCCCGCCCTGCCACGGGTTTGGGAAGCGCGCCTCGCCATTCCCATCGGCCTGCTGCTCGGCGTGCTCCAGGGCGCGACCGGCTCGCTCGCGGCGCCGCTGGCGGCCTGGTGGCAGTTGCTGGGCCTGAAGAAGGACGAATTCGTCCAGGCCTCCGGTTATGTCCTGTTCATCATCGTGGTCCCCTGGGCGGTGTCGCTGGTCGCCAAGGGCGCGGTCAGCTGGGAGGTCGCCGCGACCTCCGCCGGCCTGCTGATCCCGGCCAGCCTCGGCATGTTCGTCGGCAGCCGGATCCGCGCCCGGGTGCCCGAAGAGCGCTACCGCAACCTGATCCTGGCGCTGCTGTTCCTCGCGGGTATCGGCCTGTTCATCAAGGGGCTGGCGGTGTGAAGGGGTGGGCGGGCTTTGCCGGCCGCTATCCGACCGGCCCGAAGCACGCTCTTTATCCTTCCCCCGCTTCAGAGGATTCCTCTGCAAGAGGCGCGCGCCGTGGGCACGCGGCCCCCTCCCCCCAACCCCCTCCCCCGGAGGGGAGGGGGAGCATCGGTGCGGAGACGCCGCGCCAATGCCGAAGACCCGGCGCAATTCCAACGTGTTACCCCCCTCCCCTTGGGGGAGGGGCAGGGGGAGGGGTATCGTCGGGAAGGCTCCGCCGCCGCCCATTTTGGCTTTGCCCGACTTTTGCAGAGGAATCCGCTTCAGCGGGGGAAGTCCCGGAGCGCAGCGGAGGGGATGGGGGTATGTTTCCGGTCGGTCGGGAAATGCCTGACGGCAATGCGCGTTTGTCGCCGCGCCAACCCCACCCGGCGCGCGCCGCACGCCGACTTCCCCTTCTGCAGAAGGGGAGGAATCGCGGATTCTAACCGGTCTCTCAACCGCTCCCGAACTCCGCCCGGATCGCCGGGCCGTGCGCGTCGAGCGCCGGGACGGGGCCGAGCCGCGGCGGGCCCAGTTCGCGGACCGACGCGCCGGGCGGCACCATCTGCGCCGGGCCGTTCGGCGTCTCGACCGGCACGCGGCGCAGTTCGGGATGGGCCGAAAGGTCGGCGACGTCGTTGACCCTGCCCCAGGCGATCTGCGCCGCCTCGAGCCGTCGGATCGCCTCTTCGCGCGGCAAGGCGCCGAATACTGCGCCCATTTCGGCTTCCAGCGCCGGCCGGTTGGCGACCCGTGCCGCGTTGTCGGCAAAGCGCGGATCGTCCGCCATGTCCGGCCGCTCCAGCACCGAATCGCACAGGCGCACCCATTCGCGCGCATTCTGGATGGCGAGCACGATGGGGTCTCCGCCGGCGCACAGGAACAGACCATAGGGCGCGATCGTCGGATGGCGCAGGCCGACCCGCGCGAAGCCCGCGCCCGCCAGATCGTTGTGGAACAGCGGCACGTTCATCCAGTCCGCCAGGGTGTGGAACAGGGAGACGGAGATCGCCCGCCCCTCCCCGGTCTTCTCGCGTGCGAACAGGGCCTCCACGATCGCGCCGTAGGCGTGCACCCCGGCGGAAAAATCGGCGACCGAGACGCCGACCCTGGCCGGCTCGTCCGGACTGCCGGTGATCGCCGCGACGCCGGATTCCGCCTGCACCAGCAGGTCGTAGGCCTTCATGGTTTCGTAGGGCCCGCCGTCGCCGTAGCCGGAGATGTCGCAGGTGATGAGCCGCGGATGCCGGCGCCGGAGCGCCTCGGACCCGAAGCCGAGCCTGGCCGCCGCGCCGGGCGCGAGGTTCTGCAGGAACACGTCGGCCTTCGCGATCATCCGGTGCAGCAGCGCCGCGTCCGCCGCATCCCTGAGGTCGAGGACGATGGATTGCTTGCCCCGGTTGAGCCAGACGAAATAGGCCGAAAGGCCGTTCACCGCGGTATCGTAGTAGCGCGCGAAATCGCCCCCCGGCCGCTCGACCTTTATCACCCGCGCCCCGGCGTCGGCCAGCTTCGCCGCGCACAGCGGCGCCGCAGCCGCCTGGTCGATGGAAATGACGAGAATGTCGGCGAAGGGGTTCATGGGGGTTCAGCCGAACCGGCGGTCCGGGCCCAGCCGCGTTCCAACCGCGCCCTCAAAACGACCTCGGCAGGCCCAGCACATGCTCGGCGATGTAGCTGAGGATCAGGTTGGTCGAGATCGGCGCGGTCCGGTAGAGCCGGGTTTCCCGGAACTTGCGCTCGACGTCGTATTCCTCGGCGAAGGCGTAGCCGCCATGGGCCTGCATGCACATGTCGGCGGCCTCCCAGGCGGCGTCGGCGGCGAGCATCTTGGCCATGTTGGCCTCGGCGCCGGACTTTTCTCCGGCGTCGAACAGGCAGGCCGCCTTCTGCACCATCAGGTCGGCGGCCTCGGTCGCGGCGTAGGCCTTCGCGATCGGGAACTGGATGCCCTGGTTCTGGCCGATCGGCCGGCCGAACACGCTGCGCTCGCCGGCATAGGCGCGCGCCTTCTCGATGAACCAGCGGGCGTCGCCGATGCATTCGGCGCCGATCAGCACCCGCTCGGCGTTCATGCCGTCCAGGATGTAGCGGAAGCCTTGTCCTTCCGTGCCGATCAGGTTTTCCGCCGGTACTTCGAGATCGTCGAAGAAAACCTCCGTCGTCGCGTGGTTGATCATGGTGCGGATCGGCCGGATCGTCAGGCCGTTGCCCAGCGCCGCGCGCATGTCGACGACGAAGACGGACAGGCCCTCCGTCCGCTTTTTCGCCGCTTCCTTCGGCGTCGTCCGGGCGAGCAGCAGCATCAGGTCGGAATGCTCGGCGCGCGAGGTCCAGACCTTCTGGCCGTTCACGACATAGCGGTCGTTGCCCTTCTTCTCCGCCACGGTGCGCAGGGAAAGGGTATCGGTGCCGCTGCCCGGTTCGGTAACGCCGAAGGCCTGCAAACGCAGGTCGCCGGAAGCGATGCCGGGCAGCCAGCGCGCCTTCTGCTCCGCCGAGCCGTGGCGCAGGATCGTGCCCATGATGTACATCTGGGCGTGGCAGGCCGCGCCGTTGCCGCCGCTCTTGTGGATCTCCTCCAGGATGGCCGTTGCCGCCCGCAGGCCGAGGCCGCTGCCGCCGAAATCCTCCGGGATCAGCACGGCGAGGAAACCGGCCTCGGTCAGCGCGCGGACGAACTCCGTCGGGTAGGCGCGCTCGCGGTCTTTCCCGCGCCAGTATTCGCCCGGATAGCCGGCGCACAGCGCGCGCACGGACCGGCGGATTGCCTCGATCTCCGGGTCGGGGGCGTAGGGGTTGGCGGCGACGTTGTCGGCGGGCGGGGCAGTCTCGATAACGGTCATGTTTCGCACTCTCCGGCGGCAGCCCGGCCTACGGCAGTTTTCCCCGCATTGGAAGCGGACACGCCCGCGCGGCGGTTCGAATCCGGTCCGCAAAATAAAGTCAGGATTGTGCTGCAAGAGTGCGGCACAACTGCCCGAATCCCCCTCCCCCAAGGGATTCCCCTGCGAAACCGGCCAATCACCGCAAAGTAATTCTTCCCCCGATTCAGCGGGGGAAGTGGCCCCGGATTTATCCAGGGTCGATGGGGGTGTCCGTGCGCCTGTACGGCCCTGCCGCCGCCGCGATACGACCGGGGTTCGCGCGTATTCCGGCGCCAGCCCCCACCCGGCTCGCTTCGCTCGCCGACCTCCCCCGCTAAAGCGGGGGAGGTATGGGGAAGCGCTTTCCTTATCGGATAGCTGTGGCCCTTTCGCAGAAGAATCCCAACGGGAGGGGGAACGGGATCAGCTGTTTCGAGTGCCGGGGCCACTTGCCGCCTTTCGTAAAGAAATCCAGGGTCAGGCGGCAACCGGATGACGGCATTGTAAGGCGAAGCTTGACATATCCGCAGCCGGCCGCCACCCCGTCAATCCGAAGATCAATCTGAACGTCACCTTCGGATGGGACAGCGACGGCGCAATGGACGTGGATATCGAGGACTACCACCGATGATCGAGCGGCATCCCTCCATCGACCCGGTGCATCCGGGGGAAATTCTGCGCGAGGACATCCTGCCCGCCCTGCCGATGAGCAGGACGGCGGTGGCGGAAGCGCTCGGCATATCCCGTCAGACGCTTTACGCCATTGTTAACGAGAAGCAGCCGGTTACCGCCGAAATGGCGGTTCGTTTCGGCAAATTGTTCGGTAACGGCACCGGATACTGGATCAACCTGCAACGGCTTCACGATATGGCGCGCGCGGAACACGAGGTGGACGTGTCGGGGATACCGACGCTTGAGGTGCGGGCCGGCTGAATCGGCAAATGCAGCGGGCGGATGCGTCGCGCTGTCAGATGGCGCGTCGCGGGAAGCTCTGGGGAAGTTCGGCTTGCCAATCCTTCCCGCCGCCGCTTCAATCCGGCCATGGATGGCGCAGCAACCGGAACCGGATTGAAGGTCGTGCCGATCGCTCCGGCGATCGGCGCGGAAATCCACGGCGTCGATCTGGCGGCCGACCTGCCCGACGCCACCGTCGCGGCGATCCGCCGGGCGCTGCTCGACCATCTTGTCGTCTTCTTTCGCGATCAGGACATTACGCCGGCGCAGCAGCTTGCCTTCGCCCGCCGCTTCGGCACGCCGGTGCCCTATCCCATGGTCGAGGGCATCGACGGCTTTCCGGAGATCGCGCCGGTTCTCAAGCTGGAGCACGAGCGGGTGAATTTCGGCGGCGTCTGGCATTCGGACACGACCTATACGCAGGAGCCGCCGATGGGCGCGATGCTGGCGGCGCGGGAGTTGCCGCCGGTCGGCGGCGATACCCTGTTCGCGAATCAGTATCTTGCCTGGGAGACCCTGTCCGAAGGGATGAAGGCGACGCTCCGGCCGCTGCGGGCGGTCAACAGCTCGGCCAAGGCCTCGGCCCAGATCACCCGCAACCGCGGCGACGCCGACGGGCCGGGCGCCGACGCGAAGACGCTGAAGGAGGCCGTCCACCCGGTCATGCGCACCCATCCGGAAACCGGCCGTCCGGCGCTCTACGTCAATGCCGGGCACACGACCCGCTTCGAGGGCATGACCGAAGCGGAAAGCGCGCCGGTCCTGGACTATCTGTTCCGCCACCAGACGCAGGCGGAATTCACCTGCCGCTTCGTCTGGACCCCCGGCGCCGTCGCCTTCTGGGACAACCGGGCGTCCCAGCACTATCCGCTCAACGACTATCACGGCCACCGGCGCCTCATGCACCGCATCTCGATCGCCGGCGACCGGCCGGCCTGAATGCCGGACACCGAAAGACCGGCCGGCCCTTCCGGCTCCGGAGGGCTGCTGTACTGATGGCATTTTTTGCGGAACTCGTGGCGCGTCCCGGACGTGCACTCGCAGCGCTGTGTGCGGCGCAGGTGCTCGTCTGGACCCTGGCGCCGGCGCTGACCCACAGTGCCCCGCCGCTCGATGTCGTCGAGATGCTGGTCTGGGGCCGGGAAGGGGTCGTCGCGACCTACAAGCATCCAAACCTGCCCGGATTGCTGCTCGAAGCGCTCCGTTTCGTCTCCTTCGGCGCGCTCTGGCCGGTCTATCTGTTCGGCCAGTGCTGCGTCGCCGCGACCTTCGCCGCCGTCTATCTGCTCGGCCGGGATCTGCTTGGGCCCGGCCGGGCGCTCGCGGGCACGCTGCTGCTGACCGGTATCTTCTACTATTCCTGGCCGACGCCGGAGGTGAACCACAATCTCCTGCAATTGCCGTTCTGGGCGTGGACCGGACTCGCCCTGTGGCGCGCGGTGCAGGGCGGGCGCGTCGTCTGGTGGATCCTGCTCGGACTGTTCGCCGGCCTGTCGCTGTGGGCGAAATACTCGTCCGGCCTGCTGCTCCTGGTGGCGTTTGTGTGGCTGCTGGCCGACGGGCGCGGGCGGGCCTGCCTCTCCCGGCCGGGCCCGTGGCTCGCGCTCGCCGTGTGCATGCTCGTCGCGCTGCCGCAAGCGGTTTACCTGGTCGAGTCCGGATTCCTGCCACTCGACTATGCCACCACGCGGGCGGGCTCGCGCGGGGCCGGCGGGCCTGTCTCGTTCTTGCTCGCCCAGCTGGCGGACCATGCGGTGTTCGTCCTGATGGCACTGGCCGCCGGGCTGTTCGGCGCCGGCGCCGCACGTCGGCCGGCGGCGGAGGCAAGAGCGCGGCGCTTCCTCATCCTGCTGGGTTTCGGGCCCCTCGTCCTGACGCTGCTGGCGGCCGTTTCGACCGGCCTCGGGCTGAAGGACATGTGGGGGATGCCGATGTTCAACTGGTCCGGCCTGCTGCTGATGGCGCTGCTGCCGGGCCGCTACGACGGGCGGCGGCTCGCCCGGCTCGCCTCGATCGCCGCCGGCCTGCTGGTCTTTGTGCCGGCGACTTACGCCGCCTCGGTGCTGTGGGCCGGCGCGATTTCGGACAAGCCCGTGCGGGCGGTGTGGCCGCACGACGAGATCGCCGGCCGGCTGCTGCGGGGCTATATCGAAGAGACCGGCGCCGCGCCCCGGATCGTCGTCGGGCATCAATGGCTGGCCGGGCTGGTTGCGCTGAAGGCGCCGGGCGATCCGTCCGTATCGATAAATGCCGATCGGCGGAAATCGCCCTGGGTCTCGGACCGGGATATCGCCGAAAAGGGCGCGTTGGCGGTTTGGCGGACCGGGCGGAAGCTGCCGCCGGGGCTGGCGGCGCTGGTTGCCGGACGTCCGGCGCGCCGGGAAACCTTCCGCTGGACCGACTCGCCGACGGCCCGACCGATCCGTATTACCTGGACGATAATTCCGCCCCGGGCGCCCGGAACACGTAGAAGCGGTTCAGCAGATAGGTGAGGACCGCCGCCATCCCGGTGAAGAGCAGGAAGCCGATCCGGTAGTCCAGCCCGCCGAGATCGGCCCAGAGCGCCATAGCCCCGCCGTGGAGCGCGACGACGGCAGCGTAGCAGGCGAGAAAGCGGAGGCCGGCCTGCCGGTGGGGCGCCCGGCTTCTGAGGACGAAACTGCGGTTGCCGACATAGGACACCGCGATGCCGCACACGGCCGCCAGCGCATTGGCGACGGCCGCCGAAGCCATGCCGGCGCCTTCCACCAGGCCGGCAAGAACGGCGTAGTGCACCGCGGTGGCGAACAATCCGTTCAGTACGAAGCGCAGGATCCGGCCCGCTTCCTCACGCATCGGAAAGGCCGGCGGAGGGCGGTTCGCCGGGGTCGGGATTGCCGGGGACGGTTTCGGTTTCCAGGATCAGTGCCGCCGCCGCCGCTTCGAGGTCCGCCGGGGAGCGGTAGCCGAGCGCGTTCAACATGAGCGCAACCAGGCTGAGAATTGCGGTCTGAAGAAAAACCAGGACCAGAAAGCCGGTCACGAAGGTCAGCCAGCCGGGCGTCGTCTGGCCGGACAGTTTCAAAGCCAGGCCGGCCAGGAACACCAGCACGCCCGATGCCGCCGCCCCGGCACAAACCGCGCCCATTCTGGTCAGCACGGCATCGTCGAACACGGCTACGGCCCGGAGGCCGTGCAAGACCAGGTCGTAGAAATTCATCTGCGACCGGCCATCGTAGCGCGTGCCGCGGTCGCAGGAGATTTCCGTGCGCCTCATCCGGGATTTGACGAGCGCCGCGGCAAGGTGAATCCGGGTCTCCTGCATGGCAGACAGACGCAGCAGGGCGCGCCGGTCGAGGGCGCAGAAATTGCCGAAGCGGATCTCTCGGCCCGTCATCAGGCCGAAGAATAGCCGGTAGATCCGGTAGAACATCCGGAACGCCAGCGATTCGGTCCGGCGCCCGCGGCGGGCGGCGGCGGCGTCGCAGTCCGGCCCGACCGCCGCGATCAGGCGCGGAACGTCCTCAGGCCGGTCTTCGCCGTCGCTGTCCATGACGACGGCCCCCGCATAACGCGGCTCAGCCGCCGCCATCGTCAGTCCGACCCAGGCCGCGCTCTGGTGCCCGCAATTGCGCTTCAGGCGGACGATTCGGCCGGTCAGCCCAACCTCGCGGATGGCGTCGGTTGCGGGCGGCGAATCGATCGTGCCGTCGTCGACCGCGAGAATCTCCAGCGCAACGCCGGCGTCAATGCGCGCCAGGTCCCGGCACAGCGCGGCGAAGGAGGCTCCGTCCTCGAAAACGGGGGTGACGACGGCCCAGACCGCCTCACGGCTGTGCGACATCGATCCGGTGTTCCGGGACGGTGCGAAGCAACTCGCGAAACCAGGCGATGGTTTGTCCAAGGCCCTCTTCCAGTTCGGTGTCCGGCGACCAGCCGAGCAGCCCGGCGGCGCGCGAAATATCGGGGCGCCGCCGCACCGGGTCGTCTTCCTGCAACGGGACGAACACCGTGGACGAGCCGCTGTCGCAGAGCCGCACGATGGTCTCGGCGAGCTGCGCGATGGCTGTCTCCCGCGGGTTGCCGAAATTGACCGGTCCCGGCGGTGCATCGTCGAGCGCCATGTAGGACAGCAACCCGTCGACCAGATCGTCAACATAGCAGAAGGACCGAGTCTGGCTGCCGTCGCCGGCGATGGTCAGCGGCCGGCCGAGCAGGGCCTGGACGATGAAATTAGAGACCACGCGCCCGTCGGACGCGTGCATGTGCGGGCCGTAGGTATTGAAAATGCGCGCTACCCGGATATCGACCCCGTACTGGCGATGATAGTCGAAGAAAAGGGTCTCGGCGCAGCGTTTGCCTTCGTCGTAGCAGGCGCGCGGGCCGATCGGGTTCACATTGCCCCAGTCTTCTTCCGCCTGGGGATGGGTGAGCGGATCGCCATACACCTCGCTGGTCGAAGCCTGGAGGATGCGCGCGCCGCAACGCCGGGCGAGATCGAGCATGTTGATCGCCCCGTGGACCGAGGTTTTCACGGTCTGCACCGGATCGTGCTTGTAGTGCACCGGGCTCGCCGGGCAGGCGAGATTGAAGATGCTGTCGACCTCGAGACGCAGCGGCTCCGTCACATCGTGGCGGATGAACTCGAAATTCGGCCGGTCGAGAAGATGCGCGATATTCGATTTTGCGCCGGTGAACAGATTGTCGAGGCAAATGACATCGCACCCGTCCGCCAGCAGCCGCTCGCAGACAAGCGAACCGATAAATCCGGCCCCGCCCGTGACGAGTGCGCGCTCGGTGTAGTGCTTCATCTATGTGCCGCCGCCATCCCGGACATAGGGCCCTCCGGCCTCCAGCGCCCGCCGCTTTCCGGGGCCTGCCTGCCGGGGCGCCGTTGTACCATGCGGCGCCCTCGCAAATCTGCGGCGATACGTCAAGCAGCGGCGCAATCGGCAATTGCATCGGCGGGCGCCGCTTCGTTTCCTGCGGGCAAACCCGGCAGGAGCCCGGCGGATCGGGCGATATGGCCGCTTCCGCAGCGGCCCGGCTTCTGGCACCAGTCTCCCGGCGCCCCGCTACTTCCCGAACCCGCTTCCGCCATGCCCGCCGCCGACTCCTCCGCCCTTTCCAGCGACAGCCCGCGCGACTTCATCCGCGAGATCGTCCGCGCCGATCTGGCGAGCGGCAAGGAGAGCGGCGTCGTCACCCGCTTCCCGCCCGAACCGAACGGTTATCTGCATATCGGGCACGCCAAGTCGATCTGCCTGAATTTCGGCGTCGCGGCGGAGTTCGGCGGGCGCTGCCACCTGCGCTTCGACGACACCAACCCGCTGAAGGAGGAACAACTCTATATCGACGCCATCAAGGCGGACGTGCGCTGGCTCGGCTTCGACTGGGGCGAGCATCTCCATCACGCCTCGGACCATTTCGACCGGCTCTACGAATGGGCCGAGCACCTGGTCGAGCGCGGCCTCGCCTATGTCGACGACCAGTCGGCCGAAGAAGTGCGCGCCAGCCGCGGCACGCTGACCGAACCCGGCAAGAACAGCCCGTTCCGCGACCGCACGCCGGCGGAAAACCTGGACCTGCTGCGCCGCATGAAGGCCGGCGCGTTTCCGGAAGGCGCGAGGGTGCTGCGCGCGAAGATCGACATGGCGAGCGGCAACATCAACCTGCGCGACCCGACGCTCTACCGCATCCTGCACGCCGCCCATCCACGCACCGGCGACCGCTGGAAAATCTATCCGACCTACGATTTCGCCCACGGCCAGTCCGACGCCATCGAGCATGTCACCCACTCGATCTGCACCATGGAGTTCGAGGACCACCGGCCGCTCTACGACTGGCTGATCGAACATCTGCCGGCGCCGTCGCGGCCGTACCAGTATGAGTTCGCCCGCCTCAATCTCGGCCACACGGTGCTGTCGAAGCGCCGCCTGATCCGGCTGGTCGGGGACGGCCATGTCGCCGGCTGGGACGATCCGCGGATGCCGACGCTCGCCGGCCTGCGCCGCCGCGGCGTGCCGGCGGCCGGCGTGCGCGAATTCATCCGGCGCATCGGCGTCGCCAAGGCTGACAACCTGGTCGAAGCGGCCCAGTTCGACGCCGCGGTGCGCGACGTGCTCAACGAAAGCGCGCCGCGCCGCATGGCGGTGCTGGACCCGCTGAAAGTCGTCATCGAGAACTGGCCGGAAGGGGAGGTGGACCGGCTCCCGGCCGCCAACCATCCGGCCGACCCGGACCGCGGCACCCGCGACATCCCCTTCGGCCGCGAGCTCTGGATCGAGCGCGGCGATTTTTTGGAGGACCCGCCGAAGAAGTTCTTCCGCCTCGCGCCGGGCAGGGAAGTGCGGCTGCGCTTCGCCTACCTGATGACCTGCACCGGGGTTGTGCGCGACGCCGCCGGCGAAATTACGGAACTGCGCTGCACCGTCGATCCGGACTCGCGCGGCGGTGCGGCGCCGGACGGGCGCAAGGTCCGCGGCACGATCCACTGGGTCTCCGCGGCCCACGCAATCGACGCCGAGGTCCGGCTCTACGACCGGCTGTTCAGCGCCGAAATCCCCGGCAGCGGCGGACGCGACTGGCTCGACGACCTCAACCCGGAGTCGCTGACGGTGGTGCGCAACGCCAGGCTGGAACCGGCGCTCGCCGATGCCAAATCTGGCGAAACCCTGCAATTCGAGCGCACCGGCTATTTCGCGCCCGATCCCGACGGCAGCCCCGCCTGCCCTATCTTCAACCGCACCGCCACCCTGCGCGACAGCTGGGCGAAGCAGCAGGGGCGGTAGGGGCAGCTGCCAGCCGCCGGTGCCGGCCGAAAGCGCTCCCTACGCCCGCTTCACCAGCGACCAGGCGAGCGTCCTCGCCTCCTCTTCGGTCTCGACGATCCGGTCCTTCGGGATGCGGTCGAGGACGCCGAAGGCGAAAAGGGTCCGGGAAATCCGGCTTATGTCGCCGCAGACGACGACTTCGGTGCCCGTCTGCTTCGCCCGGTCGATGAGCACGGCGATCACGTTCGCTGCGCTGTCGTCGACATGGGTCGTGCCGGAAAAGTCGAAAATCACGACCTCGTGGTCGCGGATATCGTCGCCGGCCTGCCGGATCAGCTTGCGCGACGAAGACACCGTGAACGTGCCGCGGAACGCCAGTAGGCCGACATGCGCATCGAAGGTTTCGGCCGCAGGGTCGAAGGTGGAATCGAGGATCGGGACGGAGATCACGCTGTCCAGTTCGAGGGCTTCGATCCGCGAAGCATTGACGATGTTCGCAGCGATGACGCCGAGGACGATGGCGAAAAACGGATCGACGAAGATTGTTGCGGCCATGGTCAGGAGCATGACCGACGAGTATTTCGCGTCCATCCGGCGGATCTTCCGCAGGAATGAAAAGTCGATCATCTTCCAGCCGACCAGCATGACGATGGCGGTGAGCGCCGCGATCGGCAGCGGCGCAACATAGGGCCCGAGGCTGAGAATCAGCGCCGCAATGATGAGCAGGCAGACAACCCCCGCGATCACGGTCTTGCCGCCGAACCGTCGCGCCGACATCGTGGCGATGGTTCCACTGCCGGGCAGGATGCCGACGGCGCCCGCGACCAGGTTTCCGAGGCCCTGGGCAACCAGCTCGCGATTCGGGTTGTGCTGCGAGTTGGTGAACGTATCGGCGATGAGCGACCACATCAGGCTGTAGACCGAACTGATGAGGGCGATGAGCGCCGCCGGGCCGACCGCTTCGGACAGGAATTCGAGCGACGGCACCTCGAGGACGGGGACAGGCAGGCCGACGGGAACGGGCCCGAGCCGTTCGGCGCCGGGCAGGAACACTGTCGCGAGCCAGCCGAGCGCGACGACGGCGAGCGCCGATGGCAGGAGTTTGCCCGCCCGTGCCGGCCATACGGCCATCAATAGCAGGCCGCCGGCGGCGATCGCGAGGTCGGTCATGCCCAGGTGGAGCAGCTTGTAGGCCTGTTTCCAAAGCAGCAGCACGCCGATGCCCGACATGAACCCGGCAAGCACGATATGCGGCATGTAGGAGACAAAGCGCCCGATCCCGGCGAGCCCGAGGCCGATCTGCATGGCGCCGGCCATGACGACGATGACGGCGATTTCGGCCAGGCTGAACTGGTTTCCGGCGACCAGGGTGGCGGTGATGACCGCGAGCACCGCACTGGGGCCGCTCACCATGGCGCGCGTGCCGCCGCACACCGCCGCGACGATCCCGACCAGGACGCCGCACCAGAGCCCGGCAAGCGGACCCAGGCCGGAGATGACGCCGAGCGCCATGGCCGTCGGGACGAAGGACGCCGTCAGGGTTATGCCGGCCTTGACATCCGCCGAGAAGACCGGGGCCGTATAGGGCGGCCGTTTCTCGTTCCGCAGACTTTCGAACATTGCGATCCTCCGTCGGTCTCAAGGCAGTACAGGAGGATCGGGCGATTATCAATTTTGTCGGGTTCCGGCAGGGGACCGAATTGTGCATATTGACGGTCGGGAAAACCTGCCGGATCAGGCCTTCCGGCAATCCAGGATGATCGACAATGATATATGAAATGAGAACGGTCACGTACAAACCGGGTGCGATGTCCGAGGTTCTGTCCGTCAACCAAAAGACACACGAAATCTTCAGCCCGAAATACGGGGAGACTTTGGGGTTGTGGACAGCCGAAATCGGCGCGCTCAACAGGCTCTGGCGGCTTTGCGCCTACGACGACTATGGGGATTACCGGCAGAAGCGGGCGGCGCTGGCAGAAGACGCCCGCTGGCAAAACGAACATCTGTCGAAGGTGTCGCATCACATCTTGCAGCACGAGGCGCGGATGTTGACGCCGGTCATGCCGGTGCAGGCCCCGGAGGCCGCCGGCAACATTTACGAATTCCGCTATTACAGGACGGCGCCGGGGCAGGTCTCCCGGTATGCCTCGGAGATGGAGCGGGCGGCGCCGGTCCGCAAGAAACATGTGTGCGACGTCGGCATGTGGATCACGGAAGCGGGCCTGCCGGACGAGTTCTCGCACATGGTTGCCCATCCCTCCATGGAGGCCCGGACAGCGCAGCGCGCGGCCCTGATGGCGGATGCTGAGTGGGCGGAAATCCAGAGTGAAATCGCGCAATTGCTCGTCGATGCCCGTTCCGTAATCCTGGTTCCGCTTGCCTGGTCCAAAATGCGCTAGGATTCCTGGCGGCGGGAGCGGCGAAGGCCGCTCCCGGTCCCGGGGCCCTGACAAAGGACCGCCATGCCTGCGCCGAACCTCTATCTGATCGACGGCTCGGCCTATATCTTCCGGGCGTTCCACGCCATTCCCGTCGATTCCTTCAGGCGCTCCGACGGCGTCCACACCAACGCCGTCAACGGCTTCTGCAACATGATCGTGAAGCTGATCGAGCAGGTGCGCTCAGATGGGCATGAGGATTACCTTGCGGTGATCTTCGACGCGTCGTCGAAGACCTTCCGCAACGATTTGTACCCGGAATACAAGGCAAACCGCGACGAACCGCCGGAGGAGTTGCGCCCGCAGTTCGCCCTGGTGCGCGACGCGACCCGCGCCTTCAACCTGCCCTGCATCGAGCTGGAAGGCTACGAGGCCGACGACCTGATCGCCACCTTCGCCAAAGAGGCGACGGCCAAGGGCTTCCAGACGGTCATCGTCTCGTCCGACAAGGATCTGATGCAGCTGGTGAACGACACGGTCACCATGTTCGATCCGATGAAGGACAAGCGGATCGCCGCCCCGGAGGTGGTCGAGAAATTCGGCGTCGCGCCGGACAAGGTGGTCGACGTCCAGTCGCTGATGGGCGACAGCACCGACAACGTACCCGGCGTGCCCGGCATCGGCCAGAAGACCGCGGCGCAGTTGATCGGCGAATACGGCGATCTGGATACGCTGCTGGCCCGGGCATCCGAGATCAAGCAGAACAAGCGGCGCGAGAACCTGATCGAATTCGCCGACCAGGCCCGCCTGTCGCGCGACCTGGTCGTGCTGAAGGACGATGTCCCGACCGATGCCGCGATCGAGGATTTCCGGCTGGAACCGCCGGAGCCGGAAACCCTGCTCGGCTTCCTGCGCGAGCAGGAGTTCCGCACCATCACCCGCCGGCTCGAGGCCGGTTTCGTCGAAGCCGGCCTGATCGAGGCGCAGCCGGAGGAGGCAGCCGGGGCGCTCGACGGGGCGCCGACGCCGGAATCGGCGGTCTACGAAGCAGTACAGGATGAGGCGCGCCTCGCCGAGTGGATTGCGTTCGCGCGCGAGCGCGGCACCGTCGCCTTCGATACCGAGACCACATCGCTGAACGAAATGCGCGCCGAACTGGTCGGCTTCTCGCTGGCGATCGAGCCGGGGCGGGCCTGTTACGTCCCGCTCGCCCATGTCGCGCCGGGCACGGACGGCGGCGCGGCGCTGGCGCTCGACGGCGCGGCGGCGCCGGAGCAGATCCCGTTCGACCGGGCGCTCGCCCTGCTGAAGGACCTGCTGGAAGACCCGGCGACCCTGAAGATCGGCCACAATATCAAATACGACGCGGTCGTGATGGCCGGCTATGGCATCGGGATCGCGCCGGTCGACGATACCATGCTGCTCAGTTACGTCTGCGACGCCGGCCGGCACAAGCACGGCATGGACGACCTGGCCCGGCTGCATTTCGAGCACGAGACGATCAAGTACAGCGATGTCTGCGGCAAGGGCAAAGCCAGGATCGGCTTCGCCGAAGCGGCGCTCGACAAGGCGACCGACTACGCGGCCGAGGACGCCGAGATCACCCTGCGGCTGCACCGGCTCCTGAAGCCGCGCCTGGTCGCCGGGCGGGTGTCGACGGTCTACGAAACCCTTGAGAGGCCCCTCGTTCCCGTGCTGGTGCAGATGGAGCGCACCGGGATCAAGGTCGACGCCGGCCATCTCAGGCGCCTGTCGGGCGATTTCGAGCAGCGCATGGCCGGATACGAGGCTGAGGTCTACGATCTCGCCGGCGAACGCTTCGCCATCGGCTCGCCCAAGCAGCTCGGCGAAATCCTGTTCGACCGGATGGGCCTGGAAGGCGGCCGCAAGACCAAGACCGGCGCCTGGGGCACCGGGGCCGACGTGCTGGAGAGCTTGGCCGCCCAGGGCCACGACCTGCCCGCCCGGGTGCTCGACTGGCGCCAGCTCGCCAAGCTCAAGAGCACCTACACCGACGCGCTGGTCGGAGAGATCCATCCGGAGACCGGCCGCGTCCACACCTCCTACGCCATGGCGGTGGCCTCGACCGGGCGGCTGTCGTCCAACGATCCGAACCTGCAGAACATCCCGGTGCGCACGGAAGAAGGCCGGCGCATCCGCGAAGCCTTCGTGCCGGAAGACGGTTATAGGCTGGTCTCGCTGGATTATTCCCAGATCGAGTTGCGGCTGCTCGCCCACGTCGCCGACATGGCGGTGCTGAAGGACGCCTTCCGCAACGGCGTCGATATCCACGCCATGACCGCCTCGGAGGTGTTCGGCGTGCCGGTGGACGGCATGGACCCGATGGTCCGGCGCCGGGCCAAGGCGATCAATTTCGGCATCATCTACGGCATCTCGGCCTTCGGGCTGGCCAACCAGCTGCGCATAGACCGCGGCGAGGCCCGCGCCTTCATCGACGCCTATTTCGAGAAGTTTCCCGGTATCCGCGATTACATGGAGACGACCAAGGATTTCGCCCGTCGCAACGGCCATGTCGTGACGCCGTTCGGCCGCAAAATCCACGTCTCGGGGATCGCCGACCGCAACCCGTCGCACCGCGGCTTCGCCGAGCGCCAGGCGATCAACGCCCCATTGCAGGGCGGCGCGGCTGACATCATCAAGCGCGCGATGATCCGCGTCCCGGCGGTGCTGGAGGCCGAAGGGCTGGGCGCCCGGATGCTGCTCCAGGTCCATGACGAACTGCTGTTCGAGGTGCCGGACGGCGAGGTCGAGCGCACGGTCGCCGCGCTCAAGCCGATGATGGAATGCGCCGCCCTGCCGGCGGTCGATCTCTCCGTCCCCCTGGTCGTCGACGCCGGCGCCGCCGACAACTGGGCCGCGGCGCACTAGGGGCAGTTCACGAAATATCGGCGGGAGCGGCCCGGTCGAGAATTGCCAGCGACGTGCAGAGCTCGGCCAGTGCCAGCGTATCGCGGGCGCAGTAGGCGCGCAGATCGTCGAATGTGCGCCGGCGCTCTTCCGGATCGTCGGTCGCCAATCCCCGGACGTAGCGCATGGCCGCTGTCTGCCCGTCGGCGACCGGCAGGTCGGCATAGTCCATGCCGGGAACGAGCGCGGGCAGCACGGCCTTGATCGAGAAGGAACCGCGGAACGCAGGGTGGTAAATGCTGTCGCGCACCGGCGGCAACAGATCGAACAGCCGGGCTTCGATGGCGCGCAGCGCCGCGGCCCGTTCCGGCAACGCTGCTGCGAGTTCGCGCAGGACGCGGCCTTCGTAGCCTGAATAGGTGCATACGCTGCCGCTGCGACCCAGAGCCTCGATCAACCGTTCGGCGAGTGCTGGGCGCGGATCGTCGCCGCCTTCATGCAGATAGTCGACGTGCCCCGGCGGCGCGCCCTCGCGTTCGGTATGCACCGAGAAGAGAAAGGGGATTGCGTCGTAGGGGCGCGTGCCGGCAAAGCGCGGAATCGCCGGCGAGAATGTTTCGAAATCCAGATAGCGGACCGGCGGTGTCCGCCGGGCCAGCACGCCCGCGATGTCACCATGCTGCACCGGGCGGTTTTCGATGACGGCGCGCCGGACAACGCGTTGCAACGGCGTGAGCGGGAAGCAGTCGGGAATTTCGCGTATCTCCCGGACTTCCCCGGCTTCGAGCCGGCCGCGTTCTTCCTTCGCCAGCCGGGGCAACTCGTCGATCCCGTGGTCCGGCGGCGCATCGTTGCGCGTGCAGTGGGCGTGGTACGGGCAAGGATAGGGGTCGAAGCAGTGACGGCTGGGCGCGATGTCCGGCGCGGCGGGCGCGGCGAGCATCGCCTGCATGTCGCGCACCCCGGCCTCGACGGTCGGGAGCAACGCTTCCGCCCGGCCGGTCACCGGATGCAGCCGGAACAGCGCGTCCAGGTCGAGTTGCCGGCCGTCGTAAACATATTCGCGGTCGAGGGTGAGCACGCCGGCCTCGCGCACGTCGAGGCCGGCGCCGCGCAAAACCCAGAGCTGAACGGCGGCGTCGAGGACGAAAATGTCCTTGAGCCGCGTCGTCGACTTGACCTCGGTCAGGCGCCAGCCGCCGCCGGGCAGGCGCTCGACAATGTCGGCGCGGACCAGGACTCCGCAATGCCGGAACGCCGCCTCGAAGAGGGCCGGCCCGCTGCCCGCCTCGATGACCCGGCAGGTTTCTTCCAGCGCCTCCGGGATATGGCGGTGGTCGTGGGCGACGAGATGGCCGCCGGGGATGCGCCGGCACGCCAGTTCCCCGACCTCGTGCCCGGTGTCGAACACCGCTTCCAGCGCCTCGTCCGGCGGCGTCGCCAGATGGCGTTCATAACAATCGTACCAGAGCCGCAGATGGCACTGCGTCCCGGAAACGTAGCGGGATTTGGAGAGGGCGGGTTCCCGATTCATCCCATCGCCTTGGTCTCGCGAGCTTCATGCACGGTCGTTGAATATCTCATGTCCCGATTGCCGGCTCTTCAGGTCGCGCGTTACCGGAATATCGACTGTAGTCGACCCGGCAACCAGTCTCACAGTCCGGATACCTCGCGGATCGACCTTGGACCCAAGTTCTTCCCGGTGTCAGCCCGGGCGATGCAAATTTTCAGGAGTTCAAATGGCGGGCTGATGATCCGGCGTATGTCGCATCCAATCTGCCGGAACGTCGGAATAGTCAGGGAGAACATTGCTTCCAACAATCTTCATACCTGTCAAAAGTCCAGCATTCCACAAAATCCGAGTCGGAATCTTTATTGCACCAATCTCTTGGATGGGGAATCAGCCCCAGATAGCAGTTACCGGAAACAGACGCGGCCCTTGCCGGTTTCTTCAAGACGTCTTGAAGTAGTTCGTTTGATTTCTTAATGTGTGGTCCTATGAACAGCTTATGTCGGGCTTTGCCGATAACTAGTTTGCTGAAATCAACAACCGATTCTCGGCTATTTTCAGAAAATTCAGACTCGACCTGCCAAATCGCTTCCTTAACGTACTTCAACGATCTCTTTTTGTCTTTCGATTTGGTTTCTCCTGTTTTCGCGATCAGAATGTCATAGAGAAATTCGTTAATCTTAAAGTCTTTATTGTACCTACCCTTCGTAAATTGCACAATCGAACTTCCTTTCATTTTTTCATTTCTATACAGTTCACATCCAAGTGCTTCTACCCACTCAGCGGATCGGATAGAATTGCGCTTGCCCTGGTCCTCGTAAATGTTGCCAGCCTCGTTATCGCAGGCTTTTTTGCGCGCAACTTCATACGCGCTGTTAAGTATCTTTTGCAGGTCCATAAGGCATACCCTTTCGCTCAATCATGGGTTTCGTTCACGCACTTTTGTCGGGTGACGGCCACCGCGGCGCACCGGCGTTCCCGCGCGCTGGGAATCGAAGCTCATTCTGGACCGTATTTGCCGAACCGGCAATGCGCTGCCGCTTTCCCCCGTCTCCGGGTTTCCCCTGCGACACCGGGAAACCGCGAAATCGGATCGGGGCCGCCGGTCCGGCTCTTCCGCTTCAGCAGGGGACGCCCTCGGCCGGAATCTGACGGAAACGCCGACAAGAGCCTTGACGCCGCGCAGTAGAACATTATATGAACAAAAGGCGTCTTGGGCGGGCGGTTTGCGGCGGTCCGGGCCGGCGGCGCGGCTTCGAACGGAGCGGCCGGCGTGCAAAAAAACACTGTAGATAGAACGGTCTGTCTTAG